>Ga0209175_10000165_pt1 | contig 46901 bp, 41 predicted proteins | sample JI91814C2DNA_FD_187506 | JGI IMG/M metagenome (GOLD analysis project Ga0209175, IMG submission 187506) | Wastewater effluent complex algal communities from Wisconsin, to seasonally profile nutrient transformation and Carbon sequestration -... | ecosystem: Engineered > WWTP > Effluent > Algae...
TTCTTGTAATACTCTTTATACCATGTTACAAATTTGTCAATGCCCTCTTCAATAGAAGTTGATGGCTTAAAGCCAACTGCTTTCGTCAGCGCATCAACATCGGCAAATGTTTCCGGCACATCACCTTCTTGTATGGGCAATAAATTTTTGACTGCTTTTTTGCCCAGCTTTTCTTCGATCACTTCGATGAAGCGAAGTAACTCGACCGGACTGTTGTTTCCAATGTTGTATAACCGGTAAGGTGCAAAGCTGGTAGCCGAATCGGGCTTGGTTCCGCTCCAGGCCGTGTCGGGTGCGGGTACGGTTGGGATTAATCGAACAATGCCTTCAACAATATCATCGATGAAGGTAAAGTCACGCTTCATCTTGCCATGATTGTAAACGTCAATGGGTTTGCCCTCTAAAATTGCTTTAGTGAAAATGAAGAGCGCCATATCGGGCCGGCCGTAAGGTCCGTAAACCGTAAAGAAACGCAAGCCTGTTGTTGGCAAATTATAGAGTGCGGAATACGTATGCGCCATCAACTCGTTTGATTTTTTCGTAGCCGCATACAAGGAGATCGGATGATCTACATTATGATGCACGGAGAAGGGCATGTTTTTATTGGCTCCATACACCGAACTCGATGAAGCATAGACCAGATGTTCAACTTTAGTATACCGACAGGCCTCAAGAATGTTTAGGAATCCATGAAGATTACTTTCTAAGTATGCGTAAGGATTGGTGAGTGAATAGCGAACACCCGCCTGAGCGGCAAGATTAACAACGTACTTAAACTTACTTTTTTCAAACAGTGTGTCAATACCCTTTTTGTCCGTAAGCTCCAGCTTGTGAAAGGTAAATCCGTCAGTCTTTTTAAGAATAGCAAGACGTGACTCTTTCAAGGTTACTTCGTAATAATCGTTCAGGTTGTCAATCCCGGTAACGGCATATCCGAGGCTACAAAGCTTTTTTGAAAGGTGAAATCCTATGAAGCCTGCTGCTCCGGTAACGAGAATAGAGTGCTTTTCAGCCATCGGTACATGATAAAAAGGAAGGCAAAACTAATCAGGATTTATGGATTATCAGGATTGATTTACAGGATTTTAACCTTGCGCGGACCGGTGATTTGGCGTTCGTATGATTATCCGGATATTTGCGTGGTTAATTGACTGTTTTGGGAAGCATTCTGGAGTTATTAAAGAAGGATTTTTTACTAGAACTGAGACGCAAGTCGGTGATAGCCGGGCTGGGTTTGTACTTATTCAGCCTGATCTTCATCTGTTACCTCACCTTTAATCTTCAGGTTAACGCCATTAACCCGATGACCTGGTCGGCTTTGTTCTGGTTGATCATTTTATTTTCTATAGTTAACAGTGTTGCCAAAAGCTTTATTGGCGAACGCAAGGGTGTAATGATCTATTACTATAGTGTTGCGAGCCCACAGCAAATCATTGTGTCGAAGATGATTTACAATGCAGCACTTTGCCTGTTGATTTCCGTATTGGGGTATTTTTTATTTAGCGTGTTAATTTTTAACCCAGTTCAGGATACGCTTTACTTTTTTATTGGGTTGATATTAGGGTCTATGGGACTTGCCATTGCCCTTAGCTTTATCTCAGCGATTGCTGCGAAAGCGGATAACAGTAATGTTTTAATGGCTGTGCTGAGCTTTCCGGTAATTTTATCTGTCCTGATCATGGCGATCCGGATTACAAAAAACGCACTTGATGGAATCGACCGTGCGGCAAGCACGGATGAAATTCTTAATCTGTTAGCAATAAATTGCATTGCGGGTGCGCTTGGGTATATACTCTTCCCGTATATTTGGCGAAGCTAATCCGTTTGCAGTGAAAGGACTTTGGTGGAAATTACTTGGCGTTGTTATTTTACTATTTGTCTTTACAGGAGGCTTATTGTTTGATGTGCCCCGCCTTGACATTGTAAACGAAACGATCCGGGGCCTTTACTTTCACGTGCCCATGTGGTTTACGATGATTTTGTTATTTATCGTTTCCACGATTTATTCTATAAAATATTTAAGAAGCGCATCTCCTGATCATGACCGGGTGGCAGTTGAATTCGCACATGCAGGAGTTTGCTTTGGCTTGCTGGGAATTTTTACGGGAATGCTGTGGGCTAATTATGCATGGGGCACGCCATGGCACGGTGATCCAAAACAAAACGGATCTGCCATTACAACACTGGTCTATCTTGCTTACTTTGTTTTAAGAGGATCCTTGAGCAATAAAGAGCAATCTGCAAAGCTCAGTGCTGTGTATAACATCTTTGCGTTCGCTGCGATGATTCCGCTAATTTTCATTATCCCGAGAATGACAGATTCTATGCATCCGGGCAATGGCGGGAATCCTGCATTCAACATGTATGATCTTGACAACGGCATGAAAGCAATTTTCTATCCGGCAGTTATTGGGTGGATGCTCATCGGAACCTGGATCGCGACTTTACGCGTTAGAACTAAAAAAATTAATGACACCATTCAAGAACTCGAAGATGAAAAACTTCAGTAAGATATTTTTTCTGTTAACCGTTGTGCTTGTTCAAACAGGTTATGCGCAAGCCCAGCAACCTGAAATGGCAGATGTGATGCGCTCCAATGGAAAGATTTACGTGGTGGTTGGCATTATCCTGATTGTACTAATCGGTTTATTCACCTACTTGTTTACCCTCGACCGAAAAATCGGCAAGCTTGAAAACAAGCTGAATATCAAAAAATAGTCCGCTTAGCACTGTTAATAACCTGTTAAACTCCTGTAAATTCAGGGTTTATGCACTACTTTTGTGGTGCATTTTGGGCCCAGAATATGAAGAAAAGCCACATTTTTATCATAGTCATCATCGCAGCAGCCATTGGTGTAATCATCAGCACTGCGGGTGATGCCAGCACGTATGTAACATTTGATCAGGCTCATAAAATGGCAGCTTCGGGTAATGCTACAAGCATCCATGTGGTGGGAGAGTTGAAGAAGGATGGGCAGGGCCATGTGGTTGGGATTCAGCCGGGTGAAGACCGGGTTTCGTTTTCTTTCATCATGGTTGATGACAATAAAAAAGAACAATTGGTTGTGTACAACGAACCCATGCCGCAGGACTTTATGCGCTCTGAGAAAGTTGTGGTAATTGGGGGCTACTCTGGTGAGACATTCAGGGCTAATAAAATTTTATTGAAGTGTCCTTCTAAATACCAGGAACAAAAACTTAACGCGGGCCTCTAAGAGATCATGGTTCATTATTTCATTGGCGATCTCGGACATCTTTTTGTTATCATTTCATTTGTTGCGGCAGTCGTTACGGCATTCTCGTACTTTAAGGCAACAACGTCAACTGATTTAACGCTCAAAAATCAATGGCTGATTAATGGGCGGACCGGATTTTACATTCATGTCATATCGGTATTGGGTATTTGTGTTACGTTGTTTGTAATCATTTCCAATCATTACTTTGAGTACCACTACGCGTACTCGCATTCGGATAAAAAACTACCACCCTATTATTTGATCTCAACATTCTGGAACGGTCAGGAGGGAAGCTTTTTGCTTTGGATGTTCTGGCATGCCGTGATCGGGGTTACACTGATTTTTGTTAATAAATTCTGGGAAGCTCCTGTAATGACGGTGTTTGCATTGGTGCAGGCGTTTTTGGCATCCATGATTTTAGGGGTTGTTCTTCCGGTCATTGATTTCAAGATCGGCAGCTCTCCGTTTATTTTATTGCGCGATGCATTGCCGGATCCGATTTTTAAAATTCAGCCTGATTTTGTCCCGCAGGATGGCACCGGCTTAAACCCGTTGCTGCAGAATTACTGGATGGTGATTCACCCACCAACCTTGTTTTTAGGATTTGCGTTAACGCTTGTTCCATTTTCATTTTGTATTTCCGGGCTGTGGATAAAAAAATACAGCGAGTGGATTCGTCCGGCTCTGCCGTGGTCACTGGTTGCAGGGGCAATCTTAGGATTGGGAATTTTAATGGGCGGCTATTGGGCATATGAAACTCTAAACTTTGGCGGTTATTGGAACTGGGATCCGGTCGAAAACGCAGTGTATGTTCCATGGCTCATTCTGATCGCTTCGATTCATACCATGATCACGTATCGCAACAGCGAAACAGCGTTGAAAGCTTCCATGATCCTGGTGATTTCTGTTTTTATTCTTATCCTGTATTCAACCTTCTTAACCCGAAGCGGTGTTCTTGGAGATGCTTCTGTACATTCATTTACGGATTTAGGGTTATCAGGTCAATTGCTGATTTATCTTTTCTTCTTCCTCATTATCGCTATGGTTTTTATGGTAGCCCGGTGGAAAGAAATTCCCACCACGGCTAAAGAGGTTTCAACGTGGTCGCGTGAATTCTGGATTTTTATTGGGGCTACGGTTTTGTGCCTGATGGGTTTCCAGGTGCTGTTGCCAACGTCTATCCCGGTGTGGAACAGATTAGTCGAAGCGTTTGGCGGCAGTTCAAGTATGGCACCACCTCCTGATCAGGTGACTTTTTACTCGAATATTCAGCTTTGGGGTGCCCTTGCACTCGGCTTGTTATCAGGCATCGGCCAGTTCTTCTGGTGGAAAAAAATTGACCGCAAGGTTTTGTTCAACGAGTTGTTTATTCCCGTCATTGCTTCTCTTTTGGTAGCCGTTGTTATTGTTAACGCAGCCAAAACGTATAACATCCGATACGCACTACTACTTTTTGCTGGCTTGTTTACCGTGTTCTCCAATACAAAAATTTTATATTCTGTTCTTCGCTCGAGCCCGTCACTTTCTGGCGGTGCGGTTGCGCACATTGGTGTTGGGTTGATGCTGATCGGAATGATGTTCTCATCCGGGTATTCAGAAGTTGTATCGCTGAATAACACAGGCATGCTAATCTCCAAGCAGCTAACAGAAGAGTTTAACCGTGAAAATCTTTTATTGTTTGCGAACGAGCCACGCACCATGGCGGGATACGATATTGAATTTCTGGGTGAGCGGGTTGATCCCCGGCATAAATCAGGATACGTTGATAAGAACGACATTGAACCAACAGCGGATAAGCTCAAGGTATCCGCTAAGCGTGATATCTATTATAACGGCAACAAGCTTTTCAGCAAGGGTGAAGTGTTTGAAATATTTGATGAGAATACCTTTTACGAAATAGCCTTCAGTAAAAACGGGGAACATAAATTTACGCTGTTGCCTCGCTTACAAGTCAATGAGCAAATGGGCACAGTTTCTTCCCCTGATATCAGTCACGCAGCAACACTTGATCTGTACACGCATATATCTGCTCCGATGACTGAGGAAGCTAAGGAAGACTGGAGTGAACGCAAGGAAGTGAAGGTAAAGCGCAATGCAGATTTTTTTGTTAACGATTATGTCGCGGTGGTGGAAAAGCTCACACGCCTGGACGAAATAGACGGAGAAAAAATTGACACCACATTTGTTGCCATTCAGGCCCTCATTAAAGTTCAAGGTGAGCGGAAGGATTATTATTTTGAGCCTATCCTTATTTTAGGCACTAACTCGCGCGGTGGCATTATAGCAGACGAGATCGGTGATCTCGGACTAAAGATCTCCCTACTCAATGTTCATCCTGAAACGGATGAACTGACGCTTGGTGTTCAATCACGCCAGAAGAACTGGGTCGTGATCAAGGCAATGGAAAAACCCTTTGTTAATGTACTGTGGCTTGGCACGCTCGTGCTGATGGCTGGCTTTAGCATAGCACTCACCCGCAGGTTCAGGGAATTCAATAAAATGAAAGCGAAGGGATTGGAGTAACGCCTTCTTCGGTCAATCAGCGCTTTCGTAAAAACCAAAGCCATTAAGCTTTAAAATATTCCTCAAGCTCGGCAAGTGTATTGTGACTGCCTTTAATGTCTTTCAACACTTTGCCTTTTTCCAGGATTACAATGCGTTCACAGATTTCGGTTACGTGGTTAAGATCGTGACTTGAAATCAGATACGTGATGTTACGCTGTTTGCGCTCCTGCTGAATGAGGTTTTTCAAACGAATTTGTGAGGTTGGATCGAGGTTTTCGAAAGGCTCATCGAGCATAATGATTTGCGGATTACCCATAAAGGCTGCTGCAATGCCTACCTTCTTTAAGTTTCCTTTTGAGAGATCGCTGATGTATTTATTCTTTCCGATGATTTCGCCATTGAACAACTCTTCAAATTTTTCAAGAAAATTTTTAAGGTCAGCATCCGAGTAACGGTGAAGCTCACCTACGAATTTGAAATATTCATCCGGTGTCAGGTATGGAATTAAAAACCCTTCATCCAGGAACGATCCTACATACGATTTCCATTCATCATTCCCCTGAACATTTTTACCATTAATTTCCACCTTTCCTTCGGAAGGTCTGATCAGGTCAAGAATGGTTCGGAATAAAGTAGTCTTACCGGCACCGTTGTTCCCCACCAGACCAAAGCTTTCATTCTGGCCGATGAAAAGCTGGTCAACATCCAGCACGGGAACATTCTTGTAACTTTTTTTAAGAGCTTGTACTGAAATCATAGTATCGATTAATCTTTACGAAATCCTTCTGCAATAGAATATTTTAAACGCTCCAGGCGCCTGGTAGTAAGTGTTAAGAGGTAAGGCCGAAGCACAATTCCAATTAACCCGACCAACCCGATCGCGCCAACGCCCCATTCTGGTTTGCCGGCTATAACAAACGGTAAATAAATAACATACGGACTGGCCAGCAATGGAATACCCATTACCCATTGTGCTGCGCCAACACCTTCATAATTCATGGAGCCACCCTTTGTGAGATTTAATTTTTTAGGTCCCCACATGGCCATGTTGAGAACGATAAAAATATTGACGCCCATGTTAAACAGTGTGAGCATGGCGTGATTAAAGACAATGTTCCATCCGAAGTATGCGTAGGGAATGCTAAATAAAAAGCACAGTATGGTAACACTATTGAGGAGCCAATATTTAGATTCTATGTATTGGCGGATTGAAATAGGACGCGTTAAAATAAAATCAAAATGACTGGCTTGCCAGCTGAATAAAAACTGACCATAATTAATCATGAAAATTCCGGTGATGAATACACCTACAAAAAGCAGGAACGAAGGCATTCCCTCGGTATATGATTTCTGGGTATAAAAGAATAATCCATACAACAGGAACAGGCCCGACATATAAAAAACGGTACGCGGGCGCTTGTTTCGGAAAATGAGCTTAAGCTCAACACTTATCCAGTCGCCCATAATCCCCAATCCTTTCAGGAAAGCGAAGTCCTGGGCTTTGCGCGATACGGCCTGGCCCGGCTGTTCATCATAATAAACTCCCTGCAGAAAAAATTGATAATTGAAGAGGTATAAAGCACCCGCAACAATAGCCGTGATAAGTAAAACAAACGAATGATCTGCTGCGGCAGCAAAGAGTGCCGCTGAAACATCCGACAACCTGAACCATTGATAGTAATCTGCCGCGGCCAGCCCCGAAAAAAAGAGCACGAAAATCAGGAGGCCCCAAATGCTGTCGTCAAGCCTTTTCTTAAACAAGATAACGGTGTAGTGAAGGCACAAGCTCATAAGCCAAATAGTAAACAGCCAGCTGAAGGCTCCCGATGCGCCAAATTTTCCGGCAACAACAGTGATCGCAAAAGGTGTGAAGAGCAACAGCACCGTAATGTTCATGACATGGGCCAGCGACTTCACCAGCAAAAAGTGCATAATGCGTGAACGCTTCAACGGCAAGTGTAAATATGGCTGGATATCGAGCACGGGAACATTTTGAATCATATATCGCATCACAAACTCCATGACGAAATAGTAGAGCAGGAGCATGTTGAGAAATGTAAAGCTGTCGGGTTGGTTCAGGCCCTCAGTGATGAGATAATTAAGGCCAAATCCCAATGCCAACGTATAGCCAACCATCATTATGGCCATAATGCCGAGAAATATGGATGCTGAAACTTCTTTATTGAACGCTGCCGACCGCGTGAATTTTTTCCAGCCGTGGGAGAGGAGAGTTGAAACCATGCGCACTAAAAATAGCACCTTTTAGGCACAAAAAAAGAGTCCCGCGCCAGCGGAACTCTTTAGAAATTTTCATTGACCTTTTCTTTAAGGTTTCTTTGTCAGCTTACTATTGTGCCTGCTGTAAACAAAGTACACAACAAGACCAAGCGCCATCCAAATGCCGGCTACGATAAGTGTTCTCGAATCGATGGCAACAATCATTGCAGTACAAATTACTGCACCCAGGACTGGCACCAAGGGGAATTTTCCGGATGACAACGGTGATTTGAATGGTCGCTCAATGTTAGGCGATTTAATCCGGAGTATCCAGATACCCAGGCTTACGAGTACAAAGGCGAATAACGTTCCAAAGCTGGTTAAGTCACCGGCCACGTGACCGGGAACAAAGGCTGCAAACAATCCTACAAACACAAACAAAATCCAGTTTGCTTTATACGGTGTTTGAAAGCGTGGGTGCAATACGCTGAAAACGTTGGGAATAAGTCCATCCTTGCTCATGGTGTAGAACACACGGCTTTGGCCCATTAACATCACAAGGATTACGGAAGAGAAACCCGCAAGAATAGCAATGGTAACGGCCGTTGACAACCACTCGTACCCCGGCATGTAATTGCTGATGGCATACGAAACCGAGGCTTCGCTACCCTTTTGAGGATCAGCAAAGTCCTGCCAGGGGGCAACACCGGTTAATACGTGGCCGAACAAAATGTATAAAACTGTACAGATCACCAATGATCCTAAAATACCAATTGGCATATCGCGTTTCGGATTTTTTGCTTCCTGCGCAGCGGTTGATACCGCATCAAATCCGATGAAGGCAAAGAATACAATGGCAGCGCCACCCAACACACCACCCCACCCAAATTTATTCCACTCGGTGTACTCGCGAATTACTTTTCCTGCCTGATCAACAACCGGAGCTGTTCCCTCGGGAATCATGTACGGTGTATGATTAGCCGGATCAATAAACTGCCATCCGATAAAGATGAACAACAACACGATCGCTACTTTGATGAACACAATAATCATGTTAACGATAGCAGACTCCTGTGTGCCTTTGATGAGCAACAACGTAAGCAACAATAAAATTACAAGCGCAGGTGCGTTAATGATACCCTGATGGAACATGCCCGCTGAATCGGTAAAGCTCTCAAACGGGGAGTGACACCACTCGTAGGGGATCCCCCCTCCCAGAAGTTTGTTTAAATACTCGCTCCAGGCAATACTAACTGTAGCAGCACCGAGTGCATACTCCATGATCAATGCCCAACCAATAATCCATGCAACGATCTCGCCCATGGTTACATAGCTATACGCATATGCGCTACCCGCAACAGGAATCATCGAGGCAAACTCTGCATAACAAAGCCCCGCGAAAGCGCAACCGACAGCAGCAATGATAAATGATATGGTAACAGCAGGGCCTGCGGCCTGCCCGGCAGCAGCAGCCGTGCGAACAAACAATCCGGCACCAATGATGGCTCCGATTCCGAGTGCGATCAGGTTTCCGGCACCCAATGTTCGCTTTAATCCTTTTTCAGTACTGGCGGCCAGTAACTGCTCAAGAGGTTTCTTGACAAACAAACTCATTTATTATACGGTTAGGTAAAACTTCAGTAGCCCTAAATGTACTAAGAATAATGAATTTGACTATGCCGCTGAATGGGCTACGACCCGATTTCTTACGTGAACGGCAGGTTTTTAAGCCGATTGCTCTTCAGATCGGTTTTCACTGGCCGGTGGAAGTGGATCTGCTATCGATTGGATTTCTTCACTGTGTGTAACAGGCTGCTCCGTTTCCTTAAAGAACCGTTTCTGCATGAACAGAATAATTACAACACCAATAAAAATAGACGAATCAGCAATGTTGAATACCGGACTAAAGAATTCAAAATATTCTCCACCAACTCCGGGTATCCAGTCAGGCCACACGAAATGGAAGATTGGGAAGTAAAGCATATCAATTACCTGGCCGTGAAACCATGGTGTAGGCGCATCGGCCGGAGCGTTCTGTAAGAGCACTCCGTAAAACGTACTGTCAATTACGTTGCCAACGGCTCCACCCAGGATCAATCCTAAACAAATTAAAAAACCATTGTGCACCCCGCGCGTGGCCATCTTCCAGAGATAATACCCAATACCAAACATCGCTCCGATACGAAATATAGTTAGGGCAAGCTTCCCGAATTCATTATCCCATTTAATTCCGAACGCCATGCCCGGATTTAATAAGTAATGAATGCGGAACCAGTCTCCGAACACATAGATCTCTTCATGCAGGTACATGTTGTTATACACCAGAATTTTTGAGGCCTGATCGATGAGGATGATGGCTAGGGCAACCAGGAAATATTTTAAGATCTTCATTAACAATTCTTTTGGTAAATAGTCCACAGACCACAGTCGACTGTCGACCGTTGACTGTGGACCGATACTATTTACGGGTAACTTTTACGCTCAGGTTAAAATCTTCCATCTCCACCTCAACGGCATTACTTACATTTTGTTTGAGCTCTAACGTCAACGCTTGCGTTTCCGTGCGGATGTAGTCGGAAAATTCCGTAATAGCTTTATCCGTTTCGGGCGCACTTTGCTGAACTTCAATCGCTATTTTATCCAACACTTCCAGACCCATATCCTTGCGGAGATTTTGAATGCGATTCACGAAATCACGGGCGGTGCCTTCTTTCTTCAAGGCTTCCGTTAATGTGACGTCAAGCGCAACCGTAACATTGCCCTCACTGGCAACGGACCAGCCCGGAATGTCTTCGGAGGAAATCAATACATCTTCTGTCACTAAGTCAAAGCCGCCTTTGGTAAGCAGGCCTTTCTTCTCAATGGTTTGGATATCTTCTTTGGTGAACGAGACAATCACAGCAGATACTTCTTTCATTTTCGGACCGTACTGCTTACCAAGCTTGGCCAGGTTTGGTTTAACCTTCTTCACCAGCAGGTCAGAGGTATCATCGATATACTGAATTTCCTTAACGTTCACCTCGGCTTTGATGATATCTTCTACACTTTTTACACGATTTGCGAATTTTCCATCGAGTACCGGTAATAATACCTTTTGTAATGGCGTGCGTACTTTGATCTTGCTATTCTTCCGGATGGAGTGAACTAGTGAACAAATGCGCTGCGCATAATCCATGGAGATTTCAAGTTCGGCATCTTTGCGGTTTTCCTGAACGGTTACCAGTAGTGTATGGTGAACCGATTCATATTGCAAAGGCGTGTTATTCTTCTTTGCTTTCGCGCGGATGTTGTCGGTCAGGTTTTTGTACAGCCATTCACTGAAGAACGGAGCGATAGGCGACATCAACTGTGCCGTAATCATCAGGCACTCATACAACGTTTCATATGCGGCTTTCTTATCGACAGACATTTCACCTTGCGTACCGGGTTGCCAGAAGCGTTTGCGGTTCAGTCGAACATACCAGTTTGAAAGGTGATCATTCACAAACTCCTGGATGGCGCGGGCAGCACGTGTTGGTTCGTAGTCGTTGTACGCTGCTGTAACTTCTTTAACTAACGACTGCTCTTTGGTGAGAATCCATTTATCGAGGGGAGCAAGCTTGTCCCATGTTACGTTGTCCATCTCATCTTTCACGAACCCATCAATATTCGCATACATCGCAAAGAACGAATACGTATTCATGAGCGTACCGAAGAACTTACGCTGCGTTTCAACAATTCCGTCAAAGTCAAATTTCAGGTTATCCCATGGTGGTGCGTTCTCAATCATGTACCACCGCACAACATCGGCACCGTATTTTGCAAGGCTTTCGAACGGGTTAACCACGTTGCCTTTGCTCTTGCTCATCTTGTTGCCCTTGCTGTCGAGCACAAGACCATTGGATATTACATTCTTAAACGCAACGCCCGGGTTATTTACTTTTTTATTGACTGCTTTGATTTCTTCGCTCGCCTCACTCAACAAATTGGCAATGGCATGCAGCGTAAAGAACCAACCACGCGTCTGGTCAACACCTTCCGCGATATAATCAGCCGGGTAGCTCTTCTCAAATGTTTCTTTGTTCTCGAACGGATAGTGCCATTGCGCATACGGCATCGCACCGGAGTCAAACCAAACGTCAATCAGATCGGTTTCGCGGTACATCGGCTCGCCTTTGCTGCTGACGAGGATTATGTCATCTACGTATGGTCTGTGTAAATCGAATTCGGAATTACGGATGTCGAATTTTGAATTTTGGATTCCGGCCTTCTTTGCTTTTTCAACCTCCTGTTCAAGCTGTTCGATCGAACCGATACAAACCTCTTCCTTCCCATCTTTTGTTCTCCAGATCGGAAGCGGTGTTCCCCAATACCGTGAGCGGGACAAGTTCCAGTCAACAAGATTCTCTAACCAGTTACCAAAACGCCCTGTTCCGGTTGATTCGGGTTTCCAGTTGATGGTTTTGTTGGTCTCCACCATTTTATCTTTCAGCGCAGTGGTTTTGATAAACCAGCTGTCGAGCGGATAGTACAGTACCGGCTTATCCGTACGCCAGCAATGCGGGTACGTGTGCTCGTACTTCTCAACCTTAAACGCTTTGTTCTCTTCTTTTAAGATGATGGAGATGATGACATCCGTGCTTTTGTAGTCTGCATGAGTTTCATCTTCGTTTGTATAGTTCTTAACATAGAAGTCATTAACATCCAAAGACTTGTGTGTTTTGATGCTGTATTTCGCAACACCTTCTTTAAGCTTCTCACCGATTTGAGAAATGAATTTTCCTTTCCGGTCAACGGTCGGTGCCATGTTGCCATCTTCATCCAAAATAGCCATCGCAGGAATATCGTTTTGCATCGCAACACGAAAGTCGTCCGCGCCAAACGTGGGTGAAATATGTACCACGCCCGTACCATCTTCCGTTGTTACAAAATCTCCGGTTACAACATGGAATGCTTTCTCAACTTTCCGGAGTGGTAACAGGTAAGGCATCAGTTGCTCGTACTCAACGCCTGCAAGCTGGGATCCTTTAAAATCGGCCACGTGACTTTTTACTTCGTGACCTTCCTTCTCTAAATTTTTAATGATTGATGCCACGCTGCCTTCGAATATGCTGGCTGCACGGTCTTTCGCCACGATGATTGTTTGCGTAGTTTTTGTATATGGATTAACCGTTACAAACTTTGAGTAGACAATGTTTGCGCCAACCGCCAATGCGGTGTTTGATGGAAGTGTCCACGGAGTAGTCGTCCAGGCAAGGATGTACAAATCACCAATCGTTCTGGAGTGAAATAAAAATTCTGACTTGTGATTCCGCTTCACTTTAAACTGTGCCACGATTGATGTGTCTTTCACATCTTTGTAGCAACCTGGCAGGTTGAGCTCATGCGAGCTTAAGCCAGTTCCGGCAGCCGGTGAATACGGCTGGATGGTATACCATTTATATAAGAGCTGCTTGTCGTAGAGTTGCTTTAAGATCCACCACAACGATTCGATGTATTCTTTTTCGTAGGTGATGTACGGATTGTCGAGGTCAACCCAATAACCCATCTTCAGGGTGAGGTCGTCCCACTGATCTTTGTACATCATTACCGTCTCGCGGCACTTCTTGTTGTATTCTTCGATGGTGATCTTCTTGCCGATATCATCCTTGGTGATGCCGAGCTGTTTCTCAACCTGTAATTCAACGGGCAGGCCGTGCGTATCCCAGCCGCCTTTGCGTTTCACCTGGTATCCCTGTAGGGTTTTGTAACGACAAAAAATGTCCTTCACAGTACGGGCCATCACATGGTGGATGCCGGGTGTTCCGTTGGCGGATGGCGGACCTTCATAAAAGGTAAAGGTCTCCGCACCTTCGCGGTTGGTCACCGATTTTTCAAATATCTTTTCGTCCTTCCAGAATTTGAGGATTTCGTCTGCAATTGCAGCAAAATTGACGTCTTTATGCTCTTTGTACGTGCTCACGGTTCAAAAAAATAGAGCGCAATTTAGGATATTTTAGGCATTAGGAATCAGCCCGTAGGAATCTTCCGAAATCCTTTAAATACCTGTCTGAAATTGTGCTACGGCCGAAGTTTAGAAACTTTGAAACTTTTTTGACCTTCTCAGGTACCTATTATTATGCGACTGATATTCCTGGTCATTTTAGTCCTCTGTGTAAACCTAGCCTCGGCACAATACGATAGCCTGGATTGGAGAGCTTTTGAAGGACCCGATAGACTTTTTAAGTCATGTGATGACGCTCGTGGAGTAGCAGTGCTTGATTCGCAATCAGGGTTTTTGGCTGTTGAAGGTTATCATCGTATTAGATTCGTGCAGAATGATTTTGTACCGGAAAGCTTTTACACCAATTATTTATTTCACAAGTATAAAATCAAACGGTTTATGAGAGCCTGCCGCAGGTCGGACTATGAAGAATGCTATTTCGATGAGATGAAAAAAATCATTACTGAGAAGTATAGCTGGCCTTCTTTTCAAACGCTCGACACCCTTGTTAAACAGGAATATGAGAAGTTTAAACTTCTCGATGCGGAAGTCGTGAAACGATATATCGACTTTAATTATGTTTATGAAGAAGTCGACATGATAACTTGTGACCCTGCAGGTCAAAAACATTTTACGAAGCAATTGAAGTCAAAAATCGATTTGAAAAAATTGAGGCTTCATGGTTATAAGCTTAAGGACGTTTATCTGGAGGTTGTTGTGGATGAAGCTGGAGATATCGTGGATTGCAAAATTATTTCAATGAACTTCCCTTCGGAAGTAAATGTCGAAATTGAGAACGCTGTCAAGAAAATTGGAGGCTGGAAGCCAGCCGAGCTCTATGGATTAAAAGTAAAGTCGAGAATCGTTATTTATTTTTGAATTTACTCCGCAGCCGAAGCATTCCTGCTATGAATCTTAATTTTGCTCAGGTCAATCTCTTCATCTTCCTGCTCACCATAAAAGCTTGAATCGAAATCATCAATAAGCAAGTGCTCACCCTTTTTGCGCTTCGGTTTATCGAACGTCATAATTAATGCAGGCAGCAAAATTAAATTAGTGAACATGGAGATCACTAACGTAGTGGAGGTTAATAATCCCAACGCAATCGTTCCGCCAAACGATGAGAAGGCAAAAATGATAAAGCCTGCAAACAGAACGATGGATGTGTAAATAATGCTCTTACCGGTTTCCAAAATGCTGTCACTCACAGCAACGGGGATGAAGAAGTTGTTCGATAAAATTTCCTGTCGATACTTCGCTAAGAAACGAATGGAGTTATCAACCGAAATTCCAAATGTAATCGAGAAGATCAATGCCGTGCTGGCTTTCAGCGGAATATCAAAGTAGCCCATCAACCCGGCTGTGATCATCAGCGCCAATAAATTCGGGATCAATGAAATGATGATCATCCGCACGTTGGCAAATAAAATCGCCATGGAAAGTGTTATCAGAATGAACGCCAGCAGCAGACTTTCTTTCAGGTTGGCAATCAAAAATTTGTTTCCTTTAATAAAGATCTTGGTTGACCCGGTAATCTTAGTGATAACAGAATCCTTACCAATGGGTACAAAAATTTCTTTCATTCTTGGCTCGATTACATCGTTTACCAGCGAGTCAAGCCGGGATGAACCTATATCAGCAATTTGAGTAGAGATTCGAACGGTTGTGAATGTTGAGTCAACAAATGAATTTAATACACCTCGGGTAGACTCGCGCGATAAAGAATCGCGCGTTGGAGAAGTTATTGAATCAGGTTTTGTCCAGTCGGTATTTTGTTTAAACAACGAACTGTTTTTTACATAGCCCATTAAGAATTGGCCCTGTGCTTTTGATGGCAGCTTATATTGATTCGGGTTACCGTTATAAAATGCCTGGTTCAATCCTTTCACAAAGCTTACCACCGAAACCGGCCGCGACATCAACGGAATAGAATCGAGGAAGGACTCAAACTCTTCAATCTGCCCCAGGTTTCTAACATCCAGCACCGGGCGTTTTCTCTTGGTGACAAACTGAACCACAATCTCTAAGGGCATTACGCCACTGAAATTCTGTTCAAAAAACTTCAGGTCTTTTTTCACCTGACTTTCAGCGGGCACATCATCGGCCATAAATGTTTCTGCCCTCAGCTGCATCATCCCGTACGCTGAAAGCAGCACCAGCACCAACGACACCCCGTAAATACTTAATCGATGACGATGAACAGCAAGATCAATGAGCTCCAGAAACTTGTTCAGCAGCCTGAAATTCAAATGCCTCAAGTCGCGCTCGGTCGGAACTGGTAGCCACGAGAACACGCTTGGGATCATGATCAGGCAAACAAAAAACAGGGCCATGATGTTGATACCGGCCACAATTCCAAATTCCCGAAGAATAGTAATGTCGGTGGCCAGCAAGGTTAAAAATCCAATGGCAACCGTGAGGTTAGTTAAGAACATGGCCAGCCCCATTTTCTTCACCACGGCATTGATGGCTTCAATTTTATTTTTTGTTCGCTGAAATTCGAGATGATATTTGTTTAACAGATAGATCGCGTTCGTTATTCCGATGGTAACAATAACGGGTGGGATTAATCCTGTGAGCAACGTGATCTTGTATCCAAACAACGCTAACGTTCCGAGTGTCCATACGACCAGCACGCCAATAATTGTCATCGAGAATAACACTGCCCGGAATGAGCGGAAAAACAGGAACATGATCAGCCCGGTAATCACCACCGATGCGATCAGGAAAATTTTCATTTCACTCCGGATCGAGTTAGCCACGATGGTTCGCATGAACGGCAGGCCGGCATAGCGAAGCGTAATGTTTGTTTGCTGTTCAAAGCGTGAGCCGGTTGCCTGCAGTGAATCCGTCATGGCTTCGCGGGCTTTGCTGTTCATCACTTCTTTCTTCACGGCCACGAGCATCATCATCGCGCCATTGGAAGCATTGATGATTTGTCCGGAATAAATTTTCTGATCCAGTGCCTTTTGTAAAAGACTGTCTAATTCTTTTTGCGAGCCGATTTTCTCGGGGAAGATGCCTTGAAATTTGAAACTCTTGCTGGTGGTGTCTTTTACGATCATCTTCAGCGTAGGCAGTGAGATGACTTCGGTTACGCCATTAATTTTTTTTATGTCACGGGCGAGTTCGTTTAACGCATGAAAATTGTCCAGCTGGTATGCTGCGCTGTCCTGCATGCCCACCACGATGATATTGCCATCTTCACCGAATTTTTGCTTGAAAGAATTGAAGTAAAGCAAGTCGGGATCTTCCGGTGGAACCGTGCGCGCAAAATCGTAGGCCATTACAATTTTTGTTGCCTGCCATCCCATGAAGGCGGTGATTATGGCAATTACAATCAGGAAGATTAAGCGGTAGTTGATTATCGCTTCGGCCAGTGCGTTCCACATACATCAAAGCTAATAAATTTTAGGTTTTAGAGGATTTTCCACTTCACGCTCGATGGCAAGGATTAGTTAAAACACCATTCTCACAGAATTTTGTCCGCTGAACCGAATTCTTAAAACGCAATAAAACCTTGACGCCAGGCATTCGTACAAGAAGACTGTTGAACGCTTAATCCCGTGGCCATCGGTTGAGCTTTTTTATCTACCCGTAATTCTTTTTATGAAACGTTTAGTTGTATTCACGTTTGTAACTTTTCTATTCACCGCCTGTGATGATAATGATCCTGAAATAAAACCAACAGATCCGGAAATTGTTCCGGTAGCGGTGAACTATATTTTGTCCGATGAACAACTCTCTGAGCAATCAGAAGCTCATGAAGTTGATGTCGTGCTATCGAATCCAGCGGAAGCCGCTGGAACGCTGGAGATAATGCTATCAGGTGAAATGGAGTATGGGCGTTATTTCACCACAGTGCCAGCGATATCCGGAGGGAAGATTTCTTTGGCTGTCGCGGATGGTGATACAGAAGTCAGCTTCAGTATCCTTCCGGTTAACAACGCAAAGCTTAACGGCAATAAAATTGCAACGTTTTCAATCGTGAATGCCATCGGATCTGTTAAGCTTGGTGAATCGGTTGACTATATGCTGACGCTAGTGGATGATGAGTTGCTGAACAAGCCACAATCATTTGTAAAAAATGGTTCCGGATTATCGCAATCAAAAAGTACGTTTGAGTACAATGAAGAAGGCCTCGTTTCGAAGATACACTGGGAATCCAAAAATCCGTTTGGCACAACAACGGGGACCAACGAATATGCATATGACGAATCAGATCAGATTATCCGCATTACGAGGTCAGGCGGGGCAATGGAAACAGCATACACCTGGGACGGAGGGTTTATTGTCAAGGAGGAAAGGATTACCGGTGGCGCGCTTGCCTCGTTTATACAGTACGAGTATAATGACCATGGGCAAGTTGAAAAGGCAAGCCTCTTGATCAGGAATCCGGCTGGTGAATTCGTAGTAGATACCTACACCGGCTATACATACCTGGAAGATGGGAATGTTCATAAAGTCACCATCTACTCCTTTAGTCCGGCTGCAGGTGAGTTTGTGATGGCGCAAACCACTACGTATGAAGGATACGTTGAAGGCCATAATCCTGTACAGCTGGAAGTTTTACCAAACCAGAGTATTCAAACCAAACTGCCTACGTATTACAGCAGGCAAACACAAACTGCTTTTCAGGAATACAATGTTTCCTATGAATTTGCTGAAAACGGAAATCTTATAAAAAAATCAGTTACCGGGGCTGTTGCTGATTCGGGTGAAACTACGTATACGTATTACTAAGTTAAAGCTTAATCTTTTTATACAAACTGATGGCGTAGCGATCCGTTAATCCGGAAACAAAATCAACCACATAGCGGGCTGCGGAGTAATGATCTGCAGCCTGTTTTATGTTCAGCAAAATATCCTCCGGAAAAAGCAAGGCCAGGTTCTCGTACTTCCGCGACTTGGTATTTTCATAAAGATAAATTCCGGCTGTAAAGAATTCTTCCATCAATCCCGGAAGTACCCGATGACCCGAAGCTTCTATTTCCACCACGTTTCGGGAGCGATAAATTTTTTCAACGGATATGCGAATGATATCTTTTAACGCCTGCTTCGAGGGGCATAAATCAGCCAATGCCTGGTTGAACGTTCCGTTGATGATTTCTTTTTCACTGTCAAGGAACAGCGTTGAACATTCATCCATCAGATCACCTATCGCCAGTGCGCGTAAAAATCCGATTTTTTCAGCTTTGCTGTTTAGCTGATCAAGCTTACCAAGTTTGGATTTGTTCTTAGTTAAAATGTTTTCGAGCAATGTTTTGGCATCGTCATAACTGATCAATCCGAGACTGCATCCGTCTTCCAGGTCAATAATGCTGTAGCAGATGTCATCGGCAGCTTCCACTAAGTACGCAAGCGGATGACGTTCGTAAACATTTTCACCAATCTTCGGCAGACTTAGCGCCTGCGCTACTTCATTAAAGATTGTTTTTTCAGATTGAAAGAATCCAAACTTCTTTTGGCTTCGTTTTGATTTGTCGCGAGCCGGGAAAAATGCGGGACACGGATATTTGGTAAACGCGCCAAGTGTGGCGAACGTAAGCTTAAGTCCGTATTGATTTTTATTAAGAATGCGAAAGCCCTGGGCATTGCCTTCAAATTTCGTCAAGTCAGTCCACTCTGCTTCCGTGACCTTTGATTGTATGGATGCTGCCACGGGATGTTGAATAAAGAAATCAGAGATTGCATCTTCACCCGCATGCCCGAAAGGTGGATTACCCAGGTCATGCGCCAGCGATGCTGCCGCCACGATCGCCCCGAAATCAAACAATGAAAATTCTTTCGCTAACTCCGGATGACGTTGTAAAATAACCTCACCAACACGCTTACCAAGTGATCGTCCTACACTGGAGACCTCCAGACTGTGCGTCAAGCGGGTATGAACAAAGTCATGTTCCGGCAACGGATGCACCTGTGTTTTATCCTGCAGCTTGCGGAACGGGTGTGAGAAAATAATCCGGTCGTAATCCTGTTCGAACGCACTGCGTGAAGGTTCGGAAGCTGGTTGGCGTTTTTGACCGCTGCGTTGTGAGGATAAAAGGGATTTCCAATTCATTGATGCGAAATAACGGAATTGGTGGTCAAATGTATTGTAGGGACGCAAAATTTGTAGTGCACATTCGCGGACTTGTGCCGCGATCCCCTTTTAATTGGGGATGCCGGAACGGGTCCGGCAATTGTTATTCCTTTAACACCAAATCAATGCACATCACCGCAGCAAGAATGAGCACACGTAAGGGATGATCGGCCGGAACCTGTGAGCTTATTTCCAGCACATAGTTATCGGCAGAGGTAAATAGTTCTTTGCCGAGACCGCCCCATTGTTTGGTAACGGCTGCAAATTCTTTTCCATCATTCGAAACAAACTTGAATTCCCAACTGGTCCATTTTCCGCGAAGCATGCACAACGGCCGCTCGCTTGCATCCAGCACTTCGAACTTCCCGCCAATGCTGAAAAATTTCTGTTTGAACTTGCCCACCAACATGCCAGTTGAATCGAACACCTGAACCGTTGAAAGAAAAATTGAAACGCCTCGCTTCACGGTGAGCAATACGTTACCCGACATATCTTTGATTTGTAAGTCAAACGGTGTCATCCGTTTGTAATCCGTAAAGCGAAAAATTTTAGTGAAAATGCCAAGATTGTCTTCTGAGCACTGTAAAATTTGTTCTTTAGTTTCAGGGTCAAAAATGTCAAAGCTGTTTGCGGCCTTGAAAATCTTTACGTGTTCTTTAACAAAAAACAGGTTTTTATTAAGGGCGGGATGCATATAAAGTAATTGGATCTTGTTTAAACAGCGCCACTAAAGTAGCATAAAGATCAGGAAGTGCAGTTCTAAACTGAACAGGCCGCTCAAAGAAATTTTCCACGGCTACAGCAAAAAACTCTTCTTCATTCGTTAGCGCGTAGCGCCTGAAGAAATGTTCCTGTCCGGAGGCTTGCATATCAGCCTTCGTCACAGCAGCCATTACTTCATAGGATTCAAGGGCCTCAGCTTCAAATATCGCGTAATCAAAAATTTTGTTTTCCAGCCAGAGTGCATGTGCCAGTTCGTGCATTAATAAGTTTATGCCGTCCGTGCTATTGGCAAACCCGGAATTTAAACTGTTCCAGGAAAGCACAATGTAGCCTGCGCCCGGGTTAGTTTCGCCTTTGTGATATTGGCCGGTGATCGGTGAATAATATTTATCCGGATAAATGATGATCTTATGAAAAGCATCGTAGCAGTCTTCAGGCAGGAACAACGAGAGCTGTGTTGCGCAGGAAGCAATCAAGTAACGCGCTGCATTGTGGTTAATAAGCTGTGTAGGTTTGAATAGGCGAAAACTGATTTCGGTAGAAGTAATGAAGTAGTATACCCGCCACTCAAACCGCTTACGTTCTTCAGGCGTAAGTTTTTTATAGTAAACGTTGATCGGCTTCAAACCTGGTGTTAACGGAACAATGTATCGCGGGAAATAATAGAACAGTAGTTTTTTGTACCAGCGCTGTTCACGAATAACAGGCAGGGCAAAAATTCCAGCAAAGAGAAAAACAGCGGACAGAATGATCCAAAACTGCCCGCTGCCCTCCATTTATAAAAGCTGTTTAAGCAAGTTGTTGATTGAACATGCTGCAGATACTTTAGCATTCAACTCACTTGCCTTCACACGCTCTTGCTTCATGGTATCGCGGTCACGGATCGTAACCGTGTTGTCTTCCAGTGTTTGGTGATCGATGGTAATGCAATACGGAGTACCAATGGCATCCTGTCTGCGGTACCGTTTTCCGATGGCGTCCTTTTCTTCATAAAAACACCGAACGTCAAACTTGAGGCTGTTCATGATCTCCATTGCTTTTTCCGGAAGGCCGTCTTTTTTCATTAACGGAAGGATTGCAACCTTATTGGGAGCAAGCGGAGCCGGGATTTTTAACACTACACGTTCACTGCCGTCTTCCAGCTTTTCTTCTTTGTAGGATGCTGTTAATACCGACAAGAACATGCGATCTAACCCAACAGAAGTTTCCACTACATATGGAATGAAGTTCTGATTATCTTCCGGATCGAAGTACTGAAGCTTTTTACCGGAGAATTTTTCGTGACTCTTTAAATCAAAATCTGTGCGCGAATGAATGCCCTCAAGTTCTTTAAAACCAAACGGGAAATTAAACTGAATGTCGCAGGCTGCGTTTGCATAATGTGCCAAGTTTAAATGGTCATGATAGCGATAGTTTTCATTGCCCAATCCCAAAGCCTGGTGCCACTTCAATCTTTTTTCTTTCCAGTATTCATACCACTTCATTTCCTCACCTGGCTTCACAAAGAATTGCATTTCCATTTGTTCAAACTCCCGCATGCGGAAAATGAACTGACGCGCTACGATTTCATTTCTGAACGCTTTACCGATCTGCGCAATCCCGAAAGGAATTTTCATGCGGCCGGTTTTCTGAACGTTCAAAAAGTTTACGAAAATGCCTTGGGCTGTTTCTGGTCTTAAATAAATCTTGTTCGTGTCTTCTGCCAGCGACCCCATTTCGGTTGAGAACATCAGGTTAAACTGCCGCACGTCCGTCCAGTTTTTTGTTCCGGAAACCGGATCGGCAATTTCAAGATCAACGATGAGCTGCTTCATCGCGGCCATATCACCGCTGCCCAACGCGTCTTTCATGCGCGTATTGGCTTCATCAATCTTCTTTTGATACTCAACAACACGTCCATTGGTCGTTACAAACATGGCGCGATCGAAATTTTCAAAGCGCTTCGCAGCCTTTTCAACTTCTTTTTCAATTTTATCTTGCAGCTTCGCGATAGCATCTTCTACCAAAACATCTGCTCGATACCTTTTTTTGGAATCCTTGTTATCGACCATCGGATCGTTGAACGCATCTACATGACCTGATGCTTTCCAGATGGTGGGATGCATAAAAATGGCTGAATCAATGCCCACGATATTATCGTGCATCATGGTCATGAATTTCCACCAGTAATCTTTAATGTTATTTTTCAGCTCGGCACCATTCTGACCGTAGTCGTACACGGCACTTAGCCCGTCATAAATCTCGCTGCTAGGAAAAATAAACCCGTACTCCTTCGAGTGGGCAATCACATTCTTAAAAAGGTTGTCTTCCGAATTCGCCATAAGGCGCAAAGATAGTTTTTAGCCGATAGTTTTTTCATCGGTCGGTATGCTGAAAAATGATATTTTTAGACTTTATCAGGAATGAAATATCGCAAACTTGGTCTCGCTATTGCTTTTTCGCCCCGACTGGAGGCGTTACTGCACGAAAGTGCGCGCCTTAAAAAATTGTGGCAGGCCGAGCTCGTACTGATTCACGTTGGCGATACCGAAAGGGATGCTCCAGAAACACTTAATGCACTACTCGTAAAAGCCGGACTTTCACCGAATGAAGTAAAGGTACGCTGGGAGAAAGGCGACACCGGCCGAAGAATTCTTGCGGTTTGCCAGGAAGAGAAGATTGACTTGCTGATGGCGGGGGCATTAAAAAAAGAAAATCTCCTGCAATACTATCTCGGAACAATTGGCAGAAAAATTTTGCGCAAAGCTGATTGCTCAGTGTTGTTGTTGCTTCAGCCGTCCACGCATCCAAAGCCGTATCATGAAATTGTGGTGAACGCGGAGGAAGGTCCTTACCTGCATCAGACACTAAAAGTAGCTTGCGAGTTAAGCAAAATCGAGGACCCGCGCTGGCTTCACGTTGTGCGTGAGATAAAGATGTATGGCCTCACAATGACGTCATCGGAACACTGTTCGGAGGAAGAGTACAGTCAACTAAAAACTGATCTTGTCTCGCAGGAAATCAATACCGTACAAAAGCTGCTAGATCCAATTCCGCATGAAGGACTGAAAATCAACATAAAAATACTAGCAGGTAAATCCGGATTTGAAGTATCACAGTTTGCTATCCGTAAACAAGCAGATCTTTTAATCATAGCGTCTCCTGCAAGAAAATACTCTATCCTCGACCGGATTTTTCCGCACGATCAGGAGCATATTTTTGCTGACTTACCCTGTAATCTTTTAATTGTTAATCCAGGAAAGGAGGTTAAGCGTGGGTAAGCTTAGTCATGCAGACGTTGTTCAGCTCCTCATTCAACTGGGGATCATGCTCATCATGGGCCGGCTGCTGGCAGAGCTTGCACGCAAGCTGAAACAACCCGCGGTTGTTGGTGAGATCATTGCCGGTATTTTATTAGGCCCGACTATTTTAGGGATGATCAATCCGGATTGGTTCCATGCTTTGTTTCCGGTACCCAGCGGTGCTGGTACGGTATTAACCGGATTGGTGCAAGTTGCTGTTGTGATGTTGTTGTTTATAGCCGGCCTGGAAGTTGATCTTCAAATCGTTTGGCAACAAGGCAAACGGGCAGTAACAACCAGCTTGTTTGGATTGATTATTCCATTTGCCATTGGTTTTGTCTTTCCATATTACTTTCCGGAGTTTTTTGGAATAGCCGAAACGGGCGAGCATTTAACATTTGCGTTGTTTATGGGCACGGCTATGGCGATCTCTGCCTTGCCTGTTATTGTTCGAATACTTATGGATTTGAACCTGTTCCGTTCAAAAATGGGATTGCTAGTGGTAGCGTCCGCTATGGTAGATGACGTGATCGGGTGGATGATCTTTTCGGTGATCTTAAGTATGATTGGGAAAGGGAGCGGCATGCCGCTTTGGTACACGATTTTACTGACATTTGGTTTTGCTACATTGATGCTCACCGTAGGCCGTGGAGTATTCAACCGGGTGCTACCGTGGGTAAACCGTAAACTCGCCTGGCCGGGAGGTGTACTTTCGATTTCACTGGCGTTGTGTTTTTTAGGTGCAGCCTTTACGGAGTATATTGGCATTCACGCAATTTTCGGAGCTTTTATTATTGGGGTTGCGCTTGGCGACTCTAAGCATTTTTCAGAACGCGCAAAGGAAATTGTTCATCAGTTCATCAATAACATTTTTGCTCCGCTTTTTTTTGTGTCGATTGGGTTACGCGTAAATTTCGTGACACATTTCGATTTAGAACTTACCCTGATTATTATTTTAATAGCATTTGTTGGTAAAATAGTGGGAGCGGGTTTAGGTACTCGCATGATCGGGGGCTTTAGCTGGAAAGAATCCTTAGCGGCAGGGTTTGGCCTCAACGCGCGCGGTGCGATGGAAATTATCCTTGGATTAATTGCGCTGGAGAACGGCCTGATCAATGAAAAGGTATTCGTATCGTTAGTTATCATGGCCCTCGTAACCAGCATGACCAGCGGTCCGCTTATGAAATGGAGCCTCGGCCTAAACTGGAAGGGCTCTAGCCTGTAAAAAAAATTGCTAACAAGCTGTATCTTTTACCTATTCTGACATTCTAGTATCAGAATAGAAACTTGTTACTGACCAAACCAACCATAGAGGACGAGCAAAAACTCATTGAAAAAGCCAAGCGCAACAGCGCAGACTTCAGGCCTTTATACGAACTCTATATATAAGTCAATTTTTCTATTTGTGTTGCGCAGGATCGGTGATAAAACACGAATCATTAATTCTTGAAACGGCTACCGTTCATTTTAATTTCGAATTCAACAGCGCTGAGCCCGATGAAGGATCGCTGGAATACCTCGACAACCTGGCTGAAGCGTTGCGCGACAATCCGAAACTGAAAATTGCAATTGTCGGTCACACCGATAGTGTGGGTTCTGATAAGTTCAATCTTAAGCTCTCTCAGTATCGTGCAAATGCAATTCATGACTTCCTGATGGATAATGGCGTGGAGACAGAATGGATTATGTCGGATGGAAGAGGTATGCGCGAGCCGCTTAACAATAATAGAACCGAAGCAGATCGTGCCTTGAACAGGCGCGTGGTGTTAACGATTTTGTATGCGGATTGAAATCAGAAACCCTTTAGTTTCAATCTTCTTTCCGTCAGAATAATGGAAGTAATTAAAAACACGAGGTAATAACCGATTGAGATAAGTAGCGAAATATGTCCACCAACAACGAAGTAGCTGATAACCTGGATAAGTATGGTTGAAATTCCAGCCCACAGCAGCAAATCAGCGCTGTATGTATTGGCTTCATCCCACGCCAGTTGACTTTTCATCGATTTTGGAGTGCGATAGCCATAAAAGGAATTTATTTTCTTAGGTGGCCACAGTTTCATCATGGAGGAGGCTGCTAAAAGAACTGGCCCGACAATACAATGTGCGATCAAAATTTCACTCATAACAATTTTGCTTTGTTCCAATATTCATCCATTTCCGCTAGTGTCATCTCACCCATTTTTTTTCCATCTTTTGCGGATTCAGTTTCAAGATATTGAAACCGTTTAATAAATTTTTTATTGGTACGTTCCAATGCTTCTTCCGGATCGATATTAATAAAGCGCGCGTAGTTCACAAGTGAAAATAGTAAGTCGCCAAATTCAGCCATTGCTTTTTCATGGTTGATTGTTTGATCAGAAGCACCATTGAATTCGGTTTTAAACTCCTGCATTTCTTCCTCAACCTTTTCCCAAACCTGCTCTTTTTTCTCCCAGTCAAAACCTACCCCTCTTGCTTTATCCTGAATTCGGATGGCTTTAACCAAAGCAGGCAACGATTTCGGCACACCTTCAAGAACAGATTTATTGCCGGTCTTTAATTTTATCTTCTCCCAGTTTGCCTTAACTGTTTGCTCGTCTTCCGCTATTACATCGCTGTAAATGTGCGGATGGCGTTCAACGAGCTTATCGCAGATGGCGTTTAATACATCAGCAATGTCAAAGGCTTTCTGTTCCGAAGCAATGCGGGCATAAAAAACATTATGCAGCATCAGATCGCCCAGCTCTTTTTTAACTTCTTTTAAATCCCCCTCCACGATCGCATCGGAAAGCTCATACGTTTCTTCAATAGTTAAGTGCCGTAAGCTTTCGAGGGTTTGTTTTTTGTCCCACGGACAGTTTTCCCGAAGCTCATTCATAACGGTTAAAAGCCTGTCGAAAGCTTTTAATTTTTCAACACGGTTCGGGTCGGGTTGGGAAAACGGTTTTTTCATGTCCTGGAATTGTTTTGCGAAGGTACGTGACCAGTCAGACAAAAGCAGTTCTTTATTTATCATAGAAAGAACATTCTATATCTTTGCACTCACTTTTTAGTAAACACTGACTCTGTGACGTTAATTAAATCGATTTCAGGCATTCGGGGGACCATTGGAGGCAAAACAGGTGATAACCTGACGCCCCTTGATGTAGTAAAATTTGCAGCAGCCTTCGGTACGCTGCTTAAAAGAACAAATCCCAAAACAAAAGTAGTTATAGGCCGCGATGCCCGGATGTCGGGTGAAATGGTAAGTGCACTTGTTTGTTCAACACTACAAGCACTTGGCATTGATGTGGTTGACCTGGGTCTTTCTACAACACCTACGGTTGAAATTGCTGTTCCGTTAGAAAAGGCTTCAGGTGGAATTATTCTTACGGCCAGCCATAATCCGGCTCAATGGAATGCTTTGAAATTGCTGAACGAACGCGGAGAATTTATTCCCGCCAGGGCAGGTGAAGAAGTTTTACAAATTGCTGCAAAAGAAGCGTTTGACTTTGCGCCAGTGGAAAAGCTGGGTAAGTATTCAAAGAATGATACCTATATTAAAAAACACATTGACCTTGTCGTTAAGTACAAGTATGTAGATGTTAAGGCGATCAGGAAAGCAAACTTTAAGATTGCGGTAGACGCAGTTAACTCAACGGGTGGAATTGTAATCCCGCAATTACTAAAAGCGCTGGGCGTGAAAAAAGTAGTTGAACTGTATTGCGAGCCTACCGGAAAATTTCCACATAATCCCGAGCCGTTACCTGAGCATCTGAAGAAGATAAGCAGTGTAGTAAAAGCACAGAAGTGTCATCTTGGAGTAGTAGTTGACCCGGATGTTGATCGCCTCGCATTGATCCAGGAGGATGGTAAGCCTTTTGGAGAAGAATATACCCTCGTTGCTGTAGCAGATTATATGTTAAGCAGAAAGAAAGGGAACACGGTTTCAAACTTGTCATCTACACGCGCGTTGAGAGATATTACCGAGAAAGTAAAAAAAACGTACACCGCGGCAGCAGTAGGTGAGGTGAATGTGGTGAGCGCAATGAAAGATACAGACGCGATCATTGGCGGAGAAGGTAACGGTGGAATCATCGTTCCTGATTTGCACTATGGCCGGGATGCATTAATTGGAATCGCATTGTTTCTAACACACCTCGCCAAGTCAAAAATGAAGACTTCAGTCTTGCGTAAAACGTACCCTGCATACTTTATTTCCAAAAATAAAATCGAATTGACTCCTCAAATAAATGTTGATAAAGTGCTGGAGGAAGTGAAGGCTAAGTATGCGCAGGAGAAGATCAATACGATTGATGGTGTAAAGATCGATTTCGAAGTGGAGAAAGAATGGGTTCATTTAAGAAAATCAAATACCGAACCTATTATTCGCATTTATGCGGAATCGCAAAATGAAAAGAAAGCCGATGCGCTCGCGCAGCGTATCATTACCGATATTCAGAATATTATTAAGTAATGCGTATGAAAGTTTACCTCGATAATGCCGCCACTACACCGCTTGATCCGGAAGTTTTTGAAGCGATGAAGCCATTTATGCTGGAAGATTTCGGAAACCCATCTTCTATCCATTCCCACGGAAGAAAAGTGCGGGCTGCCATCGAATCATCTCGCAAGAAAATAGCGGAGCTACTGCATTGCACTCCGGGTGAGATCATTTTTACTTCAGGCGGAACAGAAGCGGACAACACGTTAATCGTAAGCGGAATCAAAACGTATGGCATCAAGCATGCCATTTCAACACCGATTGAGCATCATGCCGTAACGCATACGCTTGAAACAATTGAAAAGCAAGGCTTGATAGAATTGCATCATGTTAAGATGGATGCAAAGGGTCATGTTGATTTGAATGACCTGGAAAATCTTTTGAAGAAGTATCCAAATGCATTGATCTCGTTGATGCATGCAAATAATGAAATCGGCAACCTCTTAAACATAAAAGCAGTTGGTGAGCTGGCAAAAAAATACAATGCCTTCTTCCATTCCGACACCGTTCAAACAATGGGACATTACAGACACGATATGCGTGAGCTGCATGTGTGCGGAATGACAGCGGGAGGCCACAAGTTCCATGGACCGAAAGGTGTAGGCTTTATGTACATTCGTAAAGACCGCAAGCTCGGACAGTTTATTCATGGTGGAGCGCAGGAGCGCAACATGCGTGGCGGAACTGAAAACACATACGGCATTATCGGTCTGGCCAAGGCATTGGAAATCGCGTACCGCGAAATGGATGAACATGAGCACTACATCAAAGGTTTAAAAGCCCGAATGATTGAAAAGCTGAAGCAAGAAATCCCGGGTATTGACTTCAATGGTGATTCAGCTAACCTGGACAAGAGCTTGTACACAGTATTGAATGTATGTCTTCCTGAATCGGAAGAAAATGAAATGCTGCTGTTCAATTTAGATCTGCACGGCATATCGGCATCAGGCGGAAGCGCCTGTTCAAGCGGGGCATCAACCGGCTCGCATGTGCTGGGGGCATTGTATCCAGGATCAAAAAAAGGCGCAGTTCGTTTTTCCTTCAGCAAATACAACACGCCTGAAGAAATTGATTTTGTAGTAAGCAAGCTTGCCGAGCTTTATAAGGTGACAGCAAAAGTCTGAATCAGGATTTAAGGGATTACAGGATTTTCAGGATGCAGGATTTTTCAGGATGGAGGAACTAAAAGATGATCTGACGTATAAGATTATCGGGTGTGCGATGAAAGTACACTCTTCACTTGGCAATGGCTTTCAGGAAGTAATTTATCAACGATGCTTAGCCATTGAATTAGAAAAAGCCAATCTTAAATTTTTCCGGGAAGTTGAACAACCTATTTTTTACGATAATACTGCAGTTGGCACAAGACGTGCTGATTTTGTTGTAGAGGAAAAAGTATTGGTTGAGATAAAGGCTGTAATTAAGTTAGAGGATGTTCACTTAGCTCAAATCAAAAACTATCAGGTCGCGTATAATTTCGATATAGGATTACTTCTCAATTTTGGAGCAGAGAGTCTTGAATACAAAAGAATCTACCATCCACGCCTGAAAAATCCTGACCATCCTAAAATCCAAAAATCTTGATTCGAACTTCTTTTATTGGATCGGGTAACCTTGCATGGCATCTCGCGCCTGCACTTGATAATGTTGGATATCCCGTTAGAGAAGTTTACAGTCAGAATCCGAAGCATGCTGCTGCATTGGTAGGGCGTTTATACGAAGCTCATGTAAACATTTCACTCGATTTCTCGGCTAGTACATCAACAATCTTCATTATTTCGGTAAGCGATGATGTTCTTCAGGAGGTCGCTCAGAAAATTATTCTGCCTGAAGATGCTATTGTAGTTCATACGTCCGGAAGTCAGCCGTTAAGCGTACTGGACGATACAGGTTCTCAAAACATGGGTGTATTCTATCCGTTGCAAACCTTCAGTAAGGCGAAGAAAGTAAGCTTTAAAGATGTTCCAATCTTTGTTGAGAGCGAAAGTTCGAATGTTGAAAAAGTTCTGATGAAAATGGCAAAAGCCATCAGCAATAACGTAAAGCGAATAAATTCAGAGGAGCGTAAGGCGCTGCATGTAGCCGCTGTGTTTGCCTCAAATTTCTCCAACCACATGCTCACGATTGCCAGAGAGATAGCAAAACAAAATGATCTGGATTTTAATGTGCTCAAACCGCTGATTGCGGAGACATTAAATAAGAGCTTAGAGCTTGGCCCTGAAAAATCTCAAACCGGTCCGGCTGTTCGGGGTGATTTTGAAATTTTGGAACGCCACATGGAATTTTTGAAAGAAAGCCCTGAATTGGCGGAGATTTACAGGATTGTCAGTCAGCATATCATCGATTCTTCTGATCAATAAATCGTTATAAAACAATAAGTAATTATTGTTTATCAATAATTATTACTTAATTCGGGTGTAAATTCATTGTTATGAAACCTACCCGCCAGCCCTTATTTTTTGTTATCGTCAAGATTGTTTTGCTGCTGAATATTGTCAGTGGCGGATTTTTACTGTTGATGTTATTTGGGGGCATAACAATTGATTCATTTTCATCCTCGTTCGAGAAATCCGAAATAGTTCTTGATGTACGAAGAGCAGTCTCAGATACAACCGCGATTGCAACTGGTGAAACACCGGGCTATGCCTTCAAGCAATCCAAAACCGGAGACCTCACGGTGAATATGCCGTGGTATACTCACTTCTTTGTTCCTTTTGGTTTTCTCAATATTGCAGGATTTGAGTTATCCATTCCTTACTTAATATTCTATTCTTTACTTTGTTTCCTATTTTACAGGATCGTAGCGGCAACAGAAATAGAAAGTCCTTTCTCAGATAGAAATATTAAACGCATTTTTTGGATAGGATATATTCTGATTTTGTATGATGTTTTTATCATCCTTCGGTCAGGGATATTAACGTATTATGTGGAGAACATTACCGATAAAGCTTTTCGGTACGATGGTCTCGGAACTCTGGTATATTTTAAGGTGGGTATTTTAGTAATTATACTGGCGATGATTTACCGTAGAGGAGTAGCCATGCAACGTGAACAAGAACTTACCGTCTGATGCCTATCATTGTAAACCTGGATGTTATGCTCGCGAAGCGCAAAATGCAGTCAAAAGAACTGGCTGAGCGAATAGGCTTAACGGAAGCTAATCTTTCGATACTCAAAACCGGGAAAGCTAAAGCGGTCCGCTTCTCTACACTTGAAGCAATTTGTAAAGTATTGGATTGCCAGCCTGCTGATATCCTTGAGTTTAAAGATTAGTTTGGGAAACCATACCCACTCTTTTTCAAAAACTTAGGATAGTCTTTTATACTCAGCAAATCACGAATAGCTTTTGCTTTGTTTTTGCTCTGATTATAGTATCGCTCACAAATTCGAAAACCAATAAAATACCCTAAGTCAGCCGGCCTTTCAACTGACGTAATGCCATTATATAACCAGCGTGAGAAATCCGGGCCATTCATGTGCTGTTGAAATTCTTTCCAGAGTTCCGCTTCGTGTGTCAGCCCGTATTCATACTGAACGTTATTGATGATCGATCCGGTTAGCAGCGATCCGATAAAATCAGCGCACCCTTCACGAATGCTTTGTGTTAGCAGACGGTGATTGTAATATCCTTTTGCATAGCCACGATTATTCTTTTGTTGTGTATGCACAGCCTCATGGGCAACCATGGTAGTGATATCACTTAAATTGGCCAATACACGCGCGTGCCACCCTGTAAATTCTGCCGTCTGTGTTGAAGAGTCGGCACTAGCAATCTCTGAGCCTATCAATATTAACCTCGGACTGGTTGTTCCGCCTGTGCGTAAGCAACCAATCGAAAAGCAGACATCCGGTGACTGAAATGCAGGATATAATTCTTTAAATTTTTGAAAGATACTTTCAATTTCGGCCTTCCGGGTGGCAATACGTTCTGTGTTCGGACGAATTGAGGTCCAGAATTTTGGAAAATTTTTAATCAAGGTTACGTATTCACCGGCTTCGAAATTGCGGGCTTTAATAAACTCTTTTAATCCCCTCGTTGCCCGGTCAATGTAAAGCCGTTGAAATACAGCAATTGAATCGTGGGCTGAAGCCAGACTGTCGTACGCTTCCCAGAAATGATCAATGTCAACGGTGGAGATGGTAACCTGTTGCCTGGCATAGCCCAATTCTCCGGCAAAAATTACTATCAGGATTACAACTAACCGCATTTTCAAAGATAGGGAATACAAAACCATTCAGTATTTTTAGAACCTGTAACCTGATCCATGAGCCATAAAAAATACCGGACGGAAACAAATTGCCTCAATTGTAGCGCGGAAGTAACCGGAAAGTTTTGCGCTGCCTGCGGTCAGGAAAACATTGAGACCCGGGAAAATTTTTTTCACCTGGCTTTTCATACCATCGGAGACTTTTTTCACTTCGATTCCAAATTCTTCCGGAGTCTAATTCCGTTGATCACAAAGCCGGGCTTTTTAACGCGGGAGCATTGGGCAGGTAAGCGGATGCGTTACATTCACCCGTTGCGACTTTTCTTTTTTGTTACGATTGTGATGGTGATCGTTGCCAACGCATATTATAAAAAATACGAAAAGGAAATTAAAGCTGAGAAAGTAGTAAGGACGTCAAGCTCTACCTCCCCTGTCACAAAAGAAGACAAGGAGGTTGAGGAGCGACAGTTTAAGAAAATTCAGAATGGTGTTAGCAAAACATTCGATTACGCTGCAGCCTACCTGAAATACATTTCGTTTTTGCTTCTACCGCTGTATGCTTTGGCGTTTAAGCTGTTGTACATCCGCCACAAGAAATATTACATTGATCACCTCGTCTACACACTCCACTTGCAGTCGTTTGTGTACATAGTCGTCAGTATTGTTTTATTAATTCCTCTGTTTATTAGCGCATCTGCAAGAAGCTGGTTTATGAACGTAATTCTGCTTTCCATCATACTCTATGTGCTGCTTTCGTTGCGGAATCTTTACAAGCAGTCATGGTTAAAGACAATTTTAAAGTCGTTGATGGCCTTTTTCTATATATTCTTCAGCACCGTCTTTTTTCTCGGAATTGTCATGATGATTAATATTTTTGGTTAAAAATTTTACCCTGCACGTTATGAAAAACAACATTTTACTTCTTATCGCCCTGACAATAGTTTCTTCTCAGGGCTTTTCACAGACCGATGAGGTTTATAAAACTATCGCAAAAGAAACCTGCGAGTGTATTGGGAAAAAGAATTACGACTACACGAAAGCCGACCGGGCCGATGTGGAGATGTCACTCGGGCTTTGCATGTTGGAGAGTGCTCAAAAAAACAACTTGCCGATTGACATTGCTGATACAGGATCAATGACGGCTCTGGGTGAGAAAGTAGGCGTATTAATGGTTGGGGTATGCCCGGATGTATTCAAGGTTTTCATAGATAAAAAAGAACCGGAAGTAGAGGAGGATGAAACAGAATACTTTACGGCTTCAGGAACGATTAAGTCAGTTGAGGAAAAAGACTTTCTCTATGTCAACCTTAAAGATGAAGCTGGCAAAGAGTACCGGTTTATCTGGTTATATTATTTTCAGGGATCAGACGATTTCAAAGCTGATCCGAAAAAACTCATCGGCAAAAAAGTAGAGATTACGTACATTCTACTGGAAGCTCTACACCCTAAATCAAAGACTTACAATAGTCTTAATATTATTTCAGGGCTTCAGGTCAAGTAGCGTATTAAAAGGTAATGGATAGCGTGAGCAGTTCTTCACCGCGTTTCACTTTCGCTTGAACAGTTTGTCCTTTTTCAAACTTTCCAAGGGCATCCATATAACCGTAAACGTCCTTGATCTCGTACTCACCGAGCTGTGTGATAATATCACCTGCTTTGATACCCGCTTTCTGTGCAGGCTTGCCTTCGGTTACACCATCGACCTGTAAACCAACCGCACTGGACGAATAACTCGGCATTACACCCATGGTAACTTTAAACGCTGACCGTGTTCCTGTTTGCTTTGTTTTTGTTGTCAGGAAAGCGAGTTTATCCTGCGTTTGTGGACTTTCAATGATTTTAGCAATCAGCTTCAATACTTCTGCTTCGCCTTTGTAATTTATTTTTTCGTAATCATCCGAAGGCTTATGATAATCGCTGTGCGAGCCCGTAAAGAAATGCAGCACCGGAAGATTTTTCAGGTAGAACGAGGTATGATCGGAAGGACCAACGCCTGAGGAATCGGTTTTAATCTTTATGTTTTCAGTTTCGAAGCCTCGAACGAGTGTTTCCCATACCGGACTTGTGCCCGTTCCGTGAACAAGCAGGGTTTTAGTTTGTGGATCAAGCCTGCCAATCATATCCATGTTGATCATGTAGTTTACAGTTCCCAAATCAACCGGTGAGTGATCGGCTAGATACTTTGATCCAAACAATCCCATCTCTTCACCCGAGAAGCACAGGAATAAGAAATTGTTTTTCTCTTTAACCTTGTTTTTGGTGAAATATGTTGCCAGTTCAATCACGCCCGCAACTCCGGATGCGTTGTCATCTGCGCCATTGTGGATCATACCCTTGGAGTTAGCTTCCAGCGATCCACTTTGTTCTCCAATCCCTAAATGATCGTAGTGTGCACCGATGATGATGGTGGTGGCAGCGCCATTATCAAGATACGCAGCAATGTTATTGGCTTTCCCGTCAGCGCCTTCTCCGTGTGCTCCGCCTTTAAAGGTAAAGCCTTGTAGATAGCTGTTATTATCACCCTTTGGTTCCAGCTTAAGTTTTTTGAATTGTGCTTCGATATAGGCAGCCGCTTTCTTTTCACCTTCGGTTCCGGTGCCCCGGCCTTCCAGCTTATCATCCGATAAAGTTTTGATGTGTTTCTGGATGCGGGTGACATCAAAATCCTGAGCCTGAACAATGCAGGCAACAGCAACAAGGAGAAGAATCGAAAGTGGTAGCTTCATATAATTTCAGATTGGGTGTGCAAGATAAACAGGGATAAAGAAATTCGAGAAGGTTTTTAAATTATTCTAACTTTCGGAATGCCGTATCGGGTAGATCTTTTCGCTTTATTCATATTTTTGGGAATTGTACAGGCATTTTTTCTGGCTTTCTTTTTTCTTTCAAAAGAAAACCGCTCTGTAAAGGCCAACCTGTTTCACGGTATTATGCTGATTTCGATTGCCTTTTGTGTGCTTGAAATCTTCCTTAATTATACGGGCTACATCACGAAGTGGCTTTTCCTGGTTGATTTTTCTGAAACGTTTTCATTCCTGATTGGCCCTGCATTTTACCTGATGATCGTGAGCCTCACACGCGGGGAAGTTTCAAGAATAAAGTATCTGCATTTTTTATTTGCACCTGTATACCTGATTCTTCAGTTGCCATTTTTATTGACCTCTAACGAAGTGAAGTATCATGCGTATATGCATTCGTATTATCCCGACTTCCCGCATCCGCACAATTTTGGAGAAACGCGTTGGTTTTGGGTAACCGATCATCATACAGAAGCTACGCTGATCAGCTTAGCACTTTATGCGTTGCTTGGATTGTATGAAGTAGTTCGTGCGTTCCGCATAAAAAAAGAATCCTTTTGGAAGCCCGTAAGTGTGACCCTGCAAACATTGCGTGCCGGTCTATTACAGCTGGTAACTTTTTTTGCGTTGATTGTACTGGTTAAGATTTTCAATAAGAATGATACGGGAGATCATTTATTTGCAGCCTACTTAACTATCCCGGTTTATCTCACCAGCTTTCGGGTGATCCGGCAATCCGGTTTTTTCAAACAGGCTAATATTACTGAACAGCTCAAGTACAAGAGCTCAACCTTAACGGAAGAACAGCAACAGTTGACCATGGAAAAATTAAAAAGTGTTATGGAAACTGAAAAGCCTTTTTTACAAAGTGATTTTTCGTTGCCTCAGCTGGCAGACCGATTGAAGCTTTCCGTGCACATTGTTTCGCAGGTTATCAATGACGGCCTGGGGAAAAGTTTTTTTGAAATGACCGCTGAATATCGTGTAGCGACAGCAAAGCAGCTGCTCAAAGATCAGCCTAACATTAAGATTGAAGAAATTGCCGAGCAGGTTGGATATAATTCCAAATCATCATTTAATACAGCGTTTAAGAAAATTACCGGTAAAACACCTTCTGAATTCCGTCAGTAGGCTCGTTTTTGGAACAATTTTAGCTTCAAGCAACCTGGCTGCAGTTTGCATCGTCTATAGGTAAGGCCACCAACCCAGTTACATGAGAGCACTGATCGCACTTTTTATTCTTTTTCCGATTCTGCTTCAAGCCCAATTGTTACAAAAAGCCAAAGTACTATACGAAACCGGTAAACCAGCCGAAGCCCTAAAGCTATTGGAAGAAATTGCTGATGACAGCAAAGACTATGCGGAGGCTCAATTTTACCTGGGCCGCATTGCGTTCGATAAAAATGAATACGATGATGCGGCAGAATTTTTTGAAGAAGCCACCGAGGCTAACGATAAAAATGCCAGCTACTTTGATTGGCTGGGCAATAGTTATGGCCTGGTTGCACGTGATGCCAATGTGATACGTCAGGGTTTCTTAGCACCTAAAATGAAAGCTGCATGGGAAAAAGCAGTTGAGCTCGATCCTACGCTTATAGACGCAAGACTCTCGCTTATTCAATTTTATTTGCAAGCTCCCGGCTTTATGGGAGGGAGCATCGATAAAGCGATCGAAACCGCTAAGCAAGTAATCAAGCTTGATCCTCTTCAGGGACACCGCTCGTTGGGTAATATTTATGATCGCGAACAAAAGGTAGTGGAAGCGGAGAAGGAATTTTTGGAGGTGGTTAGAATAGATCCAACGTCTCAGCCCACACTTGTAAATTTTTATAACAACCATAAGCAATATGATAAAGCGTTTAAGCTTCTTGATCAGTCATTGGTAAAAAATCCCGATGACATGGCGGCTGCGTATCAATTCGCACGCGTATGTGCAATCTCCGGTAAAAACCTGGATCGAGGTGAGCAATATCTTAAAAAGTACCTCATCTATTCTCCAAAAGAAAATGAGCCTTCGCATGCCGGAGCGTATATGCGACTTGGAATGATTTGTGAAAAACGGGGGAATAAGACTGAGGCAAAAAGGAACTATCAAAAGGCGTTGCAGCTTGATAAAAAAATGAAGGAAGCTGAAGAGGGGCTGGAGCGGGTATCCAAATAAAAAAAGGCTGCTCATGTTGGCAGCCTTTTCACAAAATATTTACTGTCGATTACTTTTTAGGAGCATCGATGTTTGGCAGCTTGAATTTATCCAGCGGGCTTGGCTGTTTCATCATTGCTTCGATGTCTGCCACGGTGCGAGGCGCATAGCCTGACAATAATTCACAGCCCTCTTTGTTTACCAGGTAATCGTCTTCAATACGAACGGCAATGCCCCACCATTTTTTGTCACACTGACTATCATCCGGAATGTAGATCCCCGGCTCAATGGTGAGTGCCATGTTTTCCTGTAACGTTCTTCCACCTGCATCATGCACATCAAGTCCAATGTGGTGCGATACGCCATGTGGGAAATACATGTGTTTCTCTTCCGCTGATTTAATTACGCCCAGTTCTGCCAACCCTTTGTTAATTATTTCGCGCGACACAGTTGTCAGCTGCCCCATGTCGACCCCGGGTTTACAAGCCTTCATGGACGCTTCCTGTGCCTTAAGCACCAGTTCGTAGATAGCCTTTTGCTCAGGTGAGAATTTTCCGTTTACCGGAATGGTACGGGTAATATCAGCCGTGTAGCCATGAAACTCAGCACCAAGATCCATCAGGATTAACTCCTTGTTCGTTAGCGATGGCTTGTAATTATCAACATAATGAAGGATACAGCCATTATGGCCACCACCAACAATGGATGGATAGCCGAGATCTTCTGCCTGGTATTTTTTGTAAACGTATTCATGAATGCCTTGCACTTCACGTTCGCTCATGCCTGGCTCAATAGCCTTCATTACTTCTACCTGCCCAACACAGGAAATAGTAACAGCTTTCCGCAACAGCGCAATCTCTTCGGATGTTTTTACACCGCGCAGGTCGGCCATTAATTTAAAGAGTCCCCGCGTGTTCAGATTATTTTTTGGCTGTTCTGGCGCAACATTTAATGTAGTGGCGTTTTTTTTCGGATAGTTAACTTTAACTTTAAATTCTTCTATCAGGCTGTACAGGTCAGCAGAGTCGCGGGCATTATCACGCACATCATTTTTAAAATCAAAAAAGAGAATCTCAGCAAACTTCGAAAAGTCTACATTATATTTTTTGAATTCCGAACCGTTGAATGCCTGGTCAAGACCAAGTTGTGTTTTTGCTCCTTCTGTACCAAGCCTGCGGCCGGTCCACATTTCACCGAGCGCATTGCGTTCCTGCACGAAAATGATTTCATCATATGAGGTACCATTGGCAGCAGTTTGTTTGTCTTTAAAAACAAATAACACAGCCTGCGGTTCGCGGTAGCCGGTCAGGTAAAAAAAGTTAGGATCCTGATGGTAGGAATAATCAACATCATTTGCACGGTTACGCACAGCATTGGCAAAGAATACTGCTACCGAGTTGGCAGGCAGACTTTCACGAAGTTTTTGTCTGCGTTCTTTGTGCCAGCTTTTATCAAGAAAATCGCTGGGCAGGTCAGGATTTTGCGCAAAAGTGACAGTTGCCACCAGCAAGAGAATAAGTATCGAAAGTAAGCGTGTCATACGGTTTGGTTTTGCAGTGAAATACGGCAAAAATATGCGAACCCGGAAGGGGAGAGTGATGAACGGTTTGAAGTAGAATTTTAGCCGCTTTAGGATTGGAAGAAAATCAATGCTACCATTTCAGGATAGGTCGCATGATAGTTGTGCTATAAACGCCCAAATAATTATTATTGTATGTCTCTTCTGTCATACCAATGAAAAAAATAATACTATCCTCGCTTGCTCTGCTGGTCCTCTTCTTTACGGCCTGTACCGATAAGGAACCTGACACAAAGGAGCTTTTAACAAAGATTAATGACGCTGTGAAAGCGATGAAGGACGGCCAATATGTTTTTCGCGATCAATACAAAAAGGTTGCGGTCGGGGAGGACTCTACAGAAAGCGTCAGTGAATACCAGTGTTTTTTCAAACAAGTACCTTCCGATTCGCTGGTAGGGTACTACCTCAATTCAAAACGGAATGATGGCTACCAACGTGTGTATAACGGCAGTGCGTTAATGACCGTCATTCCGTTCAATGGTTCGCTGGAGGTGATGGACGCCAAAACCCATCCGCGCAATGTACAGGAAGTAAAAGGTGATTATCAAACATTTCCGTTCTTTAAATATTTAAACCATCATATTCAATACTATAATAAAGACACGTTGAGGCAAAAACTTATTATCACGAAAGAGATTTTTCATGGAATGGAGTGTTATAAACTTGAACTATACTACAAACCCGGTAAAACCAAAAATAGAACTGAATCCTTCGTGTTTGTTTCGATTGAATCGTTATTGCCGATTGGTGAAATGGTGAGGTTTACAAAGTTTATCGGTGACGCGAAAGAAGTTCAAACGTTTGATCATTGGATGGATAGTCTAAAAACAACTACCCCGGAACGGGACAAATTTGAGAAAGCAACCCTGACCGGTTTCAACAAGGAATTTGAGTTTAATCCAAATCAAGTGAAAAGCACTAGCCTGCTGCCCGTAGGGGTAATGGCACCAGACTGGAAATTGCCGCAATTGTCTGGCACAGAGTTAAGGCTCAAAGACTTGAAAGGAAAAATTGTGGTGATGGATTTTTGGTACAAAGCCTGTGCACCTTGTCAGAAACAAATGATTGATTTGCAAAGTCTGCATGAAAAGTTTGATAAGAATAAAGTTGTATTTGTGGGCGTGAATACAAAAGATGATCCCGAGAAGGACAAACTTGAATTATTCCTACAAAAGAGAAAAATCACCATAAACACTGTATATAAAGGCAAGTCAATAGAACCTTTATATAATGTCTATTCATCGCCTGCATTGTTTGTGATCGATCAGCAAGGAAAAATAATTCTTGCGATCGATGGATATTCGGATTCATTGCTCAACGATGTTGCACAGGTGATTGAAAAGAATCTTTAACATGTTTCACTGAACGAAATTCAGTGCACGATCCGTGTTTTTTATTGTTCAAGGCGTTTCGTATTTTACTAATACTTATGCCCCGCCTGTCCCGGTATTTACCTTTTTTTCTACTGTTTGTATTGTCCTGCAGTCAGCCGAACAGTACTACGCTGACTGCTCCGGATATAGAGCTTGACCTGGAGGCAATCAAAAAACGAGGCTACATCACAGCACTCGTTGATAATAATTCATTCAGTTATTTCATCTATAAGGGACGCCCAATCGGGTATGAATATGAGCTGCTTAAATTGCTGGCGAAGGAACTAAAGGTTGAGCTCAAAATAAAAGTTATTTCCGGAGTTGAAAATGGAATTTATCAATTAAACACAGGCGGAGGTGACATCCTGGCTTTCCCGCTTACAGTCACTAAGGAACGAACTGAATACGTTAGCTTTTCACGGCCGCTTTTCAACTCTTATCAGGTATTAGTTCAGCGCAAGCCGGATGATTGGAAAACTTTATCGCAAGCCGAAATCGATAAAAATGTGATTCGCGATGCACACGCACTGATTGGTAAAGAAATTCACGTGATGAAAAGCTCAAGCTTTGCAGAGCGAATGCAGAACCTGTCGCAGGAAATTGGCGGTGATGTGATTGTTGTGGAGGACAGCGCGAATGCGGAAAGCGAATCCCTTATTAAACAGGTTGCATTGGGAAATATACAGTACACGGTTGCGGACCATCCGATAGCGATGGTTAACGCAAACTACTATCCCAACCTGGACGTGAGTACGACACTTTCCTTGCCGCAACAAATTGCATGGTCGGTTCGGAAGAATTCACCGGAGTTGTTAAAAGTTATCGATCAGTGGTTAATTAAAATTAAAAGGGAACCCACCTTCATGGTGATTTATAACCGGTATTTTAAAAGCCCGCGAACATCGTTGCTTCGGGTAAAGAGCGACTATTCTTCGCTTGGCGGAAATAAAATTTCACGGTATGACGATCTTATTAAAAAAGGCGCAGAAAAGCTTGGCTGGGACTGGCGATTACTGGCTGCTGTGATCTATCAGGAATCCAGGTTTATTGCAAATGATGAATCGTGGGCTGGTGCGCGTGGTCTTATGCAACTGATGCCAGAAACTGCCAGGCGTTTTGGCGCTACAAACCCCGATGATCCGCAGCAAAGTATCCGCGCGGGTGTAAACTACTTACGTCACCTCGATAAGTACTGGGCAAAAAACATTACCGATCCCAATGAAAGGTTGAAGTTTGTACTGGCTTCATACAATGCGGGGCTTTCGCACATCATTGATGCCCGTGAGCTTGCCAAGAAACATCATAAGAGTACCGTGATTTGGAGTGAGGTCGAATATTTCCTGCTGAAAAAATCAGATCCGAAATTTTATCGAGACCCTGTTGCAGTGGCGGGTTACTGTAAATGCGAGGAACCTGTTAATTACATCAGGAATGTGCTCAACACATTTGAAGAATATGAACACCACATCACGTTATGACGTTATTCCGTACGCAATGTCTCGGATGGTTTTGCCACGGCTGTCTTCATTCCCTGCAATCCCACAAGTATAGCCATCAACAGTCCTATTCCGACAAACGCTAAAACAAACGTCCACCATGGCATAACCGTGCGGTAGGCAAAACCCTGTAGCCATTGGTTGGCAGCATACCAGGCGAGCGGGCCGGCAATACAAATGGCAACGATCAACACAAACGTAAACTCACTGAATAGCAGCGTAAGCACCTGCAGCACCGAAGCGCCTAACACTCTTCGGACACCGATTTCTTTTGTTCTTCGCAAGGTGTTGTAGGTCGACAATCCAATGATGCCAATCCCCGCAATAACAAGTGCAATGGCGGTAAACCCGAGGATAAGTTGTGAGGAAATAATCTCCGTTTTATAAAGCTCATTAAATGTATCGTCCTGGAACCAATACTTCATCGTAAAATCAGGCTCAATGTGTGTGTATGCGTTGCTCAAGGTTTCTAAGGACTGTTTGGTAGTACCCTGTTGGTACTTCACATATATTGCAGACGTTTGCATATAATTAGCCCGGTACAGAATTACGGGCAACTTTGTTTCATGCAGCGATGACGTGTGGAAATCATTGATAACCCCAATGATGACACAGGGAGATTCAGCTATTTTGATAATGGTACCAACCGGATCTTTCAATCCCATGGTTTTAACTGCATCCTGCGTTATCAATACTTCAGTGTTAACAGTATCAAGTGATTGCTGCTTGAAATCGCGACCTTCAATAATTCGTAAGCCAAAAGTTTGGGTAAACTCATAACTACAGGCAATGGTTTTAAAGGCAACGCGTGAATCTTTGGGTTTGCCGGGCCAGCTCACACCCGTGTTGCTGCCACCGGAATTTAATGGATTACCATTGGCAGCGGCTACATGGGTAATGGATGAATTTTTAGTAAGCTCGTTTTTAAATGCATCGAAATTGCGGAAAATCCTGGCAGTAGGCTCCACACGAATCATGTTTTCGCGGTCGAAGCCAAGATTTTTCTGCGTCACATAGTCCAACTGGATGTAAAGCACGGAGCAGAAAATAATGATACCGATAGAAATGCTAAGTTGTGCCACCAGTAAAAATTTACGCATTCGTTGCGAACTGGAAATTTTATCCGAGAGTTGGCCTTTTAAAATCTTTACCGTTTGGAAAGACGACATTACAAACGCAGGGTACAATCCTGCCAACAGGGCAACGATCAATAAAAATCCAGCAAGGTAAGCCGGCACCCAGCCATTCAGTAAATCGATATTGATCTGTTCACCCAGCAATGAATTAAATACAGGCAGCGAGAGTTGGGTTATTAAACAAGCCAGCAGAAAAGCGGCCAACACGATCAAAAAAGATTCTCCCAGGAACTGAAATATAATGCTTGACCGAAAGGCACCTGTGGCTTTTCGGATTCCGATTTCCTTTGCTCGCGTGGTGGCGCGCGCTGTTGTCATGCTTACAAAATTGATTACAGCCATTAATAACACCAGACTGCCAATGATGATGAAAAGCACTACATACTCAATCCGGCCACCGGCTTGCTTTCCATTTTCAAATTTGTTTTTCAACCTCCAGTCAGACAATGGAATCGCTTGATAGTGCACGTTTTGAGCTCTATATTCTTCTGTTACAACCCGGATGTCATTTAATTTATCGGTGAGTAGTTCAGAAGAAACTGGCTGATGTGTTTTAAGATAAACGTTGAAAAATTGTTGTTTGAACTGTTCATCGTTTGAGCCCCACATTTTTTTAACGATCGCATAAGGCATTGCAAAGTCGAATTGAAGCGATGAGTTAACAGGTACATTCTGAAACACAGCAGCGATGGTCACTTCATAAAAATCATCAATCTTAATAGTTTTACCGATTACATCAGGTGTGTCGAAGAGCATGGCAGCCATTTTTTCCGAGACGGCAATGGCATTAGGTTCATGAATAGGATTTTGGTCACCTTTAATAATAGGAAAGTTGAACATCGAAAACAGATTCTCTGTCGCATAAACACCATTCAGGTAAATGCATTCTTTCGGTTCGCCTTCGGGGCGAAAGCATAGCGTGTGTGGCCAGCGTGAACCGGTTGATACGGAAGAGATTTTTTCAACTTCGGATACCGATGAAACATCCATCGCCACGGAAGCAATATTGTATGATTGAACATTTCCATCGGCCATGATGTGTGTAGAAACGTTGTAAATTTTGTCACCGTCAGGATGAAAATTGTTAAAAGAGAATTCAAACGTTACCCACACGAGCACCAGAAAGGCGCACGAAAAGCCAATGGCTAGTCCGAGTACATTTAATACAGAATGGCCTGGCTGACGAAAGAAATTACGAATTGCGACAATAAAAATATTTCTTAGCATGGCGAGTGAAATTTGGTGTTCGGTATAGTTCTTTTTATTTTTTCGGATATTCTTCAGACGAAAAAAGCGAAGCACGTTCCAGATGAAGGTCAGGTCAGCTTTGCGCTTGCTTTCTTTTGCCGTGCGGCCATACAATTCATACACATCCCCCTGGATTTCTTCCAGCAAGTCGTGGCGACAATACCACGCCAGAAACCGGTCGGCCCATCGGGGAGGGGAATGTTTCATTACATGGTTGTATTAAGTCATTCTGAACTGCAATGCAATTCGCGGAATCTGATTAAAAAGCTGGGTGCGCATTTCATTTGCTTCTTCCAGCGCACGTTTTCCGGCCGCGGTTAACAAAAACATTCGTTTTCTGCGTCCGCCCCGTTCTTCGGTTGGTTCGCTCATTTTTGATTTGAGAAAGCCTTTTTCTTCCAGCCGGGTAAGTACTGCATGCACCGCACTGATGTTTACACTTCGGCCGGTTTGCGCTGAAAGTTCATCCATCACGCCAACGCCATAAGCTTCAGGGTACAGAATGCCAACCGTTAGCAAAACGAGTTCCTCCAATTCTCCAAGGTACGTTCCTTTCATATTTTTCGGAATATATTCTACAAACGTGAAAGTAATATATATGTTTCATTTTTGTAGAAATAATATCAACAACATTCAGAGACGCAAAACCCCCTTTACCGACAGTCAGGTTTGCGTCTCATCGATAGCCAATTGAACTTTAGAGTTGATTTACTATTGCCTTGAAATCGAAGGATTGCCAGACAGTCTCCAGGTTAGGGGTTTTCATTACCTCGTCCATGATTTTCTTCTGTTTCTGACCGATGCGAAGCGCATCCGAATAGCGCATTGAATCCATGAAGGTTACCATGGGGTAGAGGGGAATCCATTTATCAGGAAACAACTCGTACAGCTTGCCTTCAATTTTCTTGCGGAGCAGGAAATCGGCATCGGCAACCAGGTCGCGCATCTCGATGAAGTTATCAAGTGCTAATCGGGCAATCGCATCGGCATCGGGCTTGCGTAATTTTTGAAATTCAGCGAGCACAATATCCCAATCATCATTATGCAGATTTAAAAGATCATTTAGTATTCTGCAATCTTCAAAGCCTGCATTCATACCCTGACCATAAAACGGAACAATTGCATGCGCTGCATCGCCAATCAATAATGTTTTGTTCCGAACCCACGGATAGCATTTTATCGTAACCAGCGATGAGGTTGCGTTTACTTCAAAATCATGAAGTAATTCCGGCATAAGCTTTTTTGCATCCGGGAAGGTTTTCTCAAAGAATTTTTCAACATCGTGTTTTGTTTTCAGCGAATCAAAGGAAGGATTTCCTTCAAATGGAAAAAATAGCGTGCACGTAAAGCTTCCATCCGGATTGGGCAACGCAATCATCATAAAACTTTCGCGCGGCCAGATGTGGAGATAATTTTTTTCTAGTTGACATTCACCGTTGGCTCCAGGCGGAATATGTAATTCTTTATACCCATGATCAATGTAATCCTGTTCGTAATCAAACCGATCGGTAAATTGAAATGAACCACGTACGGCAGAGAAGGCACCATCGGCTCCGATAATTACGTCAAACTCTTCGTCCACAGTCAACGGTCGACTGTCGACTGTCGACTGTGGACTGGTGGTTAGTGAAGTTTTCTCAAGATCGACTTTTGTTATTCGCTGCTCAAAACGAAATTGAACACCCATCTTCTCAGCTTCATTCATCAGCACAACGTTCAATCCGCTGCGTGAAACAGAATTAATAAACTGACCTTCTTTTCCATAGGCGAACGAACTGAGCTTGCCCTGCTTGTCGTGCATCATGCGACCGTGCATGGGGATGGCGACTTTTTTTAGTTCATCCGCAAGACCAACTTCTTCGAGGGCACGAATGCCGCGATTGCTTAACGCAAGGTTAATCGAACGGCCGGCTTCTGCACCTTTTTTACGCATGTCGGCTCTGCGTTCAAAAACAGTTACAGCGTATCCGCGTTTTTTGAGATAGATGGCAAGAAGTGAACCTACGAGCCCGGCTCCTGCTATAGCGATTGATTTTTGGGTACTCATCCTAAACTTTTTCGGAAGATTTCACTGAAGCGGAATACATCTTCAAATGTATTATACAGCGGAACCGGTGCCACGCGGATAACATTGGGCTCTCGCCAGTCGGCAATAACCCCTGCTCTTGTTAAAGCGTTGAAAACTTTCTTTCCACTTTGCTTCATGTAAATAGAAAGCTGACAGCCTCGTTCTGTTTTTTCAGAAGGTGTAAGGATTACAAATTTCATTCCGGTTGAGTCGGCTTGTTTAAGTAAGTATTCAAGATAATCCGTAAGCTGAACACTTTTCTTCACAAGGTTTTTTATTCCTGCTTGTTGAAAAATTTCGAGCGATGCCAGCAATGCAGCACCCGGTAGAACCGGAAAATTGGAAAGCTGCCAGCCATCCACACCGGGCATAGGCTTGAAGCTCT
>Ga0209175_10000167_pt1 | contig 46816 bp, 37 predicted proteins | sample JI91814C2DNA_FD_187506 | JGI IMG/M metagenome (GOLD analysis project Ga0209175, IMG submission 187506) | Wastewater effluent complex algal communities from Wisconsin, to seasonally profile nutrient transformation and Carbon sequestration -... | ecosystem: Engineered > WWTP > Effluent > Algae...
GGAGAATCTCTGAAGGTGTTTGAGTAGTTACTTAGCTTACAACCTCCACGCTATCCTTCTCACCAATCTGCTGACGCCACATCGCGTAGTACAAACCTTTCTCTGCAAGCAAAGCTTCATGTCTGCCTGACTCAATAATATTACCTCGTTCCAGCACAAAAATTTTGTCCGCGTGCATGATGGTTGACAACCGGTGTGCAATTAAAATGGTAATGTGGTCTTTGATAACCGATACCTCGCGGATCGTTTCAGTAATCTCTTCTTCTGTAATGGAATCGAGCGAAGACGTAGCTTCATCAAACACCAAAATATCCGGCTGACGCAAAAGCGCACGCGCGATCGAAAGCCGCTGCTTCTCTCCGCCTGAAACTTTTACTCCGCCTTCACCGATCACAGTATCAAGTCCTTTATCTGCTCGCTCTAAAAGAGATTGACATGCAGCTTTTTTTAACACAATCAAGCATTCTTCATCGGTTGCATCCGGACGAACGAATAATAAATTCTCACGGATTGTACCCGAGAACAGTTGCGTATCCTGTGTTACAAACCCGATTTTGTTTCGTAAATCGTCCAAATCGATTTCCGTGCTCGGCACATTATTATAGAGTACCTGTCCTCCTTTTGGAGGATATAATCCAACCAACAGTTTAACCAGCGTTGTTTTACCTGAACCGGATGGACCAACAAATGCAATCGTCTGGCCGTTGTTGGTGGCAAAAGAAATGTTATTCAACGCATTGGTGCTGGCCGACTGATGCTTGAAGCTGACGTTGTCAAAACTCAGGTTCGTAATCCGGCTGACCTGCACCGGGTTCTTTGGCTTCGCTTCTTTCGGCAAGCTTAAGATCCGGTTAAAATTTGCCAGCGAAACTTCGGCTTCGCGGTACGCGATGATCACGTTACCAAGTTCCTGTAAGGGTCCAAACAGGAAGAAAGAATAAAAAAGAAATGTGAAATATTTACCGGCAGAAATATCATTGTCGAAAATCAGCAGCAATAAAATAACGACCATTACACTTCGAACGAAGTTTACGGTAGTGCCTTGCAGAAAACTCATTCCGCGTACGTATTTAACTTTTTTAAGCTCTAGCCCGAGAATTTTATAGGTAGTGTTGTTCAACCGATTAATTTCCTGGTTGGCAAGTCCCAGACTTTTCACCAACTCTATGTTCCGCAACGATTCCGTTGTTGAACCTGCCAATGCCGTTGTTTCCTTAACAATGCTTTTTTGAACAACCTTAATCTTCCGGCTGAGCAGCCAGCTCGTTAAGGCAATAATTGGAACTGCTGCAAAGTATACGAGCGTAACTTTATAGCTTACCGATAATGAATAGATGGTAACGAACACAAGCCCTACCAGGCTGGCAAATAATACACTGATAAAAGACGTAATAAATTTTTCAGAATCGGTTCGTACTTTCTGAAGAATACCAAGTGTTTCACCGCTGCGCTGATCTTCAAACGTCTGGTATGGAAGTTCGAGCGAATGCTTCAACCCATCGGCATACATTTTAGCGCCCAGTTTTTGCACCACTATACTTGTAAAATAATCTTGTAAATTTTTTGCGATCCGCGATACCATAGCAGCACCAATGGCCAGGCCAACGAGGTACAGAATGCCCTTAATGAAATCGGCCCTTGAAAGCGATTCTTTTCTTTCAATGAAGTTGTCCACAATTTTTCCCGTAATGTGTGGATCCAGAAGGGAGAAAACCTGGCTTATCGCTGCCAGGAATAATGCGAGGGCAATAAGGCCTTTGTAGTTCTTTAAATAGGTGACAAGGATTTTCATGGCGCGGGGATGGTCAACAGAATCAAAGCAACAAGTTGCCAAAAAAGTTCCGGTACCCCATATTTCAATCGTTACCGGTTGTGAAATAAATTTCCCGAACGATTTTCAGCTGCGACACGTTTACACCCCGCGACAGGACGGGTTTGTAATTGCGCCCCGTTTATCTCATTTTTGCACCTATAACGGTAATTACTTCACTGTTAAGCTTGAAACACCTTCTTAAATATTCTGCAACGCTGTTGGTTCTACTCCTGTTAGGGTATACCCAGGTATTTGCGCATATCCACCGGGAAGATTTTTCATCCTTACTCCATTCAAATAAGTCGCACCATCTCCAGGCTCCGATTGAAAAAACAGCCGCGATTGCCAGCGATTATTTTGAGGAAGACTACAAGCGGAATCTTTTAAAAACGTATTCTAAAGACAATACGTATTCTAACCTTTTCTATGCGCACGTATCCGCAGCCAATTTCTTTGAGCGTTTAGAAACCATTACATCTTTCGGTGAGCGTGCCTCTCGTCTCTCCATTTTCAGGGCTTCCCTGTTCCGCGTACTCAGGTTATGAAATTAATCTGAGTAGGCAATTCAGCTTGTCTATTCTCCTCTTATTCTTCTGTTCGTAGTGACCATAATAAGGTTTTACCACGCGCAGCAATTGGTGTTACACACCTTTCTAAAAACAATACAAGTAAAAATCTTTTAAAATTATGACGAGTAAAATTCTCATGTTCACAAGCCTGTGCGTGTTATTGTTCTGCGCAAGCTGCGGCCACAAAGAAAAAGAACATGAAGCCGAAACCAAATTTTTAGTTACCAGTCCCCTGAGAATGGATACCTCCAGCACAAAGGAGTATGTATGTCAAATCCGTTCCATAAATCATATAGAAGTACGGGCGCTGGAAAAAGGTTATCTGCAAAACATCTACGTAGACGAAGGCCAACTAGTAAAGAAAGGGCAATTGATGTTCCAGGTAATGCCCATGTTGTATCAAGCCGAACTACAAAAGGCACAAGCCGAAGCCGACTTCGTTGAAATTGAATATCTGAATACAAAGGCGCTCGCGGATAGCAACGTGGTGTCTAAAAATGAATTGGCGTTAGCGAAAGCAAAATTTGATAAAGCTAAAGCCGAGGTAGCATTAGCGCAGGTTCATCTTGGCTTTACCCAGATCCGGGCACCCTTTGATGGTATCATGGATCGTTTCCATGTGCGATTGGGAAGTCTCCTGGATGAAGGAGAATTGCTTACCAGTCTATCGGACAATAGTAAAATGTGGGTTTACTTCAACGTGCCTGAGGCTGAATACCTGGAGTACACAACGGTAATAAAAAAAGATAGCCTTGTACATGTAAACCTGTTAATGGCTAACGGCAAGGTGTTTAAACACCAAGGTATAATTGAAACGATTGAAGCAGATTTCAATAATGAAACCGGGAACATTGCTTTCCGGGCGACATTTCCCAATCCTAAAGGTCTGTTACGGCATGGAGAAACAGGTAGTGTACTCATGAACGTGCCCCTTAAAAATGTATTGTTAATTCCTCAGAAATCTACATTTGAAGTTTTGGATAAAAGGTATGTCTTCGTTATCGACAAAGACAATATTGTTCGCTCGCGGCATATCACCATCGCTGCAGAACTCCCGCATATTTATGCCGTACAAGGTGGGCTTGAAGAAACTGATATAATACTTCTTGAAGGATTGCGCCTGGTGCGAGAAGGTGACAAAATACACGCTGAATTTGTAAAACCTGATTCGGTTTTATCACACCTGGATTTATATGCGGAGTAAGTAGTTACCTAAAAATCAAAATAAATGTTTAGTAAAATATTACATAGACCTGTCTTTGCGATTGTACTTTCGCTGGTCTTTCTTTTTGTTGGAGCATTGGCGATTAAGCAGTTGCCGACTTCACAATTTCCTGAAATTGCTCCCACTACGGTGAGTATTTTTATTGCCTATCCGGGATCCAGTGCGGATGTATTGATTCAATCAACACTCATCACGTTGGAAAATTCCATCAACGGTGTCGAGGGTATGCGATACATGACATCCGATGCTACGAGTGCGGGAGAGGCTACACTGAACGTAATCTTTGAGCCCGGTACCGATGCCAACGAGGCTACCATACGCGTCAAGACAAGGGTGGATCAAGTAATGCCCCTGTTGCCAGACCTAGTGCAACGGGAAGGCGTAATCATTACGCCTATACAGCCCAGTATGTTGATGTATGTGAATTTGTACAGTACGGATGAACACTTGGATGAGAAGTTCCTATACAATTACGCCAGCGTAAAAATGATTCCTGAAATCAACAGGATTAATGGTGTAGGGAGAACCCGAATACTAGGTAGCCGTACCTATGCGATGCGTGTATGGCTCAACCCTGCTCGTATGCGCGCTTATAACATTTCCATTGAAGAAGTAATGGAGGCAATGGCTGAGCAAAGTATCATTGGCCGGCCGGGTAGACTCGGCCAGAGTTCTGGTATTGCTGCCCAGTCGCTTGAATACGTGCTGACCTATAAGGGTCGGTATAATAAACCTGAGGAGTATGAAAATATTATTATTCGCGCAAATGCGGATGGTGAAAGTATTCACCTCGGAGACCTTGCTACAGTTGAATTGGGAAGTGAATTCTTTGATATCTATTCCAACCTGGACGGCCATCCTTCGGCAGCCATTGTATTAAAACAAAACTATGGAAGCAATGCCAGTGAGGTAATCAAGAAAGTAAAAGTGTTGCTGACGGAAATGAAGGCTGATTTTCCCCCGGGCGTAGATTATAAAATTAGCTATGATGTTTCTCAATTTTTAGATGCCTCCACTGAAAAGGTACTCCACACCCTGGGTGAAGCTTTTATTCTGGTGGCGATTGTGGTGTTCATTTTCTTGGGTGATTGGCGTTCAACACTAATTCCCACACTGGCCGTTCCGGTATCGCTGGTGGGAGCCTTCTTCTTCATGCAGTTTTTTGGGCTATCCATTAACCTGATCACGTTGTTCGCACTTGTACTGGCTATCGGTATCGTAGTGGATAATGCCATTGTTGTAGTGGAAGGCGTGCATGCCAAAATGGAAGAAAAAAATCTTTCTCCGTATAAGGCTACGCAGGAAGTACTTCACGAAATCAGTGGCGCCATCATTGCGATCACACTTGTTATGACTGCAGTATTTGTGCCGTTGGTTTTTATGACCGGACCTGTCGGAGTTTTCTACCGGCAATTCTCCATTACCATGGCAACTTCCATTATTCTTTCAGGTGTTGTAGCACTTACGCTGACACCGGTATTGTGTGCCATGATTTTGAAGAATAACCATGGTAAACCAAAAAAGAAAAATCTGATTAACCGATCACTCGACAGCTTTAACAGGGGATTTGAAAAACTGACCGGAAAATATGTAGGCCTCTTACGATTAATCGTAAACAGAAGACTGGTGACCTTTGTTGTCTTGTTGATTTTCGGTGTTGGGATCTTTGTTGAAAATAAAGTACTGCCCTCTGGCTTCATTCCCGGTGAAGATCAGGGAACAATTTATGCGATCATCCAAACGCCTCCCGGTGCAACCCTTGAACGAACCAATCAGGTATCGCAAAAACTTCAGCAGATATGCGAAGAAGTAGAAGGTATTGAATCAGTTTCTTCTTTAGCAGGGTATGAAATTATGACCGAAGGAAGGGGCTCTAATGCGGGTACCTGTTTGATCAACTTAAAAAACTGGGCTGATCGTGACCAATCCGTAAAAGAAATCATGGAAGAACTGGAAGCAAAATCCAGAAATCTCGGAGCGATCGTGGAGTTTTTTGAGCCGCCTGCTGTTCCTGGCTTTGGATCATCCGGAGGGTTCTCCTTGCGCCTGTTAGATAAAAATAGCGAAACCGACTATCACGAATTTGACAAAGTCAACAAGAAGTTTATTGAAGATATGAGTAAGCGGAAAGAGTTAACTGGATTGTTTACTTTTTTCGCAGCCAATTATCCACAATACGAATTGGAGATTGATAATAAAGCAGCGATGCAAAAAGGTGTTTCCATTGGTAAGGCTATGGAGAATCTAAATATTCTTATCGGCAGTACCTATGAACAGGGCTTTATTCGGTTTGGACGATTTTTCAAAGTGTATGTTCAGTCGGCTCCTGAATTCAGAAGGCTCCCATCCGATGTTTTGAATTTGTTCGTAAAGAATGATCATGGGGAAATGGTTCCTTATTCTTCTTTTATGAAACTTAAAAAGACACAAGGACCAAATGAGGTTACGCGTTTTAATATGTACAACTCAGCCGCGATTCGCGGACTTCCAGCAGATGGGTTCACCACCGCGGATGCCATTCAGGCGATACGTGAAGTTGCAAAAGAGACATTGCCAAAAGGATATGACATCGCATGGGAAGGTCTTTCGTTCGATGAAGCGAATAGCGGTAATGAAGCCATCTATGTTTTCATCATTGTATTGGCATTTGTGTACCTGGTATTGGCCGCACAGTATGAAAGTTTCCTGTTGCCGTTAGCGGTTATTTTGTCGCTGCCGATTGGGATTTTCGGTTCGTTCCTATTGCTGAAGCTCATGGGGCTGGATAACGACATCTATGCACAAATAGGGATCATCATGCTGATAGGTTTGCTTGGAAAAAATGCGGTACTGATAGTAGAATTTGCTGTACAAAAACACCGGCACGGAGCTACTATTTTTGAAGCCGCGATTGAAGGTGCAAGGGTTCGTTTCCGCCCGATCCTCATGACCTCGTTTGCTTTTATTGTAGGATTGATTCCTCTGGTCGTTGCCACCGGAGCCGGTGCCATTGGTAATCGTACCATTGGAGGTTCAGCATTGGGCGGCATGTTAATCGGAACCCTTTTAGGGGTAATCATTATTCCCGGACTGTATTACATTTTCGCGAACCTGGCGGAAGGCCGTAAATTCCTCAAGGGTGAATTAGACCGGCCTTTAACAGAAGAATTCGAACACAAAAAACTGAAAGAAGAAAATGAGTAAAAGATTTATAAATCGCTATGCAGGAGTAGCGTGTATGGCATTCGCATTTTCGGCTTGCGCTCCATCACTGGTTAATAAGACAGCGGATACTTCTGTGGTCCCTCAACGTTATACCGCGTCACAGGATAGTACCAATACGGCTAAGATTCAATGGAAAGATTATTTTCATGATCCGTACCTGAATGCATTGATCGATACCGCGCTTAGCAACAATCAGGAACTCAACATAACATTACAGGAAATAGTAATTGCAAACAATGAGGTGCGTGCGCGGAAAGGTGAATACTTACCTTTTGTAGGTGTTAAAGGTGGGGCTGGCGTTGAAAAGGTAGGCAGGTATACGAGTCAGGGAGCCAATGATGCCAATACAGAAATTAAACCTGGAACAGAATTCCCCGAACCATTACCGGATTACATGGTCGGTGTTGTTGCTACCTGGGAACTGGATATTTGGCGCAAGCTTCGGAACGCTAAAAAATCTGCGTTGCTGCAATATCTGTCCACCGTTGAGGGGAAGAACTTTATGGTTACAAACCTCATTGCTGAAATCGCTAATTCGTATTATGAGTTACTGGCGCTGGATAATCAGTTGGTGAACGTAAGAACGAACATCAACATTTTGAATGATGCGTTGGTAATCGTAAAGCTGCAGAAAGAGTCTGCACGAGTTACAGAGTTAGCCGTTAGAAGATTCGAAGCAGAAGTGCTTAAGAATGAAAGCCGTCAATATTACATTCAGCAGGATATTGTGGAGACTGAAAACCACATTAATTTTCTGGTAGGGCGTTATCCACAGCCTGTTCAACGTGATTATCTGACGTTTAATGATTTGGTGCCCCACACGATTCAAGCTGGTATTCCGGCACAACTACTAGCGAATCGTCCGGATATCAGACAAGCTGAAATGAAACTGGCAGCAGCCAAACTTGATGTTCAGGTAGCGAAAGCAAGGTTCTATCCTTCTGTCGGAATTTCTGCAGGCATTGGTTTTCAGGCGTTCAATCCATCGTACCTTATACGGACACCTGAATCATTGCTTTATTCCCTTACTGGAGATCTGACAGCACCCTTAATAAACCGGAACGCAATTAAGGCATCGTACTACAGTGCAAACGCACAACAGATCCAGGCAGTGTACCGCTATGAACAAACTATTTTAAACGCGTATGTCGAAGTTTCCAATCAATTATCCATGATTACAAACCTGGAGCGAAGTTATGATTTGAAATCCAGGCAGGTACAAGCGCTTACCGAATCGATTGACATTGCGAATGTGTTGTTTCGGTCAGCGCGTGCTGATTATATGGAAGTATTGTTGACCCAACGCGAAGCACTGGAATCAAAGTTTGAGCTTATCGAAACCAAGAAGCAGCAGATGAATGCCGTGGTGAATATGTACCAGGCGCTGGGTGGTGGCTGGAAATAGAGTTTAGGTTAGGTTAGTTAATTGCTTGGAGCGGGTCTTTGACGGAAGTTGAAGGCCCGTTTTTATTTTTGTCTTCAGTAGTTTGAGGCTTGTTTTTTATGGATTCATACTAAGCGTTTTTTGGGAAGAGGTCTGATCAGTAAACGGATAGTCAGTAAAGAATATCCTTAAAAAATGCAGTGCTATACGATTGCAGTTCTTTGCGATCGTGGCCCACTCCATCTACGAGCATAAACCTAACATTCGCACCGCTCTTTTTATACACCGATTCTGAATGTGCCCATCGTTCCAGAGGATTGTTTCCAAAAAGTGAATCGATTATACCCGCTGCGTCTTTGTCCCATCCATCTGTAAAATCGAGAGAATCATTATCATCAGCAGAGCCCATCACAATGAGCTGAGGTACATGTATAAAGGCAGTACTATCAAACGACCTACCGGTTAAAATTTCCAAGTCCCCTATGCCGGCCGGATAGGGTAACTCTTTGCCTTGATATTTTTTTACAGGCGCAATCGGCCAGCCTCCCGGTGAACCTACAGCGACTGCCAGGACCCGCTCCGGATGAAGTACAGTGAAACGATTGGCAAACATTCCGCTCGCAGAAAATCCCTGGAGAAGAAATTTTTCATTTGAATTGATTCCTTCTTTTTTCAACTGAACCCTCGCTTCATCGAGCATGGCCAGTAATTGAAGATCAATACGGGAAACATCTTTGCGCTGAGTTGTTAACACATCCCGGTCAAGCGCATGTGTATAAATGTGCCAGTCCTGACCTGGTCGGATAAAGGCGGGCACGAGTAGGGCAACGTTCAGCTCATTGGCAATCTTATGCCGTTCAAAGCCTGTCCATCGTGCATCTTTTTGGTGAACAACAGGATCGTCTGAGTTTATACCTGAATTATTAGGTTGAACAAGAAAGGTGATCGTTCCACCTTCCTCCGCAATTTTCTTAGCCCCCGGAGAAATGTACAAATAAAAGTCAGCCTGGTAACCCTTTTCCGGATTTGCAGCGAAATGCCGGACATTCGAAAAGTAAGAGCCAAAAAATACGGCACATGCACTCAGAATCAAAAGGGTGAGTATACAAACACTCGTTAAAATTTTCCTAACCATAAAAATTTGTGATCACAATCCGACACCTTTTGACAAATGAAATGCCATAGATTAAAAACCGCTTCATGGCTGCAGGGAAGTCAATTTTGGACATGGAGTGTTCAGTTTTGTACGTAGCAGAACGTAAATGAACAGCCGATTGTATGATTTTAAATTATCTTCCATGGTTTCGCATCTGTGCGTGAAACATTTCAGAGCGTGATGGAATTTGAAGAAAACGGATACGTGTCTATCAGAAAATATTTTTAAGCTCCACGATATGAGTAAATCTTCATGGAAGTATTGTTGACCCCACACGAAGCGCTGGAGGATTAAGTTTAGGTTAGATTAATTGTTTGAAGCGGGTCTTTGACGAAAGTTGAAGGCCCGTTTTTTTGTTGAGTAGGAAACTCGTTGCATAACACAAATCGGAAATGTATCTTGGAAGTAGCCAATAGGGATAGAGGAGACTTAAGTATCTATAATCAATATCGGCCGTAACTTTTTTATACAAATGACCACAAAACGCTTAATTATTTTTCTTCCGATTTATTTGATTTATCATTTGAGTAGCGGCCAGATTAATATTTTGGACAGCTGCGGAGTTGACTCTGAAGCAGAATTGAATCAATACGAAATCACGATCGTAGATAGCTTATTTCTTCCTCCCTTTGAGACTAAGAAATCCGGAACAATAGATCCTAAAAAAGGATTTGACCTTACAGATAAGAAAATTGCCTTTTACTCTTGCACTAAAAATTCAACTACAAAAGGAAACGGGCTATTATCAAAAAAAGAATTTTTTGAGTTAGGCAGACCAGATTTCACAGGGCACGCAGGAAGAGGAATTATTATTTTTAACGCAAAGGAAAAGAAAGAATCACAAGGGCTTGACGCAGTGATAATTATTGATTGTCCATATGATCAACTGACAACAAAAGATTTGATCTCGAAATTAACCAAGAACGATGAATAGAAAATTCTGCCGTCAGGCTATAACCTCCAATCATCCGCAACAATAAATATAACATCCCCCAATGAGTGAACAAGCCGAAGCTTATCCTTTCCTTCATAAACTCCGTGCGCTGGCCAGGCTTGAACGCCCCTGGGTCAGGAAAACCTTTAAAATTGCCTGGATTTTATTCTTTTGTTTTCTGCTTGGCGTTCCGCTCTATATATACACGGTAAGCATCAACCTCTTTGGCCTGTATGGTGGCATGCCTGCATTAAAAAGCATTGAAAATCCGGAAAATGATTTTTCTTCGGAGCTGATCTCTGCCGATGGCATTTCACTCGGCCATTACTTTCTGTACGATCGCGGCCAGGTTACGTATGAAGATCTGCCTCCGCATCTGATAAAAACACTGATCATTTCTGAGGATCACCGGTTCTATGATCATTCGGGTATGGACTTCTGGGCATTCATTCGCGTTGCAAAAGGCTTAATAACATTTAACCCGGATGGCGGTGGAAGTACGATCACACAACAGCTTGCCAAAAACCTGTATACGCAAAATACCGAGACTGGCCTGGATGGATGGCTGGTTACCGAGGTATTTACCGGGCATAATCCGAAGCGCATCATTGACAAAACAAAAGAGTGGATTATTTCTGTGCAACTCGAAAAAAATTTCACGAAGGAAGAAATCATTGTGCTCTACCTGAACACTGTGCGGTTTGGAAATGTAGGCGGCATTCAGGTAGCTGCGAAAACTTTCTTTAACAAGCTTCCGCAAGAGTTAAATCTTCAGGAGTCAGCCGTGCTGGTAGGCATGCTACAAGCCAACTCGAAATTCAATCCGAAAGAGAACTATAAAAGCTCATTCAGCAAACGCAACCAGATTTTCGGCAAGCTGTATACGCATGGGTATATAAAAAACAAGCAAGCGCTTGATTCCTTACAGGCGCTGCCCATTGTGTTGCAGTACAGGATTCAAAATCAAAACGCGGGACTGGCCACATACTTCCGAAGCGTTATCAGGCCTGAGCTTACCGCCTGGGCGCGTGAACGCGGATATAATCTAAACGAAGATGGATTAAAAATTTATACCACCATTGACAGCCGCATGCAGCGGTATGCAGAAGAATCCGTTGCTGAACAGATGGTTATTCTTCAAGCCAATTTTGCAAACAAGTGGCAGGGTAAAAATCCGTGGATTGACGATAATCGGGAAGAGATAAAAGATTTTCTAAATATTCGCATCAAGCAGACTGAAGCTTATAAAGATCTGGTGAAACGATACGGCACAGATTCCGATTCGATTACAATCAAGTTGAATCTGAAGAAACCGATGCGCGTGTTCACCTGGAAAGGGGAACGCGATACATTGTTCAGTTTGATGGATTCATTGAACTACTATAAACGATTTCTAAATACTGGTCTCGTGTCAATGGATCCCCACACCGGACAGATCAAAGCATGGGTGGGCGGAATCAATCATAAATATTTTAAATACGATCACGTCCGGCAGGGCAAGCGTCAGCCTGGCTCAACTTTCAAAGCGTTTGTTTATGGTGCTGCAATGGAAGCGGGGTTCAGTCCGTGTTACGAGCAGCCTGATCTATCACCAACTTTTCAGGTTGCAGGTAGTGAGTGGACTCCTGAAAATTCCGGTGGTGGGCATGGAACCGGGCGAATGATGAATCTGCGTGAAGCGATGGCCAGATCCGTTAATTCGATAACGGCCCGGGTGATGAAAGATGTATCGATTGAAAATGTTGTTGAGTTTGCCAAACGGTCCGGCATAAACAGTCCGCTGGATGCAGTGCCCTCACTTTGTCTCGGAGTAAGTGATGTTTCGTTGTATGAATTAGCGGGTGCCTACAGCACGTTTGCCAACGAAGGAATTTATACCGAACCGCAGTACATCACCCGCATTGAAGATAAGAATGGGAACGTATTGGAAGCGCGCATTCCAAAAATCCGTGAAGCCATGAGCGATCAAACCGCGTATAAAATGATTTACATGCTGCGCGGAGGTGTTGAGATAGAAGGCGGAACTTCAGGCGGTCTTCCTGATAAACTGAAGGACAACAACGAGATTGGCGGCAAAACCGGAACCACAAACAACGCTTCGGATGGCTGGTATATGGGCGTTACAAAAGATCTCGTATCGGGTGTATGGGTTGGAGGGGATGAACGCAGTATTCACTTCCTGAACTGGAGTGACGGAGCCGGCTCAACCACTGCGCGACCTATTTGGGCAAGTTATATGCTGAAAGTTTATGCCGACAACAGCTTACCGTATAAAAAAGGATTTTTTAAAATGCCTGACAAGCTTGACATGAGACTGGAGTGTGATCCGCCACAGGATTTAACCGAAAACAGGCCGGAATAATTATTTACACAGCTTTCCACCGGCTTTTCTCCGCAAGTGTATTAAATAATTCAGACCGTGACGGAATTTCCAAAAAAGGATACTTCACCTGCGACAGGTACAATCCCTGCGGGTAAGCACATCGGATGATCGGTGGTGCTTCTGCCGAGATCAAGTCACGCTCAAATTCCTCCACACTCATCTTACCCTGACCGATCAGCAAAAGCTTTTGCATAATAATCCGGATCATGCCCCGTAAAAAGCGACTCGCGGAAATCTCGAAGCGGATGTTGTCTCCCAGCTCATCTGCATACAGCGTTGCGGACGTAACCTTGCAACGGGTTGTTCGCTGCACAGCCGGAGTTTTGCAGAACGCACGGTAATCCGTATGCAGTGGTAAAAGCATAACCGCCTTTTTCATTTCCGTCAGGTTGAGATGCTTGCCGAGGTATAGCGAGCTGATGGTGTTGAGAAACGGATCCTTATAGGTATGAATAAAGTAATTGTAGGTTCGGCTAACAGCATCCAGGCGCGCATGGGGCGACCCCTCCATGGGAAGGATGTCGAAAATAGCAATGTCGTTCGGGAGGTTTTTATTCAAGCGGAACATCAGATCATACTCCCACGTCTCTTCAATATCAACATGAAAGAAGAACTGGCTGGCATGCACCTGTGCATCTGTTCGGCCGCAGCCAACAATCGTTAACTTGGTTTTCAGGATCTGGCTAAGTACTGATTCAAGGATAAACTGAACGCTGTTGAGTTGGGGCATCTTTTGCCAGCCCCGGTAATTAAAACCGTTATACCCGATATGAAAGAAATAACGCAAGAGATGTTTTTCCTCAAGGTAACAAATTGTTTGTAGGATTACCTCCCCGCTGATCAAGCCTATGCCGAAAGTCAGAAGTTCCAAATTATTCAGTCATGGTATAATTTTGATTCTGATATTAAGGGGACCCTTTGAACAAATACATAGTCTATTCCGTAATTTTGCAAACGAATGAACTTTACATCATCAATAAGACAATGTGCTTTTGCAAAAGAAATCTGTCGATTCATGGTGAACCTTGTCATCTAGAGCATGTTTAAAAAGGTCTACCTCGAAATCTCCAACATCTGCAACGTCCAGTGTTCCTTCTGCCCGGTGGTAGAAAAGGACAAGAAATTAATGGACCTGGCTGAATTCGAGGCCGTGCTGAAAGAGGTTGCTCCGTTGGCAGAAATTGTCTGTTTACATTTGCTGGGCGAGCCGCTGGCGCATCCGCGGTTTTCAGAAATTCTGGAGATCTGCGAACGCTACAACACGCAAATCGATTTAACCACCAACGGAATTCTGATCAAGCGATACCGCGAGCGCATCCTGAACGCGCGATGTATCCGACAAGTCAATTTTTCTATCCAGGCCTTTAAAGATAATTTTCCGGAGCGCGACCTTGATCCCTATTTATTACCGATCGTTGAGTTCACCAAATCAGCGCAGGCGTTGCGGCCCGAGCTCTATGTCAATTACAGGTTGTGGAATCAGCAGAGTAACGATTCGGATAATGAGGATGTTTTTCTAAAACTGGAATCGTACTTCGAGGTTACGATCAACCGGAACATTGAGACCGGGGCGATCAAATCCAAAAGGATCTGGAACAAACTTTACCTGCATTTTGATTCCCGCTTTGAGTGGCCGTCTTTTTCATTGCCGCATCAGGGTACGCGCGGGCGGTGCCATGGAGCTGTTAATCATATCGGCATTCATGCCGATGGTACGGTGGTGCCGTGTTGTCTGGATAAAAATGGTGCGATTAACCTGGGGAATGTCAAAGAACAATCTTTACAGGATATTCTCAACAGTGAACGCTTCACAACCATGCGGGATGGTTTTTTAAATGGGGTGCTTGTAGAAGACTTCTGTCAGCATTGTTCCTTTATTAAACGGTTTGATAAATCCGATAAACAGAAGCTTGCGGTGTAGCAAAGAAAATTATCATCTTGGCAGTACGATTTTCCTGCTCGTTTATGAAAAACTATTTTTATCTCCTGTCCTTGCTGGCCGGTGTTGCGGTAGCTGTCCAAACCGCAGTAAACGCTCAGCTTCGTAACGACACCAATAATCCTGTGCTCACGGCTCTGATCTCGTTCGGCATTGGAACGGTTGCCTTGACGATACTGTATTTCTCATTTTTTAAAGTCACCCCGGTCTTCCCGGCTGGTTTCGAATTTACGTGGTGGAAATTCACGGGCGGGTTACTCGGGGTTGTTTATGTTACGGCTGTTGTAATCGCAGCTCCGCGGATTGGTGCAGCCAATGCCCTGGGGTTTATTGTTGCCGGTCAGTTTGTGGCGGCTGTTATTATTGATCACTTCGGTCTGCTGGGTATGCCTGTACATTCCATCTCATGGTGGCGCATCACAGGGATTGTAATTTTGATTTGCGGAGTTTATTTGATTCAGAAGAAATAATGCCCAGCTGGGATTAACTTCGTTGACCATCTAGCTTATTTATAGTTTTGTCTCTTGCACTGAGAAACTTCAGAATTTACATGAAGAGAATTGCATTGTTCACGATCACAGCATGTTTACTTATAACATGTAATGAAGACGAGTCCCCTTCAAAAAGTACTCCGAAAAAAGTATTAATGTTTCTCCGTTGAGTGGAAAGGCCTATGATGAAGTTACCCTTTCAGGAATCGTGTTTAATACATTACTGTCTGGGACTACTGTAACTTTTCATGGAGTTAAGTCAATGGTGATCAGCGCAACCCCTACAGAGCTTGTCGTACAGGTGCGTCCAAGAGCGGGGGATGGCGTTGTAAGTATTCAAATTGAAAGTGAGTTGACAACAAGTAAGTTACCCTTCGACTATATTGAATCACATATCGTTACAACTTTTGCAGGTAGCACAGACGGTTTTCAATATGGACAAGGTGTCGCTGCAAAATTTGGAGGAATTACAAGTATTGAAACTGATGCCGGAGGAAATGTATATGTATGTGACCACGGAAGTCACAGGATTCGAAGGATCACTTCTACCGGTTTGGTAAGCACATTAGCCGGAAGCGGGCTCATGGGTTATCAAGACGGTTTGGGCACCCTTGCAGCCTTTAGTTATCCGAAATGTATTGAGATTGGCCCGGCCCCAGCTTTTTCGATGCACTAATTAAAACTATACTTGACGCTAAACTGCAACCGGTTTGCACTACCTTCTGCTTCGCTAAGGTCTTCCCGGGTACCGTATAAATACTCCACACCTGCAAACGCATTATCTGTAAAATGCCAGATCAGGTTAACGGCCAGATAATTCACGCTAAAGATATCATTCGCAGATTGTCCTTCAGTAGCATCAACGGAACCCTGGTTGTACACCAGCAGGGATGAAAACCGATCACTCCAAAAATGCTGATAGCCTGCAGTGGCACCCATATCGGTTATGGGTTCTAAGTCACCATTAGCATCCAGCCCGGCAGCGAGTCCTCCACGGAAACGCCCCACCCCTGGGCCATAGACAACTTGGTAGATAAACTTATCTTTTTTAAGAAGATTAAATTGCCCTGAAAGATTTCCACCAAACAGAGAGACATCTTGCGTTCCGCCTGCCGCGAACCGGTAGCGGAGTTGCGCGGCAAAACCAGATAGTTGAACATGGCCCCATTTTTTTGTGACCCGGTAGCGCGCTGTTAAGTCAGGCAACGGACTTTCAAATTTTCCTGGCTCTACAGGTGCCTGTGCATTGGTGTTGGGTTCCTCCAACGCAATTGCCAGATATGCGTCTGTGGTTAACGATTGCTTCCAGCGAAACATGGCGTGACGCGCAAATGCATACGCAGCAGGCTTTTCAAAGTCAAGTGTGCTTGGAATAATGTTTTCATCCATAAAGTTTGACCACCACTGGCCGGCAAGCCACTTGTCATTAATTTCTATAAAGGCATGCCGCAGCCGAAAAGCTCCACCCGTTCCGTAGAAGTCTCCTTCCACATAAGCCCGTACTTCACCAACTTTTGAAGGTGACCGAAAATCCATAAATAGACGCGTTTCCTTTGCGTGCATGTGTGTGCTCTCTCCTTCAGAACCGTCCGTTGGAATTTTTGATACGTCAAAAAAGTCTGGTGACGCGATAGGATTAAAATCATGGATAAGATCAAACTTTACGTAGCCACCAATCTTCATACGGGTGGTTGTTTTCGGGATCTGCCACCACCCCGGAGGAATTTCTGCAGGCTGTTCTATGGAAGTCTGGGCGCTCAACTGCCCGCATACCACGAACAGCAACGCAACGAAAGAAATCAATTTCATCATACCGAAAATTAGTTGGCCACTTGTCCTACCAGATCATCAACTTTCACCGTGCGTTCATTCAGCGGTTGGGTAGGTCTGTTATTCGGTCCGATCCGCGATGAGAAAGCATTGAGCTGTTCGGCCGTTAACGATACCATGTCTCGCAATACAAGCCATTGAACATTTTCACTGCATGGAGGTGTAGTAAGTGAACCGGTGTAGTGATACGCATAGTTATCTTTTGGCAAATGTACTTTCAGTTCCAGATTAGCATCGGTGATATGCTTACTTTCACCTTTTGCGTTTGGAAGGTTGGCTATGATCTTAGCAAAATTTTCGTTCACTTTTTGCCCCTCTTTAAACATCACACTTACTACCGCTAAACTGCCGTCAGTGCCTTGGTGTACCATGTGCATTTCCATCGGCATGTTTTTGCCATCAACCGTGTGTTCACTGGGCGTGTGAAAATGAAATTGTTTTAGGTTGTACATTTTATCACCGAAAGAGAACGTGCTCCCCTCGTCAACTGTTACCTGGATGGTATGCCCATTATCAATAATGTCATCCATGTGCTCATTGTGTGCAATCTTTAACGAAGTGGTTTTGTAATCCAGCTTCCAGTTGGTTCCGCCTTTCGCATCTGTTTTTACAATGTTTATCGGTGACTGCCCTTTTCCTTCACCACAAAGTGCGTATGCCGGACTCAACGTGGCCCAGGTCGTTGGTCCGGCTTCTCCTCCATATCCCCAATGAACGGGACGATCAGAGACAGGCGCGGCCTGAACAGTGTCCAGTGCCGTGGTTTGGTCGATTGTTTTTGGCGGGTTGGAACTGCACGACATTATAAACGTGACTGCAAGTCCCATAACCAATTGATGGGTATTTAATTTTGGGATAACCATGGGGGTTTGGGTTAAAAACTTAAACAAAATACGGATTTACGCTCTATATCCCAACACATGCAGCGTAATGATTACCACTCATCCGTGTTGACGTTGGAGCCGGGCTCATAGCCTTGATGCGCTTTGAGCCGTCTTGCTTAATTCAATTGTCATTTCTCAATTCAATGAGCATCCTAAAGGGATTGAGGGTGCAGTAACCCAGGCAATCACTTTAGAATTCTCTGCAATTGTCTTGCAGATTTAAAACCACATTGTGACGCAATATAATCGATAGTGTAATCAGGATTATGGAGTAGCGTTTTTGCCGTCTCCCTACGAAGCTCAGTAAGATATTCAACAATGGTCAACCCTGTAGATTCCTTAAAAACACGACTAAGATTTCTTGGACTCATCGCCACAATCTCCGCCAACGCCTCAATAGAATTTTCCTTCGAAAGGTTATTAATAAGAAAATCCTGCACCTCGTGTATTTTAGGGTTAATGTGATTTCTGAAATCGAGGTAAATACTTTTTTGTGAATGTGATGGGTCACGCCTGTGATATACTACCAGACCTCTGGCCACTTTATGAACGAAATTAGGACCTTTCAGATATTCCAGAATCGCCAGTGCGAGATCAATGCCCGCACTGATGCCTGCGCTGGTGTAAATATTATCACTCTTTACGTATAAAATGTCAGCCAGCACTTTTGCTTTTGGAAAACGGGTTTTCAGTTCATCTGTTCGCCTCCAGTGCGTGGTACATTCCCTGCCATTCAGCAATCCGGCTTCGCCTAAAAAGAAGGCACCCGTGCATATCGAGCAAGTATTCACTTTTTTGTCAGCACATTGAGCTATCCATGCAAAAAAATCTTTCTCTGAAGCAAACAGAGTGCTTTGCAAATAGTCATGGTCCGTACCCGGTATAAATACAAAGTCACCAGCAGTTAAATTAGCCTCTTTGTAATTTTTGATCTCGCCAAAGCCCACGCCTGATGTAGATACAATTCTGTCATGATAACTGTAAAATTCAATCGTTGCATCAAGTCCATGTGATTTGGCTTCCGTAAATGCCTGCGCAGGCCCGGCAAGATCCAATAGCTCAACATAGGGAGGAACAATAAAAGCTATTTTCAGCATCCTTTTCCTTGTTAATACCAACAAGTTACCGATAATTTTTGAACGTAGCTTTGTGCAGGCTGCTGCCCCTGGCCATTTATTAGCAGTAATGTTTCCCAGAAGCCAGCAAGTATGCTTGTTGTTCTCGTAAAATAGAAAGTTCTATGGTTGCGTCCTTATTGGCTTTAATTTCAAGTAAAAATATAAGGCAAGCAAAACATCTATTGTTATACAAAAGACATCATAACCGTGTGGTGCCACTGTGCTTACGTGAGGAAAGACAAAATCCCAAAGCCCATGGAGTGCAAGTCCAACAACTATGAGCAAGTAATTCTTTTTATAGCCCCAATACGCAAACATTAAGAATAATGAGGCTGCCGGGATGGTAAGCATAAGATCGAATGGATCGATTGAAAATCCTATATAAATAAACGGTATTACCGCTAAGCTCAGTGAAGCGAAAAATTTCAGGTCAATTTTTCTAAAAACCTCAGCGAAAGCGATTATTGCAGCTGTCACGCTAAGACCAATAATTAAGCTTGTCATTTTTTTAATTAGATGTTAATAATGATGTTTCCTTTTTTGCGCCCTGTTTCAGCATAAGCATGTGCTTCAGCGATCTCCTCCAATGGGTAAGTTCTATCAATCACTGGCTTAAACTTACCGCTCTCAATAAGCTCCTTTAGAAAAATAATGTCCGCTGCTGTATGACTAATTACACCAGTCATTACCGTTTTGCTACTAGTCATAGAAATCCATAATCCTTGAAGCATTTCCGTCATCCCTGCCGCACTTAAAATCATAGTTCCATTTTTAGTGAGCGATTTTAAGGTTCGAGAAACTGATACAGTGTTAACCGCATCAAAAACCAAGTCATAAACTTCACCATTTCGCGTGAAATCTTCTTTTGCATAATCAATCACTTTGTCGGCACCGATAGATTTCACCAAATCAATATTCGATGTGCTGCACACTCCGGTTACAATTGCCCCATACGATTTTGCCAATTGAACTGCAGCACTTCCGACCGCTCCTGAGGCACCTACGATAAGCACCTTTTGATTTGCCTTTATCATCGCCTTCTTGATAAAATGCAATGCTGTAACTCCTCCAAAGGGTATGGCGGCTGCTTCATTGTGCGAAATACCAAGAGGTTTCAATGCCAATGACCCATCTTCTGGAAGACAAATATATTCTGCATAAGCACCAAAACGCATATCCGTATGGCCAAAAACCTGGTCGCCAGCTTTGAAACGTTTCACGTGTTTACCTACACGTTCAACTTCACCTGAAAAAACACTACCAAGTATATTAATCTTAGGCTTTAGTAGACCAAAAAAAAATCTGACTGCAAATGGATCAGCTTTTCGCAATCGTACATCACCCGAATTAACAGCTGTAGCTTTAATCCGTACAAGAATTTCGTTCTCTTTCGGTACGGGCGTAGCCACTTCCTTACGTTGGAGAACCTCTGGAAGACCATATTGAGTATAAACTGCTGCTTTCATTTTTCTTTTCGTTTAAGTTTTGTCTAATTGTTTATTAAGAATTGGCTCAACCACTACTTCAAAATTCTCTGAAGCTGCCTGGCCGTTTTAAAACCACATCTAGAAGCAATATAAGCCAGACTGTTTTGAGGATTTTTGAGAAGGGTTTTGGCTGTCTCCAAACGCAACTGAGTTAAATATTGATTAACCGTAATTCCAGTCGTTTGCTTAAACAAGCGCGTTAGGTTTCTTGGACTCATATCGGCAATTAAGGCCAGGTCCGAAATAGCAGTTTCTCCCGAAATGTTATGGACAAGATAATTTTGAACTTCATGAATCTTAATATTCAAGTGGTTTCTGAAGTCCAGATAAATGGCCTCCTGTTTATGAGTACCATTTCTTCGATAATACACAACAAGTCCTCTTGCCACTTTTTGAGCGAAAACTGCACCTGCTAAATCTTCAAGAATTGATAGCGCTAAGTCAATACCCGCAGTGATTCCGCCACTGCTGCAGACGTAACTATTTTTAACATACAAGACATCGGACAATACTTTTGTTTGGGGAAACTGCAGTTGCAATTCATGCACCCTTCGCCAATGCGTAGTGCATTCCAGACCATTCAATAAACCTGCCGCCCCTAAAGCAAACGCACCATTACAAACAGAACAGACAATTACCTTTCTATCTGCGCATTTTTTTAACCAGTCAAAGAACATTGTTTCTTTTCGGAAGGCAGCGCTTCTGATATAATCTTGATCCATTCCGGGCACGAAGACAAAATCACCCTCCTTTAACTCGGCTTCTGAGAAGTTTGCGCCCGCGCTGGGATTATTAACATGATCACCAGCTTATCCCTCGGAGTCAGAACAGCGCATTGCCTCACTACACGTTCATGATGCCGATGAATATCCCTGAAATATTTCATAACCCCGAAATATACCTAAGCGTCACCAACGCTATGGCAGGAACCAAATAACCTCCAAGCGCTTTACTTAATCAGAAGGAGTTTCTAAATTTAACTACTATTTCATGCTGTCTACACTTACTCTAAGACTTTGCAAAAAGATTACACCATAATCTTAAATCGAATTCTAAACGCCTATGCACCTGTTGGACAAGCGGCAGGTGAACTAATATTTCAGAATGGAAGTGTCGAAGTATTCCGAAAGGATGAAATCGTTTTTCATGAAAAACGATTCAACGCATTTGAATACTTTCAATTAGAGGGGGTATCGCATCGCTTTAATGTTGACAGCGATGTACAAACCGTGACCACTGGAATTTATCAAAACGAAATTGTGATTACCCCTCATTTTACCAGAACAACTAATAGTCAAAGTATATTTTCATTGCAGGCTCTAACAGACTGTAGTTACTTAAAGGTTCCCGCTGGCACGTTCAGAGACTTAAGCGACCGGAATCAACAACTAAGAATATTTGGTCGAGCCGTTGTCGAAAAGGAATTCATCAGTAGTCTAAACTTTGAAGTACTTTTCAGATCCCATACAGCAAAAGAGAGATTGTTATATTTTCGTGCCAATTACCCACTTCTAGAAAATATTATACCCCATACCGTTATTGCTTCTTTTCTGGGAATAACACCCGTCTCATTTAGTAGACTGCGCAACGAGTTGGCAAAAAAATAAGAAGCTGCATTTCTTATCAATTGATAACACTCTTCTTATCAATTGATAATCCCGAACGCTTAACCACCCCGTTTCTTTACATCAGTAACGGTTACTCAGCGAAGTAATGTGTTTAGGTACCATTCCATTATTAAGGCCAACCAACTAGTTCCTGCCCGTATAATACTGAGTTAAGGTGCTCAATTCACGAATTGCTTCTGACATCAACCTATCTGTACTACTGAAAATTTATGTTATAAAATCAAAACAACACTATGAAACAACTTACGATCCTAATTTGCATGATAGGGTTAACAATGCAGGTTCTACACGCCCAATCGAAACAGCGCAATATAGAATTGCACTTGTACCTTACTGGAGGCATTAAGCTCTTGGAGCCTAAACACTTCAACCAAGACACAAATATTTCACCCGACTTCGTCCCCACAATTGGAGGCGGTGCCGTATGGCAGGTGCACAAATTTCAGGTAGGTGGAGAGTTCAATTACACCGATGGTAAAAAGCAAACCTCAGAATTTGGCACCATCTTCACGGGAATTAATTTTAATTTAATCACTGGATATGGTTGGGACCTGGGGCATAAACTTACCCTAAGTATTCAGTCTGGCTTTGGATATAGCCTTTACCATTTGTCTTTGACTGATAAAACCTATACCGGCACCGCTAACCTGAATACTGCAATCTATCATAACTTTGTTTACACGGTACCCGTATCGGTCATGTTTCAACGGTTCAATTCCAACGGAACGTTTGTAGGAGTTCGTGCAGGATATAATTTTAATATAATGCCGAACGAGTGGCGCTATATTGAGGGAGCCCGCACTGAAGTATACACTTCCGAGACTGATGGCTTTTACTTCCAGATTGTCTTAGGTGGTTTATTTAAATTGAATCAATCTCATATATGAAAACCAAACTAATCTTTCTAGCAATAGGAATAATGGGGTTTTCCGTTATCGATTTTAAATCTTACACTATGAAAAATATAAATACCTTCTTAAAAGATCAGGTAGACAATCATCAAACACCTTCCATTCAATATGCCTTTTTTGATACCGACACTATTATCCATGAGTTGCGATATGGAATGAAAAATGTAAAAGCCAAAGAACAAGTTGACGCTTCTACCATGTACCATTTATACTCCGTAACTAAAACTTTTACCGCATTGGCCGTGCTTCAATTGGCGCAAACAGGAAAAGTGGAGTTGAGCAAACCTGTGTCCTTCTATTTGCCGGAATTCCCATATTTAAAAGAAATCACTATTCAACAATTACTTAGCCATACCTCTGGAATTCCTAACCCACTTCCGCTAAAATGGATTCACCTGGCTAATGAGCATGATGGATTTAATCGTGATAGTTTTTTCGATGATGTATTCAAAGCAAATCCCAAGCTCGCCTTTGACTCAGGAACAGATTTTAAGTACAGCAATCTCGGGTACGTATTTCTTGGGCAACTTGTTGAACGGGTTTCTGGGCAATCCTTTGAAACTTATGTAACCGAAAATATCATTGCACGAAGCGGTATTTCTCCATCGGACTTGAATTTTCGCATTCAACAATCATCTCACGCTGTCGGATATCACAAATGGTGGTCACTTAGCAATGCTATTTTCGGATTCCTCATTGACAAAGAAAAGTTCATGGGAGAAAAGGAAGGAAGATGGAAGCCCTTCAAACTCTTCTATAATAATGGTACACCATATGGAGGAATGTTTGGCTCAGCACCTGGTTTGATTAAATACGCGCAAACATTACTTCAGCAAAACTCAATACTATTAAATGACCACTATAAGGAAATACTGTTTACCGAAAGTATGGCAAAGGAAAAACCTACTGGTATGTCACTTTCTTGGTTTACAGGATCACTAAAAGGGAATAGGTTCTTCGCCCATGCGGGAGGTGGCGGTGGATACTACGTTGAGCTTAGGGTTTATCCGGAATTTGGAGTCGGTAGCGCGATCATGTACAACCGCTCTGGTATGAAAGATGAGAGAATTCTGGACAAGACAGACTCATTTTTTATAACCGAAAGTCAAATTGGTACTGTTCGGAACGCCAAACTCTAAATGGGATGCCAAGAAAGGAAATCTAAAAATGAATTATTGAAAACACTGATTTTGTTAGTAGTGAGTAGTCCTTATGGATTAAATAACCCACTAAATGAAAATGATACGCTGAAGCGTGAAGGTATGGCATGGTTGAGCTGCAGAAGGATTTACCGAACTTGTCTACCCAACGCATCTTTGTTAAAAGTAAGGGCGATCACTTTTTGCATTTGACGGACACTGCCTTTGTGGCAAAGACCATTCAATCGTTTTATGAAAGGTTAGCCTGAAAAATGCTACAGGACCATCACAAGGGCTAACCCGGCTGTAAACCAAAAAAGCAAAATGCCCAAGAAAACTTTTCTGGGGCATTTTTGTGATCCGCTGGGATTACCACCACGATCACCAGCTTATCCCTCGGAGTCAGAACAAAGCAAGCACCTCGCTTCGCGCTGTTTTTTCGCTTCTGCTTTTCTTTTGCAAGCAAGCTTGCATCGAACGTAGAAACGAAAAGCGCTCTGACGGTACCGTCAGAGCGCTTGCTTTGTTTCATCTGTGATCCCGCTGGGATTAAAAGTCTTGATTTGCCTTCTCTTCAGTGAATTAAATGTAGTAAAAATTCGAGATTCTGACCACCAGAGAAAAATAATTGATCTTTTTTCATTCAGTGAAGTTAAGCTAGATAAAGGCCTATTGTTACACTGCCTGTTACACTTATACATTTGGCTATTACTTAAATAATTGGTCAAATGAACATTCATTTCAATCTCCGGCAGCAGGGAAAAGACAAGCCCACAATAGTTCTCGAAGTTTTTGATTCTCGGTTTGAGCACCGAAAATTTCTCTACTCCTCAGGGATAAAAATTGATCGAACTGATTGGGACAAGCGTAAAGGCAGGGTTAAATCAATATTAGGCAGGGAGAAGGAATTGAGTGACATAAATAAACACCTGAACTTCCTGGAGCAGTCCACCATAAGCTTTATGGGTGAGCGGCACGCATTGAACGAGCTATTCAGGAAAGACTTAAAGGCTCATTTGTCCAATACTAAAGTAACAGCTACCAGAAGGTCAAAAATTAGCCGTACAGATGAAGATTTCTTCGACACTTGGGAAAAGATCATCTCTGAATCAAAAACTGCTCAGGGGATCAGAACAACTGAAGGAACACGGAAGCAAAAAAGGCAGACCGCTAGCATGGTCAAGAAATTCTCAACAGAACAAAATTTTCCCGTTTCCTTCGAGACAATTGACATGACATTCTATCATTCGTTCGATACGTTCCTAATAGACAAAGGCATGAATGGCAATTCCCGTGGAAAACATTTTAAAGAAATCAAAGCACTCCTACGAGAAGCTGTAGATCGCGACATCAAAGTTAATATGGCCTTTCAAAAGAAAAGCTTTAAAGTCATAAAGACATCTCCCGATAATACCTATTTAAACAGTGAAGAGCTAAGGAAAATCTTAAAGCTTCCTCTGGCAGATCATCTGCAGGTGCACAGAGATATCTTTGTTATGGCATGCTTTGTTGGGGCCAGACATAGCGATTGGAGTCAGATAAGGAAGTCAAATATAGTTAGTGAGAACGGGAAGGAACTTCTGAAGATGAAGCAAACCAAAACCAAAAAAATAGTTCACATTCCTGTTCACCCAGTGGTCCGCATTTTATTGAACAAATACAATGGAGAACCTCCAAAGGCCATTTCGAATCAAAAGTTTAATGAATGTATAAAGGATATTTGCGAAGATGCCAAGCTAGGTCAAGTTAGTATTGATGGAATAAATGTTGATAAGCATACTCAGATTACAACCCACACGGCCAGGCGTTCTTTCGCGACTAACGCTTATTTATCAAAAAGTATGGAGGTTTACCAAATTATGAAGTGTACTGGGCATACTACGGAAGCTTCATTCTTACAGTATTTGAAACTTGATGGAAAAGACTTTGCCATCGAAGCCGCTGACTCGAAATTCTTTAACAATACTCTTTGGTCAGATCTACTCTTGGCATCTTAAATCTGAACTAATAGTTGTCAAAAGCCAGATCAGATGTCTCCGATGCAAAACATGCGTTTAAAAAGTTAGTAAAGAAGTTCACTCTTAATTAGCTTTGTTGATGGACAAGGTATACTCAATTGACGAAAGATACGCTCAAGAAATTGTGCGTCTCTGCAAAAGTAAGGAAGAAGTAATAGACCGTTTGCTGGAATTTGATTACCCGCTTGCGAAGCATAACAATAAGGATCTTGAGGTCAATTCAGTGTCAGACATTCTTTGGAACAGAATCTTAGAAAGGAATAAACCCTTAAAAGAGAGCTTTAGCGTTAGAGGTGTAATAAAATCTCGCGAATTCTGGGTTAATAGTGAGAAATTAGATTTTAACAAAAGCAAAATCGACTTTAATCTCACACATGCAAACGACTTCTATTGGGGTGAGCCGGGGACTGTAAATGGCCAACTTTCGTTCGCCATACTTATGGCGCTAACCAAAAATAAGGACAGAGCTTTAAAACACTATGTAGTATTTAAAAGCGAGGTAGTAGACACATTCCCTGAAGCCGACCTTGAGATGCTCATTGAAATTGACTATCAATAGTCGAAGAATGATGAAAATATAGAGGATATCATACTATTTCCTTCAGGATGAAACTATAATGCCCCCTTGTTTGGGAATTCAATACTGTAATGGACAGCGCGTTTGTTGCAATGACATATCACAATCAAACAATCCACTAAACTATCAATTATATTATCGTCTAATTACTCGCAGACCGAAGGGCTCTAAATTAAACTCGCTTTCTAAATCCTTTGTCGATAAATGAAGTATTGACGCTAAATCGGACAGTGAGTATCCCAAGTCGGACTTATGTAAATCTATCACTCGTTTTATTAAACTTGGCTCTTCCCGTTCAACAGCCAGTTCTACGGGTTCACTCTTCCTATAACCCAAAGTAGAGAATTGAGCGAATAAGTATTTAGCCTGATTCTCAGTTATAAGGTTATTCTCACGGGCCTTATAAACAAGAGAGGCCATTGAAACCTTCCAGTATAGCTTCTGTGAAGCGAGGAATTTTAAATCAATGTATCTGGCATTAAGTTTAAATTCATCCAAAGGCACTAGAAATTCAGTGGCAAAGGCGAAAGCTTCAGTCTCAATGTCTCGACTCATGTCTAGCAAAAGCCCAATATGCATAATCAAGTGTCCGAGCTCGTGCGCGATAGTTAGTCTTAGCCTGTCGCCAGACAACTGTCGATTTACAAAAATTATGGGTTGATTTTTCTGAGTAAAGAAACTTAGACCCTCTAACTTGTCAGTTTCAAAATCAAAATGAAAAACTACAATACCGTTCTTCTCTAGGATTTTGGTTACGTTATCGATTCTACCTTTTGGGAGTTTCCAACGCTCTCTCAAAAACTTAGCTGCCGTCTGTGGTGTTCCAAGTTTCTCAACGTCCCATTTTGGCAATTCACTCTCCGGTATTTCGATTTGCTCAAGAAGTTTTTCAACACCCATACGGATGATATTCATCCTTGCTTCGGATTTGCTCAGAACTTTTTTTCCCACAGAAATTTTCCTTCGATAATACATAATACTAGAAGGGAAAACCGGGTCGGTTCTTTGAAAGAAGCTTACAGGGTATTTGAGAACCAAAGACAACTTCTCCAACAATTCTTCGGAGCACTCAATCAGTCTGTTTTCAATCTTAGAAACGGTCCCCTGAGCGACTTCTAATTGCTCACATAATTCACCTTGACTCAGCCCGCGCGCCTCCCTGGCGAGCTTGATCATTTCCGCATTCACGGCTGGCATTTGTTATCCTCCATTGCTATCTGTTCCAGTTTTTGTCTCTTTGTCTTGTTGTTTTACTCTAATTATCGGTTCATCAGAACCATCTGTCGGATTAATAGGATCAGGTGTATTACCAAACATAGTTGTTTGTTCTGAATCACCGAATAAATCTATCTTCCAAATGACCGTTTCATTTAACTGAAAAGTCAAGTATATGTTACGGATAAAACTTTCCGTAGCATCGAGTATATAACCTGCTGTTAGGCAGGTGAGTTCTTCAATTCCTGGAAGTGTAAGTGTTTGCTTGTAAAAAGAATCAACCTTTTCTGTTCGCACGTTTGATGACTTCATATGTCCGTCCATCTTTTTGAAGCGTAGATACAGTTTCCCAGAGATTAAAAGGACAAAGGTACCATCCATTTCAATGACTTTCACATCCCGGTCGTCTTTAAACTCTGTCAGCACTTGAGTGTGAATAAGATCATGGATAAACGAGGCAGAAGTTCTCGGTCGAAGATCTGTTCTAATGCCTAGTGCATTAATCGCTTTGACGGCAGCTCTATAATCATTGAACCCAGCGTTTATAACGTTAGCTAAACGCGCAAAATAGTCTCCAGCAAGCTTTGAAGCCTCTTCCGCTGATAAAAGTGTTCTCATGTATCAAATGTAGATATTTTCCATTTCAACAGAAAAAATTCCTAAATTAATTCTTCTTTTTTCGTAAAAAATATTCCATGTTTGAAATATTATTGATTTCCAATCATTTATGACCGGTTTTCACGAAGACAAAAACAACTTTTGGGCAGAGACTTCTGGTGGGGAGAGGGTGCAAATCACGGATGTCCCAAGCGGCCGGGGAGATTTTTTTTGCCCTTCATGCAAAAATGAAGTTGTCGCTGTCCATAGAAAGATACCAAGGAAAATATCCTTTTTTAGACATCACGTTCTAGACCTCCTTAAGAAAAAGCCCTGTGCATATTCTGATTTTGGCGAGCGAATGAAAGTTGCCGAAGAAATTCTTGTTGCATCTAAGGCCGTAAATGTCCCCGGTGTTTACAAGTATCCAGAAGATGGTTCAGCCGGTCCAGCACATAAAATAGCGGCAGCAAAATTAGTCCAAGCTTACCAGGTTCTTAGATCACAATACATTTACATAGACTCTGATGACTATCTCCATTATGGCAGACAGGTTGAGATTCCAGGGCTGACGTTCCTTATAAAAGCTAACATTATGTTTCTTGACCAGACTGGAAACGTAATGTTGGTCATAATTCTCACGGAGAAACATAAAATCAATGAAGAGTTAAAAAAAACTATGAGCCTTTTAAGACTCAACACGATTCAAATATCACTTCCTCGCGTACCGAAAGAAGAAATTGCGAAAATCTTTGAACGCACTAATCACACTAAGTGGCTTTTTAATAAAGACTATGCTAAAACTAAATACACCCGAATATCCTCCGGAGATCAAGGAGGAAGTTCAGACCCTGATGAACTCCAGAATAGATTTCTTGAAGACGATTTCTACTGCAAACGCAATCAAATTGGAAGAGTTATACGCAAGATTACAAACTACCTGGAATCTCAACAATATCGAGACTCTAGAAATGCGCTTGAACTTGCTATCGAACGGATTGAACAGGAAGAAAGAGAATTCTCAGATGGAGTTAGAGAACTTCAAAAAGCAGCTGAGATTGAAGTTCGAGAAGAGTATCGCAGAATTGAAGACGAACTTAGAAGCAGAAGAACAAGCACTGCAAAATCTATCGAACAAATTACTGGAGAGCAAAGAAACATTGAATCAGAACTCAATAGTCAACTCCTCTCAGACCGAGCGTTTAGAGACGCTGTTAATTCCAGAAAAGGAGAAATTGAAGAGAATATCAGAAACATTAAACGAGACATTGAAGCTGGAGCGGGAAGAATCGAGAAGATTAGAAAAGATCAGGAAGCCGCTCCAAGAAAATTTAGATCAGAAGACGAAGAGCTTGAATCTGATCATCGAAAATCTATTGAGAGAATTGGCAACAGAGATATGCGCGGAAGTTCAGAATTGTCCAATAGAATTAGAGAAATACTTGAAATCGGGAGAACTATTGACAATTATTCAACTCAACAACCAACTTATGTTAGATATCAGAAAGCGTGGAGAAGCTTTAACGACAGAGATTACAAAAATTGGAATGACGCGTGATGAATATATACAAAAAATGGAAATTTATGATCGCACGGTGTAATCGATTTATCGAAGATGCTTCGTCTGAAATGATCCATCACTTCTATCAGCACTTGACACTCTTATTCAGAACTTATTGGTAGGTGCTTGCCAATATATCCTATAAAAATTTCGCGTGTTTCGGCCTTCGGGAAAAAATGAATTCGTATCTCATTTTGGAATTTTATATGAAGTTCAAAAATTTCAAATGACCCGTCAGGAAGTCTAAATCTTCTTGATTTGCCATACTTGTTCATTGTAGATTCCGATTCAGGACTTATTGCTAATGGATAGTTTGTTGTAGCCCAGGTATAATCAAATCCACCAGCCCCCTTCTTCCACACGTCAGATGTCGAATTAAACGTTTTTAATTTGTCATACACTTGGCCGACTATTTTGCCAGACAATGTATTTTTTAGTAGTTGCTTTTCCGTTTCACCACAAAAAATAAGATTTGGAAAAAACTCTTCTCTTTTGGCCCATATATCGGAGGACGATTTTGCAGCTTCTTTTATCTTTTCGTCTATCCAGTCCTTATGTAACTTAAAAGACGGAATGGAATAGTAGTGTCTAATGTCTCTACTTTGATTAAACTCCTCAAGATTGTCATTAACGAAGAAATGATTAATCGCCAATGATGTCTGTCTCCAAATATCTGCAGAGTCTAAACTCATACTTAACGAATCAAAAACATAAGACGCTCCCAAACCGAGACATTTTTTACCTTCATTACCAGTTTTATGCGTAAAGTCTGAATTATTATATTCAGATATTTCATCAATCTCGTCATCATTGAACAATGGCGACTTTAAGACAATACTTTTAAATCTTTGTTTAAGAGGCCTATCAATTTCATCATCCTGAGCCCATTGACTAACTAGGTATTCAGGACTCAGCGTCCAAGAATAGATACTCTCAATTGATTCAGGGAGTCTAACTTCTGTTATTCCGTTTTGTAGAGAGTGGGAATAAGTCGTTATAAATGACTCCATCATTTTTCTAGCTGATGGTTTGTCCGGTTGAGTCAGAATCGAAAGCTCATTAAATAAAGCTATCATATCCTTAGCTTAGAAGTTCATCCATTTGTTTATCAAATTCGTCAAAGAAGCCTTTAGGATAATTATCTAATCTCCCGTTTGGTTGCATAATCGGTCTTCGTATCTCTGTGATATGTTCTTGAGCATTAGAATCTCGTTCGAAATAGTAAATAGCGATATCATCAGGCTTTAGAATACCACTTTTCACACTTACGCAGAAACTATTAAGCAGATGATCACTATGCGACTCGATAATAATTTGAACTCCAGCCTGCGCAGCTCTTGCTATAAGTTTACCAATTACAACCTGGCCGTGTGGATGTAAATGTGACTCGGGATTTTCTATTATCACTAAATCGCCCTTACGTGCAGCGAGAATGGCTGTTATTACAGGGAGCGCATAGGTAAAACCAAATCCAACATTTACAGGACGAAACTCAGATGTAAAATCGTCCTTCATTTCAAATCGATAAGCTAGCTTCGCAATATCAAGGTCATCGAATAGAGTGGAAACGAGATCAACTCCCGGTGTCACCTCACTTAACCAAGCAGCCACTTGATTAATTAATACGGGAGATTTCTCTTGTTCGTTTAGAACTTCTTTTAACAAAACCTCTTCTCGTTGAAATGTGGCTAAAAAGTGGGCAGTAAATTCTCCTCTATTTCCAACAGATCTGAGTTGTTCGACTTTGTAAACCGATGCAGGAAAAAAAGCTTTTGGTGCATGACGGTCTGCATTCAGATACTGAAAATTCTTAGTGAAGAGAGAGTGCCCGAGTACAGTTTTTTCATCCGAGAAATCAATAGATTTTTTGGGAAGTAAGTCTGTCTCTGCTATTGATCTAGTTTTCGAGTCTGAAGTTGATGTCGTTTTTTGAAAGTCAAATTTCGTCTTCAAAAAACTACTATCCTGCCATTCAATATCAAATGAAATGAAATCACCATCAGGATTTATGCTGTACACATCCTTGCCTTTTCCTAATTCTAAAAAGTCCCCCGATAAAGACAACCCAGTCGTGATAAGTGTATTATTAAGATAAGACTGCCTGAGAAGTAAGAGAGACTGTATAAAAGTAGACTTGCCCATGCCATTCATGCCTGTGAAGAGTGTCAATGGTGCAAAATTTATCGAGGCGTTTCTAAATGCCTTGAAATTTCTGATGGTTACTGCTTTAATCATTATATGTATAGTGGCTGATGAGAGTGGTTATTGAAGTAAACCTTTGATCAACTGCGCCCTTTCCGGATGTTGAAGAAACTATCGACCTATAAAAATCATCATCATTTAATAGGTCAATATAATGGGCAATCAGTTTATCCTTATTTTGGATCAGTGCTGTTGATTCCTTTTGATTTAGCTTCGCCAATTCAGAAACCCATACTTCAAAAAGCGCACTATTTAATCTATAATTTGTAGCCTTTGTGATAGATCTACTGAATAGATGATCGCCAAAAAGTTGATAAGACAAATCAATTGCTTTAAAAAATTTTGTCTTTAATTCTTTTAGACTTTTATCAGTTTGATCCCCGAGCAATTCCATAGCTCGGTCAAGAAATGACGATAAAGGTTTCGCATAATCGTCATAAGACATTAGGATAAAAGAAATTGATCTCAAGATCAACTCTCTGTCTTCCATCCTTTTATTTCTTACATACACTAATTCTCTGAATTCATTGTCTTCAGAGAGATCCCTCAAAAAGTTAGATGCAGTTCCCTGATTTAATGCGTTGCGAATCTCCATAGGATTTAATACCAAGCCTCCAGTATTTATCCTTCTAAAAACATTATATTTTACCTCTTTTGGTGTTCCGGGTTGAATTATGTAGGTGGTAACTTGAGTTTCAAGAATACGCCTTTGCATAGTTCTGTTAAGCTTATCAAATACAATACCCTTTTCAGAAAATTCAGTAAGAATTTCCAACCCCGTTAAAGCAAAATCTTGGTCAGCTATATAGTTCTTAAATGTCCATAGCCTTTGAAGCCCATCTACTACCAACCATTTTTCGTCATTTTCGGCATCAAAGAAAAAAGCAGGTAAAGGAAATCTGAGCAGGATTGACTCTATCAGCTTACTTTGTTGATCTGGCTTCCATAAATTACCCTTTCTCTGAAATTCCGTGTTTAAGTCAATTTCATCAAACTTCAATCGCTGAACGAGATTATCAATTGTTTTTTGTTCAACAGTAATTTTAATCTTCTTTGGATCAAAAGGGGAAATTATGTCAGATCCCGAAACCTCATCCGCTGTTGGATCAATACCTTCAGGTTCTAGTATATTTTCATCAATATCAGGTTCAATTTTCTTTTTCATATTAACTTAATATTGTCATAGTCAGTTTTAGAAAGATCAAATTCGGGGTCAATAATTTTTACTTCTTCCAGGTTTAAATTGTATAGCTGGTAAACGAGATGATCAACATTCTTTTCTAGCTGTTTGGTGTCCAGCTTTTTAGATTTCCGTTTAATTATTTCTGCAACATTTTTTGAAATTGCTAACTCGTAACTTGCATTCAAACGAATCGGTAAATTTTCAACATATTGAGATTTGTATTCGACATATCCACCTCTTCTCTCTATGCCCCAAATTTTCATCAAGTATTCTGTAAGTTTAGAGTTTAGTACACCAAGTAAAAAATGACTATCCGACCTAATTACAAAAGCGGTCATATCAATGGCCACATCTTTTGCAATAGAAAAATTATTGCCAAGAGAAACGTTCGGATAAATAATATGTGATTCAGTAATCTTAATTGTCTTATTTATTTGCTGATATTCATACCATTGTTTACTTCCGGATTCTATACCCTCGTTTATGATTGCTCGGGCGCTCAATTTCAATTTATTCTTTGCTAAAAAATCTCGCGCTGAAGTTCCCAATTTTTCAAAAGGAATCAACTTATACTTCTCATCGTAAGGAAATACTATCCTATTCTCAGCTTTAACTGGGCTATATCTTTTAATATCTCTACCGAAAATATAATCAATTGAATTTGAAGTTTTAGGATCGACTTCGTACCCTTCGTTGAATCCAGTTTTTATACCAACTATGGGAGAGCCACAATATTCTTCTAGCCTGATTGAATTTAATTTTATTCTCTCTATTAAGCTTGAATGATCATTAGCGATAAATTTATAGTCTGACGTTATGAATTGTTTTTTAGATAACAATTTTACATCAGTGACATCAAGTAGTGATTGAAGACTACTATCTGGCAATTGCAAGAGGTTGTAATATTGAAATGAATAATCATCTAATATTTCCTTAAATGCTGTAACTACAACTGGGTAGGTTGTGATCCCATTAAATACAGGAAGATCGTTAAAATCAATAATACTCCGTAGTTGAGTTTTATCAGCCATGTAAGACAACAATGGCTTTCCATATCCAGCTTTTATAAATTTAGATGAGGTAATATATGTGAGTATGCCTCCTTTCTTAAGGAGATTGAACCCCTGCTCGTAAAAGAATACGTATATGTCTGATTTTCCGGAAAAGCTTGCAAAATTCTGTTGGAAATATTTTTTATCAAGTTTCGCTGTTTCTTGTCTAACATATGGAGGATTTCCGATCACAATATCAAATCCTTTCTCGATACCAAACATCCAAGTAGCACTAAAAAATGGACTTACTTGACTTTCGTCAAACGGATCCCATTTGTCTATATTTTCTATAAAAGAATTTACTTCTTTAAAATTTCTTCTCAAAGTAATGAAGTTTGATTTGATCTGCTCTTTCTTTGCCTCATACTCACCGACTATTTCATCTTTACTTTTATTATGAAGTGCTGCATCAAAGTATTGATTCTTTATCTCAATTAAATTTGGAATTTCTTTAGCCAAATTGAGCATAGACTCTGCTCGAGGTATTTTATCGTCAGCTATGTATTTTAAGTACAGTTTATCAAAACCTGAATCAATCAGACTGTTCGCGCAAACAAACTTAAAATCAAGATTAGGTAAAGGTTTAACGCCAAAATTGTGTTTAGGATCGTTTGGCTTATAGTCTTCTTCCAGGATGAGGCTTAACCATGCCCTCAGTCTCGCTATTTCAATAGCCATTGGCATAATATCTACGCCATAGATATTTTGACTAAGAATATCCTTTTTTAACTCGTAGCTACTTTTAACAGTGCCAAGTAATTCATGTATTTCAACGAGCTTGTGTAATATTCCCATAGGAAATGCCCCAGACCCACATGCCGGATCAAGTATCTTGATACTTTCAATAGCTTTTAGCGCCTGCCCTTTTTTAGCCTTTAACTTGTCCGGCCACACCGGGTTAGCAGAAAAAACAGAAATCAATTCATCATCCTTTATATTTAGCTTTGAAGCCATGTAAGCTTTTATACTCTCATTGACCATATAATCAACTATTTCACGCGGGGTATAAAAAGCACCAAAAGCTTTTCGTTGATTAGCTATCTTTTCCGTTTCTTCATTTTGGCTTGCTAATAAGTTTTCGAAAATGCGCCCCAACATTTCCGGATCAACTGCTACTTGTTGATATTGACTACTGCTTTCATCAACTGTAAAATCATAACTTTCAAGAATTGCAATAAATGGCCTTAACCAGTCATCCAATTTTAAATCTCGAAATAGTCTGTCCTCATCACTTTCATCAAACAGACCTCCATTTAAATATGGTATCTTCTCAAATAACTTCTCGTGAGTTAAAGCGTTCCTATCCTGAACTTTTGTGTTCAAAGTTTCAAAAAAAAGTTTCAGTAATACATTCTGGTAAAAATTCTTTGTAGCTTCTATGGATTTTTTCCCGATTAACTCCTGTGAAATAATCCCCTTCTCTTTTAAAAACCAGCAAAAAATGTATCGACCAATCAGTCTTACGGTAAATTGTTTTACTTGATTCTCTGTAGAGTTAGAGGACTGGGTTCTAACTATACCAATTAAAGCGTCAAACCTTTCTTTAATCTGTTTGTAAAATTCTTTGTTTACTTCTTTTATGTCGAGAGATTTCCAAAAAATGTCAGCTATTTCAGTTTTGTTTTTACTAGAAATGCCTTGCCACTGTTGAATAATCTTATTGTACTGGGTGTTAGTTAGTCTGTTTCTAAAAGAAACGACTCTCTTCTGGTCTCCTTGATTAAAAATTAGCACTAGCTTATCATACGCTGGAGTTGTAACGAAATGAACGAAATATGGGGCTTTTGTGATTACCCGTAGTGGGGCTGGAGTATTTTGATAACTCTCTGCACCGGGATCATTGTCAACAAGTTGGCTTATATACTCCTTCTTTACTTTCTTTAAAACGGCAAATCGAACACGAATTGGTTGATTGTCATTACTAAGTCTATATAGCTGGGGCTGTATAGTTTTTGGAGCATTCTCTAAATAATCTTTCAGTTTTTGAGTCTTTGGAGCAAGCAACTGCGGTATGCTACCAGAGTTTGGCTCAACACCTATCCAATTCATGAGCGCGAATGCAAAATTGATAATGCTATCACGATCTTGGTTGGAGGCGAGTTGCTCAAGACTATTATTTAAATCCTTTAAAGTCATTTATGCAAAGAGTTGAATGATTTCACTTAATGGCGCTTTCTCGGTCTTTTCGTCTGGTTTGTATTGATGAGCTAAGCTCATAAATTGTTTCACGAGGTCATCATCAATATGCTTTCCTAGTCGATTCATTCTGTTTACAAGCCTGACAAGCTTTAGATTTTGCTTATTAATATATGCGTTTTGGGAGAAAATTATGCAGTTATACACACGTTCAATCTCTTGAACCGCGTATCCATATTCCTGCATTTTAACAACCAAAAAATTAATTGCGTTTCTTTGGGGCTCATTATACCTATTGCTATGCTCATCCTCTGCAAACTGGTAACCTCGGATGAAATTCAAGATATAAGATTCCGTTTCGGGTTTATTGGTAAAGCGATCTTTGAATCTTGTACTTTGGTCACTTGTAGCTTTAATCGAAAGCAAGCCCTCGGTGGTTGTTAAAAGTTCTCCAATTTTATCACGACTGAAAGCCACGAAGTATCCGGCCTCATCAGAATCATCCGTCAAATGAGCTAAATGAACAAACTCATCTTCTTCTTTTCGCATTTGGATCTTACCCCACTTACCCTTCGGCAAGTATTTAATTTGTTGCTTGTAAAAATCGGAAAGATTTGAACTTCTATCGAAATCCCTGAGGTCGTCCATAAACAAATCCTCTGCAGCCAGTAGCTCCGAAGTCTCAAATATTTTCCTAAAAGCCTCGAGGCGTTTCTCTTCGTCCCTACTGTACAACTCTTCAGTAAAGTCTATAGGAATAGGTTCCTCGTCTAAAACAGACTGATCAGATCCGATTGTATATCTAATCAAATTTATTTTGTCCTGCAGCTTGCTGACTAACTGAAGGTAACTTTCTAATTGCTCTGTTGGTCTGAAATTATAAATGAAAATCTCCTCGTGCTTGGTTCCTAATCTATTAATCCTCCCATTACGCTGAATCATGCGAACCGGATTCCAATGTAAATCGTAGTTGATAATTATACCGCAATCTTGCAAATTCTGTCCCTCGGATAGTTTGTCTGTTGCTATTAGAAAGTCAATTTCTCTTTCACCAGTCTTGAGATGATACTTCTTTGAAATGGGGGCAAATCTTTTAGCATAGTCTTCAATTTCTCCTTTAGTACCTAAGGCAAATTCAATATTCTTATTCTTCCGCAAGAGTTTAGGTAACTCGGATTGTAAGTAATACAATGTGTCGGCAAAGTATGTAAATACTAAAACCTTATTCTCCTCATTATCATCTAGCTTATCTGCCAGAACTTTTATCTTATGATCTTTTTTTATTAACAGTGCGATTTGCTCCTTAAGTATAGAAATGATCATGAGATCCTTGTCAATGTCAGCCTTAAGTTGTTTAACATTGAATACTCCCTCATCAGCCGGAATTGAAATAAATCCCTCTTCTTTATCTTCAAATGTTGTGATGTCAAAATCAAGCTCATCCGCCTCTGCGTTCTCCTCGTTGTATGAATCAATAGCCTTATTCAGTTGGGAGAGATTTTTAACTGAAATAATCTTATTATACTTTTCAAGCTTCTCTTTAAAATCCATTAACTTCCGATCATAGCTCTCAATCGATTTGTTAATTGAAAATAAGGAGGACTCCAGACGTTTTAAAAAGACAGTCCGAAAAATCCCATAAATACCGATTTGTCTCGAGAGCTCTCTATTTTCATCTGCATTCAACTGCAACTCCCCCCTCTTTCTGCCATAGTATGCATGTCTATAAATATTATACCTATAACAAGGAAACCCTAAGGCTAAAAGACCAGAATAAATAATTTCTAGCGAAGAGTTAATTGGCTTCTCTCGTAATGTATAATGCTCAGTCAGATCTAGCGGGTGAGCTAAATATTCCAATTCAGCTAGGCTGCTAATCGTGTATTTAAACGCTTCTACTAGCAGTGGATTTCTTGCAGCTATTTTCTCTAGCTGAGATTTGAATTGATTCGGAACATCATACTCCATGTTATCTGGAATAGATTTAGGAAATTTCTGAAGCTTCCCGTTAATTTCTAATCCTTCCGGATACTCCTTTTGAATGCCTTGTCGTGTCCTTCTTACAATAAAGCGATTCAGTAAAGGAGTGAGTTGTTCTTTAATCGGTTGATAATCTATAAAACCTAGTTCCCTAATTTGCCTTCTCATGTCAGTCTGAAGTAATTCAAGACGTTCTTTTAAAGTAAAATATTTTTGTTTTGATCGATCATAGAATCTTCCCAGCTTGAATATATCACCGCCCGAACCCAACATTATTTGATTGGTGAGATCTGATAATTGATTGTTAATTGGCGTAGCTGTAAGCAGAAGCGTTCTTGCATTTTCGTTCTCTTGTCTCCATTTTATAAAAACATCAAACCTGTTTCCGCCTGAGGTCCTAAGATTATGGCTTTCGTCAAATACGAATAGACCGACTGGGATTGACTTAAGATTCTCCTTTATGTCTTCAATCTTTGCAGTATCCTGTAAACTGTAGATTTCAGGAATGTGAGTCATTCTAAAATCATCAAAGGCTTTTCTCCATTGTGGAACTAATCCAGCGGGTGCTATAACTACTACCCTTTGATTAAGTATTTGTTTATAATACTCGACTACTTTTATGGCAGTGTATGTCTTACCCAAGCCAACCGAATCCGACAGCATCGCAACACTCTGTCTTTCGAGCTTTTTGATTAAGCTATTAGCATTCTGAATTTGGAATTTTAATAATTGAGGTTTTCCGGTAGTTGGGTCATCGATTGAAACTTTGTTCTCCTTCTCATCTAGTAGATCTTGTCCGTAAATTCTGTAGAGCGCATGAATGTACATTTCATAAGCACTATAACATACACCTCCATGTTTGCTCAGGTCTAACACTTCTTCACTGAAAGTTTTTGACCATTCCTCACTAGCATTCCAGAGGTCTTCAAACCATGATCTATGCGATGGATGTTGAGAAAGGTTTTTCCGAACAAAATTTACAGTCGCATTATTATCTTCAAATTGATTTAGTTCAAGATTTCCAAATAATCCCTGTTTTGTAAAGTTTGAACTACCAATAATGCCTATTGCATTTTCCTCGTCACTCCCAAAAATGTAACACTTCGCATGAAGAAAATTTTTTCGATATACCCTTATGTCCAATTTATTTTTTTGACCTATATATTTACTCAATAGGTCAGCAACTTTTTGAAACTCTTCCTTCAGCTGTAAATCTTCGAGATCCTTTTTTAGATATTTCTCAGGAAAATCAGGATCTTGCTTTACTGGATTTTTTACTTGGTACGCACGCACTGAAGGCTCTTCACCTAGCAGCAATCTAAATGTGGTATTTCCTCTATCAAGATATTCTTTTAGCTCATCGTAGATTTCCACCATACCTGGAAGATCCCAATAGCCGGTAGCAATAGATATTTGAGTAAAAGACTTGTTAGATATAAGCTCCTTAAGCACACTACCTAACTGGTACTCACTAGAGGAGTTGTCAATTAGTTTAAGTCCTTGTTTCATCTTTTAAATTTCGCTTTGATAGTATTGAATTCACCTATAAGTTTCCTTATTACCTCTACTTTAATAATTATATCAATTGTGCCGGATTGACTTTCAAAAAATCCTGCCAAGGTATTCCGCTGTTGCCTACAAGTAATACTTTGTCTGGCTGATGTTGCTTTTTAAATGCCTCCATACCAGGAGCTTTTTGAGTAGCACCACTTTTAACTTCTAATCCGACAACTTTTCCTTTTCGTTCTAATACAAAATCAATCTCATCGTTTCTGTGACGCCAATAATGAACCGTATATCCTTCGCTTAATTGATGATTTACCAAATGGGCTCCAATAGAAGCTTCAACCCACCGGCCCCAAACATCCGGCTTTGTGCTAACCTCCTTTAAACTTGCTGCTTGTTGAGCGGTTAGAAGGGCGGTATTATGAACTTGAAATTTCGGGCTAGATGAGCGCTGTCGGAGTTGCTCACCTGTAAATTTTTCAATCCCTGCCAATAGGCCTGCGGTATCAAGAAGTTGTAAATAGTGAGCTAACGTTGTTGTGTTGCCAGCATCTTGCAGCTGTCCTACAATTTTTGTGTACGATAATATTTGGCCCGAATACAAGCAACCCAATTCGAAAAGCTTTCTCAGTAGGGCGGGCTTATCAACCCGAGTGAGCATCAGAATGTCTTTTGAGATACTCGTCTCAATTAGTGCATCATTAACATACTTCTTCCAACGATCTTCGTCATTCATTAAACTAGCCGCACCGGGATAGCCGCCAAACCATACATACTGCTCAGCGGTCACTCCAAAAGCCTGTTCCATTTCAATGAAAGACCAATGTCCGAGGTAAGTAGTCTCAAATCGTCCAGCCAAAGACTCTGTTAGTCCTTGCTGTAGTAGCAAGCGGGAAGAACCTAATAGGATAACTTTTACGTTTTGGTTAGTTCGGGTATCTTCATCCCATAGTTTTTTAACGACCTCACTCCAGTTATTAATCTTTTGAATCTCATCAATTGCTAGAATAAATTCCGTTGCTTCTGAGGTTTTCAATTGCAATCGAGCGACCTCCCATTGTTGTTCTAGCCAAGTCTCTCCAGCGTTGGCAACGGCATCAGCAGAGACAAATAAGTGAGGAGTATTTAGCTTAGCCAAGATTTGGCCAGTAAGAGTGCTTTTTCCAACTTGGCGCGGCCCCATTAGTACCTGAATAAAGCTTCTAGGTTCCTTCAATCTTTCTGTAAGGTGCTGAAAATAAGGCCTCTCAAACATTTTTTACAATTTACTCAGTATTATGAGTAAATATACTCAAATGTCATTAAAATGAAAATTTAGGTTCGGAAGTGAGACGGGTGTAATAGAGTATTACTTCATCAGAACATCAACTCTCTGAAGTAATTCATGAGGTTTCTGTTTAAGAATTTCAGCAAGTTTATATACGGTATTTAAGGAAGGAGAATAAAGTCCTCGTTCTAAGTCAGAGATGTATGTTCTGTCAACATCCGAGTAATCTGCTAGTTCTTGTTGACTCAAGCCCAGCTCCTCTCTCAAGGTTTTAACTACTGTACCGAATGCTTGCTTAAGGTCTTGCTTCACAAGAGCAAGCTATCCGGATAGGTTATCTTTACTTGTCGGATATATCCGACATTGTTATATTTGATCTATGGACAAAAACTTCATTGAACAACTCAAACACTTGGAACAAATCAGTGATGTTCTAACGGATCAAGATTTGAAGAAAGGCTATGAAATTGCCGAACGGATTGATCAGCAATATCCGGAAGGTTTTAAAATCTTATCTCACCTGAAAAAGATTCCACTGATAGATCATCCAGGTGAATATGGATACGAGTATGAATTCTCAGACGCTTTTAAGCTATTTATGCTGGAGCTCAATAGAGTCTATCCTCCAGACATAGCTTCCGCAGTTGGCGCAAGAATTATTATGGAATCAATGGACAAAAGTTAAAAGTATGAATCTACGCGAACCTGGATGGGAAGAATACCTAGATGAGAAAATTGAAATTCTCGGTCAAAGTATCACAATTATATTTAACGACCTCTCTCCGGACGATCAATCCAAGATACGTTCGCGTGAGAGTCTTGAGGACATTATAAAATCACAACAAGAAATTTATAAGAAGGAATTCCTTTTAGTTATTGACTCCTTGGGCATGGCAGGTGCTGCAGAAGTGGCTAGGGAAGAAGCTTTGGGAAATTTATTCGACCACTAAGTTTTCCGCAGAGGAATAACATTTAGAGATGACATTGTTGAGGTTTTTCTAACTTGATGACACAATGATTTTCATCGGTGATATTCATGGAAATTTCAATCGGCTAATCTTTCGGATTAATCGCTTTGGATTATCAAACCAAAATTTGATTCAGGTTGGTGATTTTGGGATTGGTTTCCGAAGCGAGAAAGACGACATGGCGTTTATGCAGCGGCTAAACGACTGTTTGAAGAAAGGCAATAATACCCTCTTTGTCATTCGTGGTAATCATGACGATCCCAGGTTTTTTGATGGGTCAATTAAGCTCAGTAATCTCTGGCTACTGCCAGATTATAGTGTTCTTTCCATTGAGTCAAAGACATTGCTTCTCATAGGGGGAGCCATTTCAATTGATAGAACTGACAGGAAAATAGACTTGAACTATTGGGAAAAGGAAGTTTTCGATTTTAATGAATCAAAACTTCAGTCGATACTATTCTCCAACAAAAGAATTGACATTGTCGTGACACACACCGCCCCAACATTTGCATTCCCTCAAAACCTTGATCCAATTGTACTTGAATTCACCAAGGCGGATTCAGCACTCCTAGAGGATTTGACTCGGGAACGTGAACGACTTGATTCCCTCCATTCGACTATAATAAAATCAACAAAACCAGCGTTTTGGGTTTATGGACATTTCCATAAATCAAATACACACTCTGTTGACGGTATTGAGTTTCACTTACTCGATGAAAATGAAATGAAAGAGATCGCGTCTCTATGCTAAAAGGAGCCATTTAACGTTTATTCAATCAGTTAGTATTTGTTTCGGTAGCAATTAATTTTAACTTGATAATGACCAATGGTTCAAAATATTACTAATCTTCATGAAAATCCTTCACGTCTTTTTTCTCCTATTCGTTTCATTTGCTTCCTTTGGTCAGAAATTTATAGAAGGCCATGTACTCGATGAAAAGGGTAAGCCGCTTCAAAGTGCGTCTGTAGCGATCAGGGGTTCCGGCATCGGCACTATCTCAAATGAAAAGGGTTTCTTCTTTCTTTCTGTTGGAACCGAACACATTGCCGACTCAGTAACTTTTTCAATGATTGGATACACTCCCGCATCATTTCCAATAAGTGACATTATGGAAGACAAGAAGTTTAAGGTGAAGCTTACTGAAGTTGAATATATGCTTGGTGAAATTGTCATTTCAAAGGAGGATGGTGGCAAAATAGTCAATGATGTATTTAAGAATCTTTCAAAGAACTATAATCTTAACAACTTTAATATGCTTTGTTATTACACCAACAAGCATGTTATAAACGGGAGGGTAGTTGATTTTATTGATGCAATTGTCGATATCCCTGACGCGGGCTTTGATATGAAAAAAGCACAGCCAGTCATTAAGTCTTTAAAAGTCAGAGAAACTGAATATAAAGCAGACAAGGGGTTCAAAAATTGGATGGATGATGCTGGCTACGGCTTTATATATCTACTGCTTGAAAATAACTATGTTAAAACTAGAAATTCAATGCTGGACAAATCGAGCAAGTATCAAATAGACAGCCTTTACAAATCTGGAGATGAGGAGATTTATAGCATATCTACCTATCAAAAGCCATACTACCTTACTAAAAATCCAAAAGATGCCAAGTTCATTGCGCAGCTGACGGTAACATCAAAGGAAAAAAGGATCATTAAAATTTATGAAGAGGAAGGAGTTGAAACAGCAGACAAACTTTCAACGATTCAATGGAGGAAGGATTCTGGAAAAGATGTGGTCAGTGCCATTACTTATCAGAAGATGGCAGTGGAGTATAAGGAATGGAATGGAAAGCTTTATATGTCTCAAGCTTATAATGAAACTGTTGTAAAGGATTTCAAGGTCAGCACGGGAGAAGTTTTGTTCACTAATACTTACATTTCAACGATGACTGTGAATGAAATTTATTTAGGCGCCAAGCCCGATGAGTCGAAACGGGAAAAATATGTATCGAATTTTTGGGATGGTTATATATTAAAGCGTGGCATCAATTCAGAGTTTTTCAAATAACCAGTTAAGCCTAATTAACGAGATAAACATGATTGCCCACTTAATTAAGCAGAGCTTTAAATCTATTTTTTCGCGCTGGAAATTTTATGTTTTTAACATTGCCAGTCTGGTCGTTTGCGCGCTGGCACTGCTTCTTGCATTTAATATTTACAGCTCAGAAAATAGGATAAACTCAGCATTTTCAAAAGGCGACCGAACCTTTAGGGTTAATACAAAAACGATTTTCGAAGGCTCTGAGCAGAGCCTGGCGACAACAATTTCGCTAATAGGTTCTCAGGTTTTAACCTCGCTTCCTGAAGTACAAGACTACACGCAATTCAGGATTTCTCCGGTTAAAAAGATTTTAATAGATGACGACAAAACAAGCATTGACGCTTCCATAATTGAAATTGACTCGAGTTTTTTCGATGTTTTTGATTTTCAAGGAATTCACTCAGCCGACATTGGGGAAGGGAGAGTTGTGCTTTCTTCAAATTTCTCGAATCGAATTTCAGGATCGCCTTCGAAGGATGCAGCAATAGAGATTAAAGATGAGCATTATGATATTGGGAATGTTGTTGACGCCTCTGGAACCGATTTTGAATTTGATGTATATAAAAGCCTAGAAGATGTAGACGATTTTGATTGGGTTCAAATTTACATCGTTTTGAATAGCGATACGGAGTCGATAGTGAATGAGGTTGAGCGCAAAATCAACGAGTTGGCAGCCGTAAGCTTGGAGGGTCAGTTTGATGAAGATGCGATGAAAGTAAGTTTTGAATTAGAAAGCCTGAGCGAAATTCACTTTAGCAAAAAGCTGTATGATAATAAAGTTCCCATTAGTAGGGAGGTGATTCTCCTCCTTATTGTAGTTTCATTGATGCTTTTTGTTCTTGCGTCTCTGAACCACATAAATTTATTTGGATCCGTAAAAAGCAATTCGCGGAGAGAAATGTCAGTTAGGAGGGCATATGGCGCTTCCAAATTTCAAATTTCTCTGCATTTTATAATTGAATCAACTTTTCTATACCTGATTGCATTTGCCATTTCGTGCTTGCTGGTACTTGTCTTCAATATCTATAGCATGCTGGGTATAGAAGAAATTTCTGCGGGTGACTTTACCGTTGGAGCATTTATAATTTTGTTTATTTTATTCATAGGACTTGGCGTTGGCTCTGGTCTTTTTGTCCTACTACTTCACTATGCCCGGATTTTTAGTCCTGGGATAAATATAAAAGGAGGGAGAACCTATAAAGTTCTGCTAGTCGCTCAGCTGGCTCTTGCGCTTACAGCCATCTGCAACCAGATAGTGGCTTCTAAGCAACTCGGCATGATAAAAAATTACGATTTGGGGCTGAAGATGGACAATGTTTTAGTACTCCGAAGTGATCTTGCTTTGCTGATGGCGGTAAAGAATGAAGCAGCAGGTTTTCCCGGGATCCACGCTTCATCACTTTGTGGGTTTAATTCCCTTCCAGGGAAAACTCCTGAAATTCAACTGTTCGAGAAAAGTCTTGTGCAGGATGCAAAAGGACTGCCGGCACTCCTTAGCTATGTAGACTCGAGTTACTTTAAAGTTTTAAGCATCCCGGTGACAAACAACCAGATGTTGAAAACAAAAAAGGTAATCATTTCAGCAGCGATGAAAGAGAGAATGGAAGTTGTGCAAAATGACTATCTCAATTTGAATCAAGTGGTGGGATTTGCGGGCAACACGGTCAATAGAGGGTTTTACCACAAAGCAGACTTTCAGGTTTATGTTTATGATTCGTCAAAATTTGACGCATTAATTATCCATTACACTGTTAACCAGAGTGAAATTATAAACTTCGTTTCACAAGTTAAAAATCAGAATTTCAAGGATTCCAATTTGGAAATAATTTATCTACCGGATTTGTATTACAATCAGTACAGCCATTTTTATAGGATTTCTGAAATCATAAGCATCATTTCAATAGGAATTCTAGTCATTTCGCTTTTTGGACTTTATACAACTGGAAGACTGCTGTATAAGTTTAATTCCCGCGAGTATTCAATAAGGTATTTCCTCGGCTCGACCAAATTTGAGTTTAGAAGGCTCCATATCAGAAGGCTTATGTTACTGGTTTTAATCGCTAGTCTAATTGCAATCCCTGCAGCAATAATTACTAATCAACTGTGGTTGAATGAATTTGTAATTAAATCATCACTTTCTGTCGTAGATCTTACTGTGATTACGATTTCATTTTCCACCATGTCATTAATTATTTCATTCGCAATTTTGTCCACAACAAAGATTGACCCTGTTACAGTGATAAATTCCACAAACAACGCTTGACAAAATTTCGATGAAAGGAAGTCTTTTAGTTTGCGCGCTTTTTTATTTTTGTAGATTCTGTTATTTGATTGATTAGAATTACACCGTCATAATGCTCAGTCACAATTTTAGGATCTTTAATATTTCCCCAGTACATGGTATTTAT
>Ga0209175_10000171_pt1 | contig 46109 bp, 47 predicted proteins | sample JI91814C2DNA_FD_187506 | JGI IMG/M metagenome (GOLD analysis project Ga0209175, IMG submission 187506) | Wastewater effluent complex algal communities from Wisconsin, to seasonally profile nutrient transformation and Carbon sequestration -... | ecosystem: Engineered > WWTP > Effluent > Algae...
CGATGCCCGCCTGGGTGCGATTGATCTGGATAAGGCCGAATGTGTCCTGGTGACGCGTCCACAGTCGGACGTGTGCGTGGATCCACTGCCATCGGGCGCCACCGACTTGCTGGATCGCCTGCGCACTGGCATGCCACTGGGCGCCTTGCACATGGATCATCGCCGGCAGGCATCCACGGTGTCGCTTGAAACCCTGCTCGTCCTGCTCATCCAGCACCAGCTGGTGGTGGCGCTGGATTCCACACCGGAGTGATGCGATGAACACTGCGAACCCCACCCTTGCCGATACCATGTTGCGACCACGCGGGCCCACTGCGCGCGCGATCCATGGCATCCATGCCCTGTTCGCACGCATCCCGGAAGACGCGATCAAATTGCTGGCGCGCGTCTCGCTGGCGGTCACATTCTGGACGTCCGGGCAGACCAAGGTTGAAGGCTTTGTGCTCGATCCGATTGGGTGGGACATCGAATTTGGCATGCCGCACGTATCTTGTACCGCCATCGAATTGTTCCGCAGTGAGTACGCACTGCCACTGATCGATCCCGTGCTTGCCACCTACATGGCCGCGATAGCAGAACATGTGCTGCCGGTGCTGCTGCTGTTGGGGCTGGCCACGCGCCTGTCCGCTTTCAGCCTGCTGGTGATGACCCTGGTGATCCAGGTCTTCGTCTACCCGAGCGCCTATCCCACCCATGGTCTGTGGGCGGCGCTGCTGCTGTACCTGATGGCGCGTGGCCCTGGCGTCATTTCACTGGACCGTCTCATTGCCCGCCGCCATGCCTCGAAACATTTGGCACACGGACAGGATTGACGCACCATGGGCACCATCCTCCCGTTCGTGAAGGCTGCTGCGACGGACATCGACCTGCCCGACGGGTGTCGCGCTCCTGCGCCGGAAGACGAACTGTCCGACGGCGAACGTTGGGCGCAATGGATGCTGCAGGCGCAGGATGGCGACCGTGTCGCCTACCACGCGCTGCTGAAAGCATTGACGCCGTACCTGCGCGCGATCACCCGTCGCTACCTGGGACGTGGCGAAGATGCCGAGGATGCGTTGCAGGAAATATTGATGGTGATTCACGGCATCCGCCACACCTACGAACGTGGTCGCCCGTTCAAGCCCTGGTTGAACACCATCGCCAGCCGACGCTGCATCGACCTGCTGCGTCGTCGCGCGCATCGGCTGCAGCATGAGATGGCGGCCGGCGAAGACATCGAAGACGTCGCGCACGCTGGACACGGTCCGGAGGACGCGCTGTCCCGCGAGCACGACGCGGGAACGCTGCAGCATGCCGTCGCCGGACTGCCCGAGCGCCAGCGTGAAGCGATCCGCCTGCTCAAATTGAACGAGCTTTCGCTCAATGAAGCCGCTGCGCAAAGCGACCAGAGCATCGGTTCGTTGAAAGTGGCCTGCCACCGCGCCATGAAATCACTGCAACACTCGCTTGCAAGGCATGCACGCGCAAGAAAGGATCCTTCCCATGACTGACACCGACCTGCTTATCGACCAACTGGCCGCACGCGCCGCGCCGGTCAAGCGCCTGTCCTCGCCATTGCGCCGCACGGCGCTGTGGCTGTTGCTGGCCACGATCATCATCGCCCTGGTCGTCGCCGCTTTCGGCGCACGCCCGGGCTGGCTGCAGGACATGCGCGTGGCGAGCACGGCGATCGAATGGTTCGCCAGCATCCTCACCGGCGCGTTGGCGGCCTATGCCGTCTTCCAGATCAGCGTGCCCGGGCGTTCACCCTCATGGGCATGGCTGCCGCTACCGGCCGCCCTGTTGTGGTTGGGTGGCATAGGCCTGGGTTGCATGGCGGACGTTGCGCGCATGGGCAGCGATGCATTCGCGCTTGAAACCGGCAGTGCCGAATGCGCGTGGGCCATCACCATGACCAGCCTGCCACTGGGGCTGGTCATGTTGTTGATGGTGCGCCATGCCGGCGTAGTTCGACCGGCGCCGACTGCGGTGCTGGCCGCGCTGAGTGCTGCGGCATTGAGTGCGGCTGCCGTCAGCATCATCCACGCCGGTGAGAATGCGTTCATGGTGTTGTTGTGGCACGTGGGCGCGGTCGTGGTTCTGTCCACGCTTAGCGGACTCTTTGGCCGCCACCTGTTCGCCTGGATCGGTTACGCGCAGCGGAACTGACGACCTCCCTACTCCGCCATGCCGGCCGAAAGATCCGCATGCAGCAGCCGATGGAACAAGTGCTCCCCCGCCTCGCGCCGTATCGACAGTCGCCCGGTGGAATAGGCGCGCGAGTTGAGTCCACGCTGCACCGACTTGCAGATGGCCATGTCCTCGTCCTGGATGATGTTGCCCACGTCGATGCTGGCGCGGTTGCGTTCGGCCGCGGCCTCGGACACATCGGCGAAGTAGAAGTCGAAGATCACCTCGGTGCGATCCAATCCCAGCGGCAGCACCAGGTTCACGTCCATCTGGCCCTCGTACCAGTTGACCATGAAGTTGGGGTGCAGCCAGTAGTACAACGCACGATCACCGCCGCGCACGGATGAGAAATCCGCATGGTCGCCGTCCTTGACCATGGGGCTGGACTGCAGGCAGTGGTGGGTGCCGTTCTGGATGGTGTAATTCTTGAAGTCGAGGACGCTGTTCAAGCCCTTGTGCAAATGCGGCACGTGGTAGCCGCCGTCCAGGTAGTTGTCGACGAAGACTTTCCAGTTGCAGTCGAAGAAATAATGGCGGCGCTCGAACCAGTGAAGCTGGTGCAGGTTCAACGCCGCGAATTCCGCGATCAACTCCTGCCCCAGGAATTCCTCAAGGCTCGGGCCTTCGGCATCCAGGCGCACGAACACCCAGTTTTCCCACACGGCCACGGACACAGGGACCAGTCCATGGGAGCTGCGATCAAAGTGGCATTCGCTGTTGAAGCTGGGCGTGCCCTTCAATGCACCTTCCAGCGTGTAGGTCCAGCCGTGGTAGGGACAACGCAGGTTCTTCGCGCAGCCCGCGGCCTCGGTCATCACCGCGGCGGCATGGTGGCGACACACATTGAAGAAGCCACGCAGCATGCCGTCGTCGCCACGCACCACCAGGATCGGTTCGCCGGCGATTTCGCAGGTGACGTAGTCGCCGCGATTGCGCAGCTGGTCCACGCGCCCGGCCATCTGCCAGGTGCGCGCGAAGGTGGTGCGCCGTTCCAGTGCCTCTATGCGTTCGTCGATGTACCACGACGACGGAATGGTGCTGGCTTCGTCCAGCGGCGTCGTCGGGTCGTATTGCGCGATCAGTTCTGCAGGTGTTGGCATGACAGGCTACCGCAGGGTGGCTACCGCTACTGTAGCCGAGTCGTCGCGGTACGCGTCATGGAGCAAACGAAGCAAGGGAAACCATTTTTGTAGATCCGAGCTTGCTCGGATGGTCCTGTCCTCGAGCGAAGAGCATCCGAGCAAGCTCGGATCTACAACAAAATCTGCAGGGCCATGCCTGTGTGGGAGGGGCTTCAGCCCCGACGCTCTTGGACTCAACGCGTCGGGGCTGAAGCCCCTCCCACAAGAGCAAAGGCATGCGGTCGACCCTCAGGGAGTTGGCCGGGGTAAGAACCCAATTGGATGCTTGGGCGACGGGCTTGAGCCCACCCTGTGCCACAGGTGACGCGAGCACCTGGATTACTCGGTCGGCACCGCGGCCGGATCCATCCAGAAGGCTTCCCAGACGTGTCCGTCCAGATCGGTGAAGTCGCGGCCGTACATGAAGCCGTGGTCCTGCAACGGGTTGACGTCACCGTTGCCCCCGTTGGCCGCGGCGAGGGCGTTCAAGGCATCCACGGCGTCGCGATCGTCCAGTGAAATGGCGAGCATCACTTCGCTGGAGGTGGTCGACGGGATTGGGCGATTGGTAAACGTGCGCCATTTGTCGTGGGTCAGCAGCATGACGTGGATGGTCTCGCTCCAGACCATGCAGGCCGCCGTGTCGTCGCTGAAATGCGGGTTGTTGTGGAAGCCCAGGGCTTCATAGAAGGCCATGGAGGCGGGCAAGTCGGCGACGGGCAGGTTGACGAAGATCATGCGTGGCATGGAAGGATCCTTCGGATAATGGATGCCCGGGCGGCGACACGAAGATGCCCGAGCACCGCGATGGAGGGGCATCCAGGGCTTCGCCCTGAGCCACCCCCGCTGGAAACTATTCCACCGTAACGCTCTTGGCCAGGTTACGCGGCTTGTCCACGTCGGTCCCGCGTGCCAAGGCCGTGTGGTATGCCAGCAATTGCACGGGAATGGTGTGCACGATGGGGCTGAGCACGCCGGCATGGCGTGGCGTGCGGATCACGTGCACGCCTTCGGACTCGGTGAAGTTGCTGTCCTGGTCGGTGAACACGAACAGTTCGCCACCGCGCGCGCGCACTTCCTGCATGTTGGATTTCACTTTTTCCAGCAATGCATCATTCGGGGCGATCACTACCACCGGCATTTCCGCATCTACCAGTGCCAGCGGGCCGTGCTTCAACTCGCCCGCCGGATAGGCCTCGGCATGGATGTAAGTGATTTCCTTGAGCTTCAACGCGCCTTCCAGTGCGATGGGATAGTGCAGGCCGCGACCCAGGAACAATGCGTTGTGCTTGCTGGCGAAACGGTGGGCCCAGATGGCAATCTGGGGTTCCAGGTTGAGCGCGTGCTGCACGCTGCCGGGCAGGAAGCGCAGTTGTTCGAGATAGTCGGCCTCCGCTTCCGCGTCGACCTTGCCGTGCAGCTTGCCCAGCACCACGGTGAGCTGGAACAGCGCCGCAAGTTGCGTCGTGAACGCCTTGGTGGAAGCCACGCCGATCTCGGCACCAGCGCGCGTGTAGCAGACCAGTTCGCTGGCGCGCGGGATGGCGCTTTCGGGCACGTTGCAGATGGACAGCGTGTGCGGGTGGCCGAGTGACTTGGCGTACTTCAGCGCTTCCATCGTATCCAGCGTTTCGCCGGACTGGGAAATGGTGACGATGAGGTGCTTGGGGTTGGCATGCGCGGCGCGGTAGCGGTATTCGCTGGCGATCTCGACCGAGCACGGCAGGCCGGAAATGGCTTCGATCCAGTAGCGCGCGGTGAGGCCGGCGTAATAGCTGGTGCCGCAGGCGAGGATCTGCACGCCTTCGATGTCGCGAAGCACCGCTTCGGCATTTCCACCAAACAGTTCGGGCCTGAAGCCATCGGCGATGGCGGCTTCAATCGTATCGGCCAGCGCACGCGGCTGTTCGTGGATTTCCTTCTGCATGAAATGCGTGTAGGGGCCCAGCTCCAGCGAAGCCAGCGACACGTCGGACACGTGCACGTCACGCTGGATTTCCTGGTCGTTGCCATCGAATACGCGCACGCCGGTGCGGGTGAGTTCGGCGGTATCGCCTTCTTCCAGGAAAATCACGCGGCGCGTGGCCTGCAGGATCGCCGACACATCGGACGCGACGAAGTTCTCGCCTTCGCCCACGCCGACCAGCAGCGGGCAGCCCATGCGTGCACAGACCATGCGCTCGGGTTCGCGCCGGCTGACCACGGCCAGTGCATACGCGCCGGTGAGTTCCTTGACCGTGCGCTGCAAGGCCTGCAGCAGGTCATCGCCCTGCTTGAGGTAGTGGTGGATCAGGTGGGCGATGACTTCGGTATCGGTCTGCGATTCGAAGGCGTAGCCGAGTTCACGCAGGCGCTCGCGCTGCTCTTCGTGGTTCTCGATGATGCCGTTGTGCACCAGGGCCACGCCGTGGCTGATGTGCGGGTGCGCGTTGGCTTCGGTGACCCCGCCATGCGTGGCCCAGCGGGTGTGGCCGATGCCCACGTTGGCGTGGAAATTCTCGGCGGCCGCCGCGCCCTCCATTTCCGAGACCCGGCCGGTGCGACGTACCCGCCGCACGTCATTGTCGGCCAGTACCGCGATGCCTGCGGAATCGTAACCGCGGTATTCCAGCCGCTTCAGTCCTTCGATGAGTACCGGAACCACATCGCGATCCGCGATCGCGCCAACGATGCCGCACATGTATGACCTTTCCTTGCTTGCCGGGTATCCAGTGTAAACGCGGAAAACCGGGCGGACCGTCCGTGCGGACAGCAGTGTGTCCGCGCGGACACTTGTCTTGAAAATATTGTCGTTCCCAATCAATGGCTTGCGATTGGCACAACCATTGCTTCGTACTTGGCATCCAAGACCCAGCCAGCACGGACACCCGACCACCCCATGGAAACCCGCGACCCTTTCCGCATCCGCGATACTTCGGCCCAGGACCAGGTGATCAAGCCTGCCGCTTCGGCGCGCCGGCGCATTCCCAAGGCCTGGCTGATGGGTGGCATCGCTGCTGCCCTCGTGCTGGTGCTGGCGGCCTGGGTGGCCAAGGGCTGGCTGTCGGGCGGCTCGTCCTTCGACTCCTCCCGGGTGCGCATCGCCGAAGTGACCCGCGGCGACCTGGTCCGCGACATCTCCGCCGACGGCAAGGTCATCGCCGCCAACAGCCCCACGCTGTATGCCATCGCCGGCGGCACGGTCGCGCTGAAGGTCGTGGCCGGTGACGTGGTCAAGAAGGGCCAGGCGCTGGCGGAAATCGACAGCCCCGAGTTGCGCAGCAAGCTGGCGCAGGAAGGTTCGACCCTGGCCAGCCTGGAAGCAGAAGCCAGCCGCGCGATCCTGGATGCGCAGATCACCCGTTCCAATGCGTCGAAATTGTTGAACCAGGCGCAGATCGAGCGCACCGCCGCGCAGCGCGACCTGGAACGCTACAAGCGCGCCTACGAAGGCGGCGCGGTATCGCAGAACGATTTCGCGCGGGCGCAGGACGAGCTGAAGAAGGCCGACATAGGCCTGGCCGCCGCGCGCCAGGATTCAGGCCTGCAAGGCGAAGGCGCGGGCCTGGATTCGCGCAACAAGCGCTTGCTCGCCGACCGCCAGCGCTCGGTGGTCACCGAGCTGCAGCGCCAGGTCGACGCACTGACCGTGCGTGCCCCCTTCGATGGCCAGATCGGCCAGGTGCAGATTCCACAGGGCACCAACGTGGCGACCAACGCACCGATCCTCAGCGTAGTCGACCTGAGCCTGTTTGAAGTGGAGATCAAGGTCCCGGAAAGCTTCGCCCGCGACCTGGCCATCGGCATTCCCGCGCAGATCACCAGCAACGGCGTGCAGTACGCGGCGCAGGTGTCGGCGGTATCGCCCGAAGTCGTCAACGGCGAGGTCAATGCCCGCCTCCGCTTCGACAACGGCAAGCAACCGCCCGGCCTGCGCCAGAACCAGCGCCTGTCCGCGCGCATCGTGCTGGACACGCGCCGCAACGTGCTGATGGTGGAGCGCGGACCGTTCGTGGAACAGGGCGGCGGTCGCTACGCCTATGTCGTCGATGGCAGCAGCGCCGCGCGCCGCCCCATCCAGACTGGCGCCAGCAGCCTGGGCGCGGTGGAAATAATTTCCGGCCTGCAACAAGGCGAGAAGATCGTGGTCTCCGGCAGTGATCTGTTCGGGGATGCGGAACGCGTGACGATCAACTAGTGAACTCCGTCGTCGTCATTTGTTTCGCCGTCATCCCAGCGAACGCTGGGACCCATTTTGACCTTGTCTTTGACTCTCTCTCCCAAAGGCAACTGCAAGATCAAGATGGATCCCAGCGTTCGCTGGGATGACGAACCAGGTTTTTACATAGCAGTGAATCACTGACTAGACAAAGTCGGCGACTGAAAACCGAAAAATCAGAAACCAAGAACCACAACCCAATAACTCCAGAGGAACTCCCAATGCTCGACATGCGCCAGGTCACCAAGGTTTATCGCACCGCCATGGTCGAGACGCACGCGCTGCGCTCGCTCGACCTGCACGTGAAGGACGGCGAATTCGTCGCCGTCACCGGGCCGTCGGGCTCGGGCAAGACCACCTTCCTCAACATCGCCGGCCTGCTGGAGGATTTCACCGGCGGCGAGTTCAGCCTGGACGGCGAGAACGTCAAGGGCCTGTCCGATGATGCGCGCAGCAAGTTGCGCAACCAGAAGATCGGCTTCATTTTCCAGGGCTTCAACCTGATCCCGGACCTGAACCTGTTCGACAACGTCGACGTGCCGCTGCGCTACCGCGGCATGCCGGCCGGCGAGCGCAAGCAGCGCATCGAGGAATCACTGGCACAGGTTGGCCTGGCCTCGCGCATGAAGCATTTCCCGGCCGAACTTTCCGGCGGCCAGCAGCAGCGCGTGGCCATTGCGCGCGCACTCGCCGGCAGCCCACGCCTGCTGCTGGCGGACGAGCCCACCGGCAACCTGGATTCGCAGATGGCACGCGGCGTGCTGGAGCTGCTGGAAGACATCAATGCCAAGGGCACGACCATCATCATGGTCACCCACGACCCGGAGCTGGCCGCGCGCGCGCAGCGCAACGTGCATATCGTCGACGGCATGGCCACCGACGTGTCGGTGGAACCGCGCCTGGTGCGAGTAGCGCGCGAAGAACTGGTAGCAAGAAGTGAGGAACTGGAAGCGAGAAACCTGGATTGAATTGAGGAGTGAGTTTAGAGGAGTGAGGAGTGAGTAAAAGCACTTTCCGATCGCCCCCGCTCACTTCTCACTCCTCTCCGCTCACTTCTCACTTCTCGTTCCTCTTCACTCGTTCCTAGGGGCTTCCCATGTTCGGCTATTACTTCAAACTCGCGCTGCGCAGCTTCAAGCGCAACAAGGTGCTGACCGCGCTGATGGTGCTGGCCATCGCCCTGGGCATCGGCGCCAGCATGACCACGTTGACCGTGTTCCACGTGCTGTCGGGCGATCCGATTCCGCAGAAGAGCGACAGGCTTTTCTATCCACGGCTCGAACCACGCACCAAGAATGGCGCGATCCCGGGCGAAGAACCGGAAGAGCAGCTGACGCGCTTCGACGCCGAAGCCTTGCTGCGCGGCAAGCGCGGTGATCGCCAGGCCATGATGACCGGAGGCAACGTGTCGGTGGAGGCGCAGGACGGAAAGCTGGATCCGTTCTCCGCGGAAGCACGCTACACCTCGAGCGATTTCTTCCCGATGTTCGACGTGCCGTTCCAGCACGGCGCGGGCTGGAGTGCGGCCGATGACGAAGCGCGCGCGCAGGTCGCGGTCATTTCCAGGGCATTGAACGAAAAACTGTTCAACGGCGGCAACAGCGTAGGCAAGTCGCTGCTTGCGAGCGGCAACACCTTCCGCATCGTCGGCGTGCTGGACGAGTGGCGGCCCGCGCCGAAGTTCTACGACCTGACCAATGACATCTACAACGAGGTCGAGCAGGTCTTCGTGCCGTTCAGCACGTCACGCGCGCTGAAGCTTGGCACCTCGGGCAACATGAATTGCTGGGGCGACGCCAGCGGCGAAGAAGAAGGTTCACTCGGCCCCAATGCGCCCTGTGCCTGGCTGCAGTATTGGGTGGAGCTGGATACACCGGAGAAAGCCGCGGCCTACAAACAATACCTGGTCAATTACTCCGACCAGCAGCGCGCCGCCGGTCGCTTCGAACGACCCACCAACGTTCGCCTGGACAGCGTGATGGAATGGCTGGACTTCAAGCAGGCCGTGCCGGGCGACGTGCGCCTGCAGGTGTGGCTGGCATTCGGCTTCCTGCTGGTGTGCCTGCTGAATACCGTAGGCCTGTTGCTGGCGAAGTTCCTGCGTCGTTCCTCCGAGATCGGCGTGCGTCGTGCGCTGGGTGCCTCGCGCCGCGCGATCTTCGCGCAATGCCTGATCGAGGCGGGCACGGTGGGACTGGCAGGCGGCATCGTCGGGCTGGGCCTGGCCTGGCTGGGACTGTGGGCGGTACGCCATCAACCCGCCAGCTACCTCGAACTCGCGCATCTGAATCCAACCATGCTGCTGACCACGTTCGTCCTGTCCATCGTCGCCAGCCTGTTGGCCGGCACGCTGCCCGCATGGATGGCGATGCAGGTGACGCCGGCGATGCAGCTCAAGTCGCAGTGAAGTAAGCCGACCCCCATCCCAACCTTCCCCGCTCTGCACACCCTGCGGGTGCCGCACGCGGAGGAAGGGGCTGAAAGAGCCAACACGGAGAAACACCATGGAAATCCGCCCCATCCTGTCCAGCCTGAGTCGCCACAAGGCTGCCGCCGCACTCATCGTGCTGGAAGTGGCGCTGTCCTGCGCCATCATCTGCAACGCGGTGTTCCTCATCAGCACCCGCGTGGAGCGCATGCAGCGCCCCACCGGCATGGCCGATTCGGAAATCGTGCGCATCAATGTCGCCGGCATCGGCGATGACGAGAATGCGGATGCACTGGTGAAGCAGGACGTCGCCAGCCTGCGCGCCATTGCCGGGGTGAAGTCGGCTTCGAGCCTCAACCACGTGCCGTTCGACAATTCGTCCTGGAACAGCTCGATCAGCCTGCTGCCCGAACAGGAAAGGCCGAACATGAATGCCGGCATCTACCTGGGCGACCAGCTCGTGCAGACATTGGGACTCACACTGGTGGAAGGCCGTGACTTCAATGCCGACGAATACGCCAACTTTGCAGCACTCAACGAAACCAATGCCAAGGTCAACATCCCGGCGGCCATCGTGACCCGCACGGTGGCGGAGAAACTGTTCCCGGGCGAAAGCGCGGTGGGCAAGAACATCTATTCCTGGAACAGCGACAACAAGCCGCACCGGATCGTCGGCGTGGTCGACAAGCTGATACGCCCGAATGACAACGGCGGTCCCGCCGAAGCGCAATACTCGATGATCCTGCCCATCCGTGACATCAGCATGGGTCGCTTTGCCTTGCGCACCACGCCGGAGCGTCGCGACGAAGTGTTGAAGGCCGCGGTGGCCACGCTGGAGAAGAACAGCGCGCGCCGCATCATCCTGCGACAGGATTCCTTCAGCGACGTGGCCCAGAAGTACTACCAGCAGGATCGCGCGATGGCATGGCTGCTGATCTCGGTGATCGTGGCCCTGCTGGTGGTGACTGCACTGGGCATCGTGGGGCTGGCGAGCTTCTGGGTGCAGCAGCGCACCAAGCAGATCGGCGTGCGCCGTGCACTGGGCGCGACCCGCGGCCAGATCCTGCGCTACTTCCAGACCGAGAACTTCCTGCTGGCCAGCATCGGTATCGTGCTGGGCATGGTGCTGGCCTACGCCATCAACCAGCTGTTGATGGGCAAGTACGAGTTGCCCAGGCTGCCGCTGATCTACCTGCCGGTTGGCGCCGTGCTGCTGTGGCTGCTGGGACAGGTCGCGGTGTACGGCCCGGCGCGCAAGGCCGCTTCCGTGCCACCGGCGGTCGCTACCCGCAGCGCTTGAAATGACCAACTGTGGGCGGGGTTGACCAGCCATTCGGCTGGTCAACCCCGCCCACAACGAACCCGTCGGTTCGCTTTTCGAGGTTCATGGTTCGCTGTTTATAGTCGTGCTTCCCTGTCCGGACCGGTACCGCCATGAACAAACCACTGACCCTTTCACTGTCATTGCTGTTCGCGGTGTTCGTGACCTGCACCCCCGCGCACGCACAGGACAAGGACATCGCCTCCGACGCGGGCGTATTCGTGTCGGAAGGCACGCTGGATACCTATGTCGGCACGTACCAGGTTTCGCCCGGCTTCGACGTGCGGGTCTGGCGTGAAGGCGATAGCCTGATGGTGCAGGCGAGCGGCCAGGATACGTGGCCGTTGCTGGCGCAGTCGGAAAGCGTGTTCTACGTGACCGGGCTCGCCGCGAAATTCACCTTCGGCTTCAACGCCGCTGGCGAAGCAGATCACCTCGTGATGTTGATGGACGGTCGCGAGACCAAGGCGATACGCAGGTAATCCTTCCACACGACCGGACCGGCATTCCCATGACGAGACACGCGCTTCTTCCCGCTTTCATGCTGCTGTTCGCCACGGTGCCGATGGCACATGCCGCCGAACCTGCCGCCGCGGCGCACGACGATCTGTTCCGGCAGGTCTCGCAACTCGACAGCGCAGCCTTCGACGCCTTCAACCACTGCAGCGATCCCGCGCAGCTGCAGAAGCATGCAAGCTACTTCGATGCGAACGTGGAGTTCTACCACGACACCGGCGGCGTTACCTGGACACGCGAGGCGATGCTGGCCAACACGGCGAAATACGCCTGCGGTAATTTCACCCGCGAACTGGTGCCCGGCACGCTGAAGGTCTTCCCGATCAAGGATTTTGGCGCCATCGCGCAAGGCACGCATCGTTTCTGCCAGGCCGTGTCAGGCAAGTGCGAAGGCTTGGCGGATTTCGCCATCGTGTGGCGCAACCAGGGCGGCACGTGGGAAATGACCCGCGTGCTGAGCTACGGCCATCGCGCCTCGGCTGATACGCAATAACGCTACGATATCGCCATGCCCAACCTGCTGATCATCGACGACAACCCGGCGGTCGCCACCGCGCTGGACGTGCTGTTCTCGCTGCATGACATCTCCACCCTGCATGCCGAGACACCGGAAGCCGGCCTGGCGATGCTGCGCACGGAGTCGGTGGACCTGGTGATCCAGGACATGAACTTCACCGCCGACACCACCTCGGGTGACGAGGGCGAGGCCTTGTTCGCGGCCATCCGCGCGACACACCCCGACTTGCCCGTGATCCTGTTGACGGCGTGGACGCACCTCAGCAGCGCCGTGGACCTGGTGAAAGCCGGCGCGGCCGACTACATGGCCAAGCCCTGGGACGATCGCAAGCTGCTGGCCACGGTCAACAACCTGCTGGAGCTGGCCGAAGCACGCAGCGAACTGGACCGCCGCCGCAACCGCGAACGCGCACGGCAGGAACAACTGGCGAGCAAATACGACCTGCGTGGCGTGATCTTCGACGACCCCGCCAGCGAACGCATCATCGCCCTCGCCTGCCAGGTGGCACGCTCCGACCTGCCGGTGCTGATCACCGGCCCCAATGGCAGCGGCAAGGAAAAAATAGCGGAGATCGTGCAGGCCAATTCCTCGGTGAAGAATGGCGCATTCGTCACGCTCAACTGCGGCGCATTGCCGTCGGAACTGATCGAGGCCGAACTGTTCGGCGCCGATGCCGGCGCGTACACCGGCGCCAACAAGGCCCGCGAAGGCAAGTTCGAAGCGGCCGATGGCGGCACCCTGTTCCTTGACGAGATCGGCAACCTGCCGTTGGCCGGGCAGATGAAACTGCTGCGCGTGCTGGAAACCGGGCGCTTCGAACGCCTGGGTTCAAACCGCGAACGCCACGTCAGCGTGCGCGTGATCAGCGCCACCAATGCAGACCTGCCTGCACTGATCCGCGATGGAAGTTTCCGCGAAGACCTGTATTACCGGCTCAACGCCATCGAGCTGTCGTTGCCGCCGCTGGCCGAGCGCCCCGGCGACATCCTGCCGCTGGCGGAGAGTTTCCGTCCCAAGGACAAACCTATCGGTGAAAGCGCGCGCACGGCACTGCTGCGCCATCCCTGGCCCGGCAACGTGCGCGAATTGCGCAACGTCATCCAGCGCGCGGGACTGTTGGCGAACGGAGATCGCATTGAAGTGGCCGACCTCAACCTTCCAAAAGCGTCGCTGCAAAGGACGGTGGTCGTGCAGGAACCCGATCGTGCCGCGATTGAATCCGCGCTGGCGCGCGCGGGTGGCGTGATCGCGCAGGCTGCCGCCGACCTGGGCCTCAGCCGCCAGGCGCTGTACCGGCGCATGGACCGGTTCGGGCTCAAGCTGCCATGAGCATGCCTCGATGATCCGCCGGTCCGTTGCTGGCCGGCTGTTGTTCTGGTTGCTGCCGCTGTTCGCGGCCGCGATTGCATTGCCCCTGCTGCTGATGCAATGGCTCGACGATGCAAGGCTGGTGGCGATCCTGTCCGCATTGGCCATCGTGCCGTTGGCCGCATGGATCGTGCGGCGCGCGTTGGCACCGCTCAACTCGTTGTTCCGTGCGCTATCCGGCAGCGTCAGCACCTACCGCGATGGCGAATACAACTTCGGCATCCACTGGCCTGGACGCGACGACCTCGGTGACCTGGTGCGTGCGCACGCCGAACTCGGTGACGTATTACGCGAACAACGCCAAGGACTCGTGGAACGCGAGCTGCTGCTGGACACGATGGTGCAGAACACGCCGGTGGCGATGCTGCTGGTGGCCGCGGGCGGCGACGGCGTGCGCCGGGTGGTGTTCGCCAACCTCGCGGCGCGCAAGCTGCTGCACGGCGGCTGGAAGCTGGAGGGCCAACGCCTCGACGACCTGCTGGCCGGCGCGCCGCTGGAGATGCGCGAAGCAATGGAGCGCGGTGGTGATGGCCTGTTCGCGATCGGCAGCGACGAGGTCGATGACGAAGAACAGGTCTACCACCTCGCGCGCCGCCACTTCCGCCTCAATGGCCGCAAGCACGAATTGCTGCTGCTGCGCCTGCTGACCAATGAATTGCGACGACAGGAAGTGCAGACCTGGAAGAAGGTCATCCGCGTGATCAGCCATGAGTTGAACAACTCACTGGCACCGATCGCGTCATTGGCGCATTCCGGTGGCGAACTGGTGCGGCGCGGACGCCAGGATCGGCTGGAGGACATCTTCGGCACCATCGAGGAGCGGGCGCGCCACCTCGAAGGCTTCATACGCGGCTACGCGCGATTCGCCAAGCTGCCGCAACCGCTGTTGAACACGGTGGACTGGAACAGTTTCCTTGAAGGCCTGCAACGACAGATTTCGTTCGACCTGGAAACGCCCATCGACGGCCTCAGCAGCCGCATCGACCAGGCGCAAATGGAGCAGGCGCTGTTGAACCTGCTGAAGAACGCGCATGAAGCTGGCGGCGAAGGCACGCCGGTCAGCGTGCGCCTGATCCGCTTGCCCGAATGGTTGCGCATCGAAGTACTCGACCGCGGCGCAGGCATGAACGAATCGGTGTTGCAGAATGCACTGGTGCCCTTCTATTCAACCAAGCGCAACGGCACCGGCCTGGGGCTGGCCCTCACCCGCGAAATCGTGGAAGCGCATGGCGGGCGGCTGTCGCTGCACAACCGCGAAGGCGGTGGGTTATGCGTGGCGATCCAGTTGCCCGACGCGTAGCGTGCGCCATGCGCACGACCTTGGAATTCGGGCTCGTGCGCATGGCGCACGCTACTTCTCACTCGGCGGCAAGCTCTCGCACAAAGAGAGAGAGGGAAACGTCAAATGCAATTGCTTGTTGCCTGGCGCGGGCCAGCCAATCAGGTTGCGGCAACTAGCAGCTTTCGCTGCATCACCACGCGCAGCTCAGGGGGAACGCCGAGTATCCGCTCATTCTCGATGATGACGGCAAGCTGTGGCCCCCACTGGTTTTCGTCCCTTTCGACAAAGCCGCGCGCCGCATAGAACGGCGCATTCCATGGCACGTTGCGCAGCGTGGACAGCGTGATCGATTGCAGGCCGCGTGCCGCTGCGAGCACGCAAACCGACTCAAGCAAGGCAGTGCCGATGCCACGCCGTCCGTGTCCCGGCACTACATCCATTTCAAACAGGTGGGCGTGCCCATCGACCTGGCCACATAGCGCAAAACCCACGGCATGTCCGTCCACGTCGGCCACGCGCAGGATGCCTTGCGTGGTGCCCTCATGCAGGTCTTGAGCTGAAAGGCTGTGCATGGCGAACAGGTCGTGGGTACCCAGACCAAGCAGCAAGGCAGCGGCACGTCGTTGCACGTCCAGCAAACGCTCGATGTCCGCTTCTCCCGCGGCACGAATGACGAAACCTGCCATCAGGCTATTTCTTCCTTGGCCGTTGCCAGCCTTCCAGTGTTTGCTGGCGCGCGCGCGCCACGGTCAGTGCGTCGGCCGGCGCGTCTTTGCCGATGACCGAACCCGCGCCGATGGTCGCGTTCTTGCCAATCGTGACCGGCGCGACCAGTGCCGAATTGGAGCCGATGAAGGCACCGTCTTCGATGGTGGTGGTGGTTTTGTTCACGCCGTCGTAGTTGCATGTGATGGTGCCCGCGCCGATATTGACGCCGCTGCCAATCACGGCATCGCCCAGGTAGGTCAGGTGGTTGGCCTTGCTGCCGACGCCGAGCGTAGCCTTCTTGGTTTCGACGAAGTTGCCGACGTGCACGCCATCGGCGAGCACGGTGCCGGGACGCAACCGTGAATACGGGCCGATCTGCGCCGCGCCTTCGGTGACCACGCCCTCCAGGTCGCAGTGCGCGCGCACCAATGTACCGGCGCCGAGCTTCACGTCCTTCAACCGCGTGAACGGGCCGATGCTGACGCCATCACCCAGTTCGACCGTGCCTTCCAGCACCACGTCCACGTCGATCTCCACGTCGCGGCCGACGCTGACCGTGCCGCGCTGGTCGAAACGCGCCGGGTCCAGCAGGCGTGCGCCCTGCGCGCAGATCGCACGCGCCTGGCGCACCTGGAATGCGCGTTCAAGTTGCGCAAGCTGCCACGGATCATTCGCACCTTCGGCTTCGATGGGTTCGCTGACCAACACCATTTCCGCCGCACTGAACTCACTCGCCGCCGCGGCGAATACGTCGGTGAGGTAGTACTCGCCCTGTGCGTTGTCGTTGGACAACTGCGAGAGCCAGCGTTTCAACGCGGTGGACTCCGCGGCGATGATGCCGGTGTTGATGACGCGGATGCGGCGCTGTTCTTCGTCGGCATCCTTCTGTTCGACGATGGCGGCCACGCGTCCCTCGGCATCGCGCACGATGCGGCCGTACCCGGTGGGATCGGCGACCTCGGCGACCAGCACGGCCAGTCGGCCCGGCGCTTCCAGCAGGCGTGCAAGCGTTTCACTTCGGATCAACGGCACGTCGCCGTAGAGCACCAGCGCGGTGGCCGCGTCCGGCACTTGCGGCATGGCTTGTTCGACCGCGTGCCCGGTGCCCAATTGCTGCGCTTGTTCGGCCCACTGCAGGTCGGGCTGGTCGACGAAGGCGGCACGCACCTGCTCGCCGCCGTGCCCGTAGACGACGTGGATGCCTGCAGGATCCAACGCGCGTGCCGCGGCGATCACCTGCGCGAGCATCGGTTGGCCCGCGATGGGCTGCAACACCTTGGGCTTGGACGAACGCATGCGCTTGCCTTCGCCGGCAGCGAGGATGATGACGTGCAGGGGTCCGGCCATGTGCGCTCCTTCGTTCAATGTCAGCCCATTCTAAAACGCTGCGCTGGTAGCATGCGCGCGATGACGCCATCGCCAGCCTCCGTCTCGCCCCGGGATTCATCCCTCGGCCCGTCCACCAAGCGCTGGCACATCGGCGTGCTGTGGGCTGGCGTACCGCTGTGCGTGCTGGGCTTGTTGCACTACCGGCTGTGGGAACAGTGGCCCTCGGGCCGCTTCGGCGAACTCCTGCTGCTGTCGTTGCTGGCCTGGGGGGCATCGTGGGTGCTGCGGCGCTTCGCCGGTTGGTCATGGGCCAGTGCGCAGGCGCTGGTCTGGAGCACGGCGTTGCTTGTGTTTGCAGGCGTAGTGCCGACGGCGGCCACGGCATTGCTGGGCGTGGCGGCGCTTGCGCTGGGCGGATGGGTGGCGCGTAGCGAACATCCCGCGCTGCAGGCTGCATGCGGCCTGGTCATGCTGGGAGCAACGCTGGGCTGGCTGTTGCCGCTGCCCATGCACACGCGCTGGCTGTATCTGGGCATGTGCGTGGTCCTGTTAGTGCTGCGAAGAGAGGCGTTGGCCGCCTCATTCAAGCAGGCGCGCGAAGGATGGCGCATCGCCGTCGCTTCCGCGCCACGCCCTGCTGCACTGGCCGTGCTGGCCATGGGCCTGGCCAGCACCGGTGCATGGTTGCCTACGCTGCAGGTCGATGACCTTGGGTACCACCTGCGCCTGCCGTGGATGCTCTTGCAGGAAGCACGTTATGCGCCCGATCCCGAGACCCACGTCTGGGCATTGGCGCCGTGGCTGGGCGATGTGTTGCAGGCCGTTCCACACATCATGGGTGGCGCGGAAGCGCGCGGCCCACTCAACGCACTGTGGATGCTGATCACCGCTGCTGGCGTTTGGCAATTGGCGAACGCGCTGGGTGGTGGCGCACGTGCGCGCTGGGCCTCGGTAGCGCTGTACGCCAGCATTCCATTGACCGCTGCGCTGGCCGGCAGCATGCAGACCGAAGCGCCCACCACGGCGCTGTTGGTGTGGCTGGCAGTGTTGATTGCGCGTAATACTGCCGCGGGAACACGCGGCCTTTACGTTGGCGCGATACTGGTGGGCGGATTGCTGGCCCTCAAGCTCGCCGCGGTGGTTGCCGCGTTGTTGTTGCTTCCATGGGCAGCATGGCGGCACTGGCCGCTGCCTCGGCTGCGCCAACTATCCGCCGCGACAATGATTGCGTTGGCGCTGGGCAGTAGCAGCTATGTGTATGCCGGCGTGATCAGCGGCAATCCTTTCCTTCCGCTGTTCAATGGCTGGTTCCAGTCGCCGTATTTCCAGTCCTCGAATTTCGGCGACCTGCGTTGGCACGCCGGGTTCAATCCCTTGCTGCCCTGGAACCTGACCTTCGATACCGGGCGCTACCTGGAAGCCTTCGCCGGCGGCGGCGGTTTCGTGCTGGTCGCGCTGTTGGGCGCGTGGCTGTTGGCCTTTACCCGGCGCCAGACGCTCCTCGCGGCCGTGGTGATGACCATGTCGATCGCCGTCCCACTGATCCCGATGCAGTACCTGCGCTATGTGTTCCCTGCCTGCGTGATGCTGCTGCCGCTGCTGGTGGTGACGGCCTTCCACTTCGATCCGCGCCGTGCGGCCTGGTTGGTGCTTGGCGTGTGCGTGCTGAATTTCGCCTTCCAGGCCAATGGCCACTGGATGCTGCGCACCGGCGCACTCAAGCAGACCATCCTTGCGCTGGGCGATGACCAGCCGCTGTTCGCGCACTACGCGCCGGAGCGCATCCTCCTGGCCGAATTGCGCGCAGCCGGGGGTCCGGGCGGCAATGTGCTCGCACTGGATCCGGGTATCGCGTTCTCCGCCGAAATGGGATCACGCAGCCGGATGACCTCGCCCTACGATCCCTCGATCGCCGAGGCTGCCAGTGCCGCGAATGCGGACTCCACCGGCACGGCATGGGAGCAGCTGTTGCAACGCGAAGGCATCAGCGACGTACTGCTGCGGCCGGAAAGCCTCACTCCTGCACAACGCAGTGGCCTTGAACGCGCGGGAGCAAAATTGCGCGCGTCCGCAGGCGTCGCGCAATGGTGGCAACTCCCGGTCAAGGACGATGCGCCATGAGCGTACTCAGGCAGGGCCGGCATTACCTGCTGATCGGCATCCTGCAATGGTTCCTGGATTGGGGCGTGATGGTGGGGCTGACCCATGCCGGCATGGCCATCGAGCCGGCCAATGTCATCGGCCGCATCAGCGGTGCCTTGTTGGGTTTCTGGTTGAACGGCCGCATCACCTTTGCCGGCGACCACCACCGCATGGGACGCAAGCAATTCCTGCGCTTCCTGTTGATGTGGCTCGCCACTACCGCCATCAGTACGTGGGCCATGGGCAGCATCGACGACTGGTTCGGTTTGCGTTGGGCCTGGGCGGCGAAACCTGCGGTGGAAATCGTGCTGGGCGTGATCGGGTTCGTGCTGTCGCGGCATTGGATCTACAGGCACTAAGTATGTGCGTTGCACCGGCCTGACCGGATGCTTTCGCTTCGTAGGTCAGAGCTTGCTCGGACCTACAACGAATGGAAAAGAAAACGCCGGCGCGAGGCCGGCGTTTTCGAATCACTGCTTTGCAACGATGCCTCAGTGCTTGAGGTTCTTGCGCAAGCGCTCCAGCGCCTGCAGCTGCACGGTTGCCTCGACCAGCTTCTGCTGCGCTTCGGCCACGTCCATGGCTTCGCCACGGTTGGCGAGGATGCGCTCGGCTTCTTCCATCGCGGCGCGGACCGCGGCTTCGTCGATGTCGCTGGCGCGGATGGCGGTGTCGGCCAGCACGGTCACGACCTGCGGCTGCACTTCCAGGATGCCGCCACCGATGGCGAAGTCCAGCTGTTCACCACTGGGCAAGGTGACGACGACCTTGCCCGGCTTCAGGCGCGTGATCAGCGGCGCATGGCGCGGGGCGATGCCCAGCTCACCCTGCTCGCCGGTGGCGACGACCAGCGTGGCTTCGCCGTGGAAGATTTCCTGCTCGGCGCTGACGATGTCGCAACGGATGGTGCTACTCATTTCTCTGATCCCGAAATTGCGGCCTTGAACTGCTCGTTGTTCATCAACTGTTTCACGACATCATCGGTAGTAAGGGTTACCGCTTGTTTGACGAAATCACCTTTCTCGATTAATGCCTTGCCGATAATCGTGTCATTCCATATTTGACGCGAGCCATCGTGCAAGGAAAACCTTACCGTCATTTTGGTTCGCATCTTGCTCGACCAGAAGCCCATCAGGATCTCTTCGTCGAAATCCTCGAGAGACGCTGTCAGTACCAGCCCACTGGTATCTGAAAACACCCCAGCTTCCTTCAACGATGCGGATACACCGTCTTTTACATATTCAACAAGAGGTTTCGGCGCCAGATATGCACCAGACATCGTGTTGTTGTACATGTTCTTTTTGTTGAAAAGCAGCGCTGGATTCTCTACGCCGCGATTGTCACCAAAAAGACCGATTTGCACTGCTTTCCCGGAGATTTTCGCTGCTGCCTCGCGGTCGACGCTTGGCACATAGTCCACTTGCTTCACAGTTTGCGTGAGCGCACAGCCACTACCCGCTATAGCCAAGAGCAAGACGAACACCAGTTTAATCTTCACCTTAGCTTCTCCATAAGACAGGTTTACGGCCATGGTGGGCCAAGGCCCACCCTACGAGTGTCGTTACGCCTTCTCAGCGAGCTTCTTGGCCTTCTCGACCGCTTCCTCGATGCCGCCGACCATGTAGAACGCCTGCTCGGGCAGGTGGTCGTATTCACCGTCGCAGATCGCCTTGAAGCCGCGGATGGTGTCCTTGAGCGACACGTACTTGCCGGGCGAGCCGGTGAACACTTCGGCCACGTGGAACGGCTGGCTGAAGAAGCGCTCGATCTTGCGCGCGCGCGACACGGCCTGCTTGTCTTCTTCCGACAGTTCGTCCATGCCCAGGATCGCGATGATGTCCTTCAGTTCCTTGTACTTCTGCAAGGTGGCCTGGACGCGGCGGGCGGTGTCGTAGTGCTCGTGGCCGATCACGTTCGGGTCCAGCTGGCGGCTGGTGGAGTCCAGCGGATCGACCGCCGGGTAGATACCCAGCGCGGCGATGTTGCGCGACAGCACCACGGTGGCGTCCAAGTGGGCGAAGGTGGTGGCCGGCGACGGGTCGGTCAGGTCGTCCGCGGGCACATACACGGCTTGGATCGAGGTGATGGAACCGGTCTTGGTGGAGGTGATGCGCTCCTGCAGCACGCCCATTTCCTCGGCCAGCGTCGGCTGGTAACCCACGGCCGACGGCATGCGGCCGAGCAGCGCGGACACTTCGGTACCGGCCAGGGTGTAGCGGTAGATGTTGTCGACGAAGAACAGCACGTCGCGGCCCTTGCCGTCGGCGTCCTTTTCATCGCGGAAATATTCGGCCATGGTCAGGCCGGTCAACGCGACACGCAGGCGGTTGCCCGGCGGCTCGTTCATCTGGCCGTACACCATCGCGACCTTCGACTCTTTCATGTTCTCGAGCTTGATGACGCCCGCTTCGGCCATCTCGTGGTAGAAGTCGTTGCCTTCGCGGGTACGCTCGCCCACGCCGGCGAACACGGACAGGCCCGCGTGCTCGGTGGCGATGTTGTTGATCAATTCCAGCATGTTGACGGTCTTGCCGACGCCGGCGCCGCCGAACAGGCCGACCTTGCCGCCCTTGGCGAACGGGCACATCAGGTCGATCACCTTGATGCCGGTTTCCAGCAGGTCGTTACCCGACGACTGGTCGGCGTATTCCGGCGCCGCGCGGTGGATTTCCCAATGCTCGCTGGCTTCGACCGGACCGGCTTCATCGATCGGCTCGCCCAGCACGTTCATGATGCGGCCCAGGGTGCCCGCGCCGACCGGTACCGACACGGCCTTGCCGGTGTTGGTGGCGACCAGGTTGCGCTTGAGGCCGTCGGTGGAACCGAGCGCGATGGTGCGCACGATGCCGTCGCCCAACTGCTGCTGCACTTCCAGGGTGATGGCGGTGCCATCGACCTTCAATGCGTCGTAAATCTTCGGCACGTCGGTGCGTGCGAACTCGACGTCGACGACGGCGCCGATGATCTGGACGATCTTGCCTTGGTTGCTCATGGTGCTTTCCTCTGAATCTCGATTCTGTTTGTGGGAGCGGCTTCAGCCGCGACCGGTTGCAGTCGGGGCTGGAGCCCCTCCCACATGGGATGGATCAAACCGCCGCGGCACCGCCGACGATTTCGGAAATTTCTTGCGTGATCGCCGCCTGGCGGGCCTTGTTGTAGACCAGCTGCAGGTCGCCGATGAGCTTGGTGGCGTTGTCGCTGGCCGACTTCATGGCCACCATGCGCGCGGCATGTTCGGACGCGACGTTTTCCAGCACGGCCTGGTACACCAGCGATTCCACGTAGCGCGTCAGCACGTGCTCGAGCACGGTGGCGGCATCGGGTTCGTAGATGTAGTCCCAGTCGTGCTGGGTGATCTGCGTGTCCGAAGCAGGCAGCGGCAGCAGCTGGTCGAACGCCGCGCGCTGGGTCATGGTGTTCACGAAGTCGTTGTAGACCAGGTAGACGCGGTCGACCTTGCCCGACTCGTACGCATCCAGCATCACCTTGACCACGCCCACCAGCTGTTCCAGCTGCGGCTTATCGCCGAGATGGGTGACGCTGGCCAGCATGTCGACCTTGATGCGACGGAAGAACGCGGAGGCTTTCTGGCCGATGGTGACCACGTCGACCTCGGCACCCTTGTCCTGCCACTGGCGCACTTCACCCAGGGTCTTGCGGAACAGGTTGTTGTTGAGGCCGCCGGCCAGGCCGCGGTCGGACGACACGATGATGTAGCCGACGCGCTTGATCTCGGCACGCTCGACCAGGAACGGATGCTGGTATTCGGAATTGGCCTGGGCCAAGTGGCCGATGACCTGCTTCATGGCGCGCGCGTACGGACGCGAGGCCTTCATGCGGTCCTGCGCCTTGCGGATCTTCGAGGCCGAGACCATTTCCAGCGCGCGCGTCACCTTGCGGGTGTTCTGCACGCTCTTGATCTTGGTTTTGATTTCTCTGCCGCTTGCCATTCGTGTCGCTCGCTATGCCGTCGTAGGGTGGGCCTTGGCCCACCTGTTTGCCGTGGATGGTGGGCCGAGGCCCACCCTACGGCTTACCAGCTACCGGTAGTCTTGAACTCGGCGATGCCGGCCTTGAACGCGCCTTCGATCTCGTCGTTCCAGTCACCGCTGGCGTTGATCTTGTTGATCAGGTCGCCCTTGGTGTTGGCGAAGTGCGCGTGCAGGCCTTCTTCCAGCGCCAGCAGCTTGTTCACCGGCACGTCGTCCAGGTAGCCCTCGTTGACGGCGTAGATGGTCAGCGCCTGGTTGGCGATGGACATCGGCTGGTACTGCTTCTGCTTCATCAGCTCGGTGACGCGCTGGCCGCGCTCGAGCTGCTTGCGGGTGGCTTCGTCCAGGTCCGAGGCGAACTGCGCGAATGCCGCCAGCTCGCGGTACTGCGCCAGCGAGATGCGGATGCCGCCGGACAGCTTCTTGATGATCTTGGTCTGGGCGGCGCCACCGACGCGCGACACCGAGATACCGGCGTTCACGGCGGGACGGATGCCGGCGTTGAACAGGTCGGTTTCCAGGAAGATCTGGCCGTCGGTGATGGAGATCACGTTGGTCGGCACGAACGCGGACACGTCGCCGGCCTGCGTTTCGATGACCGGCAGCGCCGTCAGCGAACCGGTCTTGCCCTTCACGGCACCGTTGGTGAACTTCTCCACGTAGTCCTCGGACACGCGCGCGGCGCGTTCCAGCAGGCGGCTGTGCAGGTAGAACACGTCGCCCGGGTACGCTTCACGGCCCGGCGGGCGCTTCAGCAGCAGCGAGATCTGGCGGTAGGCCACGGCCTGCTTGGACAGGTCGTCGTACACGATCAGGGCGTCTTCGCCGCGATCCATGAAGTATTCGCCCATGGTGCAGCCGGAGTAGGCGCTGATGTACTGCATCGCGGCCGACTCGGATGCGGTGGCGGCGACGATGACCGTGTGGGCCAAGGCGCCGTTCTCTTCCAGCTTGCGCACCACGTTGGCGATGGACGAAGCCTTCTGGCCGATCGCGACGTACACGCACTTAATGCCGGTGTTCTTCTGGTTGATGATGGCGTCGATGGCCAGCGCGGTCTTGCCGGTCTGGCGGTCGCCGATCACCAGCTCGCGCTGGCCACGGCCGATCGGGATCATCGCGTCGACGGTCTTGTAACCGGTCTGCACCGGCTGCGATACCGACTTGCGCCAGATCACGCCGGGCGCCACGCGCTCCACCGGTGCGGTCATCTTGGCGTCGATCGGGCCCTTGCCGTCGATCGGCTCGCCCAGCGCATTCACCACGCGGCCCAGCAGCTCGGGGCCGACCGGCACTTCGAGGATGCGGCCGGTGGTCTTGGCGATGTCGCCTTCGCGCAGGTTTTCGTAATCACCCAGCACCACGGCGCCGACCGAGTCGCGCTCCAGGTTCAAGGCCAGTGCGAAGGTGTCGTTCGGCAGTTCGATCATTTCGCCCTGCATCACGTCGGCCAGGCCGAAGATGCGCACGATGCCGTCGGACACGCTGGTCACGGTGCCTTCGTTGCGGGCCTCGGCGGCCAGCTTGACCTTCTCGATCCGGGTCTTGATCAGTTCGCTGATTTCGGAGGGGTTGAGCGTGGTGGCCATTTCTTTGGTTCCCTAATGCAGCCGTTCCCGGCCGCGATTCAAATGAATTTGTTTGAACAGGTTGCTGGTTGCCGGTTCGTGGTTGTTGGTGGAAGCGTCAATCGATGCGCTTTCCCAAGACCCAGGAACCAGGAACCTACAACCGCGTTAACTTGCCAGCGCGGCCTGCAGCCGCGAGAGCTTGCCTTTCAACGAGCCATCGATCACCACGTCGCCCGCATCGATCACCGCGCCGCCGATCAACGAAGCGTCGATCGCGGTGCTGAGCTCGACTTCGCGGCCGAAGCGCTTCTTCAGCGCCGCCTTCAGCACGTCCAGTTCAGCTGCCGGCAGTTCGGCGGCGGAGGTGACGGTCGCCTTGACCACGCGCTCTGCCTCGGCCTTCAGTTCTTCGTACAGCCCGGAGATTTCCGGCAACTGGGCCAGGCGGCGGTTTTCCGCCAGCAGGGCCAGGAAGCGCGAGAACGATTCGCCTGCACCGTCCGCCGACAGCAGCGTTACCGCTTCGGCATGGGTGAGCTGCGGATTCAGCAGCAACGACGCGGCACGCGGATCAGCGGCCACCTGCGCGGCGAAACCGAGCGCATTCGACCAGCCGGCGAGGGCGTTTTCGTCCTGCGCCATGGAGAACGCGGCGCGGGCATACGGACGGGCGAGGGTGAGGGCCTGGCTCATCGATCAGATCTCTGCAGCCAGCTCGTCGAGCAGCGCCTTGTGGGCGTTGGCATCGATTTCGCGCTTCAGCAGCTTTTCGGCACCGCTCACGGCCAGGACCGACACCTGCTTGCGCAGGTCTTCCTTGGCGCGCGTGCTGGCGGCGTCGATTTCGGCAAGACCCAGCGCCTTCTGGCGGTTGGCTTCGACGATCGCGTCGTTGCGGGCGGCTTCAACGATCTGGTTGGCACGCTGGTGCGCCTGGTCGATGATTTCGTTGGCCTTGACGCGCGCTTCCTTCAGCGCCTCGTTGACCTTTTCCTGCGCCTGCGCAAGGTCTTTCTGGCTGCGGTCGGCCGCGGCCAGTCCTTCAGCGATCTTCTGCTGGCGCTCTTCGATGGCCGCGATGATGTGCGGCCAGCCGAACTTCATGACCAGCCATGCCACCGCGAAGAACGCGAAGCCCTGGACGATGAAAGTGAGGTTGATATCCATGACGTACTCCTGACGCCGGCATGCAAGATGCCGGCGCTAGCCAATGACCGGTTGTCTGATCAGCCTGCGATCGTCGACAGGAACGGGTTGGCGAAGATCAGGAGCAGGGCGATGGCGACGCCGATGATCGGCACGGCGTCCAGCAGGCCGGCGACGATGAACATCTTGGTCTGCAGCATCGGGGTCAGTTCCGGCTGGCGGGCCGAACCTTCCAGGAACTTGCCACCAAGGATGGCAAAACCAATCGCGGTGCCAAGGGCGCCGAGACCGATCAGCAGGCCGGCCGCGATGACCGTGAACTTCGCTACTTCGGCGTAGAGGGCAATGTTTTCCATGGTGTTCTCCGTACTACTAGTCAGGTTTGAAAAAGGAATGAAGCGATAAAGGGTGGAACGAAACTTGTCTGCTCGTGGCTTAGTGGCTTTCCGCCGCCATGCTCAGGTACACGATGGTCAGCATCATGAAGATGAAGGCTTGCAGGGTGATGACCAGGATGTGGAACGCGGTCCACACGAAGCCCGAGATGAATTGCAACGGCGCCATCACGTAGGTCATGCCGCTGGCCAGCGAGGCGTTCCAGGTCATCAACGCGATCAGGATGAAAATCAGCTCGCCCGCGTACATGTTGCCGAACAGTCGCAGCGTCAGCGAGAGCGGGCGCACCAGCTCTTCGATCACGCGCAGCAGCAGGTTGGCCGGGGCCAGGAGGATCTTCATCACCGTGCCTTCGGCATGGAACGGTGCGGTGAAGGCTTCCTTGACGAAGGTGCCGATGCCCTTGTGGCGGACACCGAAGACCTGGATCAGGATGAACACCATCACCGACAGGCCAAGCGTGGTGTTGAGGTCGGCCGTGGGCACGACGCGCAGGTAGGCGTGCGCGGGATCGTGGCCGGCAAGCTCGTTGCCCTTGCCCCACAGCGCCGGCAGCCAGTCCACCGGCAGCATGTCCATGAAGTTCATCATGAACACCAGGCAGAAGATGGTCAGCGCCAGCGGCGCGATCAGCTTGCTGCGGCCGTGGAAGGTTTCACGGACCAGGCCGTCGACGAAGCCGACGATCATTTCCACCGCGCACTGGAACTTGCCGGGCACGCCGACCGTCGCCTTGCGCGAGGTACGCAGGAAAAAGAACAGGAACAGCACCGACATCACCAGCGTGAAAAACACGCTGTCGACGTTGATGGTCATGAACTTGCTATCTCCCACTTGCCACTGGAGATGATGCAAGTGGTGCTGGATGTATTCGGTGGACCCGCCACCGGAAGCCGATTCAGCGCTCACGTTCTACCCTGACACTAAAGTTCAAAACCAATGGGTACACGATCAACGCGACCGCGAGCCCTGCCAGCAAGGGGAGCGGCGGCAAGCGCCCAACACCCAGTGCCAATGCAAATATCGTCATGACCACCAACCACTTGATCCCGGTCCCCAGCACCAGCTTCATGAAAGCCGAACGCGCCGGAACCACCCCCCCGCCCAGCGCGATGTTCGCAGCCAGGGCGCTCCCCAACACCACGCTTGCCCCGCCGAGGAGTGCCGCAAGCGCTGCGGAAGCCCCTTGGATCAGGAAGGCCAGCGCCACCAGCAACACGGCGACCATCTGGTAGGCCATCGCCCGCAATGCCAGTCGCCGGCCCGCGGCGGCGGAATTCATCACACGCGAAACCCGGTGGGTGGAGAGAGACAAGGCCATGAATGCGCCCTGTCGAGCCGCAAAATTATAGCAGGCGATGAAATTGAGCGGCAACCGGCAAACGTCGGGGATGACAGTGTGGATGCGGATTGCGACACTCGAACCGCAACGAAAGCCCTTGGGCTAAACGATTTCAGCCGATTTGCCTATTCAGGTTCAAAAGCCGGAACTTTCACGGAATGCCCCGGTCAGTCTTAACAAGGTCTGCACTCAACTTCCTCGTCGATGCTCCGCTGCAGACCTTCCACGAAGCCCCGGCTGGCCAGCCGGGGCTTCTTTTTTGCCTCAGAGCCGCGACGGCACGGGGTGATTGCCGCCCCTCTCCCCTTGTGGGAGAGGGTGCCCAAGAGCCTGCCCTCGAGTGCTTTAGTCGGGGGCGGGAGAGGGGAAGCCGTAGCCCGTATTCAGTCAGATCAAGTGGACACGTCTAACGTGGCCCAGCGTTAAAAGGCTCCCACACTCGATATGCAACGGTGGGCGGACACCAAGCAGGCTCCGGCGACCCCTCTCCCGGCCTGTCGGCCACCCTCTCCCACAAGGGGAGAGGGACTCAATCAGACCGTTATTGCCGTCGACTCGTTCGTTTGATTCCAGGAAGCCAGGCCGGATAGTGGGTTTCGATAGTCGATGCCTATGCTTTTCTTCTAAACAAGCCATTGGACTACTCCGCCCACGACCCCATGATGAGAACAAATCTCATCTGGAGTCCTCCCATGCGCAAGACCCTCAGCTTTGCGGCGATGCATTTCACCGTTGCCTTCCTGCTGGGCTGGTTGTTCACCGGCAGCCTGTTGGTGGGCGGTGCCTTGGCGCTGGTGGAGCCAGCCTGCAATACGGTGGTGTTCCATTTCCACGAGAAGGTGTGGAAGCGCATTGAGGCACGCCGCGCTTTACAGGCGACGGGTCAGTCCGAGCCTAGCCTGGTCGCCCACCCTTTGTAGATCCGAGCTTGCTCGGCTGCTTTCCGCAGCAGATCAAGGGCTAGGGTTTCCGCAGGGCCCTGTCCATCTCCATGGATGTCTTTCTCCGGACAATGCACTGCGGATCATCAGCTGCCAGCCCGGAACTCAGGTCACACGGATGCATGGGCCGGCCAGACTTTACGTATTCTCGAAGATCCTCTAACAGAAGCTTGTCAAAGCCAAGCCAGTTTCCGAGATTGACGATCCTTGGTTCGCAGGCACTCGGCTGCAGCACGGTGTTTGGCTCATCCCAGAAAAGCAGCAGAAAGTCTCCAGGTGCCACGCCGCTAGAGCACCCGCTTGCCACCTCATACTCCAGCCTTGGCAGCCCGTTTGATTTCAGGCCTTTGATACGCTCGATCAACACGTATCGTGCAACTGCAACGCCCGACCGGTAGGGTTCGCCATATAACCTTGTCCCAGGCTTGCCCCAACGGTCGATGTCCTCTGACTGCTGTTGGGACTCACGTGCTAGCTGGACGCCCGAAACCCTGACCAGTGCAATATGAGCATTTCGGCTTGCCAGATCGTCAAGATCACGTGATTCGACAGGCCCACAAGTACACGCCAGCGCTGCAGCGCCAGATGCCAGCATCAAGGCGCCGAGCAATAGCTGGGCAAGCACTCTGATCATTTCTTCTTGGGTATATACAAGTCCGTGATCGTGCCGTCGAATACCTCGGCCGCCATGCCCACCGATTCGCTCAGCGTGGGGTGCGGATGGATGGTGTGGCCGATGTCGGCCGCGTCGGCGCCCATTTCGATGGCCAGCGACACTTCAGCGATCAAATCACCTGCATGCACACCGACGATGGCGCCGCCGATGATGCGATGCGTTTCCTCGTCGAACACCAACTTGGTGAAGCCTTCGCCGCGACCAATGCCTACGGCACGCGCTGACGCGACCCATGGGAACTTGCCTACGCCGACCTTCAAGCCCTTGGCCTTGGCCTCGGTCTCGGTGACACCGACCCACGCGATTTCCGGGTCCGTGTAAGCGACCGACGGAATCACCCGCGCCACCCACTCTTTCTTTTCGCCTGCCGCCACTTCCGCCGCCAGCTTGCCTTCGTGCGTGGCCTTGTGCGCCAGCATCGGCTGGCCGACGAGATCGCCGATGGCGAAGATGTGTGGCACGTTGGTGCGCATCTGCTTGTCCACGGGAATGAAACCGCGATCAGTGACCGTGACCCCGGCTTTCTCCGCACCGATCTTGCCGCCATTGGGCGAACGGCCCACTGCGACCAGCACGCGGTCGTAGGTCGCGTTTGCGAGTTCTGCTGCCTGGCCTTCGACCGCGCTTTCGAATGACACGCCGATGCCTTTCTTGGAAGCTTCGACCTTGGCAGCCTTGGTCTTCAAATGGATGGCAACGCCCTGCTTCTTCAGGCGATCAGCGAGTGGCTTCACCAGGTCCTTGTCGGCGCCCGGCATCAGCTGGTCCATGAACTCGACGACGGTCACGGCACTGCCCAGCGCGCGATAGACCGTCGCCATTTCCAGGCCGATGATGCCGCCGCCGACCACCAGCAAGGTCTTCGGCACTTCCGCCAATTCCAGCGCGTCGGTGGAATCCATCACCCGCGGATCGTCCCATGGGAACGCAGGCAACTTCACCGCCTGCGAACCGGCGGCGATGATGCACTGCTCGAAACGCAGCAGCTGTGTCTTGCCGTCGTCGCCCACGATTTCAAGTTCGTTCGGCGACACGAAGCTGGCCACGCCCTGCACGGTACGCACCTTGCGCTGCTTGGCCATGCCGGCCAGGCCCTTGGTGAACTGGCCGACCACCTTGTCTTGCTTGAAGCCGCGCAGCTTGTCCAGGTCGATCTTCGGCGGGCCGAACTCGACGCCGATGTCGGAGGAATGTGCGGCTTCATCAATCAGCGCCGCCGCATGCAGCAGCGCCTTGGACGGAATGCAGCCCACGTTGAGGCAGACGCCACCGAGCGACGCGTAGCGCTCGATCATCACCGTATCCAGGCCCAGGTCCGCCGCGCGGAACGCCGCGGTGTAGCCACCGGGGCCGGAGCCGAGCACGACGATGCGGCATTCGATGTCGGGCGTGCGGCCGGTGCCGGAAGCCGCTTTCGGCGTGGGTGCCGCCGGCGCTGCTGGCGATGGAGCGACGGGTGGTTTCGGCGCTTCGGCTTCCGCCTTCACTGGCGCAGCTGTCGCAGCCGCAGCTTCGCTTTCGAGAATCGCAACCACACTGCCTTCGGACAGCGTGTCGCCCAACTTCACTTTCAATTCCTTGATCACGCCCGCCGCCGACGAAGGCACTTCCAGCGTGGCCTTGTCCGATTCCAGCGTCAGCAGGCCCTGGTCTTTTTTCACCGTGTCGCCCACGGCGACCAGGATTTCGATGACGGGGACGTCGGTGTAATCGCCGATGTCGGGAACCTTGATTTCGATGTTCGCCATTGTTTCTTCTCGATCGTAGGGTGGGCCTTGGCCCACCGTGGCTTGCGTGGTGGGCCAAGGCCCACCCTACGGATTACATCAACACGCGGCGCATGTCGCCGAGCAGCTGGGCGAGGTACGCGGTGAAGCGCGCGGCGGAAGCGCCGTCGATCACGCGGTGGTCGTAGCTCAGCGACAGCGGCAGCTGCAGGCGCGGCTGGAAGGCCTTGCCGTCCCACACCGGCTGGATCGAGGATTTGGATACACCGAGGATCGCGACTTCCGGCGCATTGACGATCGGCGTGAACGCCACGCCGCCAATGCCGCCGAGTGAACTGATGGAGAAGCAGCCGCCCGACATTTCCGCCGGACCCAGCTTGCCGTCACGCGCCTTGGCGGCGAGTTCGCCCATTTCCTTGGCCAGTTCCGCCAAGCCCTTCTTGTCCACGTCGCGGATCACCGGCACCACCAGGCCGTTGGGCGTATCGGCGGCGAAACCGATGTGGAAATATTTTTTCAGCGTCAGGTTATCGCCCGTGGCATCCAGCGAAGCGTTGAAGTCCGGATACTTTTTCAGGCCGGCGACCACCGCCTTCATGATGAAGACCAGCATGGTCAGCTTGATGCCGGCCTTCTCGTTTTCCTTGTTGAGGGTGACGCGCAGTTCTTCCAGGCCGGTGATGTCGGCGTGGTCGTGCTGGGTGACGTGCGGAATCATGGCCCAGTTGCGCGCCAGGTTGGCGCCGGAAATCTTCTTGATGCGCGACAGCGGCTTGACTTCGATCTCCCCGAACTTGGCGAAGTCGACTTTCGGCCATGCAAGCAGGTTGAGGCCGTTGCCAGCAGAGGCTGTCGGGGCTGAAGCCCCTCCCACCGCGGCAGTGCCGCCGGCCAGCGCGGACTTCACGTATTTCTGCACGTCTTCCTTGCTGATGCGGCCGGCGCGTTCGCTGCCTTGCACTCGTGCGAGGTCGACGCCGAGTTCGCGTGCGAACAGGCGCACCGACGGACTGGCGTGCGGCACTTTCTGCGGCAGCACGCTGTTGGCGTTGAATTCAACGGGTGGGCTCTGCGGCGGCGAAGCTTCCGGATCAATGCCGGGCGTGCGGTCGAGGACCGGTGACGCCGCCTGCGCGATTTCGCGCTGGGCAAGCTTGTCGGGTTGCGCGGCCACGGCCACCGGCTCGACCTTGGCGCCTGTCTCGGACGCGGCGACCTCCTGCTTGGCGGCGGGCGCAGGCGCGGACGCAGGCTTCGCGTCATCGCCGGCGGCGACTTCGATCATCGCGACCACCGAACCTTCGGAGAGCGTATCGCCCAGCTTGACCTTCAGCTCCTTCACCACGCCGGCAAACGGCGCAGGAACTTCCAGGGTGGCCTTGTCCGATTCCAGCGTCAGCAGGCCCTGGTCCTTGGCCACGGTGTCGCCCACGGCGACCAGCACTTCGATGACGGGTACATCACTGTAGTCGCCGATGTCGGGAACGCGTGCTTCCTTGAGTTCGGCCATACAAACACTCCAGTGATCAGGTCAGGTGGGGAACCCCTATTGTGGCCAGTTGGGCGCGATGCGCCAACCTCCCTGCCGCAAATGGAGGATGTCCCGCGACATCCACCACCTTTGGACCACTGGACCAGACTTACTTCGCCGCCTTTTCCCCGGCCTCCGGCTTGAGTTCCAGCAGGTTGAGCGGCGAGCCGTCGGGCAGACGATACGCCAGCGCATTGTCCAGTCGATCCAGCTCGATCATCCTGCTGCACAGCTGCTCGCTGCGCGCTTCAAGGGCCTTGGCGCGCGGCCCGATGCGTGCCTCGATCTGCTGGTCCAGGTCCTGCATGCGCTCAAGGCGTGCGCTGTCGCCACTGAGCGCCGCGCTGACCGCGCCGCCCACGATGTCGCCGATGAGGACGGGCATGACCTCGCCCACCGCGTCACCGATGCCATCGCCGAGGTCGCTGGAATCGAAGCGGTTGGCGGTCACCGAACGGGCCATGCGTGCATCGATCTGCTTGCGGGCCTGGTCCAGCTTGGCGCGGGTGGTGGCGGCATCGCTGCTGAACCCGGCCGCGACTTCGCTGAGCGCGGTGAACGCGATGTCGGTGGCGTCACGCGCGATCTCGCGCGCCAACGGCATGATCTCGCGCGTGCCACGATCGAATGCCGCGATGCGCTTGCGGTCTTCGGCATCCAGCGCCACCCAGCGGTCATCCACGAACAGGCGGTCACCCCGGATCACGATCCATTTCGGCTTGCCACTGTCACGGGTGAAGATGAGGCTTTGCTGGTTGAGGGTGAAATCGAAGTCACTTTCGATGTTGCAGCGGATGTCCTTGCCACTGGCAGCGCTGGCACACAGCAGCAGGGCGATGGCGGGCACGGTGGATCGCAGGGAGGGCTTCATGGTGGTTGGCTCATGGCTCGGATGGTGGACAGCATGACACTTCGCCCCGTGCGACCAATGTGCCGTTTGTCAGGGCCTTCACACAGGTACCCCTAGCATCCGCCGACCCAATAAAAGGAGCTGCACGATGCGCTTGCTTGTCTTGCTGATGGCATTGGCGATGCCGCTGGTGTCGTGGTTTTCGCAGAAGGGCGTTTTCGGGCCTACGAACGCGGTGATCTCGGACCACTATCCGACCCTGGTGGTGGCGGCGGGCTATGCCTTCGCCATCTGGGGCCTGATCTTCCTGCTCGACGTGGTGTTCGGCCTCTGGCAGTTCTCGCCCAAGCGCAAGCCAGATGGCGTGTTCGCCAGCATCCGTCTGCCGGCCGCGCTCGGCTTTGCCTTCACTGCCCTGTGGATGCCGGTGTTCTCGCAACAGATCTATTGGCTGGCCCTGCTCATCATCTGGTCGGCGCTGGCCTGCTTGCTGGTATGCGCGATGCTGCTGTCGCGCGATACCCGGCCGGAACCGGGCCAAGCATGGTTCGCATGGTTGCCGCTGTCGTTGCATGCGGGCTGGCTGTCGCTTGCGGCTTTCCTCAATACCGCCCAGGTGATCGTGGCCTACCAGCTTTTGCCCACCGACAACATGCTGTGGTGGAGCGTGCTGCTGTTTGCGCTGGCCGCCGCCTTGCTGTTGTCTATCAACCGGCGCATGCATGGCAACCTGGCCCTGGTGGCCGCGGCGGTGTGGGCGCTGGTCGCGGTGTATGTGAAACAGTCGGCCAGCACCCTTCCCGGTTCAAGTGCAGCGGCCTGGGTGGCGATTGGCATTGCAGTTGCACTGGTAGGGCAGACGATCTGGTTGAAAGTACAGAAGCGACCGGCCCTGACCACCGACGCATGAACTTGCATGCGTGAGGATGTGGGAGCGGCGGGACGCCGCTCCCACTTCAGAGTTCTTGTATGCCGACGGCTGTTGCGGCTTCGGACGCGGTTATTTCCAGGGTTTGACGACCAGCAGCGCGCCTGCGATCACCAGCAATGCGCCGAGCACGCGCATCCCATCCATCGGTTGTCGCGCCTGCAGCACGCCGAAGTGATCCAGCAGCATCGACCCCACCACCTGTCCCAGCACCACCACGCAGATCAGCGACGCGGCGCCCATGCGCGGGATCAGCAGCGTGGCGCCCGCGACGTACAGCGCGCCGATCAATCCACCCGTCCACGCCCACCACGGGACTCTTGCCAGCGTGGCCAGTTCGAGCGCGGGACGGCTTCCCAGCCACCACGCCAGCAGGACCAGCGTGCCGACGCAGAACGAAGCCAGCGCGGCGAACAACGGGCCGAACGTCTGCTTGCCCAGTGAGCCGTTGATCAGTGCCTGCAATGGCAGCAGCATGCCGATGAACAGGGCCAGTCCCAGGCTTGCCAGGTTCATATGGATCTCCGGTAGTCAGGCGAAGTGACACCATAAACGATGCAAGGCGGCATGCATGGCTGGCGATGGCAGGTGCGCAACCTATCGGCCGCCGCGACTTTTCTCGTAATGCGCTATGTAATCTTCGACGGTCACCGCCGCCACGGCTGCGGCGACCGCATCCTGCACCACGTCGTCCAATCGCTTGAAGCGCAGGCAGCTCTTGTCCATGTCCAGCGGCTTTCCCGCCGCGGCATAGGCGTCACGCAGTGAGGTTTCCTGTTCGGAGCCTGCATGCATGGTCAAGTACAACGCGTAGTGGTTTTTCTGCGCGGCCAGCGCGACGAAGGACAATGGCTGCTGGTTGTAGGTGTGGGGATAGCGCGCCAGCGGAATCTCCCAGCAGATCATTCCCCAGTTCATCGTCTCCACGTAACCGGGTGGCACGCTGCGATTGACGAGTGCGCGCATCGCCACGACCACGTCGCGCCGTGGTGGCGGAAGCTCGCAGAGATAGTCGTCCACGTTCCTTGCCTTGCTGCTGACCATGCCATGTCCTTTGTTGTGCAGCTTTTCCAGGAACCATATCCGAGTCGCCAACCTGAAGCCAGCATCACCAAGATGAATATCCGTGTGCGATGCGTGGCCTGCATGAAGCACGGATGAAAATTTCGCTGAACAAGCGCATCGCTTCCGGCATGTGTTCATGCACGACTGTCTACGGTGTGTCCGCCCTCTCCCCGGGCCCATCCATAAAAATCATGAGGAGAACCACATGTCTTCACTTCGCAGCTTGAACCTTGCACTGCTTTCCGCGCTTGCCTTTGCTCCCACCGCTTTCGCGCAGGACGCCACGTCCGACACGACGGACACCGCTTCCGGCAAGCGCATCGCCATCGTGGGCGGCGGCGCGATCATGCATCCCGATTCCAACCCCACGCCCGGCCTGGACATCGACGGCGGCCCCGCGCCGACCTTGAGCGCCAGCTGGTACGTCAACGACAACATGGCCGTCGAGCTGTGGGGTGCCGCGGACAAGTTCAACCATCGCGTGCGTGGCCCCGAGGGCAAGATCGGCACCGTGGAGCAACAGCCGGTGGCCTTGAGCGGCCAATATCACTTCGGTAACGCGGACAGCGTCATGCGTCCCTTCCTGGGCTTGGGCTATTACGAATCCAACTTCAGCAACGAGGATATTTCCGGCGGTGGCCCGCACGTGGGCCTCGATACGACCAAGGGCGCGATCGCCACGGCCGGCATGGATTTCAATATCAGCAGCCGCTGGTTCGCGCGCGCCGACGTGCGTTACCTCAAGGGTTCTGCCGGCGTGAACGTGGCGGGTGAATCCACCGGCGAGGAACTGACCATCGATCCGTGGACCTTGGGCTTCGGCGTGGGTGCGCGCTTCTAAGCGTCCCTTCCGTCTGTGCTGTCGAATGACGGCAGGCCCTTGGTCGGGCCTGCCGTTTTTATCCATGCAGCCGGTGCTGCCCGTGGCCGGCACGAACACCCGTCCTTCGCGCGCAACCGATTACGTTGGATCCGTACATAACCCCGCCGCCTTCCGCCGAGGATCCACCATGCCTACGGTCAGACTTCGCGTCACCGGAAATGAATATGCCGTTTCAGACCTGATGCACGCGCTTGAAGCCATTGACGGCATCGAGCGCATCGAGGAAGTGGCCGACCTGATGCCACACATGGACGACGACGATTCAAGTTCGGCCGGGCTTCCGGATGATGAATCGCCAGGCTTGCATGACATCGAGATCGAGGCACCCAATGAGGAAGCGGTGCGTCGCATCCACCGGGTCGTTGAAGTGATCGCGGAGCAGACGGAAAGCGTGATCGAGATCGTCGACGAGTTCTGATCGCGCTGCAGTCTGCTCAGGCCATGCGCGGCGGCAGCCTGCGCCGCAGGCCCCAGGTATAGGCAAGGTAATAGCCCAGCAGCACGCCGGCGACTGCGAACAGGCTGGCGTGGTCCAGCACCGGGACCAGCGCCAGCGACTCGCGTCCTTGCCAATAGCGCCACAGTTCCACGAAGCCCATGGCAATCCGTCCGGCGACCAGCAAGGTCAGTGCAAGCACCAGCCACGGATTGGGCGTGTAGAACATTCCCTGCGGTGTCGTTTCGAAGCGGCTCAACCACAAGCCCGCGATGCCGGTTACAACGCCGATGCCCAATCCAGCCGTCGCATAGGCCAGCGCACCCGGCCACCACACATTGGTCAACGCCATGCTGGCCAGGAACAACAGCAATGACACCAGCAAGGCCCACGCGTTGAGGCGCACCAGCCATGGCCGCGCCCGCCGCCGCGCCTTGCCCATGCGATAGCGCTGCCACAGTGAAAGCGGAAGCAACAGCAACCACAGGCCCAACAGGACCAGCACCGCCAGCGGCACGATCAGCAACGGCATCAGGGATGCTCGACTTCCGCATGCACTTTTTCGCGCCGCAGCAGGTACAGCCCGCTGGCAACAATGATCCCCGCGCCGATCCACGTCACCGTGTCCGGCAACACGCCCCACAGCAGCAGGTCCAGGCAGACCACCCAGAACAGCGCGGTGTATTCCAAGGGCGCGATCAGCGAGGCTTCGCCGCGGCGGAAGGCTTCGGTCAGCGCCACCTGCGCCAGCGAGCCGGCAAGCCCCACCCCGGCAATGATCCATGCATCACCGCCTTGCACCGGCACCCATCCCGGCGCAGCCAACAACCCGGCGCCAAGCGACAACAACACCAGGAACCACAACACCATCGCCTGCACGCTGTCACGCTGGGCCAGCACGCGCACGGTGATCGCACTGGCCGCGTAACACGCCGCCGCAACCAGCACGGCCAATCCGCCCGCCGTCGCCAAGCCCTGCCCCGTGGGCCGCAGGATCACCAGCATGCCGAGCATGCCGATGCCAATCGCGATCCAGCGCTGCCGGCCCACGGTTTCACCCAGCAAGGGCCCGGCCATCGCGGTGACCAGCATGGGCGCGATGAAGGTGATGGAATACGCCGTGGACAGCGGCATGCTGCGCAGGCCATACACGAAGCCGACCATCATGCCGATGCCCAGCACCCCGCGCAGCAGGTGCAGTGGCCAGTGCACGCGCAGCAACGAGCGCAGGTTCGCGGTGCACAGCACCCACACCAGCACGAACGGCAACGAGGACATCCCGCGCAAGGCCGCGACCTGCAGCGGCGGGTAATGCTGCGCCAGCAACTTCAGGCCCGCATCCATCAGCGCGAACAGGGCCACGGCGGCGAGCATTAACAGGATCGCCGCCTGGTTGGGGTGTCGGGTGGTCATGCCCCATTATCGCCGTTCCGGGCTGCCGCAGGATGCCGGCCATGCCCCGGTGCGCTACCCTTGCGGGCATTGCCGCTCTTCGATCGCCTGCCATGCCCTCTTTCGACATCATTTCCGAAGTCAACACCCACGAACTCACCAATGCCGTCGACCAGGCCAGCCGCGAGCTGACCACGCGCTTCGATTTCAAGGGCGTGGAAGCGAAGTTCAGCCTCGACGACAACGTCATCAGCCAGTCCGCGCCCAGCGAATTCCAGTTGAAGCAGATGTCCGACATCCTGCGCGCGCGCCTGGTGGCACGCGGCATCGACGTGCGCTGCCTGGAGGAAGGCGAGGTGGAAACCAACCTGGCCGGCGCGCGCCAGAAGATCACCGTGAAGCAGGGCATCGAGCAAAAGATCGCCAAGAAGATTGCTGCGGCGATCAAGGACGCCAAGCTGAAGGTCGACACCCAGATCAACGGCGACAAACTGCGCGTCAACGGCAAGAAGCGCGACGACCTGCAGGACACGATAGCGCTGCTGAAGAAAACCGAGTTCGAGTTGCCGCTGCAGTTCGACAATTTCCGTGACTGAGATCGCTACCGCGGACTACCTCGCGGAGACCCGGCGCTGGCTGGAACGCGCCGTCATCGGCCTGAACCTGTGCCCGTTCGCAAAGGCGGTATATGTTAAGCAGCAGGTGCGCTTCGTATTGAGCGACGCCAGCACGCCGGAAGCTTTGCTGGAACAGCTGGCCGAAGAGCTGCTGCTGTTGCGCGACACGCCCGCGGATGAAATCGACACCACCCTCATCGTCCACCCCGACGTGCTGCAGGATTTCCTGGACTACAACGACTTCCTGGACAACGCGGATGCCGCGGTCGAAGCGCTGGACCTGGGCGGCATCCTGCAGGTGGCCAGCTTCCATCCCGCCTACCAGTTCGCGGGCACTGCGCCGCAGGACATCAGCAACTACACCAACCGCGCGCCCTACCCCACCCTGCACCTGCTGCGCGAAGACAGCGTCAGCCGCGCCGTGGATGCCTTCCCGGACGCGGACAGCATCGTCGACCGCAATATCGAGACGCTGGACAGGATGGGTGTAGACGGCTGGCGAAAGCTGTTCGCGGACATCCGCGCAACGTAAGGGTGGCGTAGAACGTCGTAGGAGCGACGTAAGTCGCGAAAGAAATCAAAGCCAGACCGCATCCCAATATGGATAGTCACCAATCCGCCGCACCAATCCTGCTCGGACAGGATTCAGGACCAGATACCTGGCAACACTCCGGACACCCTCATCCCGCCTCAGCGCCCGATCATGGAATGCACACGCCCATACCTGACCCAGGCCGAGGTCGTGGCTCTTCAATTCCCGTGCTGTGTTTGATTTCACTTTCTGTACCACCCCCTGCAAGCTCTCCGCATGGGACAGCGTGACCAGCAGATGCAAATGATCTGGCATCACTATCCAAGAGAGCAGCGTCGTCTCCTTCCATATTTCCAGTTCATGCAATGATCTTGAAACAAGACTGGCGCAATCGCCGTTCTCAAACAGTCTCGCTCGCTGGTGCGTGGTGAACGTGATCAGGTAGGTTTGTCCCGGAATGGACGAGCGCCCACGACGCAAGGCGCGATGACCGGATGCTCGTTCTCCATGGAAATGGGTTGCCATTTGCCAAGGCTGGAGTAGTGACAACTACCGCGCCATCCCAGACCTGTCCTTTGCTGGGTAGGTTTTCTCTGGTATTCGCGACTTACGTCGCTCCTACGTGCTGCGCGAACAGGGCTTCCCTGTACTCCTGGTCCAGCAGCTTCCAATCGCCTGAATCGAGCGTTTCCAACCCAAGTCCTCCCACACGACTCCGATGCAGCGCTTCGACATGGTTGCCCACGGCCGCGAACATGCGGCGCACCTGGTGGTAACGGCCTTCATGCAGGGTCAAGCGCACATGCCGGGCATCGATGACGTCGAGTTCCGCAGGCATGAGTGGGGTCTGCTCTGATTCCAGCATCAACGTGCCGCTGGCGAAGATTTCCGCCTCGTCGCCATCCAGGTCGCTGGCAAGCGTTGCTTCATAGACCTTGGACAACTTCGACTTTGGCGAAGAAATCCGGTGCAGCAGCGCACCATCATCGGTGAACAGCAACAGGCCGCTAGTGTCGCGATCCAGGCGGCCCACGCTGGACAACAGCGGTGAACGCAAACGGTAGCGCGGTGGCAGCAGGTCGTAGACGATGCGGCCCGGGTCCTTGGTGGAACAGGTATAGCCCACCGGCTTGTGCAGCATCAGCAACATGCCGGGCGGCGGATCGAGCACTTCGCCATCAACGCGCAGGTTGTCGTGGTCCAAGGGATCATCGGCATACATCACTTCGCCCGCCGCATCGGTGATGCGGCCTTCGCGGAACATCAACGCCACCTGCTTGCGACTGCCGTAGCCCAGGTTGGCGAGGTGCTTGACCAGTTTCATCAGCGTCTTGCCTTCGTTGCTTCGATGACCTTGAAGCCATCGCGATCACCCAATACGCGAACTTCGCCGAAGCTCGCGTTCAATACGGCCTCATACGGGAGATGGCGATTGGCGACCAGGTAAAGCCTTCCGCCAGGTTTCAGTGCTTCCGCCGCGACCGCGATGAAGCGACGCCCGACGTCGGGACGATCGGCGCGACTCTGGGTGTGGAACGGCGGATTGCTGACGATGAAATCGTATTGCTCGGGCACGCCGGTAGTGACGTCGTGCCAGCGATAACCGAGCGCTGCCTGTTTCTCGAACGCGGAGAGATTCTGCTTCGCCAGCGCAAGTGCACGCGCCTCTGCTTCGTACAGATCGAGCGCAGCGACCTTTGGACTGCGCGAAAGTACTTCCACGGACAGATAGCCATAGCCCGCGCCGAGATCCGCACCCTTGCCCGCAAGATCGACAGGCAGATGCTCCACCAGCAACGCAGACGCTGGATCGATGCGATCCCATGCGAATACGCCGGGGCGACTGGTGAAGCGTCCGCCCAGGATCGGTCGCGGCACATCCAGTTTGGTCCATTGCGCCAGCAGGTCGGCGTCATGCGTAGCGTCCAGCGGCTTGCTCCAGAACACGCGGCAATGGTTCTTGGTCAAACAGCCACCGAGGCCCGCAAGCTGCTTGAGGTCCGCTTCGCCGGATTTCGCACCTTCATTGTTGGTGATGCTGGCCACCACAATCCCACCCGGCGCGCACAACGACAGCGCACGCGCGAATAACGCACGCGCCTCTTCGCGCTGCCGCGGCGGCAACACCAGCACGACCGGATGACGCACATCGGATTCCGATGCGTCCGCGACTACCTGCAAGCCACCACGGGCAAGCTCGTCGGCGAATGGCTTGTAGCTCTGCTCACACACCAACTGCGCCAGCGGGAACTGGCGCATGGCCACGCCTTCACGAGCGCGCAGGAACAGCGCCGGACCAGCGGGCCAGGCCAGCGCTCCACCGGAGAATGGCAGGAACAACGAATCGAGTGCGGGATCGGAGGCGCTGGAGGACAAGAGACATTACTCATTGAGAATCGAATGTGATTCTACCTGCCGCCCTTCGATCTCGTTTTGAAGTGTGGATGTGTACAGCAGAACCGTTCGTCGGGATTCCAGTTTCATTGTTAAAAAAATGTTGCACATCGAAAAAAAGGCGCGTATTGTCCGCGGCCTTCGCCCCTGCGGCGTTTTTTCGATACAAGATTTTCCATGAAACCGAACTTCGTCAAAGCGATCCTATTTGCACTGTGGCCAACCCGCCGCAGCGCGGATGCGTGCGACTGCACGAAGCAGGACGATCGCCTGATGGGCGAACGCAAGCGGTACCGCCACGCGTAATCACGGTCGGACTCCCTGGGAGATCGGCCACCCCGATCTCCCGAGCCAACGCGAACGCCCTCGGGTCGCAAGTCCCGGGGGCGTTTTGTTTCCCGCGTTCGCAAAGGAAGCGCATGCAGCGCAAGAGTTCGGCAAAACCAGTCTGTTGGAAAATCTTTCCGCCCTGAAGCATCCGGGCGCAGCGATGCTGCGCGCCCGAGGCAGGGGCGCGGCTGCAACCGGCGCATGTGCGCCGAGTGGTGATGCTTCGACGCGAGCGGCGCGAGGCTGGATTTGCAAAGCATGGGGCGCAGTGCGCCTGCACGGATTGCCGGTTGGCGACAGCCGGCAATACGGAACATCGATCGAACACGCTACAGCGGGTCGGCTTGCAAGCCGTCCGGTGCGCGCGGCCTTGCCGTGGCGTATGCCGAAGCGTGGGAGAAGGTGTTTCGCGAGGACGGTAGCTCAGAGGTAGAGCAACGGCGAAAGCCGTCTGCCACCGGTTCGAATCCGGTTCGTCCACCACTGGATAGCTCAGTTGGGTAGAGCATCGGTCCATTAAACCGAGTCGCGGGTTCGAATCCCGCTCCAAGAAACATGACCTGTCACGTCATGACCAGGAACGAAAGTTCCACAACAGGAAACGCCCCGTGCGGCGTTCGGTACCTCCGCGAAGGAATGCGGATACAGGACAAGGCAGCGGTGGCGCGGCCGGATCGTCGCTCTTGAAGCGGACGGACGGAAGCGGATCGCCTGCATGGCAAAGCATCGCCTTGCAGGCAGGAAACTCCCGGATCTCCGCTGACAGCACCACGATTCCGCTTCGCCGACGTCAAGGGGCGCTTCCACTTTTTTATTTCCATTCTCCCGCTGGGAGAATGGATAGCCACAACACGCATGCGAACCGATCCGGCATGCGTCTTGAAGTAGCAATCGGATCGGACCACCAGAGCCATCAAGGAGAAATGCCATGTTCTGGACCAAGAGGGTCGTGATCGGTGACGGCGAGCGCGGCCTGGTGTACCAAAATCGTCAATTCGTGCGCGTACTGGCTTCAGGCGTGTATCGCATGTTCGATCCGTTGAAGCGTATCGACGTGGCCGTGCACAACATTGCCAGCGCGGAATACAGCGGGCGCGACGTCGATGCGCTGATCGCGCGCCTCGGCGAGCGGCTGGATGAAACCTTCGTGCTGGCCGATATCGGCGCCGACGAAGTCGGTCTGGTGTCGAAGAACGGCAAGCTGGAAGGAGTGCTGGCACCGGGTTCGCGCACGCTGTACTGGCGTGGACTGGTTAAGGTCGAGGTACAGCGCGTGTCGCTGGCCGAAGACCTCGAGATCGATGCCTACGTGACCAGGCGTTTGCGCCAGCTCGGCGTGCTCGCCAAGGTCGCGGTGACCGCAGACGTGCCGGTGGAATCAGCAGGCCTGGTGTTCGTCGACGGAAAGCTGGCACGCACGCTTTCACCGGGTGCCTACGCCTTCTGGAATTTCCAGAAGAACGTGAGTGCCGAGGTGATCGAGTTGCGCGTGCAGTCGGTCGAGGTGTCAGGGCAGGAGTTGCTGACCAGGGACAAGGTCAGCCTGCGAGTGAACCTGGCTGCCAGCATGCGCGTCACCGACCCGGTGGCCGCGCGTACCAAGGTAGCCAAGTTCGGCGACCACCTGTACCGCGAACTGCAGTACGGCCTGCGCAAGGCGATATCCGCCAAGACACTGGACGAACTACTGGGCGACAAGGCATCACTGGATGCCGACATCTTCGCCTACGTGCGCGGCCAGGTCGGCGCGTTCGGTGTCGAAGTGCTGGGCGTCGGCGTGAAGGACGTGATCCTGCCGGGTGAGATGAAGGACATCCTCAACGGCGTGGTGCAGGCGGAGAAGGCGGCGCAAGCCAACGTGATCCGCAGGCGCGAGGAGGCAAACGCCACGCGTTCCCTGCTCAACACCGCCAGGTTGATCGAGGAGAGCCCGGTGCTGATGCGCCTGAAGGAACTGGAGGCCTTGGAGAAGGTCACCGAGAAGATCGACAAGCTCACTGTGTTCGGCGGCCTGGATGGCGTGCTGAAGCAATTGGTGACGTTGAAGTAGCAACCCGCGCCCGCACACGGAAGTGCAGGCGCGGTCTTTCCATGGAATCAAGGAGAAGCAACATGAGTACTTACGAATTGCTGCATGCAGAAGGCAGCGCCACGCCGATCAAGGGCTGGGTGCGCGGCGTGCCGCTGGAAGAGCAGGCCCATGCGCAGTTGCGCAACATCGCCAGCATCCCGTTCGTCGGGCCGTGGGTGGCGGTGATGCCCGACGTGCACCTGGGCAAGGGCGCCACCGTGGGCTCGGTCATCCCGACCCGTGGCGCGATCATCCCGGCCGCGGTTGGCGTGGACATCGGCTGCGGCATGGCCGCGGTGCGCACCACCCTGCGCGCCAGCGACCTGCCGGACAACCTGGCGCAACTGCGTTCCTCCATCGAGCGCGGCGTGCCGGTGGGCAACGGACCGGGTGGCGAGCATCGCAAGCTGCCGGACAGCCACGAGACGCGTATCGCGCAATCGGGGTTGCACGCGGGCCTCGAAGCGATCAAGCAGAAGCACCGCAAGATCCGAACCGACAAGCTGGAACGCCAGATCGGCACGCTGGGCGGCGGCAACCACTTCATCGAGATCTGCCTGGATGAAACCGGCGCGGTGTGGGTGATGCTGCACAGTGGCTCGCGCGGCACCGGCAACCTGATCGGCAGCTACTTCATCGAGCTGGCGCGCGAGCAGTTGGCAAGGCGCGTGCTGGGCTTCCATGTCCCGGACAAGGACCTGGCCTTCTTCATGGAAGGCGAGCCGCTGTTCGACGACTACGTGGAAGCGGTGTCGTGGGCGCAGGACTATGCGCGCCACAACCGCGAGGCCATGATGGCGCGGGTATTGGCGGAAATGCGCCACCGCTTGCCGAAGTTCCAGCTGGAGAAGCTGGCGGTGAACTGCCACCACAACTATGTGCAGAAGGAAACGCACGGTGGCGAGGAACTGCTGGTGACCCGCAAGGGCGCGGTGAGCGCACGCGCGGGCGAGCTGGGCATCATCCCGGGCAGCATGGGCACGCGCAGCTACATCGTGCGCGGCAAGGGCAACGCGGACAGCTTCCACAGCTGCAGCCACGGTGCCGGGCGCGTGATGAGCCGTACGCGTGCACGTGCCGAGATCACGCTGGCCCAGCACCGTGAAGCGACCGCGCACGTGGAATGCCGCAAGGACGCGGCGGTGGTCGATGAATCGCCGGCCGCCTACAAGTCGATCGACGCGGTCATGGCCGCGCAGGGCGACTTGGTGGAAGTGGTGCACACGCTGCGCCAGGTGATCTGCATCAAAGGGTGAGGAACTGCGAGCTGGCTGACGCCTTCAGGGCGTCTGCCGCAGTTCCGAACGCCCGGCCATGGATGGCCGGGCCGGACGTCCCGAAGCCTGTAGCGGTGCGCCAAGGATGGCAACGGGGCGGCCACTTGATCCTGTTCCAGCGCCGCCCCGCAATGGGCGGCGCTTTTACAAGCATTCGCCTGTGGGAGCGACGTAAGTCGCGATGGCTTGTCGGTAAAGCCTTATCGCGACTTACGTCGCTCCCACAGGTTCACATTCTTAGCCCTGCAACTCGCGCAACGTCACCGACGGCGGTGCATCCAACACCTTGCGCGTGGCGAACAAACCCGCGAACAGTGCGGCCAGCATGCCCAGTCCGCCACCAATGATCGCCAGCGACCAGTTCGCCTTCCACGGCAGGTCGAACACCTGCGTGGCGATGATGCCTGACAGTACCGACGCCGCGATGGCAGCGACCAGGCCGGACAGTAAGCCAATCGCGGCGAATTCCGATGCCTGCGCCAGGCGCAACTGGCGGCGACTGCCGCCGAGTACACGCATCACGCCGCCTTCCAGCAGGCGCTCGTCCTGGCTGGCACTGACGGCGGCCAGCAAGACCAAAATGCCGGCGGCCAGCGAGAACCAGAACACCACCTGCACCACGGTGGACACCTGGTCGGCGGTGCTGCGCACCTGCTTCAACACCGCATCCACGTCGATCACCGACAGGTTGGGAAATTGCTCCACCAGTTGCGCCGTGAAACGCGTGAGCTGCGGTGACACGCTGACTGCGGTGATGTAGCTGGCCGGGTAACCATCCATCGAACCCGGTGAAGCGATGACGAAGAAATTGGGGCGGAAGCTTTCCCAGTCCACGCTGCGCAGGCTGGTGATCTTGCCTTCGAAGTTCTGGCCGGCGATATCGAACATCACGCGGTCGCCCAGTTTCCAGCCC
>Ga0209175_10000176_pt1 | contig 45060 bp, 60 predicted proteins | sample JI91814C2DNA_FD_187506 | JGI IMG/M metagenome (GOLD analysis project Ga0209175, IMG submission 187506) | Wastewater effluent complex algal communities from Wisconsin, to seasonally profile nutrient transformation and Carbon sequestration -... | ecosystem: Engineered > WWTP > Effluent > Algae...
ACTAAAAGTATACGCAAACCCTCAACGGAGTGCAGCTTAAAACCATAAGCTATGGCCGCTTGCATGGACTCAGTTGCACCTGGCGTTGCGGGCCAGTTGAATCCGACGAGAGTGTCACACCCAGACGCACGGGCAAGGGTGACGACCTCATCGAGCAGGTCCCAGGCTTTTCTCGTTCGGCGAAATTCTTTGCGGACGAAAATGTCATAGACTTCGCATTGTTTACCGACGATGCGGTAAGTGAGGAAACCCCAGTCGTATTCTAGGGACTCCTGACTAGAACGTTCTTTGAGGTATTGCTCCCAAAGACTCATCGAAATACCGCAACTGACACGGATGGTGAATTCATAGTTAATGAAATTTGGCCGTCACCACCCTCAGTTTGATTTTTCATGAAAATATAATCCGCCGTGCGAGCAGTTGCCAAAGTTTCACCTTCGCTTATATAAGCACCAGAATTAAACGTTGTACTGCCGCCCGCAGTTCCGGATGCCGTCGCACAAACCACATAACCAAGGTCAGGCATTGCTGTTGCAAAATTAACGTAAAATTGGCCACCAGTTCCTACGTTATTTGTCACACTCTGAACATTACCTGCGGTCCCACGAATCGCTCGACGCTTTAGGGTAATGTTACCGGATGTTGCACCTGACGTACCATGCGTAAACGTAAAGTTATTTGCGTCGATTACACTTACAACTATAAACAATCCGTCAACAGCAGTACCAGTGGTGAAATCCGCATAGACCATGTGTCCAACACGATGGCCATGCGCTGTAACTGTAACGGTGACTGTTGTTCCTGTACGCGAGTAAGTGCCAGATACATCCGCAGTCGTTACGGAGTTATCAAAATTTACATAAGCACGACAGGCAAAGACTGGAACGAGTGCAGCTCCGGGTCTTTGGTTAATAACTAGATAATTTGTTCCGTCTGAAATTACCTCAAGTGTTTCACCGTTTTGACGAAGGGCGAATGATCCCGATGTCGTGCCCGATATTGTTTGCGAGCTTGTCGTTGCAATGGTGTAAATCTGAGTGTCTGTTGTCCCGTTATGAATGAACTGAAATTTTTTGCCTGCATTACCGACTGCCGTCGGAAGGGTTATCGTCCATGAAGCACCAGACATGATAATAGTGTCGTCAGTGTAAGGTGCATATTCTGCAACAGAAAGAGAACGTAATTTATCAAAACTGTAACGCGTAAAGTAGGAAGTAACTTCAGTTAAGTTTGAAGATCCGTTGTTATAGGCACGACCCACACAGCGCCAGCTTTGGTGTGGATGATAGTATCCCCTTAAATCCTCACGCCTGTCGTAAGGCTTAACGGAAGAGATAATCTTGTCACCAAGTTCTGTTATATAGAAATAATAGTAAGTGGATGCAGCTTCAGTAACTCCAGTGTCGAGGTCAAGAGTCATATCCCATGTGTGAAGGTTGTAATCGTTTAAAACTGAAGCTCCAAAAACGTTAATTTTTGAGCCGATAAAGCGTGATTTAACTTGGGTGTTTGACTCTGGAGTTAACTCAATCGTATTTATATCATCATAGCCTTTGAAGAAATCAAAGGAACGAGCAGCAATAGTTGCTGTAGTGTTTTGAACACACATACCGATGAAGTTTGCGTTAGCCGTAACGAATGCTGTCCCTGTGTAGGTTTTCCAGGTGTTATTTTGTAAGTCGAACCAATAATCACCAATTGCAGGAGATGATGGTTCATCCTTTGCCCATATGGGATTATTATAAGTAACAGTGAGGGTTAAATCTGACTTAGCGTAAATCCAACTTAACTTAACAAGTGTGATTACATCGTTATCTGAATAAGTTACACGAGGAAGTGGTGCTCCGGTTGAATCGAAGAAAAAACCACGACGACATTTTGATAGGGCAGTAGTTGATTTAACGTAGGCAAAAAAGTATTCAGCGCCAATTTTAAAGGCGGCAAACTTGCCCACTAGGGCAGAAATTTCTGATCCCACCGTATCGATGGGAATTTCTGTTCCGTCTTCACCTTGTTGTGCAGTCCAGTATTGTCCGGCAGCATTGGCGTCGTTAATTGCGCAGGTGTTGTTAGAAGAAGGAGCTGCGGTTAGGTTAGTAAGTGTTGTGTCCGTGATGATTGAATATTCAATGCTGTCTATGTAGTAAACAAGATTTGGTGTTACATCGACAGTAATAGTACGTGCTGCACCGTCAGGTACGAGAAAAAGAGGCTGCTGTGAAGTCGAGCGTACTTTCCCGGAGACGATGCGGTTTGCTGTTAGTCCCGTACCAATGGCATTGGCAAGACCTAAAATCGAAGAGACTGGGCTTTCATACCACTCTTCTGAGCCAGTGATTTCCGTCAGCAAGAAACGAATGCGCTGAATTTCACCTGCCACTGAAGTTGCAAGGGACTCAGAGCCAACCTCACCGGGATCTGTTGAACTCTGCATTTGAGAAACGTTAGCCGAGAAGTCATCAACGTTTGCAGCGGTGAGATTATTGAGAATGTTATCAAACTCTGCATTGAGGTCCGCTGCCGTTACATCCTCAGTTGAGGTCCAATTTTTAAGTCGTGGAAAATTCGCGCCTGGCATATTACCCCTCTAAACCCTAGTTACTTGCTCTGCGCTCAGTCTAAACCCGACTGAGAATGAAGCTAAGGTGAAATTTTGATTTGATCCGGATTGTCGAACGTGGAAGGAAATTTTACGCCCTGACCCATGTAGGGGTTTAATTAGGGTTTGTGCTTCTTCTCGACCAAGTGGGTCAAGGTCGAGTGTGAAGGTGTCAAGACCGTCGTCTCTTACGTCCATGCTGAAGCTAACCGTCTCACTGAAAGTTCCGTCGATATAAACGTCCACTTCAATGTTCCAGTTGCCATTAGGGACGAACTCAACGGCTAAGAAGTCGTAAAGTTTATTCCGTGCGCTGATCTTCTCATCAAGGAAACGGAAGTCAGTGTGACCGATTTTAAATTCTCCGTTATAGCCGGACCCACCGACTAGGCGGTCCTCACGGTCCATGAGGTAAACGTAACCGTCGGCACTTCCGTAGATGGGGCGTTGGATTTTGTTTACGTCTTTACGGAGGGCGAGACAATCCGCTTGGTCTTTAGGCCAGAAGGCCGCCCGTGGTGACTGACGATTAAAATCTATATGCAAGAGGGTGTCGTTAGTCGTCTGATACTTGGTGCGGTAGGTGAAGAACGCCTGTTTTTTCGCCTCATAGTAAAGAGCGTGGAGGACTTCGATACCGGCAAGTGAAGTTACACTGCGGACGTAGTTTTCAATCTGCAATATCCGAAGGACGTCAGCCGACTCAATGTCACCTAGTGCTTCGACGGCATTATAACTGATCGGTGAGCCGGACTCGTTTACCGCTACCATGTCGTTAATGACTTCGATAATGCCATGTGGGGAGGCGAGACCGAAGTTTGAGGCTAGCTTTTTCCAGTTCCAGTTGTCTGAGTCTAGGTCAGCGTCGTCAAGATAATAGACGAATCCGCCTTCCTTGAAGGTGAAGAGTCGCCCCTTAAAAACATGTGCCCCTGTGATATTGCCACCTTCGCCGGGGAAAATACTCTGCGTAAGGTTGTTAGTCGTATGGTTTTCATGATTACCGGAGTCACTTGCGTAAGCCCGTTGACCCATGAATGCCCAGAGGCGATTGCGATGAATAATCCCGACGTTTGGGTAATTCGGTGTGGTCCAGTCGGCAGCGGGTGAGGCAATATCGGCGAATGTACTTTCGTCACCCTCGAGAACTTGCACTTGATTTGTACTTGAGAAGAAGAACAATTTCTTCTGCCGTCCGGCAGTCTCATTGCCACCTTCGACGAACATATTGCGCGGCTCTAGGGCCATTAGTCCAGACTTGATTGCAACTGCACCGGAGAATACGCGGTCACCAATGTCACGATAGAGGGAGCCGTTGGCGCAGGCGGCGATTAATCTTTGTGTAACAGTGTCGGGCCACCAGTCAAATAATGCGACGATTGGTGAAGGGAGGATTTGTGTATTGTAGCGAAGGGAGCCGGGTGCCTTAGTGACCATGCCCGTCTCGTAAGAAATATTATTCGCACGAATGAGTGCACCACGTGGCACTTCACCCGGAGGTACGTCAGTGAGGAGGCCAAGCTGACCAAGTGGAATGCTGGCCCATGTGCCTCCGTAAGCCATTAGTAAGAATCTCCGCTGGTGTTAATGCCACGACGACGGTAACCGATTTTGTCTAATCGTGGTGTCGTTTGGCCGAACTTCTCGCCCGCCCGCACGAGTCCGCCACGATGTGCGGCGATCATGGCTTTTAGTTTACCTTGCGTAAGGCTTGCAAAGAGCTGTGCACGGTCGTCTGATTTATTGGCCATGAGAAAAAAAGTTGCGGCGAATTGTAGCAGTTCGGCGTCTTTTCGTGGGAGAAGTGGCATTGAGTAGGCGTTATCTTTGAGGTCACGCGGCACCTCTACTCGCTCAATTTCAATGCGAGTTTTCGCCGCCGGGTAGGCGTTAAAGCGAACACGAAGTGCACCGTCTGATCCCTCGTGCATGACGAAGAACTTACTTGGCGTCTCTTCACTTATTTGGTTTACAGGGTAATTACGTTGAAACGACTCTGAGTCTATTCCGTAAATAGATCCGTCAATGCTTGAACCCTTCTGCACTTTCATCGGTTCGACTAATCGTGCGATACCGCCAAGGATGTAAGTCGAGGTGAAACTAGTGGCGGAGGAGGTGAGCTCATCATCAAAACCTAAGTTTTTATGGACCGAATAGGGTGACTGGCTTCCGGCACCTTGGATGCGGAAAATTGTCGCGCCCGCAAGGTCTGAAGTGAAGGTGAAGAGTCGTGTCGTGCTTGAGTAGCTGCCGGTGATAACGGGGCCTGCTGCGGCAGTCGTTGCAACACTTGCGACGTGAGTCGCTAAGTCTGCGGGTGAGTAAGACCCGAAGGTGAGTGTTGCCGTAATGTCCGTACCGGCCACCTTCTGAAATTGAAATTTATTATTACTAGCATTTATGGTGATGAATGAGGGGACTAGATCATATTCTAGTTTCATCGCTTGAAAGTTAACCGTCCCCGTGTCGTCAGTGTATGCGCTGTCGAGTTCGAAGTTCGTGGAGGCCGCCGTATGTGAGGCGATCTTGTAAACTGTTCCGGCCCCCTCAACGGTGAAATGCCAGCCTTCGACGGAAAAACTAGGTGCGCTTGAAAACACTCCGGCTTCTGAACCTTGGGTGAGTGTTACTGTGCCGGTGTCATACTTAGGTTGAAGCTCAATAACGAGGGGTGTGCGGGACTTAGCCCACGGCCAGACCTCATCAATCTCTGCGGTCTGATCTTTACCAATGGGGATAGTGCCACCGGCAATGACTGCGAAATGCACTTGATTGAGGAAACTTAAGACGTCACTCTCATAGGGAGAATTACCGTTGGTGACCTCACCGCCATTACGGAGGATGAGGTCCAAAAGATCGGCAGTGCTTCTAAACTGGGCCAAGATTCCCCCTTAAAGGAGAGACTTAGCTCCCCTGCTCTGGCTTTTTATTTTTCGCTTTGTTCTGTGCTTCAATTGCAGCAAGTTCTTTTTGAAGTGTTGCAATCTCTGCGTCTTTTGCAGTCAATGCCCGAGCTAGTTTCTGATCGGAAGTTTCCGGCGGAACAAAAGCAATATGAGCTGCTGATGCGTCTAGTGAACCGCGTTTAGTTTTCTCGTCAATAACCCAACGTCCGGCAGGCTTGCCTTTTTTATCCCACATGTTGCCTGATCCGACGGGACGCTCGAATACTCGAGATTTTCCACCGTCGGGAGTGGCGAAAACTTTCATTACATAGGGATTGTTTTGAACAACGAGACCAGTTTTTTCGTCACGAAAAGATACACGTAAGTCGAAACCTTCTGGTGGTTTTTCTTCTTCTTGAAATGGACGCATACTGCTCTCCCGTTTAGTATCCGATGACTTCCACTTCGAGAACTTGTGCAGCTATTGCTACAGTAGAGGCTTCGACAAGTGGGCCATCAGCGACGTTGTCATTGTCGCCTCGGAAGACGACTAATTTTTCCGTCGATTGATCGTAACTAAAAACGTAGCCTGATACGCCTTGGTCGACAACTGCTAAAGATTCGATAATGACGGGGCATCCCATTTTTGCTTTGCTCAAGGGAATACCATTGGCGGGGTAAGTTAGAGCACCGTCGCCGAATGAAAGACGAACTAAGTTATGCGAGCGGCTATCGCCTTTTTTTCGCTGCTTTAGCACTAAGTGAGTAACGTTAGCTGCTGCAATATCTGCCATCTTAGTTCTCCGTCAAAAATGATGGCCCCAGGGGGAGCCACCGTATTATTTAAACTTAACCGGCGATCATGTCGCTGTTGTTGCCTTCGACTTCTGGGCTTGATTCACAGACGAAGTAGTATACGCCTTGGCCCGTTGGGGTACCGACGCCTACGGTCCACGAAATTTCCATTGAATCACCGACGTTAAATTTAACGGGGGTGATGTTTTCGTAAGCGACTTTTCCGATGGCCGAGCCGGAAGCTACGGTTACGGTACCGGCGACAGCTTCACCTGTTGCAGATAATGGTGTGGGTCGCTTGGTGAAAATTACAGTTGGTGCAGTAGTGGTGCCCGATGCCGCTTCACTCGTAAGTGCGAAACCGCACTGTACGACGTAGCAGGGACGGATGCAGACTAATTCGCCGTGGTCTGCCGATGCAGCACCAATGTCCACTTCCTTAAGAACCTCAGCAGCATTCTGCGCTAAGGTTATTAGTGGGACGAAAAAATCTAAGTGTGAACCGCGATATGGATAAGACATTTTTTACCTCGTTTATCAAAAATTAAGATTGTGACGTCATGTAAACAACACGTGCTTCGCCAGCGTTTGCAGAGTCAGACCAGATTTGGCCGAATCCGTAAATGCCGTACCAAGCAACTGATTTGCTACGACCGAAATCATTACCGACGTTTTCTTCGGCGATAAGATGTGGGTCTTCTGCAACAGCCATTGTCACTGGGTCTTCGCCGAAAAATACAGCTTCACCCATGATGTCGCCAGTACCAAGACCGTCAGCTAGTGCTGAAGTGTGGTTACTTTCAACGAAACGGATGTTTTCGATGCGACCGATTTCGCCGTTATATTTAGCTCCGGGATCGGTGTACTTTTTCCAGTCAACCCAAGCTGGGTCACGCATTAAACCGCGTTTTGCTTGAGTGATTAAGACGCACACGTAATCGTCGCCCATGTAAGGTGCGATGTTTAGGGTGCTGAACATGTAGTCGCGGATACTTTCCACGTGGAACATGTTTAAGTTTGAAAGTGCAACGTTTGAAGCTGCGCCGTCAGTTTCGAAAGTGGTCTCAGCGACACCTGTTGGGATTGCTAAGATCTTACCGGCTTTGAAGGCGGCAGATGCAGCAATGTCCATGCGAAGTTTAAGCTGATCTTTTAACTTCTTTTGGATGGCATTTTCTAAGTCAAATGCTGACAAATCAATTGCCAATTTGGTGTAAGGAATTGCACGACCGCGTTCACTTACAGTGATCGCTTGTGTGCTTAAGCTTAGAGTGTCTTCGGGCACACGATTGTTTTCGTTTAATACGTCAGTCGTTGGCACGGTAACGTTAGAAACGCGAGTGATAGTTACCGACTCACCTTTCTTTTTGCCGTAGCCTTCTTCTGGTTTAACGAATTGCATGAATTTAGCTTCTTTGATCGAAGCCATACGAATGCGCGATGATAAATCATGGTTCTTGTATACGCCACTCGGACCGTCGCTTACCCAACTGTGTGTTGCCATTGCTTACCTTCCTTAAAGGATTGCGCGTTACCCCGAGGGGTCAAGTTTTTTATGCGCGTAGTTTTAGCTTTCTCATTTGTTGTGCCATTGTCAACGGGACGTCGTCTTTTTTCTGAGGTGTTACACTCAATCGTTGTGCGCCGCCTGGACTCACGGCCTGTGCCGCTGACCTGCTTAATTCGGTTCGAGGCTTTGCCTTCTCTATATAGTCTTGAAAATGTGCACGTGTTTTTTGTGCCAGTAGTTTCATGGCTTTGTCGACGTCGACCATCTTTCCGATGGTGCCCATGTTTTGTTGCAAAATGTGTTCGCAAAATAACCTCTGGCCACTAAGATCGGGGTTCTGCGAAAAAAATGTAGTCCAGAGCTCTTCTTTTCTTTTTTCCGCGTTAATTACTGCCAAGGCTTCTTGTGTGGCGGATTCTTTTACTTTGCGGAGTGTTTCTTTTGGGTTGGCGTAGAACTCTTCTTCAAATTTGTCTTCTTCTGGTGGCGGTGGGGGTGCTGCTGCGCGTGTGTGTTCGAGTGTTTCACGGATGCCCATGTTGTAAGCTTCTGAGACTTCTTTTTCTTGCACTAACTTTTCGGCGTATTTAAGTGCATCGGCTTGCGTCTTAAATTCTTGGTCACCGATTTTGATTAAAGTTTCTTCTTCTTCTGCCGGTGCTGCCGCCGGTGCTGCGTCTTCCTTTTTTTCTTCCACTGCGGGTTCATCGGCTGATGCTTCTAATGGTGCTGCACCTTCTGGAAGTTCTGCGTCTTCTGCCGGTGCTTCACCGCTCGCTTGTGCACGAGCCGCTGCTCTAATTTCCGCTAACTCCGTAAGTGTTGATTTAGATCCGTTTTGTTCTAGCATTTTGTGACTCCTCTGCGTGTCGGTAAATTTGTTCTTTTTGGTTTAGTTCGATTTCTAAGTCGTTAAGGACGGAAAGTTCCGCAATGATTGCGGTGTTGTCCGTGATGCCCTCTTTGTGCCTCGCTACTAGCTTCATGAAGGCGTTTTGTTTACGCCTTTGGATGAGTGGCAGGATTACGGGTGAGGCGAGTGCGAAAATTCGTGCGTCTGCTAGTTCTTCGTTTGTCATTGGATTGCCCCTGCTGGTGAGCCTGGAAATTCAGTCGTTGGAATACCTGCGCCTGCCATTTCTTCCATTGGACTTGGCACTTGACTCATTTGATCGGGTGATTCAACGGGTGCGCCCTCTTGCGCTTCGGGTGCCATGGTGTTTTGCACTGCGATTGGGATCTCTAGTTTGTATTTATCAATATCGAGAGCGGTGAGGATTTCGCCAAGGGTCTTACCGAGATCGTATTTCTTGACGTACTCTTCCATGATGGCCGGAGAAGAGCCGATGACCTGTAGCATTTGGGTAAGTTTTTGATAATCCTGTCCCTTGCTGAGGGTCATGCTCACGCCGTAGACGCGGAACTTAATCCCGTTCACTGTAGCTGCGAATACGTCTTCTGGTGATAATTGACTAAGCTCTTCGCCGCGTTCTGGGCCAAAGAGGGATTTAAAGGTCTCTTTGTCGATGCGATCCCAGTTCTGTGCTGTTGTTTTCCAGGCGAGTTCGAGTTCACGCATGATTTGACGGGCTTCGAAGTTCTTTGCGATGCCTTGAAAGACTGAAGTGATGGTTTGTGAGGCTTCGACGACTTCTGTCGCTTTAACTGCACGAAAGGGCATCACACCTTGACGTAGATCACTCGTCAGGGCACTGGCGTTGAACTCTTGGTTCATTAAATTAAAAATATTGAATGCGTCCGGTGGTACTTGCACTTGCGTGAGGGACTCTAGGACTTTACCACCTACAGGGAGCATTGAGTTCACCGCTAAAGTGGTGCCGGGAGTAATACCGTCGGCAACTTGCGCCGGATTGTCGAGCATGTCTTTTCGTAATTGACTAACAGCATGGACTTGCTTCATCGCAGCGTCGACGAATAGGTTGTAGAGTTCAATGAGGGCACGATTGTGTTCTGACGGTGCATCCATTAGTGCTTTATGCCAAACGGAGTTTGCTACTTCAGTGAGTGGTGATGAGGCATAGGGTCTTTCTTGGTGCCAGAGAGGGTTAGGTTCTTTTCTGATTACCTCTTGGTCATTTGCCACGGTGATAACGTAGTTTTCGTAGCATAGTTTGCCGGTTGAGGGGTCAATGACGTCACCCCAGAACTCGGTAAGTTTAATCTTTGGTCTGTGGGATCCGTCTGAGGTGTTCTGTCCGGTCTCTCTCGCCTTGTCAGCGTCGTCCATTGTTTCGGTGACGCCCTCTAAACCGAGATTGTTTACCTTCGACATTTCATAAATGGCATCGTCGCCTTCTGCGAGACTTAGCACTTCATGGTAATCGGGCCACATCTCTTCGATTTCATAGAGGCCCTTACCTGTTGGATCGGGGTAATAGTTTTCCGCCCTCACTGTGCTGAAGGCCAACTCCCAGCTTTTGTTGTCGACTTTCTCTAGGACTCGTCGGTAGTTCTTACCTTTACCTTTGGACTTGACGATAAACTTCGGCTTCGCTCGCATTTGACCGTAGGTTTTACTGATGGCGAGTGAGGCCAGTAGGGCTGACTGCACTGAGTTGCCGACGTGTGAATAGTATTTTCCTTTTTCGAGGAAATGATTCGTCAGCTTGGTGATTTCATGGGCACGAATGGGCATGTTGACGTCGTCGCCGGGCGTTTGTGTCTCAGCAGTCCACCAATCGCCAATGTCGACAAGTGCTTGTTGAAAGAACGAGCGGATTGTTTCGACTGCCATGCTTTGTTTACTTAGCACTTCAGTTGATTGGCCTGCGGTTTTATGGCTGAAGTCGTGACGTAAGTGGAACATGTCGTAATTGTTTTTGTTACGAGACATGCGGTCACGCTTTGCCTCATCGGCCTCGTCTCGGCAGGCCATGATGTACTTTACTAAATCAGCATCGGTCATTTTAGACATAACGTTTCCTCAATGTTGGCTTATCGTTGTGAGTTTCAGGTTTTTGGAACCCGTAAGTGGGTGTTGGGATGTTTACGTTGTAATGTTCGGAGAGGTGACCACGAAGACCGCCGCATAGGTATTGAAAACCGTCATGCGGGTGCGAGTGAATGTCCTTGATGGGACGCATTTGGTCAGGCTCTACGTTTAGGACTGAATCGGGGTAACGGTAGCCACCCTTGAATCCGGCGATGAGTATAGGGCAGTCCGCCTCATATATTAGTAGTTTTGGTTTACCGCCAACGAGTCCAGTGAGGAGGGAAGTTACCCCTTCGACTCGTTTGTTCCATGTCATTGGACCTGGTCTGACTTGACGGAAACCACCCTTGATCATTGCTTGCAGGTAAGTCTGCTCGGTCACTTCGTTGCGCTTAAATGCAGCGGGATCGAACCATGAAATTGTTTGTTCTGCGATGTCAGTGATTTGCGGGTAATGTAGTTTTATTTCCGCATATACGGCAGGGACGAAACGAAGTGCTCCCATGCCCATTCCGATCATTTCACGAAGTACGATGAGCTGCTCGCCTTGCATTTGTGCGAATACGACGGCGGGGGTGAGTCCGGAGCTGTCCCACCCGAGTAAGAGGGGGAGTCCGGTCCATAGTTTTGGCCTGTGTTGGGTGACGTGAATGTTTTCGTTAAAATCCTCGTAGACTTGTTTACCTTCGAAGGTCGACCAACTTTTTCCGTACTCTTGGCGAAAGAGATGAATGGGGAGGGTCTTCATTAGTTCGGATTCAAACTCCGGTGAGCGTTTAGCGGGATTTGCCCTGTGTGAAAGGTCCACTACGGTGAAACCGTTCCTTGAGTTCTCCCATACGTCTATGCCTTCCATGGGTGAGCGTGCACCCTCCGGTACGGCGTCACTGAAGTTGAGATCTTTTTGGTCGAGTTTGTCGTAGACGATTTTTTTGAAGAAGCCGGGGAAGCGTGTACTGACCATGATCATGTGACCGCCACCTTTAACGGTCGGCTCGGCTGAAACGTAAGCAGCTTCGGCTTCCTCCCAGAAGGCGACCTCATCGAAGAAGAGTCCGGAGAATCCACGCTGACGCATTTGGTTTGCACCCGACGGGAAGCCTTGGATTTTGGAGTAGATTTCTTCGAAGTCCATGACGGGCGGTGAGCTTTGCATTTCGCCACGTTTGAGTTTCGGCAGGAGGTCACGGGAGATGATTTCCGGTGGTATGTGGTCGTAGATGAACTTTGCCCTCTGCACTAATTCTTTGCTGTCCTCTTCTTTTTTGGAGACGAGTGCCCATGAGCGGCCCTTGTGGAAGAGGCAATCCCAGAGTGCGAGACCGATGAAGGTCCAGGACACGGTGAGGCGTCGTGATTTCGGGACGGCGAGGCGTTTTTTCTTCTGCCACATAAGGACGAGGAAGTGCAGGTAAGCGAGGTGAGAGGGAAAGGGTTTTATTGGATTATCTTGGTCCACTTCATCATGTGTGACGACGCAATGCTTGAGGAAAAGCCACGGATTTGAGCGGAGCTGTGAGTATCTTTCTAGTGCATCCGGGGAAAGTTCAATGTTCACGTATAGTCCGTCTATGAAGCAAAAAAGTGTAACACTTACTGGGTATTTCCTTCAAGTCTGCTCGAATTTTTACGGTTTGTGTACTTTTAGTGTGATTTTTTGACGATGACACTCTGCGTGGAGTGTAAATTTAGCAGATCAGAAGCTCTTTACCCATGCGGCAAGCTTTTCTTCTTCGGTCATTTCCGCTTCTTGCTCTGGTGTGGCCCCTGGGAGCTGGGGTTGAGGAGTTACGTCTATACTTTGGCCGTGGGTGAAGTAGCCGGAGCTTTTTACAGCGTCGAGTTTGTCCATCATGACAGCAAGGAGGTTGTCTCCGAGCTCGTGTTTCTGTGCGGCCTTGCCGTCGACCTTCTCTAAGAGCCATCGGGCAGTTTCTTGCTTTAGTTTTTCTGAGTAGCGTTTTGTTTTATCGCCAAGGCAACGTTCTATTTCAGCAAGTGCCGGTTCGGTCATTTTTTTCAGTCGTTGACCTACGGACTCCTCGAAAATTCTCTCTCTGATTCGCTCGGTTTCCTCACGGATCTTGGTGTTTGACTTGAGAATCGAAACGCGACTGTCCGTGTAGCCGAGTTGCTCTGCGATTTTATGGTTCGGCAGTCCTTGCGCTAAGAGTTCGGCAAGTTTTCTGTGGCGCGGACTTAACTCGCGGCCTTCGACAAGCATACGGTCACCCCAGGAGCGTCCGTCGGCTTCTTTTTCCGCCTCGGGGTCTTCTTCGTGCGCAGTGAAGTCGTCGTTTTCGGCGTCAAAACCTGTTTTTGAGTCTTCGTCCATAAGGTAACACTACTTAAGACCGAGAAACTTGGCAACCGTCAGCAACTTTTGGACGAGAGCACCGAAGGTTCCGGCGGTGTTGTTTGTCGCCAGGTCCGCAGACCATGGATTGCCTGCACCACCTGCATCGTTTAATGCTTTGCCAGTAGTACCAACGTCTTGATGTTCTGATAAAACAGTATCCCAAACTGCATCGGCCAAAGAGCTAGGGCTTAATTCGGTACCAGCGCCGACGTCAATTTCTGCGGCTAGACGACCAATGCCAGTTAAGTTGGCCGCAACGGTTGCCGCTCCGTTTATTGCTGCCGCGACTGGTACGATTGCAGATAAGTTAGAGGTGAATGTCGCAACACCACTGATTGCTGCCGCGCCACTTGATACTGCTGCGGCTGATGCAGTGAGTGTTGCAGCGCCAGTAAGAGCTGCAGCACCTGGCGTTAGTACAGCTAAACTTGCCGCAACTGTTGCCTCACCAAGTAAGGTCGCAGTTGAAAGTCTTGCTGCTGTGGCAGATGCCGCAACGGACGCCTCACCGACGATTCGCAAACCACTTGCAAGCCCACCGGATTTAAGTGGGGCAAGGTATGCCTGACCTAAATTATAGCCCTCGGGGATTGAGGTGCGAGGTGCTAAGTTTATTCGCCGTGCGTTTAATACGCTTGGATTTATGTAATTAGTTTTTAAGTTGGCAGCATAAGCACCAGCAGTCGACGTGCCGTTCGTAAACAGCGCGTGAGATTTTAATAAGACTGACTGGTTACCTATTAATGCCAATTATCACCCGTAAACAAAGTCAAGATGACCAAAAAATGCAGTGTTCGCCGGAGTGGCTGCACCGCTGTAGAGAATCCAGTAAAGTGCTGCACCGTCGTACACCCGTGACATGCCGCCTGCGACTTGAGTCATGAACTCTCGCTCACTTGCCACACCAATTGTAGTCATTGGCATTGTGATCAGTGGTCGAACTAATCCGATTGAAACTTCACCGGACACGTAAGAGACCGATAAATCGAAGTTATTTACTTGTGCAATACCTCTGTCACCAGCTTGTAGTGGCATGAATGGGCCATACTTACCGGCGCCAGTTCCAGAATAGACAATTAAGTTATTTGATGCGGCTGTTTTTCCAACTGGTAAGACAGTCGGTGTTGCCCGGCCTGATGTTTGAGCACTATTGGTGTAGTTATCAAGCTGTAGGGTTGGCGTAGCCGCGCCGAGTGGCGTTGCGTTGTTTGCAAAAATAACTGCCTGCACACCGTCGCCGTTTGTGTAGCGAGGAAGTAAAGTGTTAATCGTGTGCGTGCCTGTGCCTGCGTCAGTAATGTTAATTTGAGTACCGGCTACGGCATTGGCGTAACTGGTCGCAAAACGGCAGGTCGTGTCTGAGACTTTAATGACATAATAATCTGTCGCGAGCGCTAAACCGCCAGGCAGTGTTGTGGTCGTAGTTAACTGCACACGAGTATAGGGCATAAGATTAATGTTAGAGTGTGTGCATGTGTCGGTGCCTGCGTCTGCCGTAAAAGTTGAAAACGATGACAGTGTGTTCGTCATCGCTTGCGTTGTGGCAGTTGTCATGGACGTCACGCGATAATATCCGACGAGATCCACTAGCATAAGCACAGAGGGCATTGACGTAGCTGATGCTGAAAACGCTGAAGCATTGGCGATATATTTATAGTCAGGGCTTACGTCGCCGCCATGTTGAATGGCACCAGCATTTGTTGTCGAGTCTCGAACTTGGTTAAAAGTTAAGTTCGTTCCGGTGTTAAAGATTGCGTCTGCGGGCGGATTACCACCACCACGGGCCATCATGTGCCACTCACCAGCAAGTGCTGCGGTGGTCGGATTCATTAATTTATTCCAGTCTTGACGAAACTTTTTACCGTTTACCGTCGCTTCGTTGATGAAATCGTCATATGAGCTAAAGCCGGACATTTAAAACTCCCTTAATTCCAAACTGTTTCTATTTCACCGTGAAATGCTACGCCACTTAAACTACCCCGTGGACAAGCAAGTATTCCTAAAAAAGCATCATCGTAAATTTGCGGCATTATGCCATCGTGTGGTTGGCAGACTTTTTCGCTCGGCGCTGTTTGCTCTAAAATAACGCCAGCCATGAGTGGCTTTACTAGTACGAGCGCCAGTAGTCCCACGTCCGTACCTGTTGCAAATGTCACGGATTCAATTGAGCGAACGCCACTGTCGCCAGCTTGCAAGCCGATAAATGGCATTGCTGAGATTGCGCCGGTCGTAAAGTTTGACATGATTGCGCCGTTAAAGGTGTTTGTCGAAAGTGTGTGCAGGGCGGAAGTTCTGCCTGAGACGCCCGCACTGTTCGTGTAATTAACTGTGAAGGTGGGCTGTAAGCCTGCGGAGCTTGCAACCGATACGGCCATTATTTTAACGCCTGCGCCGTCAGAGTACCTGGGCAAGGCTACACTGTTGGTCATTAGTTGTTCGTCATTGGTGCCCGTGTCTACAAACGGGTAATATAATAAATAATCACACAGCAGGTAAGACATGGGTAAGCCTGTGCCGCTTGCCGAAAGAATTAAGAATCGAGATAAGAATTTAGACTGAGTACTGACATCGCCACCATGAGGGATGCCACCGTCAGTTGAGCGTTTCATTTGCTGTGCGATCAGGGGTGAAGCTGCGTAATACTGTGGCGCTGGGTTACCAGGCGACATCGACATATCAAACCATTGGCCTGCAATAGTAGTTTGCGAAGGAGTCTTACGCCAAAACGAATAAAAGGTCTGACCCTTTTCGTGTGATTCGTTAATTTCAAATAACCCTTTAAAACCGGACATCAGCTACCACTTACTTGCGCTCGGCCAACAATTGTCGCTTCCATTTGAACAACCTGACCCGCTGGCTTGATTAGTTCTTTTTTTAAAGCTTCTAGGATTGGGATTTCATCGTCTGTTAGTTGTTCGCCAGAGGTGACACGAGACATGAATTCGTTAAACAAACGAACTTTACCATCATGCCCACCAGCTAAAACACGCATCATTTCTTGCGCCGTCATTTATGCCTCGGTGACTTGTAGTGCGCCAGCCGCAAACTGGAGAGTGATGCCGCTAGATACTGAGCGCGAGGCGGTTAGTGCGCCCTTGTAAATAATTTGACCGGCACCGCTCGTGGCAGTTCCGATTGAAACGTGTGTGACTGTCTCAGTGCTCGATGTGCATTCTGGGAATGAAATGGTCGCTGTGTTAGAGGCCGTATCGCTAGATACTGTCCAACCTGCACCATCACGAGATACTGTTACACGGGCGTAACTGCCGAAAGCGCACTCTGATGTTGTTTGACTACCAGCCTCACCCGGATCCGCAGTGTGAAGCGCAACGTATAAATTTCCGTTCGCGTTCCAGGAATACGCAGTCCCGTTAAATGTTAATAGAACTACGTCGTTTTCAAATGTATTACCCTTTGCGCTCACTTTAATCCCCCCGGATCATGAATAACTTAACGATGCACGGTCATTCCAAATTTTGTCAAATGATGCCTCACCGTCGGCGTAAGTAATTATTGTTTCTGTTCCACTGATGACGATGCGGGAAATTTGCCATCCGGCGGTGGCGACGGCTGTCCCGATTACTGCTTTGCCGACATAGGTGAGTGAGGATGAAACTTCGTCGACTCGTGTGGCGTAAGCGGCTGAGACAGTGGCGGAGACGAGTGCGTTTTTATCTCCGACGGGAGTGACTGAAACGTTACGGTAAACTTCAGCCGCACCTGAATCATTAGTTGCCGTGCCTTCGAGATAATTTCTTGCCATGAATGATTATCACTAGCGGATGCGGTGAGATCACTATGCGTTGCGTTAGGTTTTAAAGGGCGCGGGTTTTATAGATGATCCCACGTGCGTCGGTTTTTTATGTCCCGAATACATTGAACAGAAACCCCATAAACGTCAGCCAATAAACGGGGCGAGGCGTTTATTTTTCTAATCGTTAACACGTCAATATCAGTAAGCTTTGCCCTAGTGTGAGCACTGCCCTTTCGCGAAGCATGACCGTTAAATCCTGTGGGATTAGTTGCAGAAGGATAACGTCCATTTTGGTGGGAATATCGCAAGTTATCCGCATGACTTAAGTATTCAAGGTTTTCAACGCAATTATTTTCACGATTAAAATCTTTATGGTTAACAGTTTGAGCGGTGGGAGGGCCTAAAAAAGCCAATGCCACTAAGCGGTGTACAAATACAGTCTTATTTATACCGCTGTCGGAAAGTAAACTAAGTGTTCTATAGCCACGAAAGTTTAATTGCTTACGTATAAAATTACGTTTTCTGGATCGAACTCGCCCCTTGTTACTAACTTCGTAACGACTGAAACCCTCAATAACTTTCCACTCTTCCATTTCATCAACATAAGCCTATGTTGCAGTAACGGCAATTCTATTTTTGTATTCGCTGCGCAGAGCGTTAAAGGCTTAAGCACATGCAGCCGTCGCACCTACCCCGGCAGTGGGGGGAGGGTGTTTGATTTTTGCGCATGGGCAGTGGTTTCTCCCGCCCACAATCGTGAGGAAGATGGCATGTCTTTTGATTAAGCATGGTGTAGACGCCCCGTGCCATAGGGTACGACTATACTACTGCATGGAGTGTGCCAGCCTCTAACTCTAATGATTACGCATACTTAGCGTAAGACGCAGTGCATAACTTATGTACACTCTCCCCACCCCTGACTAAATCACCAGCGATTGCGGGCACTTAACGCACTGTTGAACTTATAGGCGGTGTTACCCTTTTACCGGGTAAGCGCCAAGTCTTCTATATTGTCTGCTACCGTATACCGTATACCGTTTATCGACTAAAAGTTTGAGCATAAAGTCGTCTTGAGACTGAAGGGGGGACCCCCCTCCCCCTCCCTAGGTATTTTTTTTTTTAATATACCCACCCCTACCCCCCGGGGGAGGGGCCTTTATGCCTTGACTTTGAGGCGATATACGGTAAACGATATACGGTATACGTAGGTTTTTATGGTCAAATCGTCTAAGGCGTCTAAGGCGTCTAAGGAGCTCCCCGTGTCTGAGTCCGTCCCTCCCTCTTCTTCGTCCACTTCGTCTGCCGTTTCGTCACCCACTGAGCCACCAGCACCGCTGTCTGCTGAGGTTAAAGGACTCCTTGCGGAGGTTATGGATTTAGTCGGGCAGTTTCAGCGTGAATGGCCTGATGAACCCCTGAAACTGCAGTTTGTGACGGCTCGGTTTGGAAAGAGGGCTAAAAAGTTGGGTTATCCTAATATGAAGGACTTTTTGAGTCTTGAGCCTCGGTTTGAGCTTATTTTGAATAAGAGGATGGGGTTTGATGTGAGTCTAGTGGGACATGCGCCTCATTCTCGTCTCATTCTGGTTAGTTTGGCACGAGCCGGCGGGGTGCTGTCTGTTTCGGGGCTTAAGAAGGTCTTGGTTGCTAATGGACGTGATATGGCGCTCCTTGAACCAACGTTGAATCAGTTGGTTATGTTTAAGAAGGTTGTTTTTGATGGGTTGAATGTGAGGCTATTGGTTGATCCGAATGGTGAGACGTCAAGGGTGTAACACTGGCCATTAGTTCGACAGTACGGCGTAAGGTGGCCCCCCTCCCTCACTTTCTTGCGCTCATTCTCATGGTGAGGCACTTGACCGTCTATTAGTTCGACAGTGGGTTGAGGGGTGAGTTTGTGTTGTTTCGGGCACTTAAGGGGTGGCATGGGCGGTGCAATAACTAAACTCGAGCAGTGATGCAAAATTAACTTAGCCGGGAGGCAAGATGAGTAAAGTGAAACGAACCAAGGCTCAAAAGAACGAAGCTCTATCAATCCAACTAGAACGCGCCGCAAATCAAGGCCACTATTTAGAACGTCTTGAGAACATGGCCGCATGTCTTTATGACCGCCAAGACATTATGGGTTGTGTACTGGCGCTTAAGCAAATTCATGCTTTTTCAAATTGCAAGCCAGATTGCAGCGACGCCATTCAACTCGACATTAGTATGCGTATCTTGGGTCACCTTAAGTATCGCCTTGGTTTTACGGTGAAACAAATGTCACGTCTTTGGTACGGCGTAAGTTATGAGTCTCGTGGCCAGTATAAATTGAAATTTCCTTACGAACACAATGGTACGCATGAAATGAAATCAGACACTACATATGCGAGAGGTAACTAAGATGAGTAACCCTCAAGACCGTATCCGCACCCTCTCCCGACTGGTATGTGAATTGGCATGGTGTCGACTCAATGGCGGGAGTGAGAGTGATGAGTCTGCACTTCTTGCGAAGTTGCGACGATTCGTGAGGCGAAATGTCGGTGATGCCCCCGGACAGTTGTCACTCGAAGCAGTTGGTGTATTCGTGGTCGATGAGTTCGATGCGTCGACTAAACAGAATGTATTTAAGGCGTGGGTCAATGGACGGCTATTGGTCGGTGAGTATGAGGTTGAGGTCGGTGACCTCCCGACTTGCACATGCCTAGTGGTTGAGGACGGCAGTGTTGAAGTGACTGATGCATTGTTGCTGGAGAGGCTCACTCAGTGCGTGAATAACCACTTAGAAGAGAATGCCTATTTATATATAGAGCGAGACGAAGAGAGTCGTGCGGATCGGTACGTTGATTTAAAAATTAAGTCCCTTAAGGAGGATGTATGAGAGCGTTAAGCTTAAAACAAGTTTGCGAGGCCGAAGGCCGAGCTAAGGCGAGCGGATTAATTGTGCTTTTTGCGACTGTAGTGAATGTACTTGGGTGTGCTGGTGGGAGTGGCGGTGGTACTGCTGCGGATGGTGGGAGTGGTGGCGGATCGGTGACGGTCCCCGTGAATGTGACGGTCGTTGAAAATAGTGATGTGGCCTGTCTTACTTACGGTGGCGATTTGTTCTGCTCCGGCACCATCGTTGGTGGTGGCATGAGTCCCAATTTTAACTCAGTCCCTTGGGTGCGGTTCCTCGATACGGATGATAGTGCGGTGACGTTCGCCCTCTATGATGATTCACTTTTTGTGCAGACAACTGTCGTGACCCGACCCCACTCTCGCACTCCTGGTGCGGCAGTCTATGCCTACGGCGAAGCGACCCTCCAGACTGGTGGTTATAATTGGGTGTACAGTGGTCCAAATTATATTGAGGGAGTAAATGGTTCGGTGGATGCCACTCATTTGGTGTTGCCTATGTCTGCTGGTGATATGACTCTCTCCGTACTCACTGGTGGTACCCTCATAATTCAAGACGGCAATAGCACGGTGACGCAACAGACCCTCTCATGTGGTGTTGTCGACGGGGTGACGCTTGAGTGTCCTGGATTTTCGGTGAGTCTGTAAAATGGGTCACTTAACTTTAGGTCTATGGTCGGTAGTCGTCGTATTCGTAGCATTCGTAATTGCCCGCGAAGCACATGCGGAGCATGAGTCGGCACTTAAGGGTGAGTCCTCTGCGAGAGGACGCCCTGTAGGTGAAGTGCTTAGAGAAACCCTAAATGATTTTTATTTATTTGTAACCTTTGCGCTTTCGCGCATGGGCAAGATCAATGGCGGTGCTCGTGCTGTCAAAGGCTTCTTTGACGGATTCTACGAAGGTGCGGTCGTTCGGGTTGGCGGGTCGTTGCACAAATTGACGAGAGCGATCATCGTAAACGTCAACCATTTTTCGTTTTTTCGGTTTTTCGTCAGCCATAATATTCTCCGTCGTTTCCTCTACTTTACCTTATTGTTCGTCGTGATCAATGTTCTTTTCGGCCTAGTGCCTCCGCCGGATGAGGACTTTGTGTGTCCCGACGGAATGGCTTACGGAGTTCCGATGGGCGAACCTAACGCAGGGCGTTACCTCCGTTGCGAACAGTTCGACCAGTATTATGAGCTGATGAGTGTGGGTAAGTCTGTGGAAGCTGCGACTCTACTGCTACCACGGGCTAAGTAGGGACGTCCTTGGCACTGGGCATCGCGTACCACGGAAGTATCGTCCTGGGCACTGAGCCCCATTTCTTCACCCTGACTACTTTCCTAAAAATCTCTCGTCCTTGGCACGGGGTAAACTCGTTGAGAGGATTTTCGTTCGGAGACGTGAGCTTCGTTCAACTCCCTTCTTTGGTGGGGCACTGGGCCTCTTAACTTTTACTAAACCTCTTTGTGGCTTGTACTCAAGCCCCCGTATTCCCGCCGTAGGCGGGGAGAATCCCGGCCCTTTTTCCTTGCCGCACTGCGTCTCATCTTGAGTCACCCCGGTTTAGTGGTGTAACACCTCCTATAGGTGAGGTACTTAATCTATGGGTAAGGTAAAAGAGACAGCTATTGCTTTTCGTCGTAACGGACTTGAAGAGATGTACGTTGATTATGTTCCCGGTGGGTATGACTCGGGTTTCGATGCCCTCGAGCAGTCATTAAGTGAGCGTGAGGTCATGCGTTTGCACCAACAATGCCTCATTGCGGATATAACGAAACTCCGTGATCATATTAAACATGAAGTCCTCTTTAAGATTGGATTTTTCGGTGATCCGAGCTCCGACCCTAAGGTTGAGACCATGATCGAAGAGATTGAGGTTGAGCTGAGTCGCATCATCAAGTCATTTTCTTGACCCAGTGGTCGGGGTTACACTAGGTTATATCCTATGAACAACAATGAGTTTGACAAGAGACAACAGCAGGCCCTCAATGATGCGCAGACTGAACGCTTCGCCGATGAAGTCGGCCATAAGGCAGTTGTTCAACGCACGGACATTGAGAATCCACGAACTGAGCAGTTGCGTGAAGTGCTCGCTGACATTGGTCGTGATTTCCTTGAGACGAATATGGTCCCAAAGGGCATGACCTACGTCGGATCCGCCGCTGTCCATATATATTCAGCCGGAACGATTGGTGTCGTCGCTTACCTTGAACAGCTCAACTTAAACGAATGTCCCGAAGCCTTAGCGGGTCCCGCCTTCACTTCTCTTCGTGGCGCAGGGCTTAAGTTCTACGGACATAAACGTCAGACGAAACGCTCAGGATTTTAGGCGATGAGTAAACAAAAACAAAAGCCTGGAAAAGTTTTGAGGGTGAGTAAAGCCCTGTGGCTTCTCATGCAAGAAAAGCGTAAAGCGCCAAGTGAAACAAACGATGCTGTCCTTCGTCGACTCATTGGCCTCAGCGGTAAGAAGGGCACGCCGCCCGAATGCCGCACACTCTATGCACTTCCTTCTGAGTTAAGTGAGACCATGGCAGAGGCAAAGGGTCGTGCCGTGATGATTGCCGTTCGTCGAAAAAAGACACCGGAAAAACCAATTGTCGTTCGTGAAGTCGTGTGAGTGTGGATGATTATGATTACATTCCACTGCTCTCATCTAAGCCGTTAAACGATTTCACTCCGCATGAGTATCGTGAGTACATAAAGTCTATGTTCCATATTCGTGCGCCAAAGAAAAGTAAATCAGTGAAGAAGAAAAAACCCTTCTCCTGGGGACTCACTAAGTCCGGTAAGGTAACAGTGAGGGTGAGCCGTAAACCTCAATGGCTCAGTCGCACTGAAGTTGAACAAATCGCCAGTGAAGCGAAGCTGCCCCTTGCTGACGTTTGGATGCAGATCTTTCATCCTAAGGGTAAAAGAAAACCAATTAAATTGAGTACGCAAGAAAACGAGACGCTCTCCGCTAAGAATCTGACCGAGAGTATGCTTTAGGGTTGACCAAAAACTGTAAAGTGTTACACCAGTTGAATGGACAAAGATCTACTCAGCCGTGGCAAAGAAGTCGAGCTCACAATCGAGAGCACTAAGAATACTATGAAGCTCATACTTCTAAACAATTCCTATACGATGCTTCATCAGGAGTTGCGCACCCTCGTTCTCGCCCTGGGTGATCAAATCGTAACGGGCAGTGGCACTAAAGCGCAGCACGACACCGTGTCAAAAATAAAAGTCCTTCTCTCTCATCATGACAATAGGGTGAAGTACATAACTAAAGAGATGACAAGTTCGTAATGGATCGACAACGAGGGGTAACAACATGAGGGGGAAGACAGTGGAGAATATTTTATTTGCGTTCGCGTTCGTGGCATTAATAGGTGCGGCTTATCTGTGGATCACACGAGAGGGTACTGTTGAGGACACCAATAAAGTTTTGATCAATGATTTAAAGAGTGAGAATGCGCAGCTTGTGAAAAGGTTAAAAGAAATCGACGAGCGTATGGAAGCGCAGAGGACACAGTATAATTTACTGGAGGCGGCACAAAAATCCCTCATCTCTCACGATAGTAGTATGGAGCAAAGAGTTGCGGCGGCTGAGAAGAAGGTCGACGCTGCATTTCAGGTCGTCAACAATAATCAGTTAGCGCCAAAAGTTCTACACGTTAAGTTTGATGAGCTGAAGGTGTCGCCAATCGGTTTCGCCCGTCCATTAGAGGTGAAGGGCCGCACCTATCATTACCAGGGTAAACGTCTCTCAAAAGTACCGACACCACTGCTTGAGAAGTCAGGTGTTGTGCGCAGAAAAGAAGGGCCTTAATTTATGCACAAGGGTTTTAATTTTGATAAATACTTACCCACAATGATTATCTTTACCGGCACTTTGTTCGGCCTCTGGGTAATCGCCTTCATTTACACCTTAATCATCAGCTAAAGTGGGCAGATTTAAGTGGCCAAAGAAGGAAGAAAAGAAGCATGAGAAAACACAAGGACACTACGACAGTTACCGTTGCTCCGGGTGTAAAGCGCCGAAGGTCGGTGAATCGTCAGAGTGGATCGGTAACGTCCTACGAATCGAGATCAGGTACGAAGGTGGATGCTTCTTCATCCTCGAGCGGCACGGAGCCGTCTATAAAAAGAAAGATCACCGCTGTATGGTCACGGGAGTTTTGTAATGACTGAATTTAATTTGACCGTAGATAATTTAGGTTTACCCGTGACGAAGTCCGGTGACGCCGGAGACTCATGCGCCCAGTGGGGTAACCTCATGGCTCTCTCACCCTCACTAAACTACGCACAGCTCGCCCATCATTACATCGGCTCAGTCACCCCACTTCGTCACCCGGACTCAAGCAAATGGTATGGACGTCCGTGGCGCTTTTCTCGTGACCAACTCGTCGCCTACCTCTGTGGCCTCATCGTCGCCATGGATAAGTATCCGAACTTCACGAACATGCGCATTGAAACAGTTTGTGAACGCCTCCTCAACATGCACCGTTTACAACGTTTTATCTTTGCCTGGAATACGAGAAAGAACTTTCAGTACGACACACTCGAAGAGCACATGACGAAGAGCACACCTGATGTTGTCTGGGATCAGGGCAGGAAGAAAACCGCTGACCTCACTGGACCGACAGTGTGGGCCCTTGAGCTTCGACTTGAGATTCTCCTAAAAAAAGGTTGGCCCCTCTTTAAACGAATGCGTCTCTGGCTGTGGGATATTGAAAGTCTACTGTCCTCATTGCACTGGCGTTTTCGTCGGGACAATGTGAGCCGTAATCATATGCTTGCGGTTTTAATTGCACAGAAGTATTCACCGACATGGGTGAGTCGTGCTTCTTTTTTTGTCACCCCATGGGAAAAGTTAATCATCCGTTGGTCTGTGCATTGTGCAGTGACGGGTGAGCCAAATACTTCGTCTTTGTTTTATGATGAGTGGAAAAGGCTAAGAAGCAAATGAAAGCGGTTGAGAAATGATATAAACGTTGCTTGATGGCTTCGTATAAATGGCCATCAATGGAGCGTTTGCCGAAGGTCTTGCGCGGTGAGTTCTAGACGAGGTCAATGGTGGTTCAAGTCCACCCTCGCGCAGGGCCAGAGGCTTTTTATGAAGGAAGGTGAGTGATGAGTTTCGGCGAATGGTTAATTGGAAGTGTTTTGGTTGGGCTATTCGTTCTGGTGATTTTCGCATGTATAGCCGAAGACAAAGAAGACAAGAGACTCCTTACTCAATGTATTGCTGACGGCAAAAAAGAATATGAGTGTAAGGCATTATTGAAAAGACCCAGGTCAAATTTTATTTACGTGCCGATGGCCGTGGGGCGCTAATGTTTGAACTCAACGGAGTATTGATTCGGTTAAGTGAGGTTATTTTGATTCAATTTCAACCTGCCGAAAACACAATCACGCATTCCAAAGATTGGATTAGCATTAGATTTAAAAATTCACGGCAATACTCTAGCTTTGAGGCCTCCAGAGAGCAGTACGACCGCCTCAAAGAAGCGTTGCTTAAGGAAGGTGGGGATGCTTAATGGCTTGGATTTATTTAGCGGAATCGGCGGACTCTCACTCGCCCTATCAGGTTGGGTCAAACCAATCGCCTACTGTGAAAATGACCGATACGCACAATCTGTCTTGTTGTCTCGAATGCAATCCGGGCAACTTGAGCTGGCGCCCATTTGGGATGACGTGTGTACTTTGCGGGGCGAACACTTCGGAACACGCAGCGTCGATATTATCTACGGCGGATTCCCTTGCCAGGACATCAGTGTTGCAGGGGCTGGACGCGGCCTGGTCGGTGAGCGAAGTAGGCTTTTCTGGCAAATCGAAAGGCTTATCAAAGAAACAAACCCAAGATTTGTATTTCTCGAAAACGTGCCAGCAATTAGAACTAGGGGCCTCAACTCTGTCATCCAGTCACTTGCCGAGCTCGGGTATGATTGTCGCTGGACAATTGTTTCAGCCAAAGAAGTTGGCGCCTGTCACGTTCGCAAAAGATGGTTCATGCTTGCCCACTCCAGTCGCAGCAATCTACGGCAGCAATCAGGGCGGAGCGAAGGGGCGCAACGGGAAGCGACGGCTATCGATGCAATCGATGGCAAGCCGTGGGCTGATTCCAATTCCAATGGCCCGGGATTGGAAGGCGTCGGGCGGAGCGAATCGAAAATCCCCAGACCTGTCGTTTACAATGGGTGGGTATCTGAACCCACAGTTTGTCGAAGAGATAATGGGATACCCCATAAATCACACCGCCTTAGAGGATTGGGCAACGCAGTGGTTCCGGCCCAAGCGAGAGAAGCGTTTAAAAGATTGTGTGGTTTAGAATGAGCAAAAATAACCTCACCACCTATCTCACCCAAGTGCAAAATAGGCTTGCGGATGCCCAAGACCGACCAAGCATTTGTCGTGAGGACCCATATCGCGGCGGACTTACTAATCTTGGTGTGCTTAATCGCCACGCCCCAGCCGACCTCGCAAAACTTCTCGAAATCGTGCGGGTGCTTCAAGCCTCACTAGATGAACATTACGAGTACGCACTTGCTTGTAGACACGATTGGTCTGACTACGATGGGCGTGACCATCTAAGAATCGCTACCAGTATTAATGGTAAGGCTGTACTTAAAGCAAGTGAACTCGCCTCCGAAGGGATTGGTGGGGATACATGAAACGACCACTATATTTTAAAGCAACTCGTATCAATGGCATCGCTTACGTTGAGCTATTCAAGTACGACCACGCTATAGCTGTTATCTCAACTTACGAAGCGCCAAACAAAAGCGAATGGAATGACTTAGGTAACTATCCCTTGACAACAAGTAACAAATAGGCTATTCTAGAGCTAACTTGTTGATAGGAGATGCGAATGTACAAGGACTTTAATGCAGACCACGTTGTTGTCTCAGTTTCAGGCGGTAAGGACTCAGCGGCTCTTATGCAATGGGCGGTTGATAACTTTCCAAAGGAAAAACTCGTGTGTGTTCACGCTAAAATTGACATTGATTGGAAGGAAACCGTGCCAGTAGTTGAAGCCCAGTGTAAGCATTTTGATCTTCCACTTCATGTTGTGGAAGCTGTGGACAAAAGTGGCCAACCGATAGGCTTCCTTTCGATCTTAAACAGTCCCCGCATGGACCGCAAGACCGGCGAAGCTAAAGAGAATCAGTTTCCCGACATGGGCAATCGTTGGTGTACATCGCGCCTCAAGGTTGGTCCCATTGACAAATTCGTTCGCACACTCTCAGGCCGCGTACTGGTTTTAATTGGAGAGCGCCGCGAAGAATCTAGTCAGCGCGCTAAACTCGAACCGTGGCGTCCAGACGAAAACAATTCAAAGGCGAGTCGCACCGTAGTTAAGTTTTCGCCAATCCTTGATCTTACAGAAAAAGAAGTGTGGGCTATTATCGAAGCTAATAACATTCCCAAACATCCCTGCTATGAGTGGGGAGTTAGCCGCGCCTCATGTGCTATTTGCATCTTTAGCTCTAACCATGAGATTGCTTTGGCCGCCAAACACGCACCTGAAATTGTTGCCAAGTATATTGAAGCCGAAGCCAAAATTAAACACACATTTCGCTACAAACCAGCGACTAAAACCCGCGAAGAACAAAAACTAACTATCGCTGGCATTTTAAAGAAGGTGCTCTAATGAAATACACCATCAAGAATTTCAAAGCCGACTTCCCCGACGATAAAACATGCCTCGCGTTCATCTTTAAGAACCGCTATCCAAAAGGCTTGGTGTGTCCCAAGTGTGCCAAGACGGCGTTCCATGCTGTGGAAGGTCGTCGTTCGTATGCTTGTGCTTGTGGCTTCCAGGTCTATCCAACCGAAGGCACCATATTTCATAAGTCGCCGACACCACTAACGCTTTGGTTCCACGCTATATTCTTAATGAGCCAAAGCAAAAACGGCGTGGCTGCAAAGGAATTGGAACGTCACCTTGGCGTCACCTATAAGTGTGCATGGCGTATCGCCAAACAAATTCGATTGCTCATGGGACAAGGTCCAGGACCACTTGGCGGTAAGGAAATTATCGAAGCCGATGAAACGTATGTTGGCGGCGTGAGACGCGGTAAGCGTGGTCGTGGTGCCGAAGGCAAGACCGCCGTATTTGGAGTCGTCGAGCGCAAGGGCCATGTTAAAACTCAGGTCGTCCCGAATGTTCGCATGGTTACTCTCATGCCACTAATTGAAGCTATGGTGCCGCCAAATGCGGTTATCACAACGGATGAGTCAAACAGCTATAACAAAGTGAAGTCACTAGGTCACTTGCATGAGACGGTTCGCCACGGCAAAGGCGAGTACGCTAGAGGCGATGTCCACACAAATACAATCGAAGGCTTTTGGTCACAATTCAAGCGTTCGGTTCACGGGACTTTTCACGCCGTTTCGCCGAAGCATTTGCAGACTTACCTTGATGAGTTTTCTTTTCGTTACAATCATCGCGGCGAGGCTTTGCCTGTTTTGATGTTCGCAAAGGTTGGGACGCTTTTACCAAAAGTCGGAAAAACTGGTTCATAAGGAGATTGTTTACATGAATACCAAAAGGAGTCAACTTGTCACTAAGGGATACTTACTTAAAAAAACGTGGGGTCACCTATGAGTAAAACTCCCAACCACACACCCAAGCCTCGAGAGTTTTGGATTCGACCAGCACGACCGTCATTGCCATTCGGTGCCTGCGTGGACGAGCCAACTATGGGTGGGATTCACGTCATCGAATATTCCGCCAACCTGGCCGTGGTGACTGAACTTGAACGCCTCAAAGCCGCAAGCGCTGGGCTAGTAAAAACCCTAGAATCTTGCAAGAGCGCAATGACATATGCCTATGAAGACCGTACAGACCAATATTACCTGAATGTTAAAAATCTAATTGAAGCAAGCGTTGCCGCCTACAAACTCGCGACGGAGAAAGAGAAATGAGCGACAAACCTAAACGCGGCACCCAGCGAATAGTCTCAAGCTTTTCACCTAAACAATTTCGTATCATCACTGATTTAATGCAGCGACAGGAAAAAATTCTCTCCGAACTTCGTGACCTCATGGTGCCAAACGAAATCATGAGTGAAACGCCAACAAGCTTACCGCATGATCCCAACGCACTACTCAAATCAATCTGCAAACATCCCGATATAATTTTCGGTAACAGTCGAACTGGCGTATGTTCCGTTTGTGAACGTGACGTCATCTGGCGAAACGACCAATGGGTAACTAGGTAAGTTTTGTTTTGACTGTGCGGAAAAGCCCATGTGAACTAGGCTAATGAACGAACAAATCCAAGGATCACTCATGAAATACGTTGACGGTCTTCTCTTCGGTTTTGGCATCATCACCGCCGCAGCAATAATGAAAGTAGTTTTACATGTCAGTGTGTGCGGGTAGCCCTACTCGAATAACTAAAATGTACCAAATCGAGTTTCTCGACGAGACTTGCCTTCTCTTTGATAAGCGCACGGACCGACCATGCTACATCAAAGGCGGAGTCCTCCTCATTGGTGACTCTGGCGTCGTTTTAGATGCTGATGTTTTAAGCGCCTACGATATTCATTACTATCCAACCCACGAGCACAAATACCCCGGCTAACCCGCCTGCATATTTATGCGCATAATCAAACGAACAGGGGTTAGAATCCCTTGACTTGCCTACGTTTGCGCAAAAAGCTTAGACTTTAATTACCCGGCGGAGGCCCTCAATATGGCATCAAATACGAAAGAATATTATGGCGTAAGTTATGAAACCGTAGCTGCGAGTCAGTCGACTCAAGCATTAGGCGGAACGGGTAAAGTCGGTGACCTGTTTGAGTCCATTATTATCTCAGTGGCAACTGCCGCAACGGGCACTGTTTCGATCAAAGACGGAGCTGATTCGGCAATCGTACTAACCGCAGCAAATACTCCGATTGGAGTTTACCGAGTCGAGCTTGGCATTAAATCTCGAACGGGTGCATGGCAGGTAACGACTGGCGCGGGTGCAACTGCCATAGCAATTGGCCGTTTTAGCTAACCCATAAAGAGCACGGTAAGGGACCCCTTCGAAGAACACTAATCCTTGTGTTCGATGAGAGGGACCCCAGACCGTACCCAACTTAAGAGTTTACACCATGAGTCAGGATATCGCACAAAATACATCAGTCGTGGATTTTCATCTCGACGCTTCAGCTCATCCCAAAGGTAGCTCTGTCGTCGCCTCATGGTCCGTTCGCTTCCCTCACACTTCATTCTCCGTACTGGTCGAAACCGTCAGCAGTCTTCCGGCTGGTGAGCCAATGGGATTTATGTCCGACATACAAAGGTTAATGGTCGCACAAATGAAAGCCTGGGCTGATGAACGGGGAGCTTAAACCCACCCTAGATATCGTACTCACTGTCCTCAGCGCAATGGGTGCGGCGGCCCTTGGTCTAGCCGTCTGGGCACTTAAAGGCCTCATCGAGGCGACCAAAGAAAACACCCTACAAGTTAAACTAATGGCGCAGGCGATTGAAAACTTAAAGGTCGCCCAGTCTGATTCAAATCATTTGCATAAATCACAAGCCGAGAAGAACGCTAAACTCGAGAAGGATTTAAACGAAGCACACACCCGCATACGTTTACTGCGCGGTGAAACTCGCCTTTCACAAAACCGAGCAGAGAAAGATTGTCACTCTGACGGAGATTAACCAGACGAGAAGCCGAAACCGTGGACTACTTTGCCAAAAAGTAGGCCGCAGCTCCCCCGGCGATAACTCCGAGTAAGATTTGTCCATACTGAACCCCTGAGCATTTGCGATCAAACTCACAGCGAGTGAGTGCTTCATCAGTCGCCTTCAGCACTCTTTTGTCCACTTCGCACTGCCGAATGTAACGACCGAGCTGAGTCGTCTCCTCGTGTGACATTGATACCGTGGGCAATTGCTGCGACAAGCTCCTGATCGGAAAAAGTAGACAGCACACGCTCAGTATCAAGGCGAGCCACTTCAATGGCGCACCTGTAAATCTGCTCTTCTGGTTTAACTTTGCGTGCACTTATCACATCCCTAATCACATACATGATCGCACAACCGCTGACAAAGCCAACCCAGAACATCATTTCTTTTCTGGGATTTTAATCGACGCCGTGTAGTCGAGGAGCCAGGCGATAACTTTAAACACCTTAGACTGATAAATCTTTTCAAGCTTCTCATTGTCATCTTTGCTTGGACTTGCGTCGACGTAAGCTTGTGCCACTAATTGCAACGGTTTAAACACGGACCGTAAAATCCCAATGATCATAAGTGCGGATCCAAACTCCGGATACTTAATCATCAGGGAAACTAAAAAACTCATCACTTCCATAAATCACCTCGTTTAAGTTTATCGGACAATTGTTGGGTTTCGCTTTGCGTAAAAAACAAGAACATCGTCGACGTATTTTTGGTTTAAGTATTTCCCGTTTAATTTGCGTGGGCTTCCCTGATTGTAAGAGGAAATCGCATCAGCCTGCTTTGGGTAGCGTCTTGATAAATCCCTGAGCTTAAGGCAGGCAAACTTTAGTCCAATCTCTGGTTTCGTCAGCTCAAGAAGGTTACCGTTAAACCCTTGTTCACGTGCGACAGTGCCCATTATTTGCATCATGCCGAAGCTGTGCATTTGCAAACGTTCCTCAGTGAGCGCCGATATGTTACATTTACGGGCGAACATTTCCGTATTGTAAACATACTTCCAACCCGGCTCATAGCGAACGGCCCACTCATCAAAGGCTGATTCTTTCTCAGCAATTGCACACGCTAAGTCAGGATCGACGCCGATAAGATTAGCAACACTGCGGATCAACATTTCAGCTTTAGCCTTGTCCATGATTAATTATCGGCTTACCGCGCAGCAACGAAAAGAAAATAAAAGTTTGACGACGGCGGAGCGGCAAAAATAACGTGTGTAACACCTAACGGTGATTTCAAAGTTTCTGGGGGATACTTAAATGCTAGTGGATTTTAATGTCGATAGCGACACGCCTTTAGTCGTGCCCGCCGTTCCAAAAGAAATGATCTCAGTGTCCGCTGAGGGCAGTAAGACTCTGGTTAAAATTAACTCCTCTTCACATACGGTGATTCAAGAATGTATGCGTAAGGCGCAACTTCTGTTGCACCAGAAATGGAAAAGTGAGGACGAAAGTCCTGCGACACTATTCGGCTCCGCCATTCATAAGGCGTTAGAGGTTTTCTACGCTGGTGACATTACCGCACGGACAGTGCCGAAACTTGAAACACTTGAGCGAATGAGTTACGGCCATCGTGTCGACGGTGAGAATGAAATCCTTGCCCTTAAGAGTTTCCGCGCATTTGCAGAGAAGGCAAAACTACTCACACCACTTCCAGAGACCGATAAGCGTTCACTGCAAAATGGCGCATGGATTATGCACAATTACTTTAAAGCCTTCATTGATGACCCGTATGTCGCCTACGTTGATGAGTCCGGACCGTTCGTCGAGCGTCCATTCACCTTGCGCATTCATGAGGACGAAACACTTATTGTTGATATCTTTGGAACGATTGATGCGGTCATGCAACATGTGACGAACAAGGATATTATTGTCTGTGATCATAAGACTTCATCTTACTTAAACTTTGGCGGCTCTTCATACTTCGACCGGGCGAAACCGAACAGTCAGTACACCGGCTACCTCATGGGTGCCCGTGAAGTCTTCAAACTCGACACCAATATGTTCATGGTTTCAATCGTTGAGGTGAAGGCGAAACCAAAAACCGCCCGAGGCTCTGCACCGTCATTCCCCCGTCAGCTCACATCACGCGATGACAATGATTATGCTGAGTACAAAGAGAGCGTCGTTTATTATGCACGCGCTTACCTTCGGGCAATTGAAACCGGAGTGTGGCCAATTGGCCCCGTCTCTTCGTGTGACGCTTACGGTGCCTGCTCATATCGCATGGTCTGCTCATCACCTAAAGAGTTGCGTGAAAATATTCTTAAATCGAAATTCAAACAGGAGAAACATGAAACTAAGTGAAGTTAAGACAGACGGACAATTAAAAATTTTGCTTTATGGCCTCGCAGGTTCCGGTAAAACTTGTTTTGCTGCCGGGCTACCAACGCCAATACTTTATCTTGATTTCGACAACAAGGTCGATTCTGCCGCAATGTTTTATAAAAATGATGCCGAACGTTTAAATAGTATTGATGTGCGAGAGCTTGCACCCACAATGATGAAGAATCCGATTGTTGAGCTTGAAAAAATAATTAACGAGGAATTAATACCCCAACAGCGTGCAGGGGAAATGAAATACAAAACGTTAGTTCTTGACTCGTTGACGCTTTTTTCTTCTGCCGTGCTGAAGCATATTGTCGAAACTAATCCTGGGATCAAGAGGCCCGTAAGTAAACAAGGTCAACAGCCAACACCAACAGATTACGGTATTCTTAAGCGCGAGTTTGAAAAGTTAATCCCCGGACTTTTAAGTTTACCCATGAACGTCATAATGCTTGGTCATGTAAGCATGGAACGTGATGACCTTTCCGGTGAAATTATTCGCGGCGTAATGCTTGATGGTTCTTTTGGTAAGCAGTTGAGTGTTTACTTTAAAGAGGTATGGGTTACAAAAGTTGATGAAAAAGGACAGCACTGGGCACAAACAAAAACAGACCAGAGGTACACATGTCGAAGTCAAATTCCAAGCTTACCAAACCCGATGCGCCTCGACTACAAAGAATTGGCGAAGTATTTATGAGTCCTGCTCTTCATGCAAAACTTTTCACTCGAACGCTTTTTGATTGGGACACTCAGTGTTGGAATTGGCGTATGTATCGAATGAAAGATGGGTATGGTCGTTTATCTTTTGGTGGAACTCTTTATCTTGCCCACCGTTTGATGGCATTTGCAGCAGGTGTTATTACATGGGATCAACTTCATGCTGGCAATGTGGTCATGCACATTTGCGACAATCCAGCGTGTATAAACCCAGAACATCTTAAACTTGGGACGCAAACTGAGAACATTGCTGATCGCTCACGTAAGGGACGAACTGCAAAGCATTTAGACCGTCGTGACCCAAAAACAGGAAAATTTATTTAGTTAACCAGGGCATAACGCCCACAAACAAGGAGTAAACAAATGTTAGTAACACCAGATTTTTCGGAAGTAGCCGAAGAGATCACACCCGGCACTTACAAAGTGCGAGTAAAAAAGGGTGAAGTAAAAGAATGGCCAAGTGGCGGTCAGTACATTAACTGGGAACTTGAGACGTACGGTGAGAAAGAGCCAAAGAACAATGGCCGTCGTGTGTTTTACAAAACTAGCACCACAGGCAAAGGAGCATTTATGCTTCAGCGCATGTACAAGGCAGCAGTTGGTCAACCACTAACTGGTCCTTTCGACACTGAAATCCTAGTTGGTAAAAATCTTGAGGTCGAAGTAGTTGATGGGATTAACTATAAGACGCAAGAAAAAACCGGATATACTGATATTAAGCAAGTGCGTCCTGTTTCAAGCAACTAGATAGTCGCCTCTCCACAACATTGATTTAGCAACTTAGAAAACAAAGAGAGCCGTTTGTGTCGGACCCGTCGGAAATTTCATCCCAGAAACTCAACTGTACGGATGCTGCGCAAACGGCCTCACCTTATCCGGTTCTCATCGTCATTGATTCAGTCCGCACTTCATCGCCCGATTATTTTGGAATATTGTCGGGATGGCAACACGCCTGGGTCAGTGAGAAGTTACTGCGTGCCGGACTTACCCCGAGTGAATGTGAATTTCGCCTCCTCAGTAAACTGGACCCAACCGCACACAGTGGGCATAAAATAATCATCACCATGGGTGAGGATTCACTTCGCGCATTCACCGGTAAGAAATCAATCGACAAGTGGCACATGAGTCCTCTGCTCTCGCCGTCAGGACAAAAAGTAATCCCGACGTTCTCACTTGAGCGGCAGCAAAAACAATATGAGCTTGGATTTTATATTGAGCGGGCTTTCGCTAGAGCAGCGGAACAAATGACGACTCTCGATTATGAGAGGGCACCCGAAAGATTTCACCTCAATCCCGGATTCGAGGAAACCCTCGCACTGCTTGAAATGATCAGCACGCAAGATGAGTTGAGCTGTGATATTGAGACAGGCCGTGGCCTTATCAATACAATTGGTTTTGCCTGGTCACCTTCTGATGCGATTGCAATTAACGTACTGCCTGAGCGGCTGAGTGATGAGAACTTTTACCGACTGTGGCAGGCGATAGCCGGACTACTTGAGAATGAACACATCGGTAAGATTTTTCAGAACTACATCTACGACAGCACTTACTTAAGCGCTTACGGCATTAAAACGAAGAACATCACCCACGACACAATGCACGCGATGAAGTTCCTCTACCCTGAGTTTGACATGAACCTTGGAAACGTCGGACGCCTGTTCACTGAGCGGCCCTACTGGAAGGACGACGGTAAAGTTGAGGCGTCAGAGGGTAAGCGTAAAGACTGGGGTAACGTTAGGGATTGGACAAAGCATTATCTTTACAACTGTCGTGATACGGTCGGAACATTTGAGGCGACTGGTAATCAGAGAAAAGAGTTAACGGAGCGTAACTTAGATAAACCCTTCCGTGAGTACGTCATGTCCCTCACTAAGCCGGTGCGTGAAATGTGCGCAGTCGGCGTACCCGTTTCACTCCCGGTGCGTGAGCACCTTAAAACGACACTTGAGAAGAAAGTCACTGACCTTACTGCTGAGTTTAACCGGACAGTGGGTTACGAAATAAACCCAAACTCACCTAAACAAGTTATGACCTACCTTCATACGAAAGGTGTGAGTTTGCCGAAGAAGTACGACAAAGCGACGGGCCTCTACAAAGAGAGCACTGATTCATCGTCCCTTAAAAAGGTCCGCCTTAAACATCCGGACCTCACCTCACTCGGGACCCTTGCTGAAATTAAAATTCTCAACAAAGCTCTAAGCTCTTACATTAATTTTGAAATCAGAGCCGACAATAGGCTCACCTACGGACTCAACATCACAGGCACAGAGACACTGCGTTTCGCAGGTTTTAAAGACGCCTGGGACCGTGGCTTTAACATCCAAACCATTCCAAGCGACAGCGATGGGGTGAGCATTAAACAAATGTTCGTCGCACCCGAAGGGCTGACCTTTTTGTCAGTCGATCTCCGTCAGGCCGAATCTAGGTTCGTTGCCTATGATGCGGCTGATGCTGCACTGATCGACATGCTAGAGTCGGGAGCTGACGTTCACACGCATGTCGGCAATGCTATCCTTTTGCAAATGGGTCGTGACCCCACCGTTATCCCGAAGGATGAATTTAAAAGAACGTGGCGACAGCTCGGCAAGAAGGCGGGCCATGGACTTAATTATTACATGAAACCGAGAATGTTCGTTGAGACGGTATTTAATGAACTCGACATGGTCATTACGGTAAAGGATGCCGAAGTAATCACTGCCGCCTACTATGGCCTTTTTCCCGGCATTCCTAAATGGCACGCAAGCATTAGGCGCGAATTATACAATAAGAGACGACTGACCGCACCGAGCGGCTGGGAGCGTTATTTTTACGGGCGTCCTGGCGATGACATGTATAAAGAGGGTTACGCTTGGCGTCCGCAACACACAATCCCATGGGTGATGAATCATCTCATGCGCCACTTGTGTGCAGTGAGAAAACATGAAAACCTAAATTTTCAACTCTTGGTGCAGACGCACGATTCCCTGGACATGCTTGTCCCGGACTCAGCAGTCGAACATGTAAGTAGAGTTTGTTTTTCTCTTAACGATTGGCATCCGGAAATAAACTTACCGGGGGGTAAGTTAGTAATTCCCGTGGAAGTGAAGGCGGGAAAAACAATGAATGAGCTAAGGGAAATAGTTCCGTAAGTTCAAGAGGGGGAAGGCGTCTATGGTGGATCCAAATAAAATTCTCAATGAGGTGATCGCTGATTTCTTGCGTGAGAATTACGATAAGATTATCGCTGAAGTGAAGAAGCGGGCCGTGTCTCGTCTAGAAGAGTCAGCAAAAGATCAGGGTGAGACAAGTGTCGAACAAACGCCATCACGCTGATTTTCTCACCTCTTATTTAGATTACGCTGACGATAAATTTTGTCCGCCTGAGTTCCATAAGTGGGTCGGACTTAGTGTTATCGCAGCGGCGCTAGAGCGTAAAATTAGTCTTAAGCAGGGAAAGATTTCGCACACCCCCAATATTTACACGATGCTCGTCTCGCATCCGGCAGTGGGCAAGTCGACTGCCATGGAGGCGGGGACGGATCTTATTGAGGCGATGCGAAAGGACTATAACAGCGACTTTCGGATAATCCCGAATCAGGCGACTGAGCCTGCTCTCATCGACATGATGAAAGAGGTTAGTTATTTTCCCCTCTCACCGACACTTAACTTCCCCCACTCGTCTGGCTTTTTTTATGCAAGTGAAGCATCAGCTTCGGCACTTCAAAACACTTGCGGTGATTTCATCGCTGCGATGACTCACTTTTATGATTGTCCGAAGTTCTTCCGTAAGAAACTAAAGGGCGAGCAGCATGTCGTGGAGATTGAGAACGCCTGCATGAACTTACTTGCCGGAGCGACTTTTGATTACTTAAAAAATCTCGTCAATGAACAGTCCGTTATGGGCGGATTTGCTTCTCGACTGATCTACGTTGTGAGCAAAGAACGTAAAGTGCGTGAGATTAAATGGGGCGCGAGTATTGAATATGATATGGAGAAAAAACAAAAACTCATCGAAGACCTTGCGATGATTAATAAACTTGCTGGTCCAGTGAGAGCAACAACAGGATTTACTAAACGTTACGAGGAGTGGCAACCGGAGTTTGATCGCTACCTTATCGGACTAAAGTCCTCACGCATGGAAAGTATTATGAGCCGTAAGGGTACGAACATGATTAAGCTTGCGATGATTTTGTCCGTCTCCGAGCGCAGTGACCTAATCGTCGATGAGACGCACTTTGATCGCGCACGAGAGTTAATTGACGACGTTACGAAAGATAACGCCTTCATTATCAGCTCCGCCATTATCGCAGACAAGACAAGCCAGGGCGGATTAAATCAACTCATCGCACAGACTCTCGCTAAGGCGGGAGGGACGTTGTCGATTCAAGGCTTGAAAAAAGCTATTGTTTCAAACGGAAATGATTTAGCCCGTCTCGAAGTAACGATGAATACGCTAGTTAGCGCCGGGCAAATTGTCTACGACGGTCTCAATGTCCGCTTGCTTGTTGATCCGAATATTAATCTCTAATTCACCGTCAGGTGGCCAAGTGCCGATTTGTGTGAAGGTGATGACCTGGTTGGTCTGTCTAAGCATATCAGCGCTTAAGTCAGTCCATTCTTTTTGCATCGTCAGCGGCAGGCTGTGAAAAGCTAGCCGCACTTCTTCATTTGCAAACTTAAGCATCATTCCTCCGGTGGATAATAGCCGGGTGTTCCTTCACCTTTACGCTCTAAGCCCGGTGCTCTCAATGCAGTCGGTATCACTGCTTTGCGTGCAATGGTCTTAGACAAAGGAATAATACCATTAACTTGTGCTGCGTTTACCATTTCTTTCATGCGAGCGGAGGCGAAATCACGCTGCGCTTTGGGTAACCCTTGCACGTATTTATCAACGCCGTCTTTCGTTAGAATATCAAGGAGGACGTTTTTTCTTCCCTTGGCGATACCGAACACACTGAGTAGGGCGTTAACTTTTAAGTACTTTGAGGTGAAGGCCGCTTTTGCCGCATCTTTCACGAGTGCTTCTTTTGCAGTCTCACTCATTCCATTTGCCGGAATGTTTGTCTTTTCAATTCGTGCCGCAACTTTTATGAGGTTACGCAAATCACTGACGTTACTCTTTGCACCGTCATAGACGATACCTAAGAACTCATCACCGTAACTGTTAAGTTCCTTTTCAAACGCTGCCGCGTTAAATCCAGTCGGACCACTCTTCGTATGTTTAAGCGCAAGCTGGTCGATGAACTCACCACGGAGGCGGTCCCATACTTCGGGGTTACTTTTACCTAAGATTGCCTTCATGTCACGAAGGTCACCGATTGCCGTCTTACCTTTGTTGAAAACGGATTTCACGACAGCATTTGCGCCCATGTCCGTATTTACGGAGTCGACGATATTTTGAATGGCGTCGCGTGAGGCGGAGAACGAATCCATGACCTCGTCAAAACCTTTTTTCTCCACTTCATCGGGCAGACCGTTCTTGATAGCAGAACGTCTAAACTGTCGAAGCTCCCCGGTGAGGTTTCCCCACTGAGCCTTAAAGGTTCCGCCAACTTTACCGGCGGCTTGATTGAGGTCGCCCATGATTGAAACGGCCTCTTCAATGCGTGAAATCCTCATCCCGTTATTTTGCTGCTTATTGAGCACCTCAAACATTTTATTTCGAAAAGCATTAAGTTGTCCGGGGTCAGTGATTCCTAATGTCCCAAGCTCTGCCGGTTTTCCCTTTTTGTAAATCTTTTGAATTTCCGGTGTTCCAGGAATACGTCTCTGCTCAATCTCAATGCCGAGCTGCTGTGCAAAGTCGTCAAACTTTTTAATCGTCTCCGGTGGCAAGGGCTGAAGTTGGTTCTTCGTGTTCGCCATGGCCTTTGCTTTAAATGCACCAATTGCTTTACCTTCTGCCTTACTTAAGTCAGTCGCAGCGTCGGTGACTGCATCAGCGAGTGCTTTATTGGAGACGGGGCCTTTGCCGGATTTCTGCACGATTGCCGCAAGGTTATCTTTAATTGCTGAGTTAACGGCCTCACCTTGTGCTGTCTGCCAATTGCGAAACTCAGCCGACTGTCCGACAAGTTTTGCCGCTTGCTGGGCGAGTGGGTTATCGGGATGAAGTTGGTGTGCACCGAGGACGACATTCGCCTCCGGGAAACCAAGACCACGTCCGTCAATGGGTGCGAGGATGCCGCCTTTTTCTAATTCACGCACGGAGCGTAAAATATCCTTCGACTCGTTTGACAGGATGAAGTCACCCTTCTCAGCTTCGTTTGCCGCCTTACGGAGTGCATAAGCTTGAGTCTTCGGAATGAATTTACTGACGAACTTAAGTCCCGCACCAATCGCAGGGGCAAGTGCTTCCATTGCTGACTGCACTACAGCCTCTCCGCCAACGTCACGAGTCGGGTCTTGCGGAACGCCAGCCTTTGCTGCGACAGCATCGGCGAAATCAATCGACGGGCGGGCGAGTGCGGCACGTGTCGCTACAATCCCAGCGGGTGCTGCACCTGGTACGGGTGTCAATGCACCGGCAGTTCCGACTGCGATTTCAGCAGGGGCCATGAATAATTCTTGCGTAATTTCTCGGGCGAAATCTGGAATAATGTCGTTGATGATTTCTAGGGTGTCGGGGTCAAGGCGTTTAAACTTGCCGCCTTTGTCCTTGCGGAAAAAAAGTTTACCGTCTGTGTAACGGGCATTCTCTTCGCCAAACTTTTGTTTAAGGAAACCTAACTTCTCGGTGTCATTTGCACCAAGTCCCGCCTGTAAGCGAGTGACGAAGTTACCGAACTGACTTGCGTTGTCTTTAACGATATCAACGGGTGAGTAGGAACGGCTCTCCTGTTCGTACTCTGGTCCTAATTGTGTGTCACCCAATTGCGGATCCGCTTCCGTTGACACATCACTTACTACGGGCGCACCGACAGACTGAGCGTAAGCGGCGAGGTCATCGACGGGTGCTTCTGGTGCCGCACTAATCTCTTGTGCGACGGGTGCTGACGGGAGATTAAGCGATGAGGCGTAAGCAGCTAACTCATCCTGCTGATCCTGCCCCGGCACTGGACTCCCGAGAGAGCTTGGTCTTGGTGCTGGTTGTCCGCTTATTCCTGCCACTTATAACCCCAATTGTTTTTTCGCTTCAGCTTCAGAGACGCCAAGCTCCTGAGCTGCTCGTTTAATTCGTGCGGCCTTTGTCGCCGGATCTGGTGCCGCTTCGATGAAACCCTTCAATAGTTTAGCGTCATACTTAGGTGCCGGAGGGGCGGATTTTTTCTTGCCCACACCTTCAGCTTCACCGACAGGGAAGCCCTGACGTTTAAATTCACTCACCTTACTCTTTAAGTCGCCACGAAGTTGATTCAGCATTCCCTCAACCTTACGGATGTTTTCTTTCGTCGGCAATGCACCGTCAAAAGCGCGGTTGAATTGAATCTCAGCTTCCTTTGCGGAGAACTGCGAATCTAACTGACCTTTAAGTGAAATCGCCCCACGTACATCATCGGCGAGTGCTTTAAATTGTGGATCAATAACTGCTTGTGCTTTATCTCCGCCAATGATGGGCAGAGCTTTACCGATGGATCCGGTCTTAATTCTACCGTCTTTAAGCTTGCTCAAACCCTCTTCGAGTTTCTTAAGCTTCGACTCTGCTGATGCTAGTCCGCCTTGATTTACGAAAGTTGCATAATCATCGGCTGATTTTTTCGCCAATGCGGTCTGTCCGGTCGTTTCAATGGTTTCACGCTGACGGTTATTTTGACCTTGCTGACCGATGATGGTACGAGAGGTCTTACCTTCTTCTTGAATCGCTAACTTTTCACCCTCGTTGAGCGCTTCATTATTATCTGCAATGGTCGCCTGAAACTTTTCCATGTCACCAAACTGCTGGCCGTACTTAGCGTACATTGCAGCGGCTTTAGTCGGGTCACGTAAATCGGCGTTACTGATTTCTTTATTTCTAACCTTACTCAAGAGGAAGGAAGTAAAATTCGGATCACTCGTCGACATTGAGATAATATCCGGATGAATGTCCTTATCAAGACCGAGTGCTCTAATCCCTTGCGGGATGTAATTGCGACCGAATGCTTTTTTTGCTCCACCCTCTGGCATTTTAGAATAGGTGTCGAGCCACTGTCCGACGGCTTCGAATTTTTTATTTTGTTGCTCTTGCTGCTTTTCTTGGAAAAGACGTCTGCTCTGTTGGATTTTTTCTATGCTCTCGGCAAGCTGCGTTCCTAGTTTAAGTCCTTCACCGACAGCATCAGATAGTCCTTCACCGGCAGTTCCGGCTGACTTCTGCGCGCCAGTAATTAAAAGCTCACTAATTGTTGCCATACGTTACCTCTTACCTTTGATGAGCTTCATCTCAGCTTTTTTCACATTAAACTCAGCCTCACGGTCAAACTCCCGCATGAGGTCTTCGATTCCGGCTAAATGTTTATAGTTGTCGCCGAAACGATTACGGAGTGCTGTTGCGAGTCTCATTCGACCGATTGGAGTGAACTCTAACTTCGGCATACGTTCGCCGAGTAAACTGGGAAGATCAGCGACGGTGAGTTTTCCCGTTTTTGCTTTATCTCCACCACTGCCCATGAGTTCGTTAATGGTCGTTTTTTTCATTATCCCACTGCTCCGTCTGCACCTGCCGCACCCCTTGCGCCACCGGAAAGGGCCGCTGTCCCACCTTTAATCGCAGCACCCAGCAGTTGATTTCCAAACGCCACCTGCCCGGCACCTTTAATCTGATCGCCCGCATAGCGAGCACCCGCTGAGTTGTAGACGTTACCTGACGCTTGGTTAAGTGCATTGGCCTGACTAAAGCCGAGTCCTGCACGGCCTTGAGCGAGTTGTCCGAAAGTGGTCGCCTCATTACCGATGTTGGGACGAAGACCACTGAACTGTCCGGCAGTGTTACCGAGGTTTGAAATTGCCGACTGCTGTGCGGAGGAAAATAAATTATCCGTCTCGGAATCAAAACGAGTGAGGGCTTGGATTCCGGCGGTTGAGGTTTCAGCGCCCGGTCCTAATTGCTCACGTAAGGAATTAAGTAATTTCTGCCGCTGCCGATCACGCTGCGCTTGAAGTGGAGCGAGGGTGCTTGCGGTCTCGCCACGGAGGAGGCGAAGTGCCTGCTGACTTGCCTCTACGATAGTCGGGTCAATTTGACTGACGAGTTGCTCTTGTCGGGTGAGGTTTCGTCCTTGAGCTGCAAGTGCCGTGTCCATGTCGGCAAGACCGCGAACTGTTGCGGGATTTACGATGCTCTCAACTGTTGCATAGTTGCGTGCAGCGGAAGCTTGCTGCTCAAGTGCTGCGTTAGTTGCGGCATTTGCCTGACGGTTAAGTCCCTGATTAATACCGAAGACATTGCCGACGACGCCTTGAAATCCGCCTTTACTTATGCCCGAAACTGCTGCTGCTGCACTGCCCATAACCTAACCCCCAATGTCTTTCACTAAAAGTATACGCAAACCCTCAACGGAGTGCAGCTTAAAACCATAAGCTATGGCCGCTTGCATGGACTCAGTTGCACCTGGCGTTGCGGGCCAGTTGAATCCGACGAGAGTGTCACACCCAGACGTACGGGCAAGGGTGACGACCTCATCGAGCAGGTCCCAGGCTTTTCTCGTTCGGCGAAATTCTTTGCGGACGAAAATGTCATAGACTTCGCATTGTTTACCGATGATGCGGTAAGTGAGGAAACCCCAGTCGTATTCTATGGTTTTTTGACCAGAACGTTCTTCAGCGTATTCGGCGTAAGGTGAAGACATTAGTTTACTCTCATCATGGTGCGATCCGAATTAGACGGAATGTTCCATTGTCTGTTGCTAAGTCGGCAGCATTACCCGTATGTGCTCGAACAATGTCACCGGCTACTAAGCGTAAAGTTACGGAAGCTAAAATAATACCAGCGGCATCACCAGCACCAACTGCTCTTTTCCCTTGAGCATAAGTCACTGATGTAATTGTTGTAGTTGGTGCCGAAGTATTTAGTGATATACCACAGATTGAGGAGCCAGCAACACGACCGTCAGTTATGGAAGCCTGATAAAGTCCCGGAACGTTTATCGTCACTGTCATTCCAAGCGTGGCACTATCAGCGTAAGTCGCATAAACACCGAGGGTATTTTTCCTCGAGTTAGTGTACCGACGAATAAACGTATTGGTGGACCCGTGACCGTTTGGCGTATCGAGGTAAAGTTCAACGTCTGATCGGTTAACTTCACTGATAATATCATAGCCGGTTCCATTTGAGCGAATGACCCAAACTTCACCGTTATCGTAAAGAGTCCGAGAAGAGAGTCCCCCGATTAGTTCGGCACCTGATCCATCAACGGTATAAACTTGTGTCTGGCTGGTCCCCCCGTGGATTAACGTGAAGGTCATTCCCTTTGTTTGTGCTGCCGGGAGTAAGGTGTAAGTGAATGATGCGCCAGTAAAGGTGACGGAACGGTCACGCATTAACTGCACGTCTGTTGAAATCACTGAGCGCATTGGCTCGAAATCGTAACGTTTAAAATAACTTTCAACCTGCTCTAAGTGCGATGAGGCGTTATTAAATGCATAACCGACGCAACGCCAAGAATTATGTGGGTGATAATAGCCGAGAAGGTCCTCGCGTCGATCAAATGGACGTTTGTTTGAGATGATTTTATCGCCAGTTTCGGTTAGGTAAAAATAATACGGAGTCGATGCGGCCTCAGTAACCCCACTCTCAAGATCAAGAGTCATATCCCATGTGTGCAGGTTACGTTCGTTCTTCACGACTACACCATTTACGGAACACTGACTGCCCTGAAAGCGTGATTTAACTTGCGTGTTTGACTCAGGGGCAAGTTCAACAGTGTTTAGCTCAGTGTAACCTTTGAAGAACTCAAAGCTTCGCGCTGCGACTGTGTTTGTTGTGTCTTGGATACAAACGCCGATAAGGACGGCATCAGCCGGTGAGTAACTTCCGACGCCATAAACTTTCCATGTGTTAGCTGACGTATCAAACCAATAGTCCCCGAGTGACGGTGAAGTTGGCTCATCATCAGACCAAATAGGCGGATTGTAAGTCGCAGTAAGTGTGCGATCTATTTTCGCAAATATCCAAGTGAGTTTCATCAGAGTGATGGTGTCGTTATCCGTGAAAGTCGTGCGAACGACGGGTGCGTCTGATGAGTCGAAGAAAAACCCACGCATTGCTTTTGTGAGCGATGTTGTGGAATTGACGTAAGCGATGAAGTATTCAGTTGCTGCACCAGCGAGTCGGAAAGCTGCAAATTTACCGACAAGTCCGGTGATTTCAGTTCCCATCGAATCAACAGTGATTGAAGTTCCTTCTTCTCCTGCGTGACGAGTCCAATCTTGTCCGCCTGTTGCAAGAGCATCGTTTACGGAACAAGTGTTATTGGCAGCGGGAGCCGCAGTAAGGCCAGTGAGTGCCGTATCGGCAAGGATTGTGTATTCAATCCCGTTGACATAGTAAATAAAATTTGTTGCCGTCCCTGCAACGGTAACTGTTCGTGCTGCACCGTTTGGGATGAGAAAAAGAGGCTGTTGTGAAGTCGAGCGTACTTTCCCGGAGACGATGCGGTTTGCTGTTAGTCCCGTACCAATGGCATTGGCAAGACCTAAAATCGAAGAGACTGGGCTTTCATACCACTCTTCTGAGC
>Ga0209175_10000179_pt1 | contig 44517 bp, 49 predicted proteins | sample JI91814C2DNA_FD_187506 | JGI IMG/M metagenome (GOLD analysis project Ga0209175, IMG submission 187506) | Wastewater effluent complex algal communities from Wisconsin, to seasonally profile nutrient transformation and Carbon sequestration -... | ecosystem: Engineered > WWTP > Effluent > Algae...
AGCACGGCACAGAGGATCTGCAGGGCCTCGTTCTTGGCGCCTTGTGGGGTGAGGGTGCCTTTCAGGCGACGACCTCCTTCGATGCGGAAACTTCCCATGCGTGTTCGTTGGTCCGGAACAGTACGCCGGACCATCCAAAGCAACGGAGCACGACGGCATGCCGGGGAGTCCCGCGCAGCGGACTATGCACGATGGGCTGTGAACGGCTCAGTACCGCTTCTTGCGGTTGCGATTGCGCTTCTTGCCTCCACCACCACCGCCATTGCTTGGTCGGCGGCGCAGGTCCACCTCATTGCGGGGGCCGTTCTGTTGGGCGCGCAAGAGATCGGCGGTGGCCGCCAACTGGACCTCGGGCTTCAGTCGGAGGGTGCCTTTGCTAAGTTCGGCCAGGTCCTTCAGGATCACCGGGTCGGGCACCGTATCGCGGTTCCAGGTCAGGAACTGCTTCTTCATGTGGTTGGCGATCACCGCGGTGTAGGCCTCTTTCTGTTCACCATCCGCCATGGCACCACACTGGTCGATCATGCGCTGCACCATCTTGCCATAGTGGCCGTACTTGATGGTGGTCTGCGGGTAAGGGACCCGCTCGGGTTTGCTCTCCAGTTCCGCCGCGGTGGGCATGGGGTAGGGGGCATCCACATCCAGCTTCATGTTGCTCATGATCCAGAGGTGGTCCCACAGGGTACGCTCGAAATTATCGCTGTTGCGCAATTGCGGGTTCAGCCTACCGATGACCTGGATGATGGCCTTGGCGGCACGCGTGCGCTGTTCACGGTCCTCCATCTCCATACAATGGTCCACCATGCGCTGCACGTTCCGACCGTATTCAGGAATGGGCAGTTGGCTGCGCTGCGTATTGTACTCGAGACCGGGAAGGCTCATTGCATCGAAGGGCTGGGGGACGCGGGTGGCGATCCAAAGGACCGTTCCAAGCCGGGTGAACAGGCATCGTCCGGTGCGAATGTAGGACGAAAGCACGAAGCACCCATCAGCCACCGTGTCTGTAGCTGTCCACCCAGGCCGGGTCCTGCATATCGCGCAGCAGGCGGAAGGCATCGGTTCCGAAGTAGGGCCCATGCCAATGCGTGTAATGGGCTTCGCGGTAGTGTTGAAGGATGATCTGTTGGCGCTCCGAGGGGCGATGGGGTTCTGCGGCCCACCCCAGGCCCGGCTGGATACCCATGCCATCCTGATAGCGCAACTTCCACAGGTCCAACAAGGGCGAACAGTCGAAGTTGGCCATCAGGCCTTGGGTACTTGCCATGGGGCCACAATCCTTGATCTCGAATTCCGCGAACAGGTCCAGTGCTTCCAGATTGGCCCTGCTCTCCTCCAACCCCGACGCTTGTAGGATGAAGGGATGCAGCCGCATGGGGGTGCTACCCACCACCTGACCATCAACGACGGTATAGATGAACAGAGCGTAGAGCCCGCCTTGTGCAGTGGGGTTCAAGCTGAAGCCGAAGACATGCCGTGATTGGGACCGGACCTCCGGACACCAGCATAGAACGGACACCAGCAGCAACAGGGGAAGTCGGTTGCGCACAAGGGGTTTGTACGCGGTCCATTCGGGAAGGGTTCCGTCCTCGGTATGTCGCAGGAGCCATCCAGCTGTTCATCGGAAGGGACTTGGATCGCTCCAAGGCAGGCATCCTCGTCCCACTGGTTCCGTCATGGGGCGCACTTAGAGACGCGCGATACGCGGATAACTGAACATGCTGTCTGTGATCAGTTCCACACCTGCCGGGATATTGGTAAGGTCAACGCCATCCTGAAGAACGAAGACGCGATATCCTTTGGCACGCAGCCTTTCGATGACCGCATCATCGGGGATACCTCGCATGCATTGGATCCCGTTGCGAAACATGAACTGTACGTCGTATACGAATGGTACGTTGAACAGGACCGTGGGGGTTCCGACCGGCATCAGGTTCGCCAAGCGTGGCTCTTGTTCCAGAACGGCGAACTGTTGTGCACGGTGAGCGTCAATGCCGACCGTGCCGACCCGGGGATGGCGCGCCGAAGTGGTCCAAGGCTGCCAAAGGAGCACGGCGAGGCCGGTGCAGGCGACCATTGGGAGGATCAAGATCGGTCGTGCGAGGCGAACGCGTGCGAGGCTCCACGTGATCCCTGCAGCGATAGCGATGAGGTAAAGGGGCAAGAGGAAGAGCGTGTAGCTGACCATTTTCGTTGCGGCCAAGGCGAAGAACACATGCGTCGGGACAATGGTCAGTACCAGGAAGTGCCTGACCGACGGTGCACGAACCAAGGCGAGTATGACCAACAAAGCGATAGCGACGACCCACCAAGTGAGTGGGGCCAGGTAGGTGCCGATCACGGTCAGATGATACGTCGGGCCACCCTCATGACCATCCACAGCCACTTGGAAGTGCATGGCCTTGAACCATCGTTCATAGGCCGTTTCCGCTGGGAATCGGAGATGGATGTAAAGCAGCCATGAACCAGCGAGGATCAGAACCATGGCCACCGCACCGAGATAGGCCTTGATCGCGCTCCGCGATCGGTCCATCACGACCTCCAAGGTCCAGGGGAGGAATACGATGAGACCGAAGTACCACTTGCAAAGGACGGCCGCAGCACTCGCAAGACCTGCGAGCAATGCCCAATGGAACGAGTGCTTGGAACGATGCTCCCAGTACGCCCACCAGCTCACCGCCACCAGGGAGAAGAAGATGGCGTCGTTATGGTCGGTGCTGATCGCACCGGCCACGAGTTCCTGAAGGTAGGAATTGAATGCCGTGAACAGTGCCGCACCGAAGGCTACGGCTCGGGAGGTGGAGGAAGGCAGCTCGTGTGTGAGTAGACGTGCAAGGCGGTAGGTCACTGGTACCAACGCCGTGGTCCACAACGCGCTCGGTATGCGTACGGCCCAAGGTTCTGGACCGAATGTCCAAAGGGACAGGGCGATCTGCCAGAGGAAGAAGGGGGGCTTGTGCAACCAGATGTGCATACGGCTCCAGTTCTCGGTCACGGGCATGGCCGGTTCGGTGTAGAGCATCGGAGTGAACGGATGGTCGATCAGGTTGCGCGCGACCGCGGCATGGAACACCTCATCCCAGTAGTTGAGGAAGGGGTCCATCGTAGTGGCCAAGAGCCGCATCATCAATGCAGCACAGGTCAGTAGTCCTAACGCGAGTCGATGCTTCGTCCTGTATTCGGCGCGGATACCGGCTAGCAATAGACCCGAGATGATGATCATCCCCAGGGTATTGGATATGCTTGGATCGACGGAGTTCATCAACCACAAAGATGACTCCTTCAGGATCTTTCATCGGAGCGGTCGTATCGAACGACCACTACCGAGCGACCTCTTGTCAAAATGGTCCTGACCGGGTCTTGGGTCGCGGAACTGATCGTGTTCGTTGAGGTTCGTCTTAAGTTCGAACCCGAACATTGGATACGGTGACCATCGGCGGACCAAGTGAGCGCAACCTTTCCGTACGTACGTGGGTATGGTTGATCGCCCTCGTGGTATTGGCCACGGCCATCAATATCACCAAGGCCTTTCATGTCGACGACCCGTTCCATATGAAGGTCGCACAATGGATCGCCACGCATCCTTTTCACCCGATGAGCGGGTCCATCAATTGGAGTGGCAGCGTCCAGTATTTCCATGAGGGCAATCAACCGCCGCTCTTTTTCTATGGCATGGCTGCCTGGGCATGGGTGTTCGGATGGGGCGAGATCGCCATGCATGCCTATGAAGCGTTGTTCACTGTGCTGGCCATTGTCATGTTCCATCGCCTCGCATTGATGGTGGTGCCCCGTGGAGCATGGTTGCTCACCGGTTTGTTGGCGGCCGGTCCGGCCTTCATCGTCAACCAGAATGTGATGCTTGATGTACCGCTATTGGCACTTGAGGTCACCTTTCTTCATGCGGTCATGTGTGCGATCAGGGAACGACGTGAACGCCCCGTGGTGTTCGCAGGACTTCTATTGGGTGCTGCCTGTTTGATGAAGTACACGGCCTTGGCATACTTGCCCGCTCTGGTATTTGCAGCCTGGCAGGTCCGTGGTCGTGCTTGGTGGGGGTGCATCATCCTCGTGCTGATCCTGGGCTGCTGGTCGGCTTGGAACGTATGGGAGTTCGGTTCGATGCACTTGGTCGCACGTTCAGGAGCGGGTTTGCCGATCGATGATGTTCCTGTGCGATCACTGACCTGGGTGCTTGTCACCGGTGCGATAGCGCCGTGGTCCATATTCACGCTCTTACCCGGGTCACGCCTGCGCTTGTTGGGTGTATCCGTGGCTTTGGTGCTCTACTTGGTGGCGATGATCGCCGTGTTCTTGGCTTACTCGGGTATGCTCGAGCCCATTGAACCGGTGCTTCGTTTTCTGTTCATTGGTAATGGTCTGGTCGGAATACTGGGCGTGTTGCAAGCGTTGAGGAAGGGTCCCATGGCTCCACGAGTGAAAGCATTGTTGCTCCTCATGCTTGTTCCGCCGGTTCTACTCATCATCACCTACGCTCCATGGATGGCCACACGTCATGTGCTCTTGACCTTACCCGTACTCCTGCTTCTTGGCGGTAATGCGTTGTGTCATGTTACAAAGCCGATCGATGTGGTGCTGATCGCATCCACTGCCCTATTGGGGGTCGGTCTCGGTATTTCGGACGTGCGCCTTGCTGAGTTCTATCGCAGAACGCCTGGGGAGATCGCATTGATGTATCCGGAACATACCCGCTGGTATACGGGCAGCATGGGGTGGGGTTGGTATGCGGAAGCCGCCGGCTTCAAGGATGCGGCTTCGGAGCACAGGGGTTTCACAGCAAAGGACCTGGTGGCAGTACCCTGGGATTTCAGTGTTCCGGATCCGATGACAGGCCCCGAGTTCATGACGGACACCGTGCTCGTTCAGCCGATCGGACCCTGGGACCGATTAGCGACCCGCCATTGGCTGCGGTTCTATTCGGTACGTTTCCCTGATCTGCCTTGGACGGTGGCCCGCGGTCGACCGGAGCGTGTTGAGATCAAGGTCCGAAAAGTACCCTGAACCCTCATCCCACCACGGTCAACTTCGCGAACCGCAGCAGCAGTTGCTTCTGACCCGCGCTGGGGAAGAACACGGTGGCCTTGAGGTCCGGTGCCTGTCCTTCGATCTTGAGCACCTTGCCCTTGCCGAAGCGTTCGTGTTCCACGGTCATGCCCTCGGCCAGATCGGGAACCACGCCACCCAGTGTCGTCGTGGCTTGTGCCGGTGTGCCCGTGCTGGTGATGCGCTTCAGGTTGCGTTGCGGTTGAACAGGTACCTGCGAAGGCGCACGTTGTCCTTCGCCGGGCTGCGGCGCTCGCTTCTCCCGGCCATATACCGGCTTGCTGTTGCTGCGTTCGTCGGCCGGTCGGTCCACCGTGCGTTGCGGTCTGGCCCAAGGGGGGAGTGGTCCGCTGGGTGAAGTGCTGGTGCTCCTTGCGTCGCCGAACCGGTTGGTGGAAGGCATCTCCAAGTACTGCGGGTCGATCTCGTCGATGAAGCGGCTGGGCTCGCTGGCCGTGAGGTTGCCCCACTTGTACCGGCTCATGGCATAGCTCAGCGTGCAGCGCTTCTCGGCGCGGGTAAGTGCCACATAGAACAGGCGACGCTCCTCCTCCAGGTCGGCCCGGCTCTGCACCGCCATGAGGTTGGGGAAAAGATCCTCCTCCAAGCCCACGATGTGTACGTGGGGGAACTCCAATCCCTTCGCGCTGTGGATGGTCATCAGACTCACCCGGTCGTTGTCGTTCGGGTCGTCGTTGTCCGCATCCGTCAGCAAGGCCACATCGATGAGGAAGTCGCTCAGGGTCTTCGGAACATCACTTCCTTCGGCATCGCGTTCGCTGAATTCCTTCATGCCGGCCAGTAGTTCCTGGATGTTCTCATACCGGCTCACACCCTCGGGTGTCTTGTCGGAAAAGAGGTCCTTGAGGATACCGGTGCGGCGCGCGATCTCCTCACCCAATACCGCCGCGCTCTGGTTGGGCAGCATGGTCTGGAATCCCTGTATCATCAGCACGAAGTCGGCCAAGGCCTTCCGCGTTCCACCATGTACGTCCACCAGGTCCGCATGTTCGGTCAGCAGGTCCCAGATGGAGGTGCGCTGCGCAGCGCTGGTCACCAACAGCTTGTCCACCGTGGTCTGCCCGATGCCGCGGGTAGGGTAGTTGATGACGCGTTTCAAGGCCTCCTCATCACGCGGGTTGCAGACCAAGCGGAAGTAGCTGATCAGGTCCTTGATCTCCTTGCGCTGGTAGAAGCTCATGCCCCCGTAGATACGGTACGGCACGTTCAGTTTGCGCAAGGCTTCCTCCATGCTCCGGCTCTGGGCATTGGTGCGGTAGAGGATGGCGAAGCCCTTGTTCGGCACCTGTTCCCGCATCTTGGTCTCGAATATGCTGTGCGCCACATAGCCGCCTTCCTCGTTGTCGCTGAGTGCGCGGTGCACGCGGATGCGTTCGCCTTCGGCATTGTCGGTCCAGATGGTCTTCTTGATCTGGTCCTTGTTCTTGTCGATGAGTGAATTGGCGGCACCCACGATCACCTTGGTGCTCCGGTAGTTCTGCTCCAGCTTGAAGAGCTTGTGGTCCGGGTAGTCGCTGCGGAAGTTGAGGATGTTCTGGATGTTCGCTCCGCGGAACGCGTAGATGCTCTGGCTGTCATCACCCACCACGGTGATGTTCTCATGCCGGGCGGCCAGGGTCTTCACGATGTTGTACTGCACCAGGTTGGTGTCCTGGTACTCGTCCACCAGCAAGTATTGGAAGCGCTGTTGGTACTTCAGCATCGCCTCCGGGTGGTCGCGGAAGAGCAGGGCGGTGTTGAAGAGCAGGTCGTCGAAGTCCATGGCACCCGCGCGGAAGCATTTCTCCGCGTAGGCCTTGTAGAGTTCGCCCATGCGCTCACGCCCCACGCTGGCGTCGCCCGCCATCAGCTCGGTATTGGCCAGGTATTCCAAGGGTCCGATGAGGTTGTTCTTGGCGATACTGATGCGCCCGTGCACCTGGTTGGGCTTGTACAACTTGTCATCCAGTTGCCACTCCTTCACGATACCCTTGATCACACTGCGGCTATCGTCGGTATCGTAGATGGTGAAGTCCTTGGGGTAGCCCAGTTTGTCCGCTTCGGCACGTAGGATGCGGCTGAATATGCTGTGGAAGGTACCCATCCACAGGCCGGCTGCCGCACTGCGCCCAACAATGCCAGCGATACGCTCCTTCATCTCCTTGGCCGCCTTGTTGGTGAAGGTGAGGGCGAGGATACGATAGGGGTCCACTCCCTTGGCGGCCATCAGATGCGCGATGCGGACGGTGAGCACCTTGGTCTTGCCGCTGCCCGCACCCGCGATGACCATGATGGGCCCCTCGGTATGTTCGGAGGCCGCGCGCTGCGCAGGGTTCAGGCCTTTCAGGTAGTCCATGGAAAGGGTGCAAAGGTAACCGTGCAGGAAAGGCCTCGCTTCCACTGATATCAACAGTGGGACCCCTCGGGCCATCATCGCCCGGAAGCGCGCTTCGAAGGATCACGGTTGTCGGCAAGCGATGGATGTGACCGACCAACAACCCGCAACCGGGTCACTCCGGGATCACGAAGCGTTCACTTTGAACGAGCTGAGGACCGCTCACCCGCAAAACATAGCAGCCTGCGGCCCAGCCGGCGGTAGGAACACTGACGCGACCTGTGGAGGGTCGCACATCCAACGAGGCTACGATGCGACCATCGGAGGTGAGCAGGTCCAAGCGATCCGGATCCGCACCATCAGGCCACATGACCTCCAAACATCCCGCTCCAGGTATCAAGGTGAGCTTGGTGGGCGAGGGTGGCGTTTGGATACCGGTCGGGAGGTCATTTCCGCACGTTCCGCCGGTCTCGTAGAGGCTGTTCAGGCTCCAGCTTCCCTGTTGGCCGTTCAAGAACACGCCATTGTGCACATAGCTGCACGCCGCGCCAGCCAGTTCAGGCCGGATGATCACTCCCAAGTATTCATCGCCCAATGGGCTGAGGTCCTGGCTGGCGCGCGCCACATAGATGCGTTGGTCGGGACCCAAGCGCATGGTGGCGAACCCACCCACGTTCGGTGAGAAGACCGGAAATCGTGAAGCCTGTATGGCCCCAGGGTCACCTGCGTTCAAGTCGAATTGCAGCAGGTCAGCATCGAAGAAGATGCCGTATTGCGCGCTATCCCTCGCGGTGATGTATAGCTTGCTCCCACCGGGCGAGAAGCAAACGCCATAGCCCCCCTTGCCGATCAGCAAGGGGATGGGGTTGCTGATGATCCCTGTGTTGGGGTCGAAGTCGAACAGTGCGGTGGTGCCGTTATAGAAGGTGGTGAACGCCAGTCGATCACCTTGGGGGGAGGCTTTGAGTTGGCCGATGGCGTCGAAGTTGGACCCGTCGGGGGTACCGGGTTGTGGTGTGTCGATCACTGGGCCGATGGCCTGTAGCAACGGTTCCTCGGACAGCCCATCCTCGGTGATGGCGTACACGAAGAATTCATTCGTCCCATACACGTGTCCGATCAACCAGAAGTCCACACCGTTGCTATGACGTACTGCGGTCAGGAGTTCGCAATTGGGGGGTGGCCTCACGGGGATGAACTTGTCCACCACGGCACCCCGACCGAAGTCGAGCGACATGTCCACGATGGCCATGTTCAACCCGTAGGCATCGGGATAGAGCGTATTGAGGACCAGACCGCCCTGCACATCCGGAGTGAACACGTAGTAGATGGTGTTCGACCCCGGTTTGGGGATGATCGTGTTCTGGGACATGGTGTTGGTCAAACCGGACGGTTCGCCGTTCACCATCACCTCGTGCTCCGCGTTGATGATCACATTTCCGGTGGTGTAGAACAACAGGTCCCCGGTCACAGGGTCACTGATGGTGGCGGCACCTTCGAAGGTGCCCGCACCTAGGCCGTCCTGGACAACGGTGGGCGGGCAGGTAGTGAAGTCCAGACCGACACCTTCTCCGCCGAAGTACCAACGATGGGCCTCCCGTTGGGCGTGTGTGCCCATCGCGATGAGTATGAGCAAAAGGGCAAGACAGGGGCGGTACATGACAATTAGACACCGCAAGGAACGATTCTGTTCCCGGCCCGTGATGTACGGTGACCGAAGGGCGTTGAACCATTGATGACCCGCGTGGTGCGTATCACGTGCTGCGGTACGCTGCGGTCCTTACTGCCCCGAACTTCTGGATGCGTCCGTCGGCCGTGGCTTCCATCAGGTCGCGGGTGGCTGTGGCTGTGCTGAGCTCCGGGAAGAAGATGAGGTAGTCCTTGCGGCGGAACAGACGATCCCCCCACTGCTGGAGGAAGAGGTGGAGGCGGTCCTGCGGCTTGCGGACCGGGTCCGGGGCGTCCAATACTTCAGCCAAGGCCTCGTCCAAGCGTTCCAGGAGGTATACGATGAAGCCTCCGCAGTCGCCACGACGGTCGGCATACTCCAGGGCGGCATGGTAGGCAGGCTCGGCACGGTGGATGAAAGCCTCATAGGGAAGGTAGCCGAACACCGACCAGTGCCGCATGAGTATGCGTCGCTGCCATAAGCGGGCCAAGCGGCCGTTCCCGGCAGTGAAGGGTCGCAAGTAGATCAGTCCGAAATGGACCACACAGCTTGTGATGATCGGTGGGAAATCGTCCTCTTCTGCATACCGCAGCAGGTCCTGTACCACCGCGGGAAGGTCATGGGCACTAGCGGTGCGAAGGGGCTCCGGGTCGCCGTACAGGACATCCATGGGTCCGGTGCGGAAATGGCCAGCATCGGTGGCCAGGCCATGCATCAATAGGGTGTGGGCCTGGCGGAGGTCGTTGGCCAGGAAGGGGTCCATCTCGGGCAGGTGTTCCAGCGTGCGGTGGGTGTTCACCACTTCCAGGTCGGCAGGACCGATGGCGCCGGAAGGTCGGTTCACCAGCTCTGCCACGGGCAGGTGATCGAGCATACCGCCTTCTATCGCCACATTGGCGTGGACGGCGCTAACGCGGTAGGCACGGGCCAGGTCGGGCGGGCTGTGCTGCAGGTGCCGAGCATGGACCTCACCGAGCCGGTGGTGGATGTTGGCCACCAGGTTCAGCATGCGTGGATCGATGGAGTAATAGGTGATGGTGCCTAGGTCCATTGTAGCTCGTTAACAGATCATTTGATCTGAACAAATATAGACTTGTTCAGCATGTGGACCTTGCAAGGTTGTGGGTCGGAGCGCTGTTCGTTACCTGGTGTGGTGCGTGAGTAGTCCTTGTCAATCACTTGAATATCAAACAGATGGATATAAGTTCTGCAGTGGGTATGATCGGATCCCCGGTTGATCGGAGCGTGGGGTGCAGCGATTTTTCATCACCCAGGGATCGTTCATAAGATGGATCTCCCTACCTTCGCAGCCCGTTTTCGCCAAGGAGTGCGCGGAAACGCCTGAAAGCCAAGACGAAAGGACCTCATGCCAACGATCCAACAGCTCATCCGTAAGGGCCGCGAGAACCCTGAGTACAAGAGCAAGTCAGTTGCCTTGACCCGCTGCCCGCAGCGCCGTGGCGTGTGTACCAAAGTGTACACCACCACCCCCAAGAAGCCGAACTCGGCCCTCCGTAAGGTGGCCAAGGTTCGTTTGGTGAACGGGTACGAGGTGATCGCTTACATCGGCGGTGAAGGACACAACCTGCAGGAGCACAGCATCGTGCTTGTCCGCGGCGGTCGTGTGAAGGACCTTCCCGGTGTGAAGTACCACATCGTACGAGGCGTGCTCGACACCTCGGGTGTGGAGGGCCGTAATCAGCGTCGTAGCAAGTATGGCACCAAGCGTCCGAAGCCCGGAGCAGCCCCTGCCAAGAAGAAGTAACCTGTCAGCACGAAGCAGCCATGCGCAAGAAGACAGTCAAGCACACCACGCTCCCCGATCCCAAGTTCGGTGACGTGCAAGTGACCAAGTTCGTGAACAACCTCATGTACGACGGCAAGAAGAGCAAGTCGTTCGATATCTTCTATTCCGCTATGGACATCGTGTCCGAGAAGAGCGGCGAGGAAGGTCTGGAGGTGTTCCGCAAAGCACTTACCAACGTGACCCCCCAAGTGGAGGTTCGTAGTCGCCGGGTGGGCGGTGCCAACTTCCAGATCCCACAGTCGGTCCGTGAGGACCGCAAGAAGAGCTTGGCCATGAAATGGCTCATCGGTTACGCACGTAACCGCAACGAGCGGAGCATGGCCATGAAGCTGGCGAACGAGATCCTGGCCGCTTCCAAGGAAGAGGGTGGGGCGTTCAAGAAGAAGGAGGAGATCCACAAGATGGCCGAGGCCAACAAGGCATTCAGCCACTTCCGTTTCTGATAACGACGGTAGAGCGAGCACGATCATGGCCAAGAGGGACCTAACATTCACGCGCAACATCGGCATCATGGCGCACATCGATGCCGGGAAGACCACCACTTCCGAGCGCATCCTGTACTACACGGGTCTTGTTCACAAGATCGGTGAGGTGCATGACGGTGCGGCCACCATGGATTGGATGGCGCAGGAGCAGGAGCGTGGTATCACCATCACCAGCGCCGCCACCACCACCAGTTGGGATTATCGTGGTGACAAGTACAAGATCAACCTGATCGATACGCCGGGTCACGTGGACTTCACCGTTGAAGTGGAGCGTAGTCTACGCGTGCTGGACGGTGCTGTGGCCCTGTTCTGTGCTGTTGGCGGCGTAGAGCCCCAGAGCGAGACCGTTTGGCGCCAGGCCAACAAGTACAAGGTGCCCCGCATCGGTTTCGTCAACAAGATGGACCGCAGCGGTGCCGACTTCTTCAACGTGGTGAAGCAGATCCGCGAGCGCCTCGGCGCGAACCCGGTTCCCCTGCAAGTGCCCATCGGTGCTGAGGCGGACTTCAAGGGTGTGGTGGACCTGATCAACAACCGCGGCATGGTATGGAACGAAGCCGACCAGGGCATGACCTGGAGCGAGGTTCCCATCCCCGAGGACCTGAAGGAGACCGTGAAGGAATGGCGCGACAAGCTCATCGAAGCCGTTGCTGAGAGCGACGACAAGTTGATGGAGAAGTACTTCGCCGATCCCGATAGCTTGACCGAAGCCGAGGTGATGGCCGCGATCCGTAAGAGCGCGATCAACATGAGCATCACCCCGATCCTGTGCGGTAGCGCCTTCAAGAACAAGGGTGTGCAGACCATGCTCGATGCTGTGATGGCCTATTTGCCCAGCCCAATGGATATCGAGGCGGTCACGGGTATCGATCCCCGCACCGATACCGAGATCCTGCGTCGTCCCGATCCCGATGAGCCTTTCGCTGGTCTTGCCTTCAAGATCGCGACCGATCCGTTCGTGGGTCGCCTGGCATTCTTCCGCGCCTACAGCGGCGTGTTGGAGGCCGGTAGCTACGTACTGAACACGCGTAGTGACAAGAAGGAGCGTATCAGCCGCATCTTCCAGATGCACTCCAACAAGCAGAACCCTGTGGAGCGTATCGTTGCCGGTGACATCGGCGCGGCAGTAGGTTTCAAGGACATTCGTACCGGTGACACGCTATGTGCCGAGGAGCATCCGATCATTCTGGAGAGCATGAGCTTCCCGGAGCCGGTGATCGGTATCGCTGTGGAGCCGAAGACCCAGGCCGATCTGGACAAGATGGGTGCGGCATTGGCCAAGTTGGCCGAGGAGGATCCGACCTTCAAAGTGCACACCGACGAAGAGACCGGTCAGACCGTGATCAGCGGAATGGGCGAACTGCATTTGGAGATCCTCGTGGACCGCATGAAGCGCGAGTTCAAGGTGGAGTGCAACCAAGGCGCGCCCCAGGTGAAGTACAAGGAGGCCATCACGGGCTCCGTGGAACACCGCGAGTTGTACAAGAAGCAGACGGGTGGTCGCGGTAAGTTCGCGGACATCCATGTACGCATCGAACCACAGACCGATCCCGAGAAGACAGGCTTGGTGTTCGTGGACGAGATCAAGGGTGGTAGCATCCCGAAGGAATTCATCGCACCGGTGCAGAAAGGCTTCGAGGCTTCCTTGAAGAACGGTGTGCTCGCCGGGTTCCCTATCGAGACCTTGAAAGTGACCTTGTACGATGGAAGTTTCCACAACGTGGACTCCGACGCACTGAGCTTCGAGATCTGCGCGAAGAGCGCCTTCCGTACGGCCCTGCCCAAGTGCAAGCCGGTGCTGTTGGAGCCCATCATGAAGATCGAGGTGATCACGCCTGAGGAGAACATGGGTGATATCGTGGGCGACCTCAACCGTCGCCGCGGAACCATCCAAGGCATGGAGGACCGTTCCGGCGCTAAGGCGATCAAAGGCACCGTGCCTTTGAGCGAGATGTTCGGCTACGTGACCTCCCTGCGCACCATGAGTTCCGGCCGTGCAAGCAGCACCATGGAGTTCAGCCACTACGATCCAGCACCCAATAACGTGACCGAAGCCGTCCTGGCCAAGGTGCGCGGTAAAGTTTCAGCCTAACGCAAACAGCGATGACCCAGAAGATCCGCATAAAGCTGCGGTCCTACGATCACAATCTCGTCGACAAGAGCGCCGAGAAGATCGTAAAGACGGTGAAGAGCACGGGCGCCGTGGTCAGTGGTCCTATTCCACTGCCTACACACAAGCGCATATTCACCGTGCTCCGCTCCCCGCACGTGAACAAGAAGGCCCGCGAGCAATTCCAGCTCTGCAGCTACAAACGCATGATGGACATCTACAGCTCGTCCTCCAAGACGATCGATGCCCTGATGAAGCTGGAACTCCCCAGCGGCGTGGACGTGGAGATCAAGGTTTGACCGATAACACGACACAGCCATGAGCGGATTGATCGGAAAGAAGATCGGAATGACCAGCCTGTTCGATACGGACGGGTCCTTGGTGGCCTGCACGGTGATCGAAGCAGCCCCCAATGTGGTCAGCCATGTGAAGACCCTCGAGAAGGACGGGTACACTGCGGTGCAGTTGTCCTCCGGCGAGCGTCGGGTGAAGAACACGCCTGCGGCAGCGCTGGGCCATTACAAGAAGGCCGGAACCACCCCCAAGGTGAAGGCTCACGAGTTCAAGGAATTCGAGGAGACCATGACCTTGGGCCAGACGGTTAGCGTTGAACTGTTCGAAGAAGGCAGCTTTGTCACCGTTACTGGCAACAGCAAGGGTAAGGGCTTTCAAGGTGTGGTGAAGCGTCACGGCTTCAGTGGTGTCGGTGAGGCTACGCACGGTCAGCATGACCGTAGCCGTGCCCCCGGTTCACTGGGTGGTTCATCCTATCCCAGCCGTGTGTTCAAGGGCCTCCGTATGGCCGGTCGCACGGGCGGCAATAAAGTGACCACCGAGAACCTCAAGGTGGTGAAGGTGGACGCTGGTAAGAACCTGTTGCTGTTGCGCGGTACCGTTCCTGGTGCCAAAGGCAGCTTCGTGATCATCTGGAAGTAAGATGGAACTCGAGATCTTCGGCAAGGACGGCAAGTCCACCGGCAAGAAAGCCAAGCTGAGCGATGCGGTGTTCGGGATCGAACCGAACGACCACGCCATCTGGTTGGATGTGAAACAACACTTGGCGAACAAGCGCCAGGGGACCTCCAAGACGCTCGAGAAGAGCGAGGTTTCAGGTTCCACCAAGAAACTGCACCGTCAAAAGGGCACGGGTGGAAGCCGGAAGGGTTCCATCAAGAGCCCCCTGTTCAAGGGCGGTGCGCGCGTGTTCGGCCCCAAGCCCCGCGACTACCACTTCAAACTGAACAAGAAGGTGAAGGACCTGGCCCGTCGCAGTGCCCTGACCTACAAGGTGAAGGACGGCTCGGTGAAGGTGTTGGATTCGGTGGCCATGTCGGCTCCCCGCACCCGCGAGTTCGCTGCCATCCTGAAGGCCTTCGAACTCGGTGAGCGTAAGAGCATCCTGGTGGTTCCGTCCAAGGATGACAACGTGATCCTGAGCGCACGCAACCTGCAGGGTGCGCGTGTGGTGGTGGCCAGTGAGCTGAGCACCTATGATATCATGAACGCCAACGGGGTATTGATCGTGAAGGAAGCGATCACCTCATTGGAGAACACCCTCACCAAGTAAGCCATGAGCCAGATCATCATCCGACCGATCGTCACTGAGAAGATGACGGCACAGGGCGAGAAGGAAGGCCGTTACGGCTTCGTTGTCGCCAAGACGAGCAACAAGGTGCAGATCAAACAAGCAGTGGAGAAGGAGTACAACGTCACGGTTACGGGCGTTCGCACCATGATCTGCCGCGGCAAGAACCGCACGCGTTACACCAAGAGCCTCATCCTGAAAGGGCGTACGAACAGCTTCAAGAAAGCCATCGTGAGCCTGAAGAGCGGCGAGGTCATCGATCTCTACAGCAGCATCTGATCCCGGTATCCACCTGAGCCATGGGCATTCGCAAACTCAACCCGGTCACTCCCGGCACCCGTCACAAGGTGATCACCGACTTCGAAGGTGTCACCACACGTGTGCCGCTGAAGTCATTGACCAGCGGAACCACCAAGAGCGGTGGCCGTAACAACCAAGGAAAGATGACCATGCGCTACATCGGCGGTGGTCACAAACAGCGCTACCGTGTCATCGACACGAAACGGGACAAGTTCGGTATCCCTGCGGTGGTGAAGACCATCGAGTACGATCCGAACCGCAGTGCACGTATCGCGCTGTTGTTCTACGCGGATGGCGAGAAGCGTTATATCCTGGCACCGAACGGTCTCCAGGTGGGACAAACGATCGTGAGCGGTCGTACGGGTGTTGCCCCCGAAGTAGGGAACACGCTTCCGCTGAGCGAGATCCCAGTGGGTACCATCATCCACAACATCGAGCTTCAGCCGGGTCAAGGTGGAACGATCGCACGCAGCGCCGGCACCTTCGCCCAATTGAGCGCCCGTGAAGGACGCTACGCCACGCTGAAGATGCCGAGCGGTGAGGTCCGTATGATCCTGGTGAGCTGTTTGGCCACCGTGGGTACCGTGGGCAATAGCGAGCACATGCTGCAGAAGAGCGGTAAGGCCGGTCGCAGCCGCTGGCAGGGTCGTCGTCCCCGCACCCGTGCGGTGGCCATGAACCCGGTCGATCACCCGATGGGTGGTGGTGAGGGCCGTGCATCCGGTGGTCACCCACGGAGCCGCAAGGGTCTATTGGCGAAGGGTAAGAAGACCCGCGCCCCGAAGAACCGGTCGAACAAGTTCATCGTCGAACGCATCAACGCCAAGAAGGGCGCCTGAACCTAGCCGGACCGGTGTACGCCGGTCCCAACTGAAGAACCAATGAGCCGTTCACTCAAGAAACCGCCGTTCATCCACTACAAGCTTTCGAAGCGTGTGGATGACGCCCAGACCTCGGGCAAGAAGACCGTGATCAAGACCTGGTCACGTGCCTCCACCATCAGCCCCGAGTTCGTAGGCCTGACGATCGCCGTACACAATGGCAACAAGTTCATTCCGGTCTACGTGACCGAGAACATGGTGGGCCACAAGCTGGGCGAGTTCGCGCCCACCCGCACCTACCGCGGTCACTCTGGTAACAAGAAGAACTAAGCACGACCATGGGAGCTCGTAAGAAACTAGCAGCCGATGCGCGTAAGGAGGCCCTGAGGACGGTGGCCATCGCACAGCTTCGCAATGTGCCCACCTCACCGCGCCGCATGCGCCAGGTGGCCGACAACATCCGTGGTCTGGGCGTTGACAAGGCCTTGGGCATCCTGGAGTTCAGTACACGTCACGCCAGCGAGCCGCTGTACAAGCTGTTGCGCAGTGCGATCGCGAACTGGGAGGCCAAGAACGAGGGTCGCAAGGCCGACGAGGCCGGCCTGATCGTGAAAAGCGTGCAGGTGAACGAGGCGCGTGGTCTGAAGCGTATGCTTCCCGCTCCACAGGGCCGTGCTTACCGCATGAAGAAGCGCAGCAACCACGTGAGCCTGATCGTCGATACCGCCAACTAAGAGCCGAGAGACACTACCATGGGACAGAAAGTACATCCGATCGGTTACCGCCTTGGCTTCGTCAAGGGCTGGGACAGCAACTGGTACGGCGGCAAGAACTACACCGACAAATTGGTGGAGGACGAGCAGATCCGTCAGTACCTGATGGCCCGCCTGAAGAAGGCGAGCGTGAGCCGGATCATCATCGAGCGCACCCTGAAGCTGGTGACCGTGACCATCAATACCGCACGCCCCGGTGTGATCATCGGTAAAGGTGGCGCCGAGGTCGACAAGCTGCGCGAGGAGCTGAAGAAGCTCACCGGCAAGGACGTTCAGATCAACATCTTCGAGATCAAGCGGCCCGAGTTGGACGCCCGCCTCGTGGCTGACAGCATCGCCCGTCAGTTGGAAGGTCGTATCAGCTTCCGCCGAGCCATGAAGATGGCCGTGGCCAGCAGCATGCGCATGGGTGCTGAAGGGATCAAGTTGACCGTCAGCGGTCGCTTGAACGGTGCCGAGATCGCACGTACGGAAAGCTATCGCGAAGGACGCGTGCCACTGCACACCCTGCGCGCCGATATCGACTTCGCCATCACCGAGGCACACACCAAGATGGGACGCATCGGCATCAAGTGCTGGATCATGCGCGGTGAAGTGTATGGCAAGAAGGACCTGAGCCCGAACCAGGGACAGGTGAAGGGTCAGGGCGGTCCTGGTGGACGTGGTCCTGGCGATCGTCCGGAGCGTCGTGGCGGCAATGACCGTCGTGGCCCTGGAGGTGATCGTGGCGAGCGTCGTGGCCCAGGTGGCCCAGGCGGTGACCGTCGTGGTCCCGGAGGCCCCGGAGGGGATCGCCGTGGTGGAGGAGGTGGTAATCGTGGAGGAAACCGCAGTAACAACTAAGAGCCATGTTGCAACCGAAGCGTAGCAAGCGCCGCAATATGCACAAGGGCCGCATGAAAGGGCAGGCCCAGCGCGGACATCGAGTAACGTTGGGTTCCTTCGGCCTCAAGGCGATGGACAGCGTGTGGCTCACCGGTCGCCAGATCGAGGCGGCCCGTATCGCCCTCACCCGCTTCATGAAGCGTGAAGGTCAGGTGTGGATCAAGGTGTTCCCGGACAAGCCCGTGACGAGCAAGCCTGCAGAGGTGCGTATGGGTAAGGGTAAGGGTTCGCTGGACCATTGGGTGGCCGTGTGCCATGCTGGCCGCATCATCTTCGAAGTGGATGGTATACCCACCGCAACGGCCCAGGAGGCCCTGCGTCTGGCAGCACAGAAACTGCCGATCAAGACCAAGTTCGTGACCCGCGAGGACTACGACGGCCAATAATTGGAGCCATGAAAAAGAAAGGATTGGAATTGAAGGACCTCTCGGTGGTGGAGCTGAACGATAAGCTTCAGGAAGAGCGCTCGGCGTTGACCAAGCTGCGCTTCAACCATACGGTGAGCCCGATCGAAAGCCCGATGCAACTGCGTGCCAAGCGTAAGGACGTGGCACGCATCCTCACTGAGCTCCGCAAGCGCGAGCTCGCCAATACGACCAGCAAATGAGCACCAATGCGACCCCGGTGGAACGTAACCTGCGCAAGGAGCGCGTGGGCATCGTGACCAGCGATAAGATGAACAAGAGCGTGGTGGTCCTGGTGGAACGCCGCGTGATGCACCCGAAGTACGGGAAGTTCGTGAAGATGTCCAGCAAGTTCATGGCGCACGATGAAAAGGAGGAAGCCCACATCGGCGACACGGTCCGCATCAGCGAGACCCGTCCGTTGAGCAAGCAAAAACGCTGGCGTGTGGTGGAAGTGGTGGAACGTGCCAAGTAATCAGACAGAGCGATGATCCAACAGGAATCCCGGCTCAATGTGGCCGACAACAGTGGCGCCAAGGAGGTGCTTTGCATCCGGGTGCTGGGCGGGACCGCCCGTCGTTATGCCCGCATCGGAGATACGATCGTGGTCACGGTGAAGGACGCCATGCCGAACGGAAGTGCCAAGAAGGGCACGGTCCACAAGGCCGTGGTGGTGCGCACCAAGAAGGAGACCCGTCGCAAGGACGGCAGTTATATCCGCTTCGACGATAACGCGGTGGTGATCCTGGATGCCGCTGGCGAGATGAAGGGTACCCGCATCTTCGGACCCGTTGCCAAGGAGTTGCGCGAGAAGAAGTTCATGAAGATCATCTCCCTGGCACCCGAGGTGCTCTAATGCCGACGATCATGCAGAAGAAGACGCACATCAAGAAGGGCGACATGGTGAAAGTGCTCGCCGGCGAGGACCGCTCCAAGCAGGGGCGTGTGCTCGAGGTGGACCGTGACCGGATGGTCGCGATCGTGGAAGGCCTCAACATCAACAAGAAGCATAGCAAGCCCACCACGGCCAACCCACAGGGTGGTATCGTGGAGAAGGAGGGCCCCATCCATGTCAGCAACCTGATGCTGATCGACGCGAAGACCGGAACGCCGGGCCGTGTGGGTCGTACAGTGGGCAAGGAGGGTCGTCTGGAGCGTGTTGTGAAGACCAAGAAAACGGCTGCCAAGTAATGAGCTACGTACCAAGGCTTCGTGCCAAATACCACAATGAGGTGGTGCCCGCGCTCCAGAAGGAGTTCGGCTACAGCAGTCCCATGGAGGTTCCCCGCCTGTTGAAGATCAGCCTGAACCAAGGCCTCGGAAGCGCGGTGGGCGATAAGAAGGTGGTGGAGAATGCCGTGACGGAGATGTCCGCCATCGCCGGCCAGAAAGCGGTCCCCACCGTCTCCAAGAAGGACATCAGCAACTTCAAGCTCAGGAAGGGCATGCCCATCGGAGCGCGCGTGACGTTGCGCAGCGATCGCATGTTCGAATTCCTGGATCGGCTGATCGCCGTTTCGCTGCCCCGGACACGTGACTTCCGCGGGGTGAAAGCCGCCGGCTTCGATGGCCGCGGGAACTTCACCTTCGGTGTGAAGGAGCAGATCATCTTCCCGGAGATCGACATCGACAAGGTGACGAAGCTCCAAGGGATGGACATCACCTTCGTGACCACGGCCAGGACGGATGCTGAGGCGAAAGCCTTGCTCACCGCCTTCGGCTTCCCGTTCTCAGACAAGAAATAACGACCAGACCAGAAGTTACCATGGCCAAGGAATCCATGAAAGCGCGTGAGCGCAAACGTGCCAAGATGGTGGAGAAGTACGCTGCCAAGCGTGCTACCCTGAAAGCCGCTGGCGATTGGGAAGGGCTGCAGAAGCTCCCCGCCAACAGCAGCTATGTGCGCAAGCACAACCGCTGTCAGCTCACGGGTCGCCCCCGCGGCTACATGCGCATCTTCGGCATCTCTCGCAACGTGTTCCGCTTGATGGCGCTGGAGGGTAAGATCCCTGGTGTGACCAAGAGCAGCTGGTAAGTAACGACGATACGACCATGACGACCGATCCCATAGCCGATTACCTGACCCGTTTGCGCAACGCCATCCTGGCGCGCAAGAAGGTCGTTGAGGTGCCCGCGAGCAACCTGAAGAAGGACATCACGCGCATCCTGTACGACAAGGGCTACATCCTGTCCTGGAAATCCGAGGACGACGGCAAGCAAGGCATCATCAAGATCGCTTTGAAGTACAACACGCAAACCCGTCAGAGCGCGATCAAGGAGTTGGTGCGTGTGAGCTCGCCGGGCCTGCGCAAATACGCCCATGCGGAGGACCTGCCCCGTGTGCTGAACGGCCTTGGCGTGGCCATCATCTCCACCAGCAAGGGTGTGGTCACCGATAAGGAGGCCCGTGTCCTGAACGTGGGAGGTGAGGTATTGTGCTATGTGAGCTAAGCCCCAGGACCATGTCACGCATAGGAAAAGCACCGATCAGTCTGCCCAAAGGGGTGGAGATCACCATCAGCGACAAGAACCTGGTGACCGTGAAGGGCCCCAAGGGGACCTTGGTCCAGCCGGTCGACCCGGACATGACCGTGAAACAGGATGCCGGAGTGGTGAGCTTGGAACGCCCAAGTGATGCCAAGCCGCACCGCGCCAAGCACGGCCTCTACCGTTCACTCATCGCCAACATGGTGAAGGGTGTGAGCGAAGGCTTCGTCATCGAGCAGGAGTTGGTCGGCGTGGGTTACCGCGCCACCGCGAAGGGCCAACAACTCCAATTGGCACTGGGCTTCTCGCACACCATCACCATCGACCTTCCCTCGGAGATTAAGGTGAGTGCTGCTCAGGAGAAAGGAAAGAACCCCATCGTTCGCCTGGAATCGGCGGACAAACAACTGATCGGTCAAGTGGCCGCCAAGTTGCGCTCGTTGCGCAAGCCTGAGCCTTACAAAGGCAAGGGTGTTCGCTTCGTGGGTGAACTGGTGCGTCGTAAGGCTGGTAAAGCTGCAGGCAAATAAGAACGACCATGGCATTCGATAGGATCGCACGCCGACTGAAGATCAAGCAACGGGTACGCAAGAACGTGCACGGCACGCCCACGCGCCCTCGTCTTTCGATCTACCGTAGCAACGTGGGCATGTATGCCCAGATCATTGATGACGAGGCTGGCCACACGCTGGTGAGCGTCTCATCGCTGAAGGACAAGAAGGCCAATGGTGTTCCAAAGTTGGAACAGGCCAAGCAGGTGGGTCGTGCCATCGCCGAGAAGGCGAAGGCAGCGGGCATCGAGCTGGTGGTCTTCGACCGCAACGGATACTTGTACCATGGCCGGGTGAAAGCCCTGGCCGAAGCCGCCCGTGAAGGAGGCCTCAATTTCTGATCACACCGACGCACATGTCAGAGACGAACAACAAGAAGGTCAAGAGCAGCGATCTCGAGCTGAAGGATAAGCTCGTGGCGTTGAACCGCGTGACCAAGGTGACCAAGGGCGGACGCACCTTCACCTTCGCCGCCATCGTGGTGGTGGGCAATGAGAACGGTGTGGTGGGCCATGGCCTGGGTAAGGCCAAGGAGGTCCAGGAGGCCATTGCCAAGGGCATCGATGATGCCAAGAAGAACCTGGTGAAGGTCCCTGTGCTGAAGGGTACGATCCCCCACTCGCAGGAAGGCAAGTTCGCCGGTGCTCAGGTGTTCCTGAAACCCGCTGCACATGGAACCGGTGTGATCGCCGGTGGTGCCATGCGCGCTGTGCTGGAGAGCGTGGGGATCACCGATGTGTTGGCCAAGAGCAAGGGTAGCAGTAACCCGCACAACGTGGTGAAGGCCACGATCGAGGCACTGGTCAACCTGCGCGATGCCAACCAGGTGTCACGCCAGCGTGGTGTGGCCATGACGAAAGTATTCAACGGATAAGACATCGACGTGCCGCTAGCGCGGACGGACCGACCATGAGCAAGCTGACCATCACCCAGACCCGCAGCCAGATCAAGTGCCCGAAGCGGCAAAAGGATACCCTCAAGGCCCTTGGCTTGGGGCGTATCGGTAAGACCCGACACGTGGAGGCCACCCCGCAGATCCGTGGGATGGTCGAGAAGGTGCACCACTTGGTGACCGTGACGGAAGCCTGAGCGTAGCGAGAACGAGAACGATCCTAAGACCGCGCCGTGCGAACGGCGAAAAGAAATGGACCTGAGTAAATTGAAACCGGCCGAAGGGGCCACCAAGAAGGAGAAACGCATCGGTCGCGGCCAAGGCAGCGGTCGTGGTGGTACCTCCACCAAGGGCCACAAGGGCCAGAAGGCACAGGCCGGCTACAACCACAAACGTGGTTTCGAGGGCGGTCAGATGCCACTGGTGCGTCGTGTACCAAAGTTCGGCTTCACCAACCCCACCCGTGTGGAGTTCAAGGGGATCAACCTGGACACCTTGCAGACCCTTGCCGAGAGCAAGGGCCTGAAGACCATCGATCCCAAGGCCCTCTATGAGAACGGGCTGATCTCGCGCAATGACAAGCTGAAGGTGCTTGGCCGTGGCGAATTGAAAGGAGCGATCAACGTCACCGCGCATGCGTTCAGCGCCACCGCCAAAGCGGCCATCGAGGCCAAAGGCGGTTCCGCTACGACCATCGCCAGCGTACAAGAGAAGGCATGAAGAACCTGATCGACACGGTCAAGAACATCTGGCGGATCGAGGAACTGCGTAACCGCATCCTCATCACGCTGGGTCTGTTGCTGGTGTACCGCATCGGCAGCTTCATCGTACTGCCCGGTGTTGACAGTGCGCAGATGGCGGCCAATGCAACCGGCGGAGGCGGTATCGTGGAGATCCTTTCGATCTTCACCGGTGGGGCCTTCACCCGTGCATCGATCTTCGCTTTGGGCATCATGCCTTACATCTCGGCCTCCATCATCATGCAGCTGGCCGGTATCGCGGTCCCGGCCGTACAGAAGATGCAGAAGGAGGAGAGCGGTCGCCGCAAGATCAATCAGTACACCCGCTACCTCACCATCCTGATCTGTGTGTTCCAGGCGCCGGGTTACATCTATGCCACGATCGAACCGGAGGCTCGCCCGGACAGCCAGTTCTGGCTCTTCACGAGCATCGTGATCCTCACCGCGTCCACGCTCTTCGTGATGTGGTTGGGTGAACGCATCACCGAACGCGGCCTGGGCAATGGGATCTCGCTGATCATCATGATCGGCATCCTCGCACAATTCCCTCAGGCCTTCGCGCAGGAAGTGGTGGGCCGCATGGGCCCTGGTGGTGGTGGCCTCGTGCTGCTGCTGGTCGAGGTGGTCCTGTGGGTGCTCATCATAGCAGGATGCATTCTGCTGGTGCAGGGTACACGACGCATTCCCGTGCAGTTCGCCAAGCGTGTGCAGGGCAACAAGCAGTATGGAGGCGTGCGTAACTACATCCCGCTGAAGGTGAATGCTGCGGGTGTGATGCCGATCATCTTCGCTCAGGCCATCGTGCTCGTGCCGATGTACTTGGCGCAGGCGTTCGATGAACCACCCACCTGGTTGGTGAGCATCGCCAACAGCCAGGGCTTCTTCTACAACTTCACGTTGTTCCTGATGGTGGTGGCCTTCACGTACTTCTATACGGCCATCACGGTCAATCCGAACCAGTTGGCCGATGACATGAAGCGCAACGGTGGGTTCATCCCTGGTGTGAAGCCCGGCAAGCAGACCGCTGGTCACATCGATGATCTCCTGTCGCGCATCACGTTGCCCGGGGCCATCTTCCTGGGGATCGTGGCGATCCTGCCCGCCTTTGCCGGCATGATGGGGATCAAACAGGGCTTCGCCCAGTTCTTCGGAGGTACATCGTTGTTGATCATGGTGGGTGTGTTGTTGGACACGCTGCAGCAGATCGAAAGTCATCTCTTGATGCGTCATTACGACGGATTGATGAAGTCAGGACGGATCAAGGGGCGTAGTGCAGGAGCGGCGTACGGCATGGCTGGATAGGACATGGGTCGCACCGTGGACCATCTCAGCGATGACGACATCGCGTTGTTGAAGGAGAGTTCTTTGCTTGTTGGAAGGACCTTGGCCGAAGTGGCAAGGCATATCGCACCGGGGGTGACCACGGGAGCGCTGGACGAGATGGCGGAAACGTTCATCAGGGACAGTGGCGGTGTGCCCGGCTTCAAAGGCTTGTATGGGTGCCCCAGCACCTTGCTGATCAGCGTGAACGAGGAAGTGGTCCATGGCCTGCCTGGTAAGCGCGTGTTGAAGGAGGGTGATGTGGCCAGCGTGGATTGCGGCGTGCTGATGAACGGTTTCTACGGCGACAGTGCATACACCTTCATGGTGGGCGAAGTGGCCGAGCCGGTGAAGCAGTTGCTGCGTGTCACGCTCGAGTGCCTGGACAAAGGCATGGCCCAAGCGGTGGAGAACAACCGCACGGGAGATATCGGACACGCGATCCAGCAGCATGCCGAAGCCCACGGATACGGCGTAGTACGTGAACTGGTCGGGCACGGTGTGGGGCGCAAGCTTCACGAGCCACCCGAAGTACCGAACTACGGACGACGCGGGCACGGCGCCAAGCTCAGCACCGGCATGGTGCTCGCCATCGAACCCATGATCAACATGGGGGTGAAGGAGGTGAAGCAGATGGGTGATGGCTGGACCGTGGTGACACGCGACGGCAAACCCAGCGCCCATTTCGAGCATAACGTGGCGGTTCGCCCCGGTAGAACAGAGGTCCTTTCCACGTTCAGCTACATCGAGGATGTGCTGAAGGCAACGGGAATGCTATTGGACAAGGGGAGCGCGATACGCTCCATGAACGGATAGGAAGGTCGAACGAACAGAACAGGAAACGGCAGGCATGAGCAAAACGGGAACGATCGAGCAGGATGGCGTCATCAAAGAGGCGCTCAGCAATGCCATGTTCCGCGTTGAGCTGGAGAACGGTCACGTCATCGTTGCGCACATCTCGGGTAAGATGCGGATGCACTACATCCGGATCCTGCCAGGTGACAAGGTGAAGGTGGAGATGAGCCCGTACGACCTGAGCAAAGGACGCATCACCTTCCGATACAAAAGCTAAGAACCCAGGAAACCATGAAGGTCAGGGCCTCCCTCAAACCACGCTCAGCGGACTGCAAGATCGTCCGTCGCAAAGGGCGTTTGTACATCATCAACAAGAAGAACCCGAAGTTCAAGCAGCGTCAAGGCTGATAAACGAACGAGCATGGCACGTATCGCAGGCATCGACCTACCCAAAAGCAAACGGGGCTGCATTGGCCTCACGTACATCTATGGCATCGGCCGCAGCACCGCCCTGGAGATCCTGGAGGCTGTGGAAGTGGACCCCGATACCAAGGTGGAGGACTGGACCGATGATGAGCAGGCGCGGATACGCCAGCACATCAACGAACAGATCAAGACCGAAGGTGCACTGCGCAGCGAAGTGCAGTTGAGCATCAAGCGTTTGATGGACATCGGCAGCTACCGTGGCCTACGCCACCGTGCTGGTCTGCCGGTCCGTGGACAGCGCACGCGCACCAATAGCCGCACCCGCAAGGGCAAGCGGAAGACGGTGGCCAACAAGAAGAAAGCGACCAAGTAAGCCCTGACCAAGATGGCAAAGCAAGATCAGAAAGGAGGCGGCAAGAAGAAGAAGAAGAACGTGGTGGTGGAGGCCTATGGACAGGCCCACATCCGTGCCACGTTCAACAACCTCATCGTTTCGCTGACCAACAACAAGGGAGAGGTGATCTCCTGGTCCTCCTCCGGCAAGCAAGGCTTCCGCGGCAGCAAGAAGAACACCCCCTATGCTGGCCAGGTGAGCGCCGAAGAGGCCGCACGCGAGGCACACGAGTTGGGCCTGCGCAAGGTGAAGGTGTTCGTGAAAGGCCCCGGTTCGGGCCGCGAGAGCGCCATCCGTGCCCTGCACAACAGCGGTGTCGAGGTCACCGAGATCGTCGATATCACCCCGATGCCCCACAACGGCTGCCGTCCACCCAAGAAGCGCCGCGTTTAATAACCCGTAGGAGCGCGTGGACGCGCGCTCCGTTGTTGGTACGGATGCCGTACCCAAAAGAAAAGAAGAATGGCACGTTACACAGGACCCAAGACCCGGATCGCACGGAAGTTCCAGGAAGCGATCTACGGACCGGACAAATGGATGGAGCGCAAGCCCCATGCCCCCGGTCAGCATGGCCCCACCAAGCGCCGCAAGAAGGAAAGCGAATACGCTGTCCAGTTGCGCGAAAAGCAGAAGGCGAAGTACACCTATGGTGTGCTGGAGCGCCAGTTCGAGAAGATGTACCATACCGCATCCAGCAAGCGGGGTATCACCGGTGAGGTGCTGCTCCAACTCTGTGAGGCCCGGTTGGACAACACGGTGTTCCGCCTCGGCGTGGCCCCTACCCGACGTGCCGCACGTCAGCTGGTGAGCCATGGCCACATCACCGTGGACGGTTCCGTGGTGAACGTGCCGAGCTACTCCCTCCGTCCCGGTCAATCGGTGGCCGTTCGTGAGAAGAGCCGTTCGCTGGAGGCCATCACCAACAGTGTTTCGGTGAATAGCAAGCGTTTCGACTGGTTGGAGTGGAACCCCACGCAGATGAGCGGCAAGTTCATCACCATGCCCGAGCGCGCCCAGATCCCGGAGAACATCCGCGAGCAGCTGATCGTGGAATTGTACTCCAAGTAAGAACCTAAACTCAGCCGACGATCCATGCCAATCCTTGAATTCCAACGGCCTGACAAGGTCACGATGATCGAATCCGACGACAAGCGGGGCACCTTCGAGTTCCGTCCGCTTGAGCCCGGTTACGGCATCACCATCGGCAATGCGCTCCGCCGGATCCTCCTGTCCTCCCTCGAAGGCCATGCCATCACGCAGGTCCGTATCGATGGTGTGGACCATGAGTTCAGCACCGTCAAGGGTGTGATCGAGGACATGACCGAGATCGTGCTCAACCTGAAGCAGGTGCGCTTCCGCCGTCAGTTGGATGATGTGAGCACCGAGAAGGTCTCCTTCACCATCACCGGCAAGGACACCTTCACCGCCGGTGATATCGGAAAGCACACCACCGGTTTCCAAGTGCTGAACCCCGAACTGGTGATCGCACACATGGAGTCCAGCGTGAAACTGCACGTGGAACTGATCATCGGCAAGGGCCGTGGTTACGTGCCTGCCGACGAGAACAAGGTGGAAGGCGCAGCCTTCGGTACCATCTTCATCGACAGCATCTTCACGCCGATCAAGAACGTGAAGTACACGGTGGAGAACACCCGTGTGGAGGAGAAGACCGATTACGAGAAGCTCACCATCGAGGTGGTCTCCGACGGCAGCATCTCCCCCAAGAACGCCCTGCAGGAAGCTGCCAAGATCCTCATCCACCATTTCATGTTGTTCAGCGATGAACGCATCAGCCTGGAGGTGGAGGAGCGCAGCACCGGCATGAGCAGCGGTAGCAACGACTCCGACGAGTTCGATGAGACGAGCCTGCACATGCGCCAGCTGTTGAAGACCAAGCTGGTGGACATGGACCTGAGCGTGCGCGCCCTGAACTGCTTGAAGGCAGCCGACATCGAGACCCTCGGTGACCTGGTATCCTTCAACAAGAACGACCTCTTGAAGTTCCGCAACTTCGGGAAGAAGAGCCTGACCGAGTTGGAGGACCTGGTGGAGAACAAGGGCTTGAGCTTCGGGATGAACGTAAGCAAGTACAAACTGGACCGGGAGTGATGTCCTGGCGATGATCCATCGCCCGAAGCACCACGATCGTCAACGACGAAGAAGTCATGAGACACGGAAACAAGAACAACGCCCTCGGCCGCAAGAAGGCCCACCGGGACGCGCTGATGAGCAACATGGCGATCTCCTTGATCGAGCACAAGCGCATTGAGACCACGCTGGCCAAGGCGCGTGCCCTGCGCATCTATGTGGAGCCGCTGATCACCAAGAGCAAGGAGGACAGCACCCACAGCCGCCGTACGGTGTTCAGCCTGCTGCAGAACAAGGAGGCCACCGCCGCCCTGTTCCGCGATGTGGCGCCGAAAGTGGCTACCCGTCCCGGAGGCTACACGCGCATCATCAAGCTGGGCAACCGCACCGGTGATGCCGCTGAGATGGCCATGATCGAACTGGTGGACTTCAACACCACCTACACCAAGGAGAAGACCGCCGGTACCGAGGTGAAGAAGACCCGCCGCAGCCGCCGCCCCGCTGGCGAGAAGGCCGCTGCCCCCAAGGCTCCCAAGGCCGAAGGAGGCGAAGCCGCTGCCGAGTAAGACCGCAGACGAGCACATTACGAAAGGGCGCCGCGAGGCGCCCTTTTGGCGTTATAGGGCAATTCGATCAGTTGGGGAACAAACATGGTGAACGGCGAGCGATGGAACGGTACGCGAAAGCCCGCAATGCCCTCCGGAAAGCGGCGAAGGATGCCGAACGCCTCCCTAGCCCTATCTGACCCTCATGGCCTCAGGTACCACATCACGCATATTAAGCATTGAACCACAGGCTGATGTAGAGCTGCGGCACTCGGAGGTGATGGATTGGAACATGACCGATCGGACTATTGACCTTTTCGCATAGATCGGAAGAACTCCCTGTACAGCTGAGCTGTCGAGAGGCGCCAGATCCGGCCTTCCGATTTCTGGTCAGCGATGAGGAAGATCCGGAAAGCCTCAGCCTTATCGTCCCGCTCAAATAAGACCCTTCCCAAGTGGAACTCCCGCTCGCCGATATCCTGGCGTTGTAGGTCGCAATTCTGAAGGCGATCGGCCATCACATAAGCTTGTTCAAGATCCTTGTGTTTCAGAAAGAGTGAGACCAGGTACTGCGTGATGGTGAACGACTCCGCTTGATCGGTCCTAGGCTCTGGGAGAAGAAGCCAGGCTTCGTTCAACGTGTCAATGGCCAGTTGCATATTCCCCTCTTTACTTGCTTCCACGGCTTTTTTCCTGAGGTGTTCGACCTCCAAGGCGATCTTTTCGGGCAACATTTGCGTGTTAGCGGATGTTTTTTTTCGATGGAAATCAGGTACTTCGGGTCTTCAGACATGAAGACCCTGTTACCGACTACAAGGTCCCACCGCTACGCGTGGTTTGGTACTCGATGGGCCGCACGGAAGAAGTAGGCCCAGGCGATAGGTGGGGCAACGACTCTATCGAGAATCTATGAAACGATGTCCGGCTTTTTCTTCGCAGAATGCCACAATATCCGCATGAAGGAGATTTAGAAATCCTGCATAATTGCGCGAGATAATACGAATAGGTGATGCTGTCGAAGAAAAATAAAGACCATTCTCAATTCGATTGTTTGGTAGTAAATAGGTCGAATTCGTGGTCTGTTCGATCGCAATCAAATTTCCACCACCGGTTGAGCCAACTACGAAGAATTCGCTGATTTTCGTGTTATCCTCGTTCAGGGCGATCAAATGAGATTGGGCCATTGTGAACTTCTTCAATGGATGAATGAAATAGCCATTGTGGACGTCAGGTAAATTTATTCCGTCGCATATGCTGTAAAATGCGATCACCTCTGCTTCTGGGAAGAAGGGGGAAAAGTCCTTTTCTGTTAGTGATCTGCTGCAAAAATTCACAGCGTTGTCGCTGATCGGATAAGGAAAATCAAGAGTTCGGAGCACTCCAATGGCTGCGTCAATGGAACTGAGGATCGCCCCAACGCTGTGAGTCTTACTACCTGAACCAATGTGCGGCATATTTCGCGTCAATTGTGTTCTTGAATTTGATGATCTCATCTCCAGTGGCGGTTGGATGTAGTTTAAACCTCCGCAGGGTCTCCCGAGGAACGAGGGGCCCCTGCGGCCTCGTAGCCGCGCACACCCACCCCTATCCGAGGTCATCCCCATTGCGCCCACAAATTACACATCCGCCCTATCACCACGGTGCTCCTTTGCCATCTAGGAAACCGAACTCCTGGTAAGGTTATAGCGGTGCTCCACGATCCTCTCCACGCACATAGAAGGCGAAGCTGGAGTGCGGGTACTCCACCGCATCATCGGCCAGCCGCCACTTCTTGCTCACCGGGTTGGCGTGGATGTATTGTAATTTCTGCTCGATCATCGTCCCACTGAAGAGCTCCACCAGATCCGTTGAGGGCTGGAACACGCGGTGCTTCTGCCCACGTGCAGCGTCTGATGGCCGGATACCTGCTTGCAAGCGGTGCAGTAGGTCTGATCTGCCTGCCATGTTGAGCCGTTCGATCAGTTCGTAGGCCATGAACCGCTTGCCGTTGCTCAGGATCGTGTTGATGGCCCCATCATCGGGTACGCGGATGACGAAGTGCGCGTGGTTGGGCATGATGGCATAGCCGAAGAAACGATACCCCTTTCCATGCGCGATCCGCATCCAGTTGTACACGAGATCGCACTTTTGTAATTCGGAGAACAGCGGCACCCATTCGTGGCAACTGAAGGTGGCGAAGTACAAGGCACCATCTTTCTGGCGCAGCTTTCGGGTGGACATCACCACAAGGTAACGGTCGCGGCTTCTGGGCCGCAGGGTCGTCCGCCAAATGCGCGGACAGACCCGGCGGAGGCTTGCCTTGGGGGGCGATCGCGGAGGACACCCTGCGCAGGTTAAGAGGTGTTGCATTGGAACACGAAGCTCGCAATGACCTCCGGAAAACGGCGTAGGACGAGGAACGGCCCTCTCAACCCACCTGGTCATCGCGCAATGCAGAACGGTACGCACTACCCTGGCGCCTGATAAACAGGCTGTTGTGGAGCGGCAGTGGAGCTAGGTGATGGATTGGAACATTACCACTATCCCCTCTGATAGCCGCCAAGAATTGTATCGTCATCGGGAGGTAGGACGCTCCAACTTTCCTCTCGGAGTTCCTCATTGAACTTCAGCGCTCGCGGGCCGTCGGCTAGTCTGAAGAACGATCCGAACAGCCAGCCAATCGGGAAGTCTGCGAAGACATCTTTCCAGAACAGTTCCACCTTGTTGTTCGACTGGACGATGAGAACCTCTTCAGAAGTGAACCCCAGTTTGTTCTGGATATTCTTGGTCGGGGTGGCATAGGTCAAGTCCATTGGGTTAGCCACGGCGACCAGTTCGTCCGCCAAATAGTAGAGCGCGAAGCGTCGATCGATCAGGAAGACGTTCTCCACACACCTTCCTCCTTTCAGGTAGAGGCGCACCCGCTCGATCTTTCCCATAGTGACCTCTGGTGGGATGCGCCATTCCACGCGGAGTGCTTCCATATTGGAGGGGATGCCGAATTGTCCCGCGCTGTTCATCGCGTATGAATCCCGCGCACCTCTGTAACCAACGGTTCTCATGGGATTACCTAATGACCGGCCATCATCGAGATGAACCTGTTGTAGTGCTCCGTGCATGCTAGACATTGGGGCGTGCTGCCCACCACACTCCGTGATCGGCCGAAGAATGTCAATCCCCTAAATCCTACGGACTGTTGCGCCCCACCAAGCGTAAGGCCCTGCCTGCCCACTTTACCTGTGAGATAGAAGCCCCTTAACGTGAGCTGGTGCTGTGTGTATGATGCAGGCATTGTGTTCACCTGAGCCCCTCGCATGAAACCCAAGCCAAGTCGGCTGTAAGCCGCTGGCGTACTTGAGAAGGTGCTAGTCGTTGTAAATGACAAGCCTTGTGGAGTATAGCGTGCAACACGACCTGACCATACGATCTCTTCAAATACCGGTATCATCAATTGCCGAGATGAGTTCCTCAAGATCATCCCGTATATCAATTGGGAGCCTTTCTCCAGCATTGATTTCTTTCGCTTCATAGCGCAGACGCATCAATAACTCCCCGCTGGTGGAAGATCCTAAACGAGCATCTTCAATCCTATTGGCCAAATTGGAAAAACCCTGTTGTCTGAGTTTGTGCTCTATTCGCTTTGCGTGTTCGATGAAATCGTATGCCATGGTTATGGGATTAACAAGTTGGGAATGTAGCTGAAGCTGTTCAGGTGAACACCACCCGAAGGAAGAACCACCTCAATCGCGCCACCAAGATTTCCCCCCGCTACCGCGGATCTGCGATCCGTGGTCTCCAGTCATTCATCGGCATCTAAGTTATCGCAGTGATCTGTGATCACCTCACCCCAGAGCGTCTGCAATTTCAGCATCCCTGGTAGGCCCGCTTCATCGCGCGCGCTGGAGTACAGGTAGTGATGCGGCTCTTCCACCAAGCCTTCCTCCACCGGGTTCCGATGAATGTAACGCAGCTTCTGCTGGATAATGTCTGCACGTCGTAACCAGATCGGGTGCAGATCATGCTGCCACACTTGGTTTCCACCATCCGCCCTCTTGAAATGATCCATCAACCATTCGCGTCGGCTCTCCTGCGGGTTCCCTTCCACCGCTTTGAGCAGTGCTTTCGACGTGAACTTCTTGTGGTCGCGCAGGATTTCCTGCAGCTGATATCCTGCTTTCGCACGGGCGATCAAGTGAACGTGGTTGGTCATGATGCACCACGCGAAGAGCTCAAAACCTTTCTCGCGTTGGCAATGGCGCAAACTCTCTACGATGATGTCCTTATAGTCGGGCCGTGTCAATACATCCACCCAGCCGACCGTGGCATAGGTCAGGTAGTGCAGGTCCGTTTGGTCGTAGATCTTGTAGTTGCGGCTCACCAAGCCGAAGGTAGGGATGGCCGATCACAGATCGGCGGGAGCATTCCGGCACAGGTCAACTATGAAGGAACCACGGATCGCAGATCCGCGGGAGCGGGGGATTGATTGGTACTTGACCCCCAGGCAGGAGCCGAAGCAATTTGCATAAGCCTTGATCCATTGGCGTTCGCTGAGCGGCAAGATGACGAGGTGATGGATTGGAACATGACCTCCAGTCAGGGCTCTTTCGGGAGACGAACTGAATACGTGCTGTCGCGGGTCTGTTTGAAGCGACGTTCGAGGACAATTCGATGCAGGATGTGCTTGTGAAGGAGCTTGTTCCTTGTCGCACCATGCGCTACATCAGCCATCGAATCCAGCACCAGCGTTCTATTCGCATCTAAGAACGAAGTCCCGATCTCCACTAGTGTTCGCATGACAAGATCGTCAACGGGTTCTTTGTAGGTAACGACAACTACGGTGCTCCACCCTAGTCGGAGGTAGAGGCGCTCCTTAAAGCTAGTTGCACAACTCTTCGCGAAGTCCAAGATCAAAGAAGTGTCGTGGTCTTCCGGTATCAGGTACCAATTGGGTTCATACAATGGCCGCTGCAAAAGCTCCCCAATGGAAAAGCGCTTGGGGCAACATTGCAGATCACTTTCAATGTGGAAGTATCCGTCTAGGATGTGGATGTAGAAACGCATGTAGGAGCTGGAGCTACCAGAATTTCAGACCACTGATATCCAACGTGGGTAGTTTGAACGAATCAATTGACTCGGCAATTTTCCCAGTCAGGCTCTTGCCGAAGAAGTACTCCCCAATCACATCGGCGGCACCAAGCGCCAATCCGAACACCGGAACGGCAACACCAACTGCGAATAGACCAACACGTACTACGTCACCAGCAGATACCTTCCCATCCTTCAAAGAATCGTATAGGGTGGCGACACCACCGATCACTGGCGCAACCTTGTTGATCAGGCGTGCAGCAGGCGCGAGTGCCTTAGCCCATGACTGCTTTAGCTTGCCTAGCGTGATTAACCTATTGTTCTGAGGGTTGGCCTTGCGGACGTACTCTTCATTGAACTTGTTAATGTTCCATGGAACCTTGTTGTCCGGTGGATGTGGCAATCGGTCAGCAGCCTCCTTCAATCCATCAGAAAGCGCCTCAGAAATGAGTGCGACTGGGGCGGCGTATTTCTCATTCTCGGCGACCGCCTTGGCGACTGCCTCACTCGCACTGGCAACCTTTTCTAACGCACTCGAACTAGTCGTGTCGCCCCCTCCTTCTACGTGTGTCCCATCACGCTGCGCAGCGCTGGGCGTGTGTTCTGCTTGGATACTCGGAGGCATCACGGTGTTGGTCCCGGCCATGTCCCATCCGTAGTGATATGTAGCGCCCCACTTGTCTGCCTCTTGGTCATAGACCCAATCCACTTGGTGGATACCAGAGTCCCCCTTTTCCGTATAGTGGTAAGACGCTACCTGACCTGGTGCTGGATCACTGGGAAGATTTGAGATCTCGTACTTGGCATCTTTGATACCGGCCCTCGGCGCATTCATTACATTCTTCCCGTCCGCCTGAACCCTCGAATCCTCTTTCACGGGCGGGTCTCCCGTCCCCTGCATCCCATCTATATCCAGATCCCCTATCGGCTTGTTGCCCGCGTAGTTATATGGGGTGAGATATGGGTAGTCATGCGCCAACGGATCCACGCTCACGAACCTGCACGTCCACGGCGCATAATACCTCGCACCGTAGTAGTACAACCCGCTCTCGCCGTCCTTCTCCTTGCCCACATAGCGGTATCGCTTCTTCGCAAACGCACCGAAGCTGGTGTCGCCGAAGGGATAATACTCCTCCCGGTTGATGAGCGATCCGTCGCCCTCCAGTTCGACGCTTGAGGTGCCCAGGTGGTCCTCCAGGTTGTAGCGGATGGCGGGGTAGTTGGTCGGCTCATCGGCATCGGTGCCGACCTGTGCACTTGCGACGCGACTACGCCCATCCATCACATGCAGCGTGTTGTAGTTGCGTGTGGTATCGAGTGTGCCACTGTCCTTGGTGTAGCTGTGCTCGAAGACCCCGTCGATGTAGATGGTCACTTCCTGCTTGCCGAAGGGCTTGTTCACCACTTTCTTGATGCGGGAGCCTGCTGCATCGTAGAGATAGTGGGCGATCTTACTACTACTGGGGCCGGGAATAAGGGAGAAAAAGCGCAGCTTGTCGTCGTAGCCCCAGGCATACACGCGGCTGGTATCGTCGCCGATGAGGTTGCCATTGGCGTCGTAGGTCTGTTCGTAGGTGGTGCCACCCACCGTGAAGCTCAAGAGCTTGTTGTGCTCCTGCGTAGCGTGGTACTGGAAGGTCTTCGTGAAGCTGTTGCTGGGGTTGCCATCGGCGGTGTGCTGTTCTTGCTGCACATTCCCGAGCTTATCGAACTGGTAAGCGCGCGTGTAAGTGTTGGTGGCGGTGTGGTCGTGGTTGCGGATGCTCGTATCCCATTCAGGCAACACGGGGGCTTGGGTGCTTTCGCGTCCGGTGGCCGTGAGCAGGCGGTTCAACGGATCATAGGCGAACTGCTTCAGCAGATCGCCAGGGCCTTTCGCGCTGCCGGTCGCAGGGGCCTTGTCCCGCATGCCGATGATGTTGCCCACCAGATCATAAAGGTAGCCCAGGTCCTGTTGCACATGGCCGTCCGGCGTGTAGGTCTCGCCACTCTGGGTGTACTTCTCGGACTTGATCCGCTGCAGCCGATAGGTTACGGGGTCATACGCATACCGTGTCATCATCCCATTGCCTACCTGTCCGGCAGGCAGGCCCATGGCCAGCAGCACCCGCTGTCCTTTGGCGTTGTAGGCGATGTGCCGTACGTAGTCCGTGCCATCGAAGGTGATGGCCTGCAAGGCACCCGCCCGGTTGTAGGTCGGGATCAGTTCCTTGCGGGCGCTATCCACATCTTCCGGGTAGACGCTCTTACGCACGCGGTTGAGGCCATCGTACAACAAGCCGGTCACGTACTCCTTCGCATCCAGCGGCACGGCCATTCCGGTCCATTCCACCACGTACTTATTGGCGCCGGTGAGTTCACTATCGGCAACCACCTGCCGCACTTTCTCCAATGGGTTGCCTTTGAAGTCGTACGCGGTGATGGTGGCCAGGCCCGCCTCGTCGTAGTGCTTCCACAGCTTGCCCTGGTGGTTGCCGGGCAGCGGGTCGGGGTGGGCCGCATCGCCAAACACCATGTGCTGCCGCAGGGTGATGTCCTCACCGCCCTTGTCCCGCGCCCAGATGTCCGTTGGGCGGTTCAGGGTATCGTATGCCGTGTACACCGCTGCGTCCTTCGCATCGCTGCTGTAGATCGGCTTGCCCTGCGCATCCACCACCAGGGTCTTCGCGCCACTGTCCAGGTGCTCGGTCCAGAGGTTATTCCCGGCGGTGTCGTATTTATGGGTGAAGCACGCGCGGTCAAGCGGGTCGCGCACTTCCAGCAGCTGGCCTTTGATGTCGTAGCGGTACGTCATCACCACGTCATCAGCGCGCACCTGGGTGTCATCAGCGCCGGCCGGGCTGAGCTGCGTGATGTGCTCCACCGTCCGCACGGTCCTTCCCAAAGCATCGATCAGTTCGCTCTTGGGCGTCCAGTGGTGGGAGGCGGAGAGCGTATTGCCGGGATGGGTGATCGGCGCCAGGTCGTTGGCATCGTAGGTGAAGCGCTCCCACGGCGAAGGGGAGAAACTTCCGGGCGTGTTCAGGAGGTTCGGTACGCCGTACACCACCTGCTGTTCGGTGTTGTCCGGGTTCACGGTGCGCTGCGGGCGGCCGAGGGCGTCGTAGTAGATGCGCACGCGTTGCCCCGGCGCTTCGAGCCCTTCGAGCCCTTCGAGAACCTCAGGGCTCGAGAGCGCGAAACCGCTTCCGAAGTAGGGCTCCAACTGCTCCACCACCTTGCCCTTGTTGTTGTAGCGCTTGGCGCCGCTCACCACCACGTTCAGGGGGGCGTTGGCATCGCGCATCACGCCTATGGCGGGGGCGTTGTTTGCCGTTTGGTCCGCAGGGAGGCCACCGTCACCGAGCACAGCACCGTTGGCGAAGTCCACGCCGAACAACAGGTCCTCCGCCTGTGTGCGGGTCTGCAACTGCCTTCCGAAACCATCGCTGTATTCCACCGCGATGATGGTTTCCGCAGCAGCCACCTGGCCGATCTCTTCTAGGTAGTCGGCATTGATGTGGTGCACGCGTTGTGTGGTCTTCACCCACACGGGTGTGCCGCTGTTCTTGAAGGCGAAGAGGTCGTATTCGAGCAGCACGCCGGGATCGTCGAGCGTATCGCCTTCGGTCCCCTGGTCCTTCCCGAGCAGGGCGGTCCTGTGCATCAGGCCGAGGGGCGTGAAGGCGAAGGCGCTGCTATTCTCGTTCGGGTCGGTGACGCGTGATGGTTGCAGCACGCGGTAGTCATACTCCGAAGTGGTCTCCATGCCCACCGGGTCGGTCACCTTCACGGGCAGCAACTGGTAGTCGTCGTATTCGATGCTGGCTTCGTGATCGAACACATCGCGCATGGCCACGGGCAGGCCCTTCGCGGTGCCGGGGTCATCGTGGAAATCGAAGCGGGTCCGCTGGGCGCTGGTGTAATAACCTGCCACGTAGTCTTCGCCGAACGCGCCACCTGCGCCGTGGTACATGTATCCGCAGTGTTCATGCTGCAAGGCGCTCACGAAGTCGGCGGGCAGCGTGCTCCAGTCCGGCGCGGTGCCGGTGTTGTAGAAGGGCGCAGGGTGGTCGCCCAGACCGTCGCCGTACACCGCATCCAGTTCTTCCGGCTGCACCATGAGCGCTTCGGTGCGCACCGGCACGCCGTAGGCGCCCAGCTTGCCGAAGTCGTCCCCGTCGAATGCGACGCCATCGTAGTACGTATTGCCCAAGGCGAGCAGGCACGGCGTGGCGATGCTCCATTCATCGCGCGGCCGCAGCAGCTCATCGCGCAAGGCGAATACGCTCATACTCCCGTCGTTCACCGCCTCATAGCTCCGCGCTTGTTTGGCGCGGTCCACCACGTATTGCCCCGGAAAGGTCGGAGCGATGGCCCCTTCCACCGCGCTGATCGGATCGATGCGAGGATCGACGTAGATGTACGTGGTGTACTGGATCGTAGCATCGTAGCCGCGCGCGGGATCGTAGTCACCCGAATGCCCCTGTAGTTCCCCGCCCGTGCGCGGATCCTTGCCCCTTGGCACGGCGATGCTGATCTGGCTCAGCGGCTGTCCGTACGCATCGATCCCTCCGGTGAAGGAGAACTTGGTCATGGGGTCGGTGCCGCGTTCCCACGTGGTGCTGCGGCTGCTGAGCCCGAAGCTGAAGAAGATGTGGTTGCTGTGCGTCTGTACGGCGAGGGCCTTGATGGTGGCGTTGGTGTTCGGACCGTCCACCAGGCGCAGGCCCGTCTGGGTTTCGCTCACCGTGTAGGGGCGACTGGCCAGCGGGGTGCCATCCATGGCGTACAGCTCGCTGCGCAGGGCGGTGCCGCGCAGGGTGCGGAAGGCATCGCGCCGCGCACGGCGGGGCAGCCCGGCGATCATCTGCAGCATGGCCGGATCGCGCTCCAGTATGTTCGTATCGCCGCTCCAGTATTCGTTGGCGAAGTCCACCTCCTTCCAATCGCCCTTCTCCGCACCCACGGGCCCCAAGTGGAACCAGTTCTTGGCCAGAACGGGCGGTGCGTAGTGCTCGGCGCTCACCCCCAGCGGTACGGGTGAGCCGAGCGGATCGGCCTCCAGGATCAGGCTGTCGGTGTTGTAGGCCTCGAAGGTCTCAGTATCGAACTGGTCCACGCGCCCAAAACCGCGGAACTCGCGCTCGCCACCGTCCCAATAGCCGTGGTGGTAGAAGTAGCGCGTGGTAAGCTTGCCCTTGCTGATCTCGTCGATCACCTCCACGCGGTCCACCACCTGGGTGGGGAAGGGCAACGTGGTCTTCCATTTGCCCGCGTAACCCACGAACTCGCCCAGTTGGTCGTAGGCCTCATCGCGCATGGGGCGGCGGTAGGTGTCCCGCAGATAGTGCGCGGTGGACGTGCCGTACTGCACCCGGGTACGGGCGCCCAGGTTGTTGCGCATGCCCACCATCACGTAGGGCTTCACGCCGCCGGTCAGGTCCAGGTACATCATGCGTGCCCCGAGCGGAGCGCCGGGAGCGCCGAGTTCGTAGCTCCACAGGATGCCCGGCGTGCCCGTGCCGAACAGATCCACCATGCGCACACTGTCGCGGTTGGTGAACGAAGGTGTGCCTTGGATGGTCACCGGATCGCTGAAGCCGTTGCCGCTCTGGTTGAACCAGATGGTGATCTGGTTGCGTTCCACGTAGATCACATCGGTCTGACCATCGCCATCGGCATCGCCCAGGATCAGTTGCGCGGGGTTGAAGCCGTAGCCCAGGCGTGGACTGTTGCGCATCAGCCTGCGCTTGCCGAAGCGCCCATAGCCGAGGTTGGGCCAGTAGCTGATGCCGCCGTCGTGGATCTGCACGATGTCCGCCAGCCCATCGCCGCTCATGTCCGCCGTGCGGATGCGCGGATCCCCGAAGTTCACGTTGGGGAAGTCGTCGAGCCCGGCTTTGTTCACGAAACGCGCTTCGCTCCAGCCGATGGCCCGGCTCTCGAACTGCAGTCCGTCGAAGTTGCGGTTGGTGTCCAGCAACGGCGAGTTCTGGAAATAGCAGATGAAACGGTCCGCGTTGATCAGCACATCGGTACGCCCATCGCCGCTGAGGTCCATGAACTGGGCCTGCGTGCTTTGCAGGTTCACCGGAGGACGCGTGTCGTACTTGCGGAAACTGTCCTTATCCCACTCGCCGTCGTGGTTCAGGCTGTAGTACCCGGCGAAGTTGGCGGCGTTCATCACCAGGTCCACCCGGCCATCGCCGTCGGCGTCCATCAGTTGCACAGCCTCGCTGCCCAGGGCCAGTCCGGTGGGGGCATTGCGCATGGTGCGCGGTAGTGCGAACGCGCCATCGCCCTTGTTGCTCCAGTAGCGGATGGGCTGCCCGGCGCTCATCTGCACGAAGTCTGGCAGGCCGTTGCCGTCCAGGTCCACCAGGTCCATGTCCGGGTGGTTCAGCCCCAGCGCGGGCAGGTGCTCACCCTTGATGGGCCGCAGGTCGCGCTTGGTGATGTCAAAGTCTTGGTACTCGAACTCAACAGGCGGCAGGCTCTCGGTGATGGGCGTGCCATCACTGGCGCGGTCATGCCCGGTGGCCTGCACCTGGGCCAGCTGGCTCACCTTGTTGTGGGCCTCGTGGCCCAACTCGTCACGGTAGGTGAGCACATAGCTCTTCACCGCCACGGTGTTGTCATCGTTCCCGCTCGGCGCATGTCCGGCGGGCATGTCGCCATCCAGCGGATGCGTGAAGGTGCGCACCGCAGTACACCGCCGCGTGGTGCGTATCTCGAACCCTTGCCGGTACTCGCTGTGTGGATCGGGCCGCTCGCTGTAGTCCAGTTCCACCGAGCAGAAGTGGCGCTTGATGTCGTTGTGCGTGTAGTCCGCGTAGGTGATGCGCTTCAGGTAGAGCTGCGCGAAGGGGTAGGGGCTGAGCTGCACCTCCCGCTCGTACGAGTACACCACCTCGTTGCCAAAAGGATCCACCGTGCGGAAGATGCTCCACTGCGCGATGTGGCGCTGGTTCTCGGGGTCGAAGAGCGTGGTGTTGTTGGCGCCGATGGCATCGGGGTTGCCGTACCAAGTGACCATGCCATCCTTGGTGCGCACCTCCCAGAAATCGCGTCCGTCGCTGTAGGTGTGGTGGATGATGCGTGCGAAGAGGCCTTCAGTGCGCGGCTGGTAGCGCATCCATATGTGTGCGACACCTTCCACCACCTCCTGCCCGCGCTCCACCGGGATCAGGTCCTCGGCACCGCTGAGCACGAACACGTCCTTGGTATCGTCGTAGCGCGGTATGCCCAGGTTGGTCTTGCGTGCCACGCCCGGCAGGCTCATGTTCCACCCCAGTCCGAAAGGCCCATTGCCACTGCCGGTGCTGTAACCCACCGTTAGGCTCGGCTGCAGTCCGTTGCGCCCCGGCGGCACAGCGATGGGCACACTGAAGTTGCCTGTGCCCGTGAACAGGTCCGGCGAGAAGCTCTCGCCCATGCCCGCCACCGCGCCGCCTCCTTTGGGAAGGGAGATGACGTTGGAGCCGAGGGCGGATTTCTGTTCTTGGGACATCTATCGGGGGTAGCGCTTCAGAATGTAGATCGTCCGGTTGCCGACAGAGTAATCCTGCTCGCTTTCGATGGTCCAACCGTCATTGTAAAGCCTCTGGAACAGATCCCTCATGGCCTTGTCCATGGCAATATGAGCATCCCACACAGGCAAACCTTTTTGCGGGATGATCACCTCCTCGGTCGTTCCACTTGGCGGTATGACAAGGATTTTACTCGCGCCGATCAATACATCGACGAGCATTACTTCAGCGCTCCCCGCAGGATGCGCTGAAGTTTGACCATGTACACGAAGCAGGCCTATACTGCACAACCAGGCAACAAGTAGCAATGTTCTGTGAGTGATGCGCATGGCGTGCTCAGTTGGAGTAAGGTGCCGTTTCACCACCATAGTTGATCACCAACAGGATGTCCTCTACCAGGTCCTCCGCCATCAATGCACGTGTGCGTGCGGTGTCCTGTAACCGCAGGGTCCAGGGTCCTTCAGGTCCGGCCAGACCTTGCAGGCTCACAAAGCCTTGTGCGTTCAAGCGTGTGGAGATGAGGTTCTCGTTCGGTAACGCCTCGTAGCCCGGCGCACCGTTGAACCCGAGCGCGACCACCTGATCGAAGAGTTCCCCGTTCTTCATCAGGAAGTAGATGGCGACGTGTTGGATGGTCTTGGGCCCATTGATGTTGGGGGCGAGGTCGCGGGCGTTCACACTGAGATCCACTGTGAACGGCAGTGCCACCTGTGCCGGACTATGCAGGTCGAACCACTGGTCCGGCAGGTTGTTCTTGAAGCTGATGGCCAAGTTGGCGCTCAATGGCTCGCTGTTCAGGCGCTGCACCACACTTTGCCGGTAGGTGAAACTGCTGAGCGCTTCGTACTCGATCGAGAGCAGTACATCAGCGATGCTGCCATAGTCGAAGGGATTGGCGGCTTTCTCCATACGGAACTCCCACAGTGTATCCACACCGGTTCCCTCGAAGGGGTCGAGGAATTCGCCTTCTCCGCGCAATTGGAACGCGCCTTGGTCGTTGACACCACCGCTCAACGCGATCTGTTCGGGAAGCCGGTTGATGATGCGCTCCTGGAATATCGTTCCCCCGGTGATCACGCGGGACACACCGCCATTGGTCAGCGTGGCTTTGATCCCTTTGGTGGGCGGGTTGAGCGCGATCACGGTCACGTTGACCTTTTTGATCAGGCGCAGGTACTGGCCCGGATAGTCGCGGTCGAACAGGTCCTGCGTGGTTCGGAAGTCGGCCACCCCACGGTCACGCAACGCCATCAACTCTTCAGGTGCGATCTCATTGAGGGAGAGGGTTTTACTCATTTGCAACTTCGGCGTGTTGGTGCTGAAGGCGTACTGGTCGAGCTCGTACAGGTCCTTCAACAGCCGGGTGCTGCCAGTGATGCCCCGCCGGTCCACTGCACCTTCTCCGGTCAGGCTCACACCACCCATGCTGCCGGCGTCCACCACCCAATAATCGGTGCGGATGAAGGGTGGCAGGTCGAGTTGGCGCTCGAAGGAGAGTTGCCGTTGCGCGAGCAGGGCCATGGCCGTGGCCTCCTGAAGGAAGTAGGCATAGACATCCTCGAGCACTCCGCTCATCCATTCGTACAGTTCGGCGCTGGTGAATTTGTTCTTCAGGAAATCCATGGTGGCCCTGGCGTGGTCGCCTTGCAACACGGCTATGGTACGCTCCTGGCCAACGATGCGCACGCGATCCTGGGCGAGCACGATGCCTTGTTGGCCGATCTTAAGGTCCTGGTTGGCCAACGATTTTTGGAACTCCCAGTCCTCTCTTCGGCGCTCGAAGGAGGCGAAGAGCTGCAACAAATTCGATGAGGACGAGAATGAACCCGCCAAGGAATCGAGTGCCTTAGCAAATTCACTTTGAGCGTCCATTGCGGATATAAGCGAGGTAGCTTTGAGTGCCCCCGATGCTACATACGCTATTGATGTGGCTATTTGGATGGCCACGGACGTCGATAGTGCCGAAAACGCCGCGATCTCTAGTGCACTGTTCCCCCGCTCCAGCAGCTCATCGAAGTGATCGAACTGGATCTGCGCCCGCTCCTTTTGCAGCTCGGCCAGTTTCACTCCATTGTTCGCCTCATTGATCTTCAGGTCCTGCAATTTCACATTGGCCTTGGTGCTTTCGATGTCCTGCTCCGCGCGCAATTGCGAGTAGCGTTCGGCGTCCAGTTTCTCCAAGGTTGCCAGGAAGGCGGCCTCCACCTGCTGGGCCATCCCGACCAGTTGTTTGGCCCGGTCCACGATCACGCGGTAGCGATAGGAGCTCGGTGGCAGTTGCCGGCCGGTGGGGATGCTGAGCGTGCCGCCCGGTCCGATCACCGGTATACCTGTGGTGCTGTCGGTGGGTGCGGCGAAGGGGTCCAACTCGCGCACCATACCGGCGATGTTCATGCAGTTATGGATCTTCCACAATTGCACTTCAGCGGTCATACGCAGGGCTTTGACGATCGGGTTCGGCACCACGCAAAAGGTGAAGGGCAGGCCCGAAAGGCGGATATCGGGGAACGGGCTATTGATCAGGAATCCATCCGCCGGTCGGGATTCATATTGTCTGATCAAGGTGCCCGTGCGGCCCGGGTTATAGGGATCCACTTCAGTCGCGCGGGAGTTGGCCAGCGTTTCGTTCGGGTCGGTGAACCACGGGAAGGACCCTGCTGTGAGATCCGCTTCACGCAAGCCGGTCACGGTCTCCATCACCTGGGTGAAGGTCCGGCGTCCGGTATCGCTCAAGCGCGCAGCTGTGGCTTGTGCCTCGCGTGTGCCGAGCGCAGCAGCGGTCAAGGCATCCAGTTGTGTTCTTCCGGTGCTCATCACCGTGGTGAACGTTCGGGTGGCCACATTCCCTTGAGCGGTATCGATCAAGGCACGAACAGAGACGAGGCGTTCCTCCATCGGTATGCTATCCACCAGGACCTCATTGATGTCCTCCACGAGTCCTGGGAACCCGGTGGTGGTGGAAAGTGGTTCCAGCTCTTGGAAGGTATCCCGGAAGGTGGATCCCCACGTGCCGAGTTCCGCAGCGTTCTCGAATTCCTGCACAGCCTCATCATACGGGCAAGGCTCGACCGTGACGATCATGTTCAACAGAGCGATCGCATCCTCATAGAGTTCACGAGCGCGTGGTACCGTCTCGGAGGTGTCCACGGTGAATTGCGAATCGGCGTAGTCCAATAAGCATTGCGCGATGGCCAGGACCGTGTAGCGCGTGTAGGTGTGCGGTCGCATACCCGCGATGGCATGCGGGTTCAGGGGGTCCGTGTACCAATCGGTAGCGCGTGAGGAGGGAACCACACCTTGTGCATCGAGCACCAGGCCGTAATAGATCTTACGAGCGTCGAGTGGTCGGTTGATGTCATAGATGGTGCGGAACCAGTCCAACGCTTCCTGGTAGTAGCCGTTCGTGGAAAGTTGGAGCGCGATCTGCAGCGGGACGAAGTAGTAGGCCTCATGCACGTACTCCACCAATCTG
>Ga0209175_10000181_pt1 | contig 44412 bp, 43 predicted proteins | sample JI91814C2DNA_FD_187506 | JGI IMG/M metagenome (GOLD analysis project Ga0209175, IMG submission 187506) | Wastewater effluent complex algal communities from Wisconsin, to seasonally profile nutrient transformation and Carbon sequestration -... | ecosystem: Engineered > WWTP > Effluent > Algae...
TTTCCATTGGTTGGGCTTATATCGACCCCGAAGGGAATTTAAAAGCTCATCATCAAATACCATTACAAACGGGACTACCGAAGGGTCAACAACAGGCTCAAATTGTGAAAGCTTGTCTGGAATTGGCGAAACTCTCCAGCCATTATCAATGTCCCATTGTTGTTGAAAATTTAGACTTTTCTGCTCCCGAAAGAACAACTAAGAGAACGGGGTAGAAAATATGCTAGAATGCTTTCACATTGGGCTTATTCTCAGTTTTTCCAGTTGTTAAACTCTATTCTTTCTAATCGTGGGATAGAATTGATCACAGTAAATCCGGCTTATTCGAGTATCATTGGCTTGGTGAAATACCTAAAAATGTATGGTTTGGCTAGTGATGAATCCGCGGCTTTAGTGATAGCTCGTCGAGGGATGAGGCTATCTCAAAAGATACCAGGCTCCTTAACCGCCGCCTTTGAGGTGAACTCAACTAAGCACGTTTGGAGCCTGTGGAATCAACTGAATAAAAAAATCAAGTGTTCTGGTATGGTAACAACAAGACATTGTTACTATAGCATCTCTAACTGGGATTTCCTGGTCAACCTCAACACCGAGGAAGCGAAAGCACTAGGAAAGAATGCTTAAGAAACTTAAACAGCCTAGTTTGTCCGGCTTTGTCGGGTTTTTTTGAAGCTGAACTACAATGAAATTTATCTATTGCACCTCGCGCAGGGAACGAAACGAATGCTCAAACGAATTGCGGCAATGCTTCTGGTGATTCTCAGTTTTTCCTTAACCAGTTGTGTCTCCACCGCGAATGGACTGAAAAGTTATATTGACACCGCCGATGGCTATCAGTTTCTCTATCCTAATGGTTGGGTTCCGGTGACGGTATCGGGCAATGGTCCTGATGTGGTTTTTCGTGATTTAATTGAGCAAACTGAAAATGTCAGTGTTGTCATTAGTCCGGTGACTGGGAATAAAACTTTGACCGATTTAGGGACTCCTTCGGAAGTGGGTTATACACTCAGTAAAACAGCGATCGCGCCGGCGGGCTCGGGTAGAGAGGCGGAATTAGTCAACGCCGAAAGCCGTAACACGGGAGACAAAAACTATTACGTTTTGGAGTATGCGGTGAAACTCCCTAACCAACTCCGTCATAATTTAGCTAGTGTTGCTATTAGTCGCGGGAAATTATTTACATTCAATATTTCTGCTACTGAAGAGCGTTGGTTGAAAGTTAAAGATTTATTTGAGAAAGCGATTAAATCTTTCTCTGTTTATTAGAAAAAAACGGGAAAAGAAACCCGGTTTGGGAGCATCTCCTAATTGTAAATTGGTCCAGGGAGCGGAGAGCTCCCTAGCCCGATCCCGCCGGGAGCGAGAGGGAGCATCTCCTAATTGTAAATTGGTAGTGGGAGCGGAGAGCTCCCTAGCCCGATCCCGCCGGGAGCTCTCCGCTCCCACTACAGTTTTTTTTTGCTTCTTTGAAAGGCTCCTGATCTCTCCGCTCCCACTACAGTTTTTTTTGCTTCTTTGAGATGCTCCCCCCGGTTTCTAAAGAAACCGGGTTTCTCTCCTGCGGTTTCTGACTTTATACTCGCCTTGCTATCATTTAAAGTTTTCCGTTGAATACATGAATCTTCCTAGTTTTGTCCTGGCATCTGCGTCTTCTGCTCGTCGCCGTCTTTTAGAAAGTATTGGCATTTCTGCGATTATTTGTCCCAGTGATTTTGATGAGTCTCTCGTTCCCGTTACTGAGCCTAGTAATTATGTCCAAATCTTAGCACAAAAAAAGGCGAAAACGATCGCGCTTGCCTTTGAAGATCATCCCCATTATTTAGTTTTGGGATGTGATTCGATTTTGGTGGTAAATGGCGAAATTTATGGTAAACCCGCGGATGCCGATGACGCGATCGGGCGTTGGCAAACCATGAGGGGAAATGTGGGACAACTTTATACGGGTCATGCTTTAATTGATTTAGGTAAAAATACAACCTTAGTGCGTTGTCAAGTGACTCAAGTTTATTTTGCTAATATTCGCGATCGGCAGATTTCAGCTTATGTTGCCACCGGGGAACCCTTAAATTGTGCGGGATGTTTCGCGATCGAAAGTAAGGGCGGTTTATTCGTGGAAAAAATCGAAGGATGTCATACTAATGTGATTGGTTTAAGTTTACCTCTTTTACGTCAAATGTTAGAGGAATTAGACTATGATATTACGGATTTTTGGCAATAGGAGATAGGGACTGGGGACGGGTGATTAGGGAGAGAAAAAACCATAACTCATCTTAGGGAACTCTTAACAGGAAACAGGGAATAAATTAGACCTCATCTTTAGTCGAAACGTGATATAATGATGTAGGGAAATAAAATAAACCACAAAGACACAAAGACACAAAGACACAAAGGGGTAAATTTCTCGGATTTTGAGAGACTCTCTATTTTCTTTCCTTCGTGCCTTCGTGCCTTCGTGGTAAAACAACGGCTCACCTGATATCGCAATTCTCATACTTGTGAGGTACAGAGTTTTCTCGTTTTTCTTAACTCTTAATAGGGAACTCTTAACAGGAAAAATGGCATAAATTCGACATCATCTTTGTGAGAAACCGCGATATTATGCCAACATTTGACACTTTGACAAACCTACCTATCACCCATTACCTATCACCCATTACCTATCACCCATTACCTATTATCCCAGTAATTGATCGGAGATAGAAACAAAGTTTAATTGAGAAGGCGATACATTTTTCACCAACCCCAAAATATTACCCGTTTTCGAGTCTTGAATTTGAGTAACTTTCACCGTTTCAATTTGGAAATCTAACGTCCTCGGTTGTCCTAATGGATAGGGGCCATTAATATCGTAATCGCGGCGATCGCCAATAGTCATCGTTTTTTCTGTCAAAATAAGATCATTGACAGTCATTCCACCCGTTAATCCAATCACATCATTTTCAGATTGATTATAATCGAGAATAAAGTCATCCATTACTTCTTCAGGTTGGGTGAAACCATCAGAAGATGGTTGAGGAGTAGTACCTTGTTTAAAAGGAGTAGCAGTATCCCGTCGCAAAACAAAAACATCCGCGCCAATTCCACCCCAAAGTTTATCCACACCAGTATCACCAGTGAGAGTATCATTTCCCGTATCTCCTAGGAGATTATCATTACCTTTACTACCACGAATTACATCACTATTCGTACCGCCAAAAAGATAATCATCCCCCGCGTCTCCCTGCAAAATATCACTACCACATTCCCCATAAATAACATCATTTCCTTTTCCCCCCTTTATGGTATCATTATTACATCCTCCTTTTACAGTATCATTTCCCTCATTCCCATAGATTAACTCCGCCGAGTTACTTCCTTGGACAAAATCATCACCCGTCAGGGCACGCAAACCCCCCGGAGTATTATTCAGTAATCCGGGGGAAAGTTGCACGGAATCTGGGTTAACAGTCAAGTTAAAAAACTTAGGATCATACAAGGGATCATTCGCCGGATCAATGGGAGGTTTGGTAATAACTGGCACTGTTGCTGGTTGGGTATTTTGTTGAGAAATAACATTATTTTGCATACATTTTTTCCTGTCAAATCGGTTTACTAAGTAGGTGGGCTTAACTTAACCTCAAAGGCTGAAGTCAAGAAACTTCATTTCTTGGGTTTTCTGTGCATTTAGCCTGTACCAGTCTCACCCATGATTGCTATATGATGTAGATTTAGTTGGGTTTCGTACCTCAACCCAACCTACTCATCTGAGAAACGCTATATATGATGTAGATTTAGTTGGGTTTCGTGCCTCAACCCAACCTACTTATTAGAGGGGACGAGGAAACGGGTTGTTCGGTTCCATCCCTTACATTATATTTGATATTGTCCTATTTTTTCTTTTTCCCTTACGCAGAAACCGGGTTTTTACCAAAATACTTCGTTTCTACTCTCAATCTCGGTGCAAAAAACCGGTTTCTTTGGTGGGGGAATTGAGATTTTTTCCCTTTTGTGATATCATAGTTGAACAGTAAGGTAGTCGTGATCACAAAAATCATCAAAAACAGGAAATTCCATAATGACTTACGATTATGATTTGTTTGTAATTGGGGCTGGTTCCGGTGGTTTAGCCGCGTCTAAACGGGCTGCGTCTTATGGTGCAAAAGTCGCGATCGCGGAGGGTGATTTAGTCGGAGGAACTTGTGTAATTAGAGGTTGTGTCCCCAAAAAGTTAATGGTTTACGCCTCCAGTTTTTCTCATCTCTATAAAGATGCCGTGGGTTATGGTTGGAGTGAAGTTGAAAGTAGTTTTGATTGGACAAAATTGGTGGAAACTGTTGATAAAGAAGTTCATCGTTTAAGTCAATTACATATTAGTTATTTGGAAAAAGCAGGAGTCGAATTAATTTCCGGTTTTGCTAAATTCGTTGATGCTCATACCGTGGAAGTTGGGGAGAGACAAATCACCGCGGATAAAATTTTAATTGCGGTAGGTGGAGAGGCGGTAAAACCTGAGATTCCAGGGATAGAAAATGCTATTACTTCCCGTGAGATATTTCTTTTAAAAGAATACCCAAAACGGATGGCTGTTATGGGTGGTGGTTATATTGGCACTGAATTTGCTTGTATTATGAATGGGTTAGGGACAAAAGTTAGTCAAATTATTCGCCGGGATTATATCTTAAGAGGTTTTGATCAAGATATCCGTGTTGATATTCAAGAGGGGATGATGAAGCATGGTATTGACATTATCCCTGAAACTATTGTCGAGAAAATCGAGAAAACTGCCGAAGGGTTACAATTAACTTTAAAGGGTAAAGAGGAAACGACTTTAACCGTTGATACGATTCTTTGTGCAATGGGGCGTAAACCGAATTTAACTGGATTGGGGTTAGAAAATGCCGGGGTAGAAGTGACAAAAGGCGCGATCGCGGTTTGGCAAAATAGTCGTACATCTCAAGGGAATATTTTTGCTGTTGGAGACTGCACAAACCGGATTAATTTAACCCCCGTTGCCATTGCCGAAGGGCGTGCTTTTGCTGATACAGAATTTGGGAATAACCCACGCGCCATTAGCCATAAAAATGTACCTTCCGCAGTCTTTTCCCAACCAGAAGCAGCCACAGTGGGATTAACAGAAGAAGAAGCCAAAGCACAATTTGGTGACTCAATTAAATGTTATAAAGCCAAGTTTCGTCCGATGTTTTATAGTTTAACGGGAGCCGATGAAAAGACGACGGTAAAATTAGTGGTAGAATCCCATACCGATCGCGTTTTAGGGGTTCACCTGGTGGGGAAAGATAGCGCGGAGATGATCCAAGGGATCGCGATCGCGGTAAATATGGGAGCGACGAAAAAAGACTTTGACGCGACAATTGGGATTCATCCCTCTAGCGCCGAAGAAATTGTCACCTTAAGATAAACTCACCCAGAAACCGGGTTTTTTCACCCCCTGAGAGAAACCCGATTTCTGAGCTTTCTCAACACCAAGAGATAGAAAATTTCCCCTGTCAAAATTGGGAGCATCCCATTTTTGTAAATAGCTAGTGGGAGCGTCTCACTCCCTATTACAACCCTAGGGAGCGAGACGCTCCCACTACAGTTTTTTGCTCCTTTGAGATGCACCCTAAAAATTAGCCTTTGTGGTTAATTTGTTTTCCCAAAAAAGCAGAGTAATTGGGGTGGAATAGAGAAAGGAAAGAGTAGTAAAAATTCCAAATATTTTCCACCCAACCGATCAGAAATGTAAATTCAATAACTTGACTATTGGGTTGGTAGTTTCGTATTACGAAAAGCAGGAAAAATGCCTGTACTACTTTATTAATTTTTCATCTTTAAACCTCCGTGGAGACTCCCGATTTATCGGGGGAGGAAAGGGAGGGAAGAATTTGTGATAAAACACAATTCAGACAGATATATCTCAACTGGTGGGTGAGATGTAGGGACACGGCAATGCCGTGTCCCTACTGCCAACCTATTAGTTTTTACGCATAGTTTATGCCTCCAAAGAATCCCCCGATTTATCGGCGGGAGTATCAATCCTAAGAGACTTTTTTGCCAAATTTAGGATTGATACCAAATGAATTTGTAGAATAAAAATAACCGATTAAACTATTGGCAAATGCCACGGATTCAAGTATGAAAGCAGAAGTATTACCCTGGAGCGCTCTGGCATGGCAAACCATATCACAACATTGGTATATACCGATGTCATGGAATTTATTTCTGGGGTTATCCCCCTTGCTGATCAGTATATGGTTATTTCGTCCCCGCTATCCCCGTTGGTTTTTCTGGGGTTTAGGCATTCTCTTGGGCTTGACATTACCAGGCAGTTTGAACCGCGCGCTCCCGATAATCAACTACCTGATCTACTATTTCAGCAAATTCGACAAAACTTACCTTCTGGGAGCCGCCGCGATTACCTTAACCTTAATGCTCTTAGACATATTTTTCCTGCGTCAAGGGGGACACCGCTCCCTGCGTTGGTGGATTGGGTTTCTCCTATTTATTTTGTTGTTGCCCAATGCTCCTTATATTCTGACAGATGTCATTCGTCTGTATAGTGATATCAAGTTTGGTAATTACTCGGTTTGGATTCTGACCTTAGTCTTAGTGCCTCAGTATTTGCTGTATATGCTCCTAGGGTTTGAAGCCTATTTCCTTTCATTAATCGGTTTGAATCACTATTTGAAGACGCAGGGCTGGGGAAAGTGGATTTTTCCCACGGAAGTGATTACACACGCCCTTTGCGCGATCGGAATTTATCTAGGGCGATTTGTCCGATTTAATACTTGGGATGTTTTTTTAATTCCTGATGCCGTTTTCAATAAAGTGATGAATGATTTAGTAGGAAGGGTTCCTTTTCTCGTCATGATAATCACCTTTGTTGTGATCGCGAGTTTGTATTTCATAATGAAAATAATCACCTTTGCTGTTATTTATCAATGGCCAGGGATTATCTCTTCCTCAACTTTATCTCGTCCTGATTCTCCCCCACGTCATACCTAAAACCCTTGCCATTGGCGAACCAACCGGAAGCAGCAACAGTGGATTGTAGGGGCGAAGCTCAATGGGGGGATTTACAAAAAAGGGATGCTCCCCAGTGGGATTAACAGAAGAAGAAGCCAAAGCACAATTTGGTGACTCAATTAAATGTGATAAAGCCAAATTTCGTCCCATGTTTTATCGTTAGGAGTCGATGAAAAGACGAGGGTAAAATTAGTGGTAGAATCTCATCGCGATCGCGTTTTAGGGGTTCACCTGGTGGGGAAAGATAGCGCGGAGATGATCCAAGGGATCGCGATCGCGGTAAATATGGGAGCGACGAAAAAAGACTTTGACGCGACAATTGGGATTCATCCCTCTAGTGCCGAAGAAATTGTCACATTAAGATAAGAAACCTCTGAGAAAAACCCGGTTTCTTCTCACCGATAAACCTCTGTGTAAACTTGAGATCCCAGAAACCGGGTTTCTGCACCCAAAAGCCTCAAGTTTGCCCAGAAACCAGAGAGAAACCCGGTTTCTTCTCACCGAAAAATTTAGTGTAAACTTGAGAGCATAGAAACCGGGTTTCTTTAGCCCTTTATCAAAAACTCCTATGACAAATCCTTGGGAAAATCAACCAGAAACCATTGAATTAACCCAACATCATCCCGCGGGGGGAATATTAGCATTTTATCTCAGTCAACATCCCGATAATGTTGGACGAAAAATCGAAGATATTTGGCAATGGGATTATCAAAAATTGGGAGGAGTCCATAATTATATTCAATGGCTATTTCCCCTCTTAGAAAAAAGTCGTTTTAACTCAGAGGCTCCCGTTTTAACTGAACCCGTTATCGCCGCATTTAGAAGTAGTAATGAACTCCAAAAACGCTTAGGCACATCTTTCCGAATACTCCTTAACTATTACGGCTTAGAATGTGGAGAAAATGAAGGGAAGATAAAAATTATCAAATCCGCCGAATATCCCCAAAGAAAAAAAGCATGGGTCAACCCCAGAAATCACAATTATTTAAGAATCACGCGCATTTTAACAAGTTTGACCTTATTGGGCTTAAAGGACTATGCAAAAGCGTTTTTAAGCTGTTTAGAAGAGATTTATAAAGAAGAAGGAGCAAATATTGGAATCGAGACTTATACATACTGGAAAAATGCTCTCAAAATTTCCCCTAACTAACACCACGCACGGGAAAAAAGTTATAGGAAAGACTCCTCTTGTGTAGACATCTCCAAAAACTACAGTAGGGTAGGCGTTAGCCTGCCTTGGCTCGGATTTTTGGGAGATGTCTTTTGTATTTCTGGGTTGGTGAGCGTGGTTAGTGTAGTTCGACTTCGCTCACCAAGCGTGCAGTCAAACCATAAACACAAAGAGATAGAAAATTCTCTCTTTGTGTTGTAATCGGCCTTTGTGGTCATTTTTTTTCCGAAAAATCAGAGTAATTTGGGTTGAATAGAGAGTTGAATAGAGGAAGGAAAGAGTAGTAAAAATGACAAATTTTTTCAACCCAACCGATAAGAGATTTTTTTCCCAGATTGAGGATTGACACTAAATGAATTTGTAGAATAAAGATAACCTATTACACAGGATTGGCAAGTGCCACGGATTCAAGTATGAAAACAGAAATATTACCCTGGCTCACTCTAGCATGGGAAGCAATATCAGAACATCGGGATTGGATGTCATGGAATTTATTTCTGGGGTTATTCCCCTTCGCGATTAGTATATGGTTATTTCGTCCCCCCTATCCCCGTTGGTTTCTCTGGATTTTAGGCATTCTCTTGGGTTTGACATTACTGCCGAGCCTTCGCCACGTTATCGCGTTTGTCTACCACCTGATCCGCGATGTCGGCAAAACTTACCTTCTGGGAGCCGGAGTGATTACCTTAAGCTTAATGGCGTTAGACATTTTTCTGGTGCGTCAAGGGGGAAACCGCTCCCTGCGTTGGTGGATTGGGTTTCTCATATTTATTTTATTTTTGCCCAATGCTCCCTATGTTCTCACAGATGTCATTCACCTGTATGATGATATTAGATTTAATAATTACTCGGTTTGGATTCTTACCCTCGTCTTGGTGCCTCAGTATCTACTATTTATGCTCACGGGGTTTGAAGCCTATGTCCTTTCATTGATCAGTTTGAATCACTATTTGAAGATGCAGGGCTGGGGAAAGTGGATTTTTCCCGCAGAAGTGATTACACACGCCCTTTGCGCGATCGGAATTTATCTAGGGCGATTTATCAGATTTAACACTTGGGATATTGTGTTAAATCCTGATGCGCTTGTTAATACTGTGATGAATGATTTGGTGGGAAAGTTTCCTTTTCTCGTCATGGTAATAACCTTTATTGCGATCGCGAGTTTGTATTTCATAATGAAAACGATCACCTTTGGTGTTATTTATCAATGGCCTGGGATCATCTCTTCCTCACCTTTATCTAGTCCCGATTCTAGATCGCGTCATAGCTAAAACCTTCTGTTGACAGAACAAGAGTTTTCTGATTAGGAAAACTCTTGAAATACCATTTTGGTCAAAAATTTTAGAGAAAAAATTTTTGAGTGTTTCTTGCTTTATTTTTTTGAGCAAAATTCTGTTCTCTTAAACCATCTTTATCGCCTTTTCTAGGGAGTTTGAATGAACCGATTTTATCGTCTCTTGTGGTCGAGATTTCTTGTGATCGCTCAACCCTATTTTTATCCGAGCGAACCGGGTGGAGGTCGTGTATTTTTGGGATTATTGGTATTGTTGATGATATTTCTCTTCGCGGCATTCTTTTTCTTGATCAGTAGTATCACCTTAGTTGGGGAATATTTTTTCCCACAATTCTTAAATAGTATCGCCCCTGGATTTTCCGAAAAAATTACCGAAATAATCCATTCACCAGTAATGATTTTACTGGTTTATATGTTAAGCATTCCCATCGCCAGCTTTATCTACTTTAAAAGAGGTTTTAAAGCCCGATTCCCCCAGTGGGGACTGTTAATAATTCTGCTTTTCTTATCCATCTCAGTCAGTGGTCTAAATGTTATTATTAGTTATGTGGAAAACTTTTTAACAACAGCCCTCACCGATCGCGATCAACAGAAATTTTGGCAATTGTTGATTGTTTACTGCGCGGTCTTTATTATGGGAACCCCCATGGTTGGGACTTATCAATATATTCAAGACAAATTAGGACTGCACTGGCGCGAGTGGCTAACACATAAGTTCCTGAAAAAATATTTTGCTTATCGTGCCTATTATGAAATTAACTTGGACGATAAAATTGATAATCCCGATCAACGCATTTCCGAAGACATTAAAGCTTTTACTAAAACTAGCTTAGATTTTTTATTGATTATTTTAGGAGCTACCATTGATATAGTTTGTTTCACTGCTATCCTCTGGTCAATTTCCCCCACTCTTTCCATTTTTCTTGTGTTTTATGCCGTCACAGGTACGATAATTATGTCTGTTTTTGGGAAGAAATTGATCAATCTTAATTTTAATCAACTGCAAAAAGAAGCAAATTTTCGTTATGGTTTAGTTCATATTAGAGATCATGCCGAATCGATCGCGTTTTATCGTGGCGAAAAGCAGGAATCGATTCAAGTGAAACAAAGATTTGGAGAAGTTATCGCCAATTTTAATATTCTTATCGGTTGGCAAAGAAATTTAGGATATTTTAGAATTAGCTATCGTTATATGACTTATATTTTCCCCTACTTATTCCTCGCGTATAGCTACTTTAAAGGCGAAATAAAATATGGTGAAATCACCCAAGCTGAATTTGCTTTTCGTCAAGTTTTAAATGCGATTTCTTTCATCGTATTTAAAATAGAAGAGATTGGCACTTTTTCCGCTGTTATTAATCGTCTTGCCAGCTTTTCTGAAAAATTAGATGAGTTACAATATTCCCAAGAATCTCCTAAAAATATCATTAATACTGTAGAAGATTGCCATTTATCTCTGGAACATCTGACGTTAAAAACGCCCCAAAGTTATAAAATCTTAGTGCAAGATTTATCGGTCAAACTCCAAGGCGGAGAAGGATTATTAATTGTCGGTCCTAGTGGTGTTGGAAAAAGTTCTTTATTACGAGCGATCGCGGGCTTATGGAAGGACGGCAAAGGTCTTTTAATACGTCCACCGCTAGAAAATATCATATTTTTACCCCAACGTCCTTATATAGTTTTAGGAAGCTTGCGCTCCCAATTATTATATCCCAATATTGCTACAGATATAGATGAAAAAAAACTCTATAATATCTTAAAAAAAGTTAATTTAGAATATCTACCTGATCGTGTTGGTGGATTAGATGCAGAGTTAAATTGGGTGGATATATTATCCTTAGGAGAACAGCAAAGATTAGCCTTTGGCAGACTCTTGTTAAGTCAACCTAAATATGCAATTTTAGATGAAGCAACCAGCGCGTTAGACTTAAAAAATGAAGAAAATCTTTATCAACAACTTCAAACCACTAAAATCACATTTATTAGTGTAGGACATCGCCTAAGTTTGTTAAAATATCATCATAATGTTTTGGAATTATTAAGCCATACACAATGGCAAATCATCCCCACGACTCAGTATCATAAATAATGATAATCCCCAACTGTGTTTGGGCAAATCCCTAGTCTGAGTAAAAATACATAGTTTCCGCAAAATATACTTTTTGTCTATATTTTTACCGATAATATTTACAATACCCCTGTACAATATGGCGCGTCTAAATCAGTTGTATAAATACCCCCAACCCCTCTGCCATAAGCCGCGAGGGGAGCAATAAAGTTATATAAATGATTTAGACTTGCTATATATTCCTTCTCAACCAAGAGGCACTAACCTTGATCACTCAAATTCCACCGGACTTTATCAAAGCGATAGCCAAAGAGCATCGCGTTACTGATGCCGAATTAGAAACCGTTTTTATGGCATTAGATGGTGTATCAACAACCGCGATCGCGCAACAATTAGAAATTAGTGATATCGCAGTCAGAAAAAGACTGGGCGAAGTCTATAAAAAATTTAAAATTACAGGAAATGGGCCAGGAAAATTAGCCGAACTTAAACATCAATTATTATTTTTATATCAAGTAACTCAAAACTCACCCTTGGGAATAACACCTATTTCCTTATCTTCAGGAGCGATCCTTCGTCACCAGCAAGATTGGGCAGAGGCCCCAGAAATATCAGTTTTTTATGGCAGAAATCAAGAATTAGAGACATTACAACAATGGATTATCTCAGAAAATTGTCCTTTAGTTACTTTATGGGGATTACCCGGAATTGGCAAAACAACATTAGGGGTAAAATTAGCAAATATCCTGAAAGAAGACTTTGATTTGATCCTCTGGCGATCGCGACGCAATCCCCAATCACCGGATCAATTTATTACCCATCTAATCCAGACAATTATCCATCACTTTCCAGGGAAAATTACCACCAATAGTTCCGATCAACTTTCCGAATTAATTGAACTCTTACGCCATTACAAAGTTTTTTTGATATTTGATGATTGGGAAAATGTGTTAAAACCGAAAAAGTTATGGGGTGAGTATCGCGAAGGATATCAGGATTATGGAAATTTAATTAAGCAAATAGCCCAAGTTAACCACAAAAGTTGTTTACTCGTAATTAGTTCAGAAATCCCCCCGGAACTATCTTTACTTAACGGAGAGAAAGTGCGTTTTATTCAACCCCATGTATCGGCAGAAATTCCCTTAACCCTTTTCCAAAATAAAGGCTTATCCGCCAGTAGCAAAGAATGGGAAATTTTAATTAATCTTTATGGAGGGAATCTTTTATCCTTTCAGATTATATCAGGGAAAATTGCCGATTTTTTTAATGGTAATGTTCTCGATTTCATCGAAGCAACCGATGTATTTTTGGACAATCCTCTCACTTCTTTACTTCTCCAACAATTCCAGCGTTTATCACCGGGAGAAGAAGAGATTATCTATTGGTGCGTTATCGAAAATAAACCGATTTCTCTCAGCCAATTAAAAGCAAATATTCTGGTTAAATATCCCCTCTCCGAATTTTTAAATATTTTAGATTCTTTAAAAGCGCGATCGCTTCTGGAAAAACAAATAGAAAACGGAGAAACCTTATTTACACTACAACCCTTAATTAGGAAATCTGTCACGAATTTATTAGTAGAAAAAGTCGCCGCCGAAATCCAGAACTTAATCAAAACTGAAACAACGGAGTCCATGCTCTTATTAAAAAGTCACAGACTTTTAACAGAGAACCCAGAAAAAGACACAAAAAATACCCCGAAAAATCATCTGGGAGATTTAATCAAAAATCACATAGAGGCAATTCTGATCAAAAATACAGACTACGAAAAATCCCGACAAACCTTAACAAAAATTGCCGAAAGTCTCGTTAATAAATCGCCACGCGAAGTTAGATATGCGCGTGAAAATATCCAAATTCTGATATCAGAATTAACCCATTAATACAATAGGGTGGGCATAGCCCACCCTAGAAATTACCAAAAAGTCAAATTTAGAATACCTGTTCAACTTCAGCAATTTCAGGAATTTCATCACGCAATTTGCGTTCAATACCCATTCTCAAAGTCATAGTAGAACTAGGACAAGAGCCACAGGCACCTTGCAAACGCAACTTGACTACAGGTCCTTCAATATCGACTAATTCCACGTTCCCCCCATCGGACATTAGGTAGGGACGCATTGTATCGAGAACTTGCTCAACATTATCTCTAGTGAGCGCGAGTGACTCTGACATAGTTAACTTTATGGATGATTCCGCGTCTTTCTATACATATTAGCGCGAAAGACCAAATTTAGCTCAAGGATCACAGTTTTGAGAAGATGACTTACCCAGAAACCGGGTTTCTGCGCCAAAAATCTTTATTCCAACTTAAAGTCTGAAGTCACAAACCCGGTTTCTAATACCAATTCAGTAGGGTTAGACAAGGGCCGTGTCCCTACTGCCGTGTCCCTAGGGTTAGACAAGGGCTGGTTCTAAAAGCCTCACATTGCTATACTTAAACTCAGTCGTCGTCACAGTCCCATTTTCCTTAGAGTGGACAACTTGACGAGTCATCAGATAATAATTGCCCACTTTCTCGAAAGTATCCTCAAAAGAAAGTTCTTTGAGAAGTCCACCTGTTTGGGCATTACGGAAAATGGCATCATAGCGACTCGCGAGATAACCTTCGGGCGTTTCCAAAATTTCATGGGTATCAATGAGAAAAGCCATTGGACCCATAACGCGACTCACTTGAAAAATTTGGGGTCCTCTGATTTTATAGTTAGATCCCATCGCGTCTCCTGTTACCAGGATCTCAGTAGCCCCGGAATCATCAACAGCACCCAAGCTAAAACTATTTTTGCCGTGAGCCGTCTCAAAAGACGAACGTTTGCGATGAGTGACGATATCGCGCAGTTGGGTATAAATGCTTTGTTGAACTTCCTCATTATCAATGCCAGTCACTTCTACAGAGAAGTCAGGCTTGATGGAAATCTTACCCTGATATACTTCCTCCCCTTGTTTAAGTTCTACATCCGCGCGATAACCTGGAAAAGAAGTATCCCAAGTGTAACGGTTTTCATAGGCTGCGCGAAATAATGTCCCAGCATCAGGTTTTTGTGTCATAAGCTCCTTTAGATTTCAACCTTCTCTAGTGTAGAAAAATTTTTCCCTTTTCGTTCAAAAGTCAAAATCCATATATAAGATTTTTCTATATCCTGTCAGCCGTTACTCAAACATAATTTATGTTATACTGAATTTACTTACTTGGTATAATCGCCAGTATATTTAGAGAAAAATTCCGGCTACTAAGAGTATTTCTGACGGTTATGTTGAGTCAAAAATCTCTATTAGTCAAATAGGGATTGTGCCGATCCAACTTTTATTCACAGGGTGTCATACTATTTAGTTGTTTTTCCGGTAACTACGATGGTTGAAACAATAATTCAAGAATTTCAAAATTTGCAGGAGAAAATCTGTAATTTTTCCCTCAATGATCAAAAAAATATCTCTCATTCCTTAGAGAGTTTTTCCCTATCTTTGCAACAATTAGTGAGTCGTTACCAATCCCTAAAAATAGAGAATAACAAATTAGATTTGAATGGAGAGAATACTCCCCAAAATTTAGAACTAATTATTAGTAATCAAGGGGCAGAAATTAGAAAAATCAAAGAACAGTTAGAAAAGGGAAGTAATGAGCATCGTAGAACGATTTCAGAATTAAAAAAACGCGAAGCACGTTGGCAAACAATTCTCCGTCATTCATCGGATTTAATTACTATTATCGAACCCGATGGTCGTGTCCGCTATCATAGTCCTGTCTTAGAACGAATTTTAGGCTATCAGTCAAACGCGATGATTGGTAAAGTTTATGGGGAATTATTTCACCCTGATGATATGTTGGCTTGGCAGTCTTATTTTGCTAAATTAGTTGAACAACCGGGTGTCGTATTTCCCATAGAATATCGCATCCGTCATGCCGATGGTTCTTGGATTTATATGGACGCGATCGCGAATAGTTTATTATATGATGCCAACGTCAATGGTATTATTATCACATCACGCGATATCACAGAACGAAAACAAGTAGAAGAAGCCCTACGAGTTTCGGAAAATCGTTATCGCACACTTTCTCATTTAACTTCTGATTTTGCTTATTCATTTAGAACTGATCCCGATGGAACTTCTGTGTGTGAATGGATTACAGAAGCTTTTACCAAAATCACGGGTTTCACCGTTGCCGAATTAGAAAGCAATGCTTGGTTACAATTAGATTATATTCATCCCGATGATAAAGACAGAGTTTGGGAGCAATTGATCAACTGTCAAACCACTTGTACTAAAGAAAATGAGTATCGCTTGATTACGAAAACGGGTGAAGTTTGTTGGGTAAGAGATTGTCGTCAAATTATCTGGGATGAGCAGGAAAAACGAATCGTTCGGACCTATGGCGCGTGTCAAGATATTACAGAGCAAAAACAGGCGGAAGCACAATTAAAACAAACTAATCAAAGTTTAGAAGCTCTGATTGACGCGTCCCCTTTAGCGATTGTGGTTATTGATGCTCAGGCTCTTGTGAGAATTTGGAATCCGGCCGCGGAACTCCTTTTTGGTTGGCAAGCATCAGAGGTGTTAGGAAAGACGATTCCTTGTATTCCTGTGAATAAAACGGAAGCTTTTTATAAGTTACTGAAATCAGTATTACAAGGAGAAGTCCTCAAAGGCTTAGAGGTACGCGATTTGCGAAAAGATGGGGTATTGATTGATTTGTGTCTTTGGACGGCTCCCATTCGAGACGATCGCGATCTTATTACTGGTAGTGTCCGCATTTATTCCGATATTTCTGAACGCAAACGTTTGGAAGAAGAGCGTCAAAAATTAGAAGCCCTTAAGGAGACTCCCATGCCTTTTTGGTCTCGTTATGTCCGTTCTTAAAAGAAGGAAGAAGGAAGAAGGAAGAAGGAAGGAAGGAAGAAGGAAGAAGTAAGAAGGAAGGAAGAAGGAAGAAGGAAGGAAGAAGGAAGAAGGAAGAAGTAATAAAATCAATGCTTTGGGCTATTAACAACGTCCTAACCGTCGAGGTTGCTATAAAAAATTAAGACAAACAAGAAGAGCGATCGCGTCTTTTTTCTCTAACGCGATCGCTCTTCTTATTGTTTATCCTAGGGACTTCTCTCCCTACTCATTTTTAGTGATGTGGAAAAATAGGAAACGCGAAAACATCACTAAACAATTACATTAAACCCAATTGGGAGAGAATCCCTTGACCAGTCAATAACTCAGTTGCAAGACCGATAACGAAGCCCAGCATCGCCAGACGACCGTTCCAGGTTTCCGCAAACTCAGTAAAGCCTAACTTTGTCTCTTTGTTATCCATGATCAGAAACCTCTATCTCAAGCATCTTTAATAAAACTTAACATACTTCTGGCAAATGTGCAACATTTCGTAACATTTTTTTTTGACCACGGATGGGGACTAGGGATTGGGGACTTTGGCAAAAAAAGAAACCGGGTTTCTTGAAGAAACCCGGTTTCTGGGATAAGCACCAAGCCTAGAAAGTAAAGACTTTAGGCCTGGGCGAAGTTAGCCGCGGCGAAGTCCCAGTTAGCCAATTTATCGAGGAAATTAGCAATATAACCCGGACGAGCATTTTGGAAATCCAGATAATACGCGTGTTCCCACACATCCAAAGTTAATAAAGGAGTTTGCCCCAGCGCGATCGGAGTTTCCGCGTTTGCGGTTTTAGTCACTTTCAGAGTGCCATTATCCAAAACCAACCAAGCCCAACCACTGCCAAATTGGGTAGTAGCCGCAGCCTTAAAATCTTCCTTGAACTTCTCGAAGCTGCCAAAATCCGCATTAATTTTCTCAGCTAAAGCGCCTGTGGGAGCTCCACCGCCACCCGCTTTGAGGGAATTCCAGAAAAACGTGTGATTCCACACTTGAGCCGCGTTATTGAAGACACCCACTTTAGAGGGATCGTTGTAGGTTGCTTTAACGATATCTTCCAGAGACTTATCGGCCAAGGGAGTATCCTTGATCAAATTATTCAGGTTCGTCACATAGGCTGCGTGATGCTTCCCATGATGGAAAGAGAAAGTTTTCGCGGACATCCCAGAGGACTCCAAAGCATTGTCAGCAAAAGGTAAAGAAGGCAGTTCAAATGCCATTGTGTTCGATCCTCTCTTAGTTTTTTCGATAGACTCGACAGGTGTACTCGGATCATTAAGATTCCTTGCATCCTCTGACATGAGGGTTTCCCTGTCCGTCAATAAATCTTTACATTAAAGACATTGTAAACTACTTGTGACGTTCGGGGTAGGCGCGATCGGGGATTGACTCCTGTCACTTTCTCATCTTTTTCATAACTTTTTTAAATATAAAACCTATTGAAGTATAAGTGAGAGTTAAGATAAGCTAGGCTCTAGTGAAAAAAAGGAGCCAGCCATGTCAGAAAAGTTAAACCATCATCGCTCAACCAACTCAGAGCCTTGGATCAATCTCACTTGGGTAGTTCGGACACTAGAAACAATTCAAGACTTAATCGTTATTTCCCTTTGTATCGGTTTATTTGCCTTCATGGTAATTCAGATCCGAGATATGTTCGTTTCACTGTTACCGCCCCTCAATTTTCAACAAGTAACCGCGGATATTCTCTTTTTATTAATACTGGTAGAATTATTCCGACTTTTAATTATTTACTTACAAGAGCAACGGGTATCAATTGGTGTCGCGGTAGAAGTAGCCCTCGTTTCAGTATTACGAGAAGTGATTGTGCGGGGTGTATTAGAAACCTCTTGGGTACAGATATTATCCACCGCGGCATTTTTGTTAGCATTAGGGATGTTATTGGTAATTCGAGTGTGGCTTCCTCCCACCTTTGAAGGCATTGATCCAGAACAAACAGTTTCTAGTCGCAGAAAATTTTTTTTAGAACAACAATCCTTAGAAGATATGGCAGAGCCTGTTAGTAAAGTAGAACATAAATAGAAATAAAAACAGGGTTTCTTGAGACTATTTTATCATTTTAAGCAATAGTATTAAGGGAGAAACTCGGTTTTTTTTTGTTCTTATAAAATATGTAAAACCCTGATGCTCCAATAGACATCTCCCAAAAATAAAGTCCCACGCAGGCAGGATGCCTGCGCCACAATAGTTGTTGGAGATGTCTAATAGAAAAAGATCGAGAGTAGAGGCTGGTTCATCGGTATCTTCTTTACATAACCTGAATAGGGGTGAAACCGTCCGATAAATGGCTAAATGTAAAAGTTGATGGCAATCTATTTGGTAAAAGATAGGTTAAAGCTGATTCTAGGGATGGGAGCATCTCATTTTTGTTTGGTAAATTGGTAGGGACACGGCACTGCCGTGTCCCTACTCCTCTTAATTTTTAGCTGTAAATGATTGAGGAACACCCGCATTTTTCAGGGGATTTCCCACATCGAAATAATCTTCCATCCACAGCGAACCAAGTAATGCACCATGATTCATAAATTCTTTAACTCCGGGCATATCCGCGGTTCTTTTTGCTTGAGTAAAGCCTTTTAAATCTCGATATAATACCCATAATTCCTCTGGTTTTAAACTATCGACAAAAAAGGGGGAATGGGTTGTTACCATTAATTGAGTATTAGCAGAAGCCGAACGACATTCTTCGGCAAGTTGAGGTAATAAACGCGGATGTAAATGATTTTCAGGTTCTTCTATTCCCACTAATTGCGGGGGAGTGGGGTCAAATAATACTGTCAGATAAGCTAAGAGTTTTAATGTACCATCAGAGGCAAACTTTGCCAGAATGGGATGAGAAAACGGAGCATCTTTAATTTCCAACAAAAGTCTGCCATCCTGCATAATAGAAGCTTCGACTTTTTCGAGGCGTGGAATACGATTAGAAAGGGTTTTTAGTATTTCTTCTAACCGTTGGGGATGTTGTTCTTTTAGGTATTGGATAACATTTGGTAAATTGTCACCTGTGGCAGATAATCTTTCCTGGGCCCCTGCTTCGGGAAGACTGCGAGTATGATCGGCGGTTAAATAGGATAAATACCAACCTGTAATAAAACGTCTTAAGGCACTAACGCGGGGATGTTTGGCAAATTGTCCTAATGTATTTACGGCTAATAATTCAGGAGATGCTAGTTGTTCGGTGATCCTTTCACAGTCTTCATCAGGATTATCTCCACTAATCACTTGTCCTTCGCCTTTTTTGAAGTCTAAAAAGCGAAAAGGTTTACCTTGACTTTTTCTTCTCCAATGTAGCCATTCTTCAGCAATATAGGGACGATTATTTTCCTCATCTATGGCGAGATGATAGGTAATTAAAGGTGATACAGAGGTTTCTCGATATTTTAATTCAATGATGATGCAGCCGTCACTATCTCTGGTGCGTAATTCTCTAAATCGGCCCCGTCTATCCCATGCTTTTCTGAGGCTTTCGGTGAAACATTCAGACAGGAAAGCGAAGACATCAAAAATCGTTGATTTTCCGCTGCCATTGGGACCCAAAAAGACGGTTAAGGGGGTAAGATTTTTGAGTTCGAGATTATGTAAAGCGCGATAATTTTGCACTTTGAGATATTCTATACGAGGGATAGATTTCATTATTTCATCTCACTGTTACTTTTAGGACTTACGCAAAGAAACCCGCTTTCCTAAGACATCACCCCAAAATCAGATCAAAGGCAGGATTCGCCTACCCTAGAGTAGTTTGTGGATATGTCTCTAGTATACCTTTACCTTCTGTAGGGCGGGCTCGCACCATCCACCGCTCCTACAGAATAGGGATTTTGGGCGTTTCATCGTTGTTGGCAAAGGTATTTTTTCCAGACGATGTAAACATTCTTAATTTTACTGGAAGATCGGGGGTTTCTCTCTGAGATTGTGATAGGTGCGCCTTTCCATCACTTCTTACCAAGAGAGGGGGCTAGATTTAGTGTTCTCCTGGGGCAGAAAGCCCATTTCTACGCTATATATTGTCAAAGAAGCTAAAATTATGGCAAGATAAGATTCACTCATCAAACTTGTCACAACAACAGAAAAGCCTTATGGTTGCCCAGTTAGAAACCCCTACCCTCAATTTTGCCTCCACACTTCCTTATACGGTTGAAGGATTGGTACAAGTGTTTACCTCTACCCAGCGCACTTTTTTTACCAGTGTGATGGCCCAAGCCCTTCGGATCGCGGGACATGGGACTCCGGTATTAGTGGTGCAGTTTCTCAAGGGAGGTATTTGTCAAGGGGTTGAGCATCCTGTGAGATTAGGGGAATATTTGGACTGGATTCGTTGTGATCTCCCCCGTTGTATTGATACTCCCCATTTGGATGAGGGGCAAATGCAATCTCTACGGGGTTTGTGGGAGTGGACGAGGGATGTTATTTTACAAGGGCGTTATTCTCTTGTGGTTTTAGACGAGTTAAGTGTCGCGATTAATTTGGGTTTAATTCCAGAGGTGGAAGTGTTGGAAATGTTGCAAAAATGTCCTCGTCATATTGATATTATTTTGACGGGGCCGGAAATGCCTTCTTCTTTGTTACAAATTGCGGATCAAATTACAGAAATTCGTCGCAGTCATCGACCTTAATTTATGTTAATGGTTTCCCATTTTTTGGCAGTCCACCCTTTTTTTTGGGGCAGGGCTGTTTTATTCACGATCGCGATCGTCTGTCAGGGACTAAAGTCTGTGGCTCATCGCAAAAGTCCCTTAAACCCGACTGTAAATTAGCATTTGAATAGGGGATGGGGCGGGTTTATATTATTTTTCCGTGGGTATCAAAGATTTCGGTACAGCGACTACAGTAGGACTTTTGGGTGAGAATAAAACGGCTTTGCTTTTTTAGGGGGTGAGGGAGGAGCGCGAAACGGGCGTTTTGATGCCCATGCCTTGTGGTATCCTAGGAAAAAGGGGTTTTGCCAATGGAAAACCAGTAAAACCCCGATTGTAGTCAGACATTATGGGCTCTCTTATTGGAATATGAGCGATCACACCACTGAAGTACAAGAGCGAGACAGATATGTCTGTCAAGCCTGTGGTTATATTTACGAACCAAAAGAGGGTTATTCCCAGGGAAATATTGCCCCTGGAACAGCTTTTGAGGACATCCCCCAGAAATGGCGATGTCCGGTTTGTAGTTCTCCGAAAGCCCAATTTAAAAATATTGGTGCTCAAGAGGGATACTCTGGGTTTAAGGAAAATCTCGGTTATGGTTTGGGCGTTAATAATTTGACGGCTTCCCAAAAAAATTTGCTGATTTTTGGTGGCTTGGCCCTTGGGTTCCTGTTGTTACTTAGTTTGTACGGTTTACAGTAAAAAAATTGTGAAGTTCTGGAAGCGATTTACGATTTTATTAAGTGCTGTTCTTTTATTGTGTATGGGATGCAGCACTATTCCCTCGACAAGTTCTAACCCCTGGCAAGTTATTACTTTGCCCACTAAGGCGAATTTGTTAGATTTGGCCTTTACTGGTAACTCTCAACATGGTTGGCTGGTTGGCAGTGAGGCGACTTTATTTGAAACGAAGGATGCCGGAAATACTTGGAAACAAGTAGGTTTGGATCTCGATGATCCGCGTTATCGTCTTTCATCCATCAGTTTTTCGGGTGATGAAGGTTGGATTGTGGGACAACCCTCCCTGATTTTACATACAGAAGATGAGGGCAAGTCTTGGACTCGTATTCCTCTTAGTAGTAAATTACCAGGCTCTCCCAGTTCGATCGCGGCTATTGGAGCCGGGAGCGCGGAATTAACCACAGATGTCGGAGCTATCTATAAAACAACAGATGGCGGTAAGACGTGGAAAGCCTTAGTCGATGACGCGTTTGGGGTAGTTCGCAATATTACTCGTTCTCGCGATGGGAAATATATCGCGGTATCCTCTCAAGGGAGTTTTTACGCGATCTGGGAACCGGGGCAAAATAACTGGAATCCCTATAACCGCAATAGTTCTCGCCGTCTGCAAAGCATGGGCTTTGGTTTGGATGGACGATTATGGATGTTGGAGCGCGGAGGACAGGTACAATTTAGCGATCCCCAAAATTTGGGAGAATGGGGCAAACCCTTTAAACCCGATAGAGCCGCGAGTTGGGGATTATTAGATTTAGCCTATCGTACTCCCAAGGAAATTTGGGTTGCGGGGGGTAGTGGTAATTTACTTTCCAGTGTGGATGGGGGCAAAACGTGGCAAAAAGACCGCGATGTGGAAAATGTCCCCGCGAATTTGTACAAAATTTTGTTTCTGACACCTGAGCAAGGTTTCATTATTGGCCAAAATGGAATTCTGCTCAAATATCAGGGATCAGCGCAAGCCGCTTAATAGTAGAATCAAATTTAGATTCAGTGCTGTTGTTGAAGGAGGACTATCAATGTCGGGTACTACAGGCGAACGTCCGTTTGGTGACATTATTACGAGTATTCGTTACTGGGTGATCCACAGCATCACCATCCCCGCGTTGTTTATCGCGGGTTGGTTGTTTGTGAGCACAGGCCTGGCTTATGATGCTTTTGGGACCCCTCGCCCCAATGAGTATTTTACTCAAACGCGTGAACAGGTTCCCATTGTCTCTAATCGCTTTGAATCCAAAAACCAAATCAAAGATTTCGTTGCTAAATAATTGAAAAGGAGTTTGACAAGATGACGAGCAGAACCCCGAATGAGCCCATTTCTTATCCGATTTTTACGGTGAGATGGTTGGCCGTTCATACCCTCGCGGTTCCTACTATTTTCTTCTTGGGCGCGATCGCGGCCATGCAATTTGTTCAACGATAGGAGAATATCATGCCTGAACGTCTTCCCAACCCAAATCGTCAACCAGTGGAGTTAAATCGGACTTCTCTGTATTTGGGGCTTTTACTTGTTTTTGTCCTCGGTGTTCTCTTTTCCAGTTATTTCTTTAACTAATTGGTACTGGGATACTTTTAGATGTCAGGATTTTAGATTTTAGATTCTATTTACAAACCTCTAAAGTCTAAAATCTCAAGTCTAAAACATTTTGATTTAATTTTTCTTTGGTTGTGTTTTTGAAGTAAGAGGTAAAAATTGTGCTGCAATCAGGCCGAATTCCTTTGTGGATTGTTGCTACTGTCGCGGGACTTGGTGCTTTGACTATTCTTGGTATTTTCTTCTACGGAGCCTACGCAGGTTTGGGTTCTTCTCTCTAAGGAAGTCTCCTATTATTTTGAACCCCAACCCCCCCAACCCCCCACAGGGGAACCTAGGGGGGGTTATTATTTTATTGGTAGATGGTATTGACTTTTTAATTTTTTTGTGATAAAGCTTATCTCCTTGTATAGTGATTTAAACGAAGATTGAGAAATAAAAAAAACAGTTACAGTAAGAATTTGCTAGATTGAACGGGTCTGATTTTTATTGGGAATAACTATACACCACTAAGGCACTAAGGCACTAAGTTACGCAACAGTAGGTTGGGTTGAACGTAGTGAAACCCAACACAACTGTAACCCAACTTTTTCCAACTCAAAAAGATAAGGTTATGATTGAGGAAAACATTTATTTAGAGCATTTGGGAAAAGTTAGGCAACAGTAGGTTGGGTTGAACGTAGTGAAACCCAACACAACTGTAACCCAACTTTTTCCAACTCAAAAAGATAAGGTTATGATTGAGGAAAACATTTATTTAGAGCATTTGGGAAAAGTTAGGCAACAGTAGTTAGGCAACAGTAGGTTGGGTTGAACGTAGTGAAACCCAACACAACTGTAACCCAACTTTTTCCAACTCAAAAAGATAAGGTTATGATTGAGGAAAACATTTATTTAAAGCATTTGGGAAAAGTTAGGCAACAGTAGTTACGCAACAGTAGGTTGGGTTGAACGTAGTGAAACCCAACACCACTGTAACAAAACTTTTTCCCATTGGCATAATTCATCGGAGCTAAAGCACGTTGAGATGTATCAGTTACAGGAAGTCGAAGTTTTGATTATTAATGAGGAAATCAAGCAATGACAAAATTAAAGTTTCTGCGACAGTTTTTGCCCCTGACTCTATCCTTTGTACTGGCAAATGTGATAACAACTGTGGCAACACCCTCCACAGCCCAGACTCAAAAAACCAATCCCTCTCAAACCAATTCACCATCTATTCAACAGCAGGAGCTACAAGCCATACAAGCTCAGATCCCTGACTTCCCTGTATGGGTGTATCCTCTGGGGACTGTTGGTGTAAAGGAATCAATTTCTTGTAATTCCCCGGAAGATAGTGGTAATTGTGTTGTTATAGACGGTAATCGTCCGACCACTTATCTAGCATGGTAAAATATGTCACCCCCTCTTAAACCTGCAAAATCCTCCAAGTTTCAGAAAAAACCCTGATTAAACTGGGACTTGCTCGGAAAGATTGATTCCATCAGAACCCCATCAAACCCGCGACGCGATGATATCGACAGCATACTCGGCAATGGATTTGACAAATCAGTTGCCATCTATGGGAGAGTCAGCAGCCACAAGCAAAAAGAGGATCTCGAAAGGCAAGCCGACTACCTTAGAAGTCTCTACCCAGACGCAATCCTCTTCAAAGATATCGGAGGCGGACTCAATTTCAAGCGCAAAGGGCTTGAAGCCCTTTTGGGACAAGTTCTGTCAGGAGACATCAGAGAAGTTGTGATCTGCCACCAAGACAGACTCGCAAGGTTTGGTGTTGACCTCATCCGATGGATATGTGAGCAACAAAATTGCCGACTCGTGGTTCTCAGTCGTTGCGACTTGTCTGCAGACCGAGAAATGGTTGAAGATATCCTTGCCATCATCCATGTTTTCAGTTGCCGACTCTACGGAATTAGCAAATACAAATCTGTCATCAAGGAAGATTCGAGTTTACCCGGAAACTCTATTGGCGAAAAAGTGGAGAGCTTGGTCTTCTGCAAGTAGGTGGTGTTACAACCAAGCAATTGCCATTCTCAAAACCGAAAAAATTGGCAAATATGAATTGCGTAAACGCATTATGGATACCGCACCTAAATGGGTATCGGAACAACCATATAATCCTCGCCAACTCGCAGTATTTCAAGCTTATGAAGCTCATAAAGCAGCTTGTAAATCTCAAGGAGTAGCTAAATTTAGAAGTGGTAAAGATAATTCTCAAACTATTAGATTTCAAAAATCTAACTGGAAGTCAAACACTTTCTATCCTCGTGAAACAAAAGGTTTGTCTTTTCAAGCTGCGGAACCTATTTTACAGGTAATGCAACACGAGCCAACTCTTAGTCTGATTAACGGGCAATGGTTTATCTGCTATGCTGTTGACACTATTGCCCCTGCGCCTACTCAGTCTGACTTAGCTATTGCTTTAGATCCTGGTATTAGAACATTTATGACTGGTTTTGACGGTCAAAACGTGCTGGAATTGGGCAGAGGTGATATCGGTCGAATTTATAGATTGGCTAGACATCTGGATAAATTAATGTCTCGAATTGGATTAAGCAAAGGTGGACAATTCAAACGACTACGTTATCGGCTGAGAAAATCCGCGTCGGCAATTCGGATTAAGATGAAAAACTTAGTTTCCGAATTGCACAAGAAGATTGCTAATTATTTAGTCAGTAAGTATAAGTTGATTTTATGGCCCACCTTTGAAACTCAACAAATGGTGAAGAAGGGCAAGAGGAAACTTGCCACTAAAACAGCAAGAGCGATGGTAACATTAAGTCATTATCGTTTCAAGCAAACGTTGAAGCATCAAGCAACTAAATACGGTTGTGTTGTAGTAGACGTAACCGAAGAATATACCAGTAAAACTTGCTCAAAATGTGGTCATGTTCATCGCAAATTGAGCGGTTCAAAAACATTCAAGTGTCCCGAATGTGGACACACTCTGGACAGAGATTTGAATGGCGCTTTCAATATTTTGTTGAAAGCTTTGAGAGATACCTCCATATCTGGAGAGATAATAACTTTTCAGATTATGCCATACACAGCAGATTTAGGTACATTCCTAGATTTACCGGGTTAAATGTATCTGTGATACTCATCCTCATCTTTCTGCCCAAGGTTGGCTGGGTGGCTGGTTTGATCGTAATTGCCGATGATCGCGAAGTCGGAATTATCACCAAAAAATTCTCCTCAAAAAGTCTCCTTGCGGGAAGACTGATCGCGCTCAATGGAGAAGCAGGTTTGCAAGCCGATACTCTCCCTCCGGGTTGGCACTTTGGCTACTTTCCCTGGCAGTACAACATACACAAATAGTCAGTATTAGTCATTCCCCAGGATGAAATCGGACTCATTATCGCAATGATGGCGCATCAATTCCACCCAATCGTATTTTAGGCAAAGTCGTAGAGAGCGAAAACTTCCAAAATACCCGCGAATTTCTCACCAACGGTGGTGAAAAAGGACGACTTGAAGCGGTATTGACGACAGGGACAGATCGCATCAACCTCCCGATACTAATCAACCTCCTTTATCTTCAGCCCGCGCAGGCGGGTTTGGGTTGTGTAGCCACGGTTTCAACCGCTGGGTTCGCCGAACAAGGTGTTAATATTGCTAAACTCCAAGCCGCAGCCGCGATCGAACAGGCTAATGGTGAAGCGGAGTCGATTCCCTTGACGGGAGATGCCAAAGCCGATGCCTATAAAGCTGGGGTAAATGCCCTTGGGAGTCAGGCTTACACTGCATTACAACTAATGCAGGTGATAGGCGATCGCCAGGTGCGAGTGGTTCCTGATGTTGCTGTTAGTGGTAGTAATAGTTCTGGCCTATTGGATGCCATGATGGGAATGTTCTTGTGGAATCAAACACCTGCCATTGAGGAAAATAATGGCAATAGTAATCCCCCTACGGTGCTTCAAGGGGAAATTGTGGATGAATCACAAACGCACTAATAGACATCTTGGGAAAGTGAGGGAACAGGGGACGGGGAACGGGGAGATCTTAACTCTTAACTCTTAACTCTTAACAGTGATGAAAGTCTGTTAGTTATCGGACAGAATAAGTATAAAAATCTGTGTTCATCTGCGTTCATCTGCGGTTACATAAATAGCTCAAAAACAGACAAAAATACTCCTAAATCCTGATGCGATGGACAATGTTAGTGACTTTTTTTAGTAATGGGTGACTGGAAAAGAAGCGCGATCGTGCCGTCTAAGGGCAAGGAATTCTGAGTCCGTGATAATATCTATTCAGAGAAGAAAGGAATTAAAGAATATGGGCTACAGACACGCGACTTAATCAAAAATCAGGAATATTTTTGCAGTCTTTTCCGTTTCATCTTCCCCACGAAAAGTCGATTTTTTAGGGAAAAGAGGAATGAGTAAAAATAAAAAAACAATAAAAATTATCAGAGAAAACTTGCCGTTTTGGTGAAATTACGGTAATCTCTTTCACAGATAATTGTCTCTCTATAGCAATCCTAAATAGATTGTGGTAAAAACCTAGGGGTAGTGCCAGAGTGCCGCCCCCCCAACCCGGGCTGGGGCAACCACGGGGGGATTGCCCCTACAAAAATCTTACAATTGAAATAGGATTGCTCTATATGTAAATTTGAGCGGGAACGGGTCATGAATTTTATTAATCTCTTAGGATTTTCTGCCGCGTGTTTAACAACGATCGCGTTTTTGCCTCAAATGTTGAGAACATGGAAAACGAGATCCGCGAAAGATGTATCACTATCAATGCTAATAACATTTTTAAGTGGTATATTCCTGTGGTTTCTTTACGGAATTTTGCGTCAAGATATTATTATTGTGATAGCTAACTTAGTGACACTGATTCTCAATTTTGCGATTTTAGGGATGAAACTCAAATATAAATAGGATTGCAGAAACCTGGTTTCTGAGTACAAAAATCGTGATTTATGGCAAGAAGAAGAGGAGAAAAACCGAGTTTATTCCCGGTGACAGGTGAAAAGAAATTCGAGAAAACATCCTAATCACCAGTCCCTTTCTTCCCTCTTCCCTCTTCCCTCTTCCCTCTTCCTTCTTCCTTCTTCCCTCTTCCCTCTTCCTTCTTCCCTCTCCTCCCCCTCTTCCTTCTTCCTTCTTCCTTCTTCCCTCTTCCTTCTAATAATTAAGGTTCAACGATGACAGGAGTGCCAACATCCACCTTTTCAAATAAGACTTGAACATCCTTATCAAACATTCTCACACAACCATGAGACGCGGCTCTACCAACCGATTCCTCATTGGGAGTACCATGAAAACCAATCACATTTTTACCATCAGTCCAAAATCCAATCCAACGAGTACCTAAAGGATTATCGGGCCCCGATGGAACCACTTCACCCGTCCAAGGATGTTCCCAACTGGGATTTTTAATCTTTTGAATAACTTTAAATGTACCTTTGGGAGTTTCCCATCCCGCCTTACCCACCGCGATCGGGAAACTGGTTTGAACGTCATTTTGACGATAAACATAAACACGACGATCCTTGAGTCGAATCACTAAACGGACATCTTCGACGGGTTTAACGGGAGTAATAGGATCGAGGGGAATAAATTTTGAGCCATCCCCTAGAGGAGGTAATTGGGGTTTATCCAAGAAGCTTAAAGGAGCATTCTGTTGCTCGATCTTCGCTCTGGGAGTAGATGTCGTTGTGGGAACTGCCCTTACTTGGGGGTTAATACCCAAGCACAGCAGGGCTGTAATGAAACTAATACCAAATAACCTTTGAGAGAAAGATTTACTGCTCACGATCGTCGTCTCCACTGAATTAAAACTGAAAAAAATCCTCAAAAATTATTTTTTATTTATTTCTTGGGTGAGAGGGAATATGTCCCAGACACAGAAATACAAAAGGCTGACTTACTATATTAACCTAACTTCTGAGCTACATTGAGAAATCCGGTTTCTTGATCAATACCTTCGTGATTTTTTGTCCCTTGGGTTGAGCGATACTTAACCCCTTGAAGATGTTGGGTTTAGTGCCTCAACCCAACCTAGGAATCTTTGAACTTCTGAGCTACATTGAGAAATCCGGTTTCTTGATCAATACCTTCGCGATTTTTTGTCCCTTGGGTTGAGCGATACTTAACCCCTTGAAGATGTTGGGTTTAGTGCCTCAACCCAACCTAGGAATCAAGGCATTTTTCCTAAAAGGCGAAGGTATTGTTGATCTGATGCGTGATCGACCTCCCACTCTCTTCGGTACTGTGAATAAGAGAGATAGCTTAAACCGCAAGTAAGGTGTCATGGGTCTTGACAGGGATTATCTCATCATAGTTGCATCAAATATAGAGTATATTGGTCTCTAAATTCAAACAAGTGATATAATGCTTGCTTTGACAATACTTATGGGGTAAGTAACAATGGGTATTCACAAAAAACAATTATTAACAGGCGCGCTGCTGTCTGTGCTCGTGGGTGGGGGTTTAGTATCTCCCGCGTTGGCAAACCCGACAATTCAAGTCGCGCAAGCCTCGTCTTCAATGGCTAATTACACCACTTTTATTGGTTTTGTCAGATCTATTGTCGGTGATGTAGTGACTATTCAAGAAGCCACTGCCCCCTTTAGAACCCTCAGAATTAACAGACGAGTTCAGGGTATTGCAGGTCTTGTACCGGGTATGAAAATTAAAGTGACCTATATTGCCAATACTGATATTGTGCAGCAGTTGGTGGTTCTTTCTAATGCGAAGGTGGTCGCGACGAGCGCGGTTCGTAACCTGACGGTGACTCGTACTCAAAGTCAAACAACTCCAGTGCGTCCTCTCATCCCAGCTCGTCCTCTAACGACTCCTGTGCCTCGGACGGTTCCGATGACTCCTCCTCCCCCACAACCAGCAGCACCCACGGAGTCTGTAACTCCCGCGGCTCCTGCTGGACCGGTTAGAGGTCTTTGGTAAGTTATTCGTTAGACTGAATTTTTGGGTCAGAAAAACCACCGAATCACGGTGGTTTTTTGTTGGTTTCAAGAGAGTGCAGAGATTTTTCCCCAGGGTATTAAAAGTGAGAATGAGGCTGTTTGAGAAATTCGATTTCGGCGGGGGTGCTTTCACGTCCTAAGATTTGATTGCGATGGGGAAATCTGCCAAATTTTTTGATAATTTCTAAATGCCTAATCGCACTATCGATCGCGGGTTCACTATCGGAGTCGTCGTTAAGTTGTTGAAATAGTGTGACATTTTGATACTGATGTTCTAAATTTTCACTGTGTTCAAAGGGGAGATAGATAAACCATTTTTGCACGGGTAATAAATTTTGATCAAATTTATGTTCGATCGCGTTTTGGGCTACGGCTAAAGCACGGGCATCAGTGGCAAAGGCTTGGGGTGTACCGCGAAACATATTACGCGGAAATTGATCAAGTAGTATGATTAAGGCTAAACAGCTTTGTGGTGATTCTTGCCAAGTATCTAAATGTCCCGTCGCGGCTAATTCATAATCCCAAAGAAAGTGCGATCGCGTTCTTTCGTCAAATTCAGGATTTGTGGTAAACCATTCTTGACGAGGTTTTCCATAATTGAGATCATCCTCTTCGCCAAACCAAAAGGTTAAAATTTCTTTAATTCGTGGCATTATGGTCAAATAAGTAGTTTTCTATTAGTGTAATTGATTATGGAATTTTGGGGAATGATCGCGGCTTTTTTTCTCTTTTCCTTATCCCCCGTGGGAAGTTTTCTGATATCGCCCCTGTGGGCAAAATCCCCTCCTTCGGCAGTAACAACAGACATCTCCCAAAAACGGGAGCAATGGCAGGCAGGAAGCCTACCCGACAGCAGTTTATCGAGATGTCTAATGATATCAAATCCTCGCACTCACGCGATCGTTCGACTCAAAGATTTAGAATTACCCCGTCCCCAAGTCTCCGGGGCCGAGACTTTACCCCTTGATTTACTTTCGGGGGGGTTATTATGGACCCTAGATTTCCAAGTGGGGACGGTATCAGGACGTTTTTTAGTCGATACTGGAGCTGCAACAACGATGGTGGGTTCCCCTTTGATCCAAAAATTGGGGCTTCAGGGAACCTCCATCAGTCGCGATCGTTTAGATTATGCTGTCGCGGGTAATAGTTGTCCCAATTTTCAGGCGATTTTACATCGTTTACCGACTCTCAAGAATAAGTCTATTAATATTGATAACTTAAGTGTTTTAGAATTAGCAAATACCGCGATTCCTAATGATATCTCAGGAGTTTTTGGGATGGATATCTTAAGTAATTTTGATGTGATTATTGATCCGAATCAACATAATATTCAATTATTACCCCCTTCAGAGTTACCCACAAAAGAAAATAATAACGCGATTCCTTTGCAAGGAAAATTAGGGGTAATGTTAGCTCAAGTCGAAATAAATGGTAAAGGACCTTTTACTTTTTTATTAGATACAGGGGCAGAAAGTATTTTTATCTCGCCCCAAGTCGCCCAAAAACTCGCGATCTCGCCCTCTCAAATGAAAGATATTAATGTGGAAGGATTTTGTGGTTTAGAATCGGCAAAAACTACCCAACTGGCGCAAGTAAAATTAGGAGATAAAAAACTTGATAAATTAGAAGCGATTGTCTTAGATAGTTCCATTCTTAAATTATTAGAAATAGATGGAATTTTAGGTCAAAATTTCCTCAATAAATTTAAACAACATTGGCGATTTAATCAGAATAAAAATGGTAAAATACCTCAAGAAGGAACTTTAATTTTATATTCATTGTAAAAGAAATAAATTAGAGTTAGAGTAAGACAGGTTATATAATACCTTAAAGGTAGGGACACGGCAGTGCCGTGTCCCTACAGAGGGGTTGGGGGTGAGGGTATTTATACGACTCATTTAGACGCGCTATATCATAATTAAAAAGAATGTAATCAGTCATTGAAAAAAATTATTAATATTGCCCTATGACAAATACGGAAAATATTTCTCAAGTCCACGCGGTATTTGATCCCAAACACGCGATCGCGCCTCTCCCGCCCCTTGTCACACCTGACATGACATTAACAGAAGTGATCCTGTTAATCAGTCAAGCCAGGGTAAATACCTGTGAGCTACCATCCATTGCCCAAAACTCATTACTCAGCCCCATAAATCCGCCCTACTACCAAATATCACAATACTCAGCAGACTGTGTTTTTGTCATGGAAGCGGAGGAAATCTTAGGCATTGTCACACAAAGAGATATCGTCAAATTAGCAGCCCAGGGAAAAACCCTCACGGCTCTGACGGTAAGGGAAGTAATGACATCTCCAGTGCTCACCCTCAAACTCGCAGATTTTACCGAAATCTTTACCGCGCTCAACCTGTTACGCCAATATAAAATTCGCCATTTACCCATTGTCGATGAGCTTAATCATCCCATCGGAATTGTCACCCCACAGAGTATCCGTCAAACCATAGAATTAGTAGACTTACTCAAATTCCGGCAAGTGTCAGAAGTGATGAATACCCAGGTGATTCATGCACCCGGTAACGCGACAGTCCTCGAAATTGCCCAATTAATGACTCAAAATCGAGTCAGTTGTGTCGTCATTGTAGAAGAAAATTTTCCCTTAAATCCTGTCGGTATTATTACAGAAAAAGACATTGTACAATTGCAAGGCCTCCACGTCAATATGAAAGCAACTGACGCGACTACCGTAATGAGTTATCCCCTATTCTTTTCGCATCCAGAAACAAGTCTCTGGGTAGCCCATCAACAAATGCAAAAGCAACGGATACAACGATTAGTAGTAACAAATAATCAGGGAGAATTAGTGGGTATTGTCACTCAAACCCGTTTATTACAAGTTCTAGAACCCCTAGAAATGTATCGCATTTGCGAATTTTTACAATCTAAATTAAAGGAATTACAATCCGATAAAATTGCTTTATTAACCAGTCAAAATCACGAATTGGAAGAACAGGTAAAGAAACGTACAGCCGAATTGAAAGCAAAAGCAGAACGGGAAGAACTTTTCACAACGATCGCGTCTCGGATTCGCGCCTCGCTCCAAAGAGAAGAAACTCTTAATACAATTGTAACAGAAGTTAGAGCATTTTTAAAATGCGATCGCGTTTTAGTCTATCAGTTAGACAATCTGAATAAAGAGGGTAATATTGTGGCGGAATCAGTAGGAGAGGCATGGAAAAAAGCCTTGGGGTTGAAAATCCCAGATATCTGTTTAGGGAAATATCAGATAATCCCGAATTTTTATGCGTGTAAAAAAGCGAATTCTGATATCTATAATGCCGGACTTAACCAGTGTCATATTGAATTATTAGAGCAATTTCAAGTTAAAGCCAATTTAGTAGTACCGATTATCGTTAAAGAAGAACTTTGGGGGTTACTAATTGCCCATCAATGTGACGCGCCTCGTCAATGGCATCTCACCGAATTAGATTTACTAGATAAATTATCAGTACCAATCGCGATTCACATTCAACAAGTCGAAGCTTATGAAAAATCCCAAGGAGAACTCGAACAACACCAACTCACCCAAAAACAATTACAGAAAACCAATCGAGCTCTACGGATGATCAGTCTGTGTAACGATGCTCTTGTACATAGCAAAGAAGAAAAAACCCTCCTCCAAACCATTTGTCAGCTTATCGTAGAAGTCGGAGGTTATCGATTAGCTTGGGTAGGTTATCGCGAAGAAGATGAAAAGAAAAGTGTCAAAGTATTAGCCCAGTTTGGTTATGAAGATGGCTATTTAGAAGCCTTAGATATTACTTGGGCTGATACAGAAAGAGGACGAGGTCCAAGTGGTACAGCCATTCGCACAGGACAACTCTCTATTGTGACAAATATCGAAACTGAACCGAGATTTTTACTGTGGCGACTAGAAGCCAGAAAACGGGGTTATCAATCAAGCATTGCTATACCCTTAAAAAATCACTTGGGAAAAGCGTTTGCCTGCGTTAATATTTACACGGAAGAATTGAATACTTTTCAGAGGGAAGAAATCAAACTCTTAAAAGAACTCGCGGATAATATCAGTTATGGGATTCTTTCTATCCGTGTTAATCTCGAACGAGAACAAGCCGAAACAGCCCTCCGTGAAAGTGAAGAACGCTTCCGCCAATTAGCGGAAAATATCCATGAAGTATTCTATTTATCCAATGTTGAACCCTTTAAAATGCTCTATGTTAGTCCGGGGTATGAAAGGATCTGGCAACGTACCTGTGAGAGTGTCTATCAACAGCCAAAATCTTTTATAGAGTCCATTCATCCAGAAGATCAAGAGGGTGTCTTTGCCGCCCTTCAACGTCAAATGCAGGGAGACGCAACTCAACAGGAATATCGCATTATTCGACCGGATGGTTCCATTCGTTGGATCAATGATAGTAGTGTTCCCATTATTGATAAAACTGGAAAAGTTTATCGTATTTGTGGTGTCGCGGAAGATATTACGGAAAGGATATACGCGGAAGAATCTTTACGAATTTCCCAAGCGCGTTTTGCTGGTATTCTGGAAATTGCCAAAGACGCGATTATTTCCGTTGATGAACAGCAGCGAATAATTCTATTTAACCAAGGGGCCGAAAAAATATTTGGTTATAGCAGTGGGGAAATTGTGGGTAAACCCCTTGATCTTCTCTTACCTCAACGATTTATTTCTGCCCATCAAGAACATCTCCGTAACTTTGGCACTATTAAGGAAAAAGCCCGTGAGATGGGAGAAAAACGTGAAATTTTGGGTCTCCGTAAAGAGGGAAAAGAATTTCCCTCCGAAGCTTCTATTTCTAAACTAGAAATAGGGAAAGAAGTGATATTTACAGTGATTTTGCGAGACATTACAGAGCGGAAACAGGCTCAGGACGCGTTACAACAATTAAACTCTGAATTAGAAGCCAGAGTCGAACAACGTACCGCGGCTTTACGCGACACGAATGAACAATTGCTCCTCACTAACGCGCAACTTGCCCGCGCCACCCGTCTTAAGGATGAGTTTCTCGCGAATATGAGTCACGAATTACGAACGCCTCTTAATGCCATTTTGGGAATGTCAGAAGTTTTACTCGAACAAGTTTACGCGCCTCTGACAGATAGACAGAAAAAAGCCCTGACAACGATCGAAAAAAGTGGTCGTCATTTATTGGAATTAATTAACGATATTCTTGATCTATCGAAAATAGAAGCGGGTAAAGTGGAATTAGAATTACAACCAGTTTCAGTATCCCATCTTTGTGATAGTAGTCTCACCTTTGTCAAGCAGCAGGCGAATCAAAAAAATATCCAAATTAAGTCTAACGCGCCTAAAGAAATTAGTGAGGTGATTGTTGATGAGCGGCGAATGCGTCAGCTATTGATCAACTTGCTCAATAACGCGGTCAAATTCACTCCTAATGGGGGGCGGGTGATGCTGGAAGTGGAAGCAGACAACCTAGCCGAAACCATTAGTTTCCGCGTGAAAGATACGGGAATTGGTATTGCCCCTGAAGATATCGGTAAATTGTTTCAAGCTTTTGTCCAAGTTGACAGCAGTCTGACACGAAACTATTCTGGGACTGGTTTAGGATTAGCTTTGGTGCGTCGCATTGCTGAATTGCATGATGGTAGTGTTACTCTGGAGAGTGAGGTGGGTAAAGGTAGTTGTTTTACGGTAATCTTGCCTTTGAAAAGAGCGATCCCACATCTAACACCAGTCAATTTATCTATTGCATCTCATTGTCAATATCCCTTGGAGCATTCTCAAGTTTTGGTGATTGAGGACTCTAGTAGTGCCGCGGAACAAATCGCTCGTTATCTCTATGAATTGGGGATGCAAGGGGTAATTTATCCTGTGGGCGATCGCGCTTTGGAGCTGGCTTTACAGCTTTCTCCTTCTCTGATCATTCTTGATATTGAACTTCCCTCTATTTCTGGTTGGGATATTCTTGCCCAATTTAAGGCTAATCCTCAAACTAAAGATATCCCTGTCTTGATTGTATCTGTAGTCGATGAACGAGCAATGGGTTTGTCTCAAGGTGCTTGTGAGTATCTGGTTAAACCTTTCTCGCGTGAAGAGTTTCAACAGGCCCTCAGCCATATCTGGTGTGAGGAAAAAACTCCAGATATCGACTTAGTTTTAGTTCCAGAATCAGTATCCAATTTCTCTGCACCGAAGATTCTTATTGCCGAAGATAATGACGCGAATATTGATACTCTCATGGCTTATTTTCTCTATCATGGATATCAATTGATCTTAGCCAAAAATGGGTTAGAGGCACTAGAATTGGCCAAAAGCGAAAAACCTCAGTTAATTCTCATGGATATTCAAATGCCCAAAATGGATGGATTAACCGCGATCCGTAAAATTCGCGAAGAGCCGGCTTTATCCCATGTTCCCATTATTGCCTTGACTGCATTGGCAATGTCTGGCGATCGCGAAAAGTGTTTGGCCGCGGGGGCGAATGAATATTTAACTAAACCCGTGAGGGGGAAAATTTTGTTAAATGTCATACAGCATTTCTTAAAGAATTAGGAGTGAAATTCATGAGAAAAAATAGCCATCATTCAGTATTAGTCGTTGATGATGAACAAAATAATTTCGAGGTGGTCGAATTTATCCTTTTTACAGAGGGTTATGAGTTAAATTATGCTAGCAGTGGTCAAGAAGCACTCACTTTTTTAGAAATATCTCAACCGGATGTCATTTTACTTGATGTAATGATGCCAGAAATGGATGGGATTGAGGTTTGTCGTCAGATTAAAGCCCATCCTATGTGGCGTTATATTCCGATTGTTATGGTGACGGCTCTTAATAGTAAAGAAGATTTGGCTCGTGCTTTAAACACGGGGGCTGATGATTTTATTAGTAAACCAGTTAGTCCCGTGGAATTGCGGGCGCGGGTGCGCTCTATGTTACGAATTAAGCAACAACATGATGCCCTGGAGTCTCTTTTAAAGGAAAAAGAAGCTTTATTAGAAAAACAAGCCGCGTCGCTGCAATTGCGTCAAGATATGTCTAATATGGTTGTCCATGATTTGCGTAATCCTCTCACAGTTATTATTATGTCTTGTGGACTGCTTAAGCTGACCAATCTTGAAGAAAAACAGCTTAATAAGGTGCAACAAATCTCTCAAGCAGGAAATCGTTTACAATCTTTGATTGATAGTTTGTTGATGATGGCGAAATTAGAATCTGGTAAGTTTTTACTTAATCTAACTGAGGTGAATCTTTCCCTATTGGGTAAAGCAGTTGTGCAGGATTTTCACGCGATCGCGACTCAGAAGAAAATTGAGTTTGTCAGTCATTTACCGGAACCGGATCACCAAGTTTTGGTCGATGAAATTTTGTTACGGCGGGCCCTCGATAATTTACTTTCTAATGCCTTTAAGTTCTCTCCTGAAAATAGTCAAGTTACTCTTATTATTGAAGACTCTTCTTCATCAACAATAAAAATTAAAGTGAAGGATAGGGGACCGGGTATCCGTGAAGAAGTAAAAGAAAAAATATTTGACAAGTATGAAATAGGAAATATTATCCGTGGAGTTTCTCAGACGGGACTAGGATTAGCTTTTTGTAAAATGGCGGTTGAAGCTCACGGTGGTAAGATTTCTGTGGATTCTAATGAGCCGAATGGTTCTATTTTTACCCTAGAAATTCCCACGAAAATCCTATCAGTAAAGCCCCTTAAATATAATATAATTTAATTGCGAACTAATTTTGATGGAAATAAAATAATAACGGTTTTTATATAACTTGTTGTAATAACTCACTAATTGATCAAAATATCGCAGGAATTAATTAGTGAGTTATTATTTAAGTTAAGCTTGAAAAAGTTTTATCCGATATTAAGAACCAAATTTTTGTTTGGCTTGATCGTACAATTCAATGGTTATTTGGGTAATGCCTAAATCTTGGGCATATTTTTCTATTTTTTTCCGCGCACCGGGACGAACAAAAAAAGGAATTTCTTTGAGTTTATTTTCTGCTTCCGGTGTCCATTCAATAGGAATTGTCATTTTTTATCCCTTCTTTATGTTACTGTTTCACTCTTTTTTCCTGTCTCACCACCAAGGCACAAAGACACCAAGAAAAATATTGCATTAAGATTTTTCTTGTTTTTTTGTTCCCGGTGAGTATCTGACTTGATGATTCATGTTAACATAAAAAATGAACATTTATTTTTTACTGCGATGGCTTTCTTTACACGATCGCGCTTTTTACGTCATGTGGCTTTAGGTTTCGGTGCTTGTTTGCTTCTGGTGGCTTGTGAGGGCACGAAACCGGAAAAACCCTCTGTTTCTCCCAGTGTCTCTTCTCCCAAGACTTCGACTCCTACCGCTCCCCTCAAACCTCTGAAAATAGGCACTTCTGGGGATTTACCCCCTTTTAGTTATTATGGCAAAAGTGGTAAACTTAAGGGGTTTGATATTGAGTTAATGGACGCGATCGCGTTTGAATCAGGTTATAAAGTGGAGTATCAAAAGTTACCCCTTGATAGTCTCTTACCTTCTTTACAAACGGGAAAAATTAATGGGGTTATTAGTGGGATTACTGTTACTCCTGAGCGTGAAAAAATTGTCAAATTTTCTCGTCCCTATTTTCAAATTAAGTTGGCGATCGCGGTTTCGGAAAAAAATAATACCATCAAAAATATCGACACTCTCAAAGGAAACGCGATCGGGGTAGAAAGTGGTACGATCGCGGCGGAAAAAGCCAAAGATATCCCTAATGTCAAAGTGAAAACATTTAAGACAAACAAGGAAGTCTTAGAAGCCTTGTCTCAGGGGAAAGTCGATGCCATTCTTAAGGAGACTCCCATGCTACTATTTGCGATGGGTAAAGATTTGAAAGGAATTAAGATAGTCGGGGAAATACCCACGGATAAATATTACGCGATCGCGTTGCCAAAAGATTCACAAAATACGGCAGAAATTAATAAAGGATTAAGCAAAGTAATCGCGAAGGGAGATTATGGTAAACTATATCAAAAATATTGGAATTATGAACCCGCCCCACTCCCCGAAACCTTACCATCAAAATAGAGAAAGTATTGGGGTGAATAATTAAGCAAAAATTGAGCTAAAATCCCCAAGCCCACCCTCACCAATAAATAGATCAGCACTAGGTAGTAACAGTAACAATACCCCGTACAGATGTGACAATACTAGGCATTATTTGTGATGAGATTTGCCATAGCCCCTTATGGCGAAGGCGATTTTTTGAGAATCGTGATCCAACTTAACCCAATTGGGGGGACGCGATCGCCTCTATATCTCTTGGCTACCAACTATAGCAATACTAAATAGGTTGTGAGAATTTTGGCAGTGCCAATATCTTGCTGGTTTACGCCGAAACCATTAGCGAGCTAGACGCTCGCACTCCTATTCTTAACATTAAATCTGTTACAATTTATTTGGGATTGCTATAGCTCAATTCAGGCTTAATTCAGTAGGTTTGGTTGAATCTACCCTTTAATTATATTAGAAGAAATGGGATAATTAAACCCAACCTATAGATTAATTAAGTAGGTTAGATTGAATCCACCCTCTAATTATATCAGAAGAAATGGGGAGCATCTCAAAGAAGCCAAAAAACTGTAGTGGGAGCGTCTCGAATCGGCGGGATCGGGCTAGGGAGCGAGACGCTCCCACTACCAATTTACAACCTTGAGATGCTACCAATAAATGGGATAATTCAACCCAAGCTACACAATACTTAAGTAGGTTGGGTTGAATTAACCATCTCATCTAATTATATAACAAGAAATAGGATAATTAAAGCCCGCCTACACAATACTACCACGGGATCATTCCACGAAGGTGCAACGCTTTTTTGGTAAGTTGGGTTGAGGTATACTTAACCTAGTGAAGATGTTGGGTTTCGTGCCTCAACCCAACCTACAGAAGACAGGATCAATCAAGTAATTCTGTTTTCCAGTTAGCCTCTTGTATTTTAGTATCTAACTCCCGATATTGTCGAGAAAGTTGATTAACTTGGGCTTGAATAAGCGCGACATTAACGCTGCTGACAAATTTAATTTCAGAGAGACTATAACGCTCTTGACGATAGGCCGCCGTCTCCACTAGATCATTATAAACATTACCCTTGAGTAAAAGAGTATCTCTGTTAGCTAAAGCATCAGCCAGGGTGATATTATCGGCTAAATTGGTATGTGCATTGGTTTTGTTAATCCGTTTAATTAAGGTTGTGATTTCATTGATTATTTGATCTAATTCTGCCATCAATTCTTGGGGATTTTCGGGAGGATTTTCCCCTTCTTGAACTCTCGCAGCCCGGGTAAGACGTTGCCGTAATTGTTCCACGCGTTTTTGACTATCGGCTCTTAATATTAAGGCTTCTGCTAATTTCATTATGTTAACTCCTTTGCGATCGATCAGAATTTACGCATCATTAAGTCTATCTATAGGGTTATTTGGGGACTATTGCCCCGATTATGCTATCTATCAGCCTCAGTCCTGTTGATGACATCCTGGTTAACGATATTATCTATCATAGACTGACATATTGCCAACAAGTATAAATATTTTCCAAAATTCCTGATGTGATATTTACATAGAGTAATATCTGTGTTAGAACCTGTAAAAAGGCTCAATCTTCGCCGTGTCCCCAAATAAGGAGAGTATCGTGAATAAAAGTTTGTTAAAGGTAGCAGCAACTACCGCAATGGCGACTATGAGTTTTGTCTCAATTTTGACAACTTCAGCCCAAGCTGAAGAATATACATTTTCAATTGAGAATAAGTCTTCTCGTGCTGTGACACAGGTATTAGTATCTCAGGATGGTAATGACTGGGGTTATTTTTCTCTCACTAAAACAGTCCAGCCCGGTACAACAGCAACAATGGTTTGGGGAGAACATACAAATCACGAAGCTTGTGTGCAATGGATTAAAATAGGATATGAGGATGGTACGATGACGGAAGCCACAAAATTTGACTTCTGTAAAAATCCTGATTTAGAAGTTTCCGACTAATTTTTGATGGGCTGCTCTTTAAGTCACATTATTTTTATTTAGAAAAACTGGAGTTAATTGTGACTCCAGTTTTTTATCGTGTTTATGCAAAGAAACCCGGTTTCTTTGCTCCGAGTCTTTATGGCGCTTAAGTCATGGTTATGATAATGTTTGGTATGGATAGTCTCAGGAAATAATCAAACCCATGCTACTCAAATGGAAAATCCGCGCGATCACGCTTTCTTTAATTACAGGTAGTGCCGTATTTTTTGTCCATCAAAAACCCTTTCAAGCGAGGAATGAATCTCTTAATGAAAAAGCGATTTTAACGAATACAACAGTGACTCATGAAGTGGAGACTATTCCCTACTTTAGGATAGAATTTAATGAAGCATTGAGTCAGCTTATTGAAGTTTTAAAACCCCAGGAGGAACGCCTAACCTTTAGGGTTCCAGAGTCTTTACAAGGGACGCTTATTTATGAAGTAAAATTAAAGACTCATGAAAAAGTAATTGCTTTAACCGTTGATGATGGACCTTGGCCAAAAACGACAGAAGCCATGTTGGATATTTTCCAGAAAAATAATGTGAAAGCTACTTTTTTTTGGGTAGGAACCTCCGTGGAAAAGTCTCCTGATCTGGCGAAAAAAGTCGTCGCCCAAGGACACGCGATCGGCAATCACACTTTCAGTCATTCTTATGCTTCAATGGACGAAGTAACAGCCGCGAGTGAAGTTGATCGTAATGCGGAATTAATCTATAAAACAACGGGAGTTAAAACATTTTTATTTCGTCCTCCGGGTGGGATATTAGATAATGGTGTCGCGTCAATTGCCAAACAAAAAAAATATGGTATTGTGATGTGGTCTTTAACATCCGCGGATAGTGATCCCAGGGCAAAACCGGAAGCTTTTACGAGAAATGTTGTGACAGGAGCGAAACCGGGTGCGATTGTTTTAATGCACGATGGTGGAGGCGATCGCGCTCGTACTATTGCCGCGTTACCTGATATGATTAAGGGATTAAAAGAGCAAGGTTATCGTTTTGTAACTGTTCCTGAATTATTAGCAATGGAAGAACAAGGTTTATAATATCATTTGCCAAAAACAAGGGGAAAAAATAACTTTTGGTAAAAGTATAACCACAAAGGAGACAGAGAAAAGAAAGGAGACAGAGAAAAGAAAGGAGACAGAGAAAAGAAAGGAGACAGAGAAAAGAAAGGAGACAGAGAAAAGAAGGGAGCGAGACGCTCCCACTACCAATTTACCAAAAGGGGAGGCTCCCTCGCCCTTTTCCTTCTTCCTTCTTCCTTCTTCCTTCTTCCTTCTTCCTTCTTCCTTCTTCCTTCTTCCTTCTTCCTTCTTCCTTCTTCCTTCTTCCTTCTTCCTTCTTCCCTCTTCCTTCTTCCTTCTTTAAAATTACTGCTCGACTTGATAACCAAATTGGGCCAAACGAACGCGAGATTGTCGCCATTTTGGCTGTACCCTGACAAATAACTCTAAATGGACTTTTCCCGCGATTAACTTTTGAATTTGCACTCGCGCAGCACTGCCAATTTCTTTTAGCATAGTTCCCCCTTTACCAATAATAATGCCCTTTTGGGAATCCCTTTCTACATGAATTGTCGCGAATACCCGTGTAATTTTTTCTTCTTCTTTCACACTATCGATCGCGATCGCGACGGAATGAGGGATTTCTTCGCGTGTTAATAATAAAATTTGTTCACGGATCAATTCCCCCATAATAAATCGTTCCGGTTGATCCGTAACTAAATCGGGGGGATAATAATAAGGGCCTATTTCTAAATTTTCAATTAACTTTTCTTGTAAAACATCAATCCCATCCCCGGTTAAGGCAGAAAATTTGATAATAGGCCATTGATGCTCGTTAATAATTTCTCGGTAAGTTTTATCAAAAAAATTCGCGTCCGAGGATTGTAAATCACATTTATTTAACCCTAAAATTACGGGTATTTCTATATTATTCAAAAGTTCGACAATAAAGCGATCTCCGCCTCCCGCATCAACACTGCCATCCACGACAAATAAAACCACATCAACAGATTGAATCGCTAAACGGGCGTTTTGTACTAAAACCTTACCTAATTGATGATGGGGTTTATGAATACCCGGAGTATCAACAAAAATAATTTGCGCGTTGGGAGTGGTTAAAATACCCCGTAAACGGTTACGAGTGGTTTGTGCGACGGGGGAAGTAATCGCGATTTTCTGGCCGACTAACAAATTCATTAAAGTTGATTTGCCGACATTCGGACGGCCAATAATGGCAACAAAACCCGATTTATAACCCTCTGGCGCGACGGGAATACCTAAATTTTCTAATCCTTCCATTTGATCCTCATTTATGACTTCAGATAATTATACCAAATCCGGTAAAAAATGATTAATTAATTGAAAGTAGTACAGGCATCTTGCCTGTATTTCTGATTCTCTCAGCAAGCGTCTGAGTCTCTCAGCCAAAGTCTAAGTCTCTCACCAAGGGGAGGTTTATATATTTAGTGTTCAAAAAACGCGATCGGGCTGGTTTCTTAGTTATAGTATACGTCTAATTTGAGCTAATGCTTCATCACCCGGAATGGGTTGAATCAAACCGCATCGGACTTCATCACGACGTTTCTTTGGAAGCATCTCCTAATTGTAAATTGGTAGTGGGAGCGGAGATAAGTACCTACACAAAATTAATTGTATATTTTATGATTAGATTGATTGGGCGAATGCCATTCGCCCCTACACAAACAAAGTCCGCCTGCCGAGACTGAAGAAATTAAACCCGCGCAGGCGGGTTTCGCGCTACGCGCACGCTACGCGTTAGCGCAGCTTGCGCGCAGCGCAAACGTCTGTGTAGACGCGGTTTCAACGGCCTGGTCAAATTAATTCTACTTCTTTCATTAGTGGCTCTATTGAACTCATAACCACATAAAAATTGAGGTGATCTATAGTATAGCAAATATCTGTTTTGTTGGCAATATATTGACGATCGCGTTGGGGCAAATTCACCTCACGATAGTAAAGTGCATCGGCAGTCGCCTACAAATTTTACCTATTGACATTCTCTCTCTTTTGTGTTCATTTCTTTCCTCCGTGTCCTCTGTGCCTTTGTGGTTAATTTAGTTTCTTAAAAAAAATAGTTGACTTAGCAAAAAAATATGAAAGTCTCTCTCTTTTGTGTTCATTTC
>Ga0209175_10000187_pt1 | contig 43744 bp, 43 predicted proteins | sample JI91814C2DNA_FD_187506 | JGI IMG/M metagenome (GOLD analysis project Ga0209175, IMG submission 187506) | Wastewater effluent complex algal communities from Wisconsin, to seasonally profile nutrient transformation and Carbon sequestration -... | ecosystem: Engineered > WWTP > Effluent > Algae...
ATTTTTGAACCGTTCACTTCAATTTTTTAAACCGGATCCCGGCCGTCAGCACACACGCCAGATTTGAATTTGTAAGGTAGGTAGGATCTAAAGAAGTGTAACCGGACGACCAGGTGAATTGAAGTTTTGAATAGAATGTACTCCCATTATAGCCCGCATTTAAAACAACATGGGCCGCATATTCCAGGCTGGTGAAGCTACCGCTACCGCTGGTGGTCTCGTACATATTCTGCGCAAGGCCAAGGCCCGCAAAAACAATGGGTGAAATAAAAAGTCGTGTGTCGCGCACAACAACATTCATTCCATAACCCGGTAACACCAACAGACCTGGAGACCGGATATATTCCAGCCCTGCCTGTTCGCCAAACCGCGCGGGCAGATCGTAGGCTGCCGGGATCATGCTTCCATCCTTTGTTCCCAGGCTTCTGTAAAATGGATCAATCCGAAGGAGAAATGAACCTGCTGTTTTAAGTTGGTATTCCGACTGATACATAGACGCCCGGTAGGAATATCTGGAATGATTGAACAAGTAGATAATCTGCAACCCCAGCTTGACCTCTTCTAACGAAGGTGTACTTTCAAACTCATTTTTACTGTCCGAGATCACTACGCCTGTGCTTTTCGTATAATACGGGCGAAAGACTATTTTTCTGCGCGTATAACTAAAGGCAAGCTTGAACTGCGTAAGGTTTGATCGTTCTTCCTTTAGGTACGTAGTACCGCGAAGCGAGAAGCTGACGTCCCCATCCAGCAATCCATACGTGATGCCGGCTCCGATGTAGTCGCTTGTGTTTTTGTAAAGATCTCCGTTTAATTCAGTGGCATCATCACGCGTTGACCCCAGTGACAGGCTATTGCCCTGCCCGCCATAAAAGAAACGAAACTCTCTATCAAGCGTAAATTTCCGGACATAACCGGAGTCCGCATCCGCGAGCGGTAACAGCCCAGGCAACGTTTGACCTAAACAGGGTGAAACAGAGAATAGCAGAAGAGCAACTTGTAATCTGAAGTTGGGGGTCATCGTTACCAAAATCCAATAAGACCTAAAATGTTGAATCTCTATTCCCTTAAAATCTTCTCCATCTTCCTGCCCTTCGCCAGTTCATCTACCAGTTTATCCAGGTACCGGGTCTGGCGCGTGAGTGTATTTTCAATTTCCTCGATGCGGTATCCGCAGATCATGCCCGTAATCAGGTGCGCGTTCGGGTTAAGTGAAGCCCGTTGAAAGAAAGTTTCAAATGTTACTTTTTCTTTTATCAGTTGCTGTAGCTTCTTGTTATCAAAGCCTGTTAACCATCCAATCACCATGTGCAATTCTTCTTTTGTTCTGCCTTTCTTTTCCACTTTCGCGACATACATGGGATACACTGAGGCGAAGGTCATTTTTGCGATGCGTTGATTGTGGGTGTCTGAAGGATTCATAATCTTACTTTAACAAAACAGACTGCTTTTTAAATAAAAATAAACAAAAGAAACCAAATTGGATGATAGACTTTGTTGTGTCTTGTGCCGCTTCAACTAATTCCCCTGTATCAACCTCTCGAATTTTCTTATATTTTTTTTATTTGCGCCAAAGCTTAATGTAGTCCTTGTGACATCATTGACAGGATAGGTGTTACTATTTAACAGAACAGCATCGGCATAAGGGATGATTGTAATATTTTCTCCCGAATTAATCAGTCCCCATCTTCTTCTATAAATCAAATAATCACTGGTTTCTTTCAACAAAATCCAACCCAGTGTGTTCGCTATTGCTTTTGACAATTCCTTGTTTTCATTTTTTGACCCTTTAATTTTAATTTCCTTTAACAAGTCTAGTCTGTTATACACTGCCAAGCTTACCGCCAAGACTAGCGTTACAATCGAAATTAATACTCCTATAATGGCTAATGTTTTAAGTCCTTCATCACTATTAACCAGTAATTGAATAGTTAAAAAGATATCAATTAGAATAAGTAAAGTTGTTGGTAAAAGATCATTCAAATAGTCCCCAATAGACTTGTTATATTGTAGCTTCTTTTTTGTTATCGAAGTCTTAATATCAACAATTGTCTCTGATGTCATAATTTCATTAGTGGCATTGGCCAGAAAATTTAACAGAAACCCCTGAAAACTTGATTTTAAAGCGAATGTGTCCCCTTCTTCCAGATATCCACACTCCACACGCTCATAAACGGCAGCGTGATTAAATACCCGAGCGAGATTCGCCAGTCGTGCAACACCGCCTGAACAATAGCCGCCTGAACAAGGTAAAATATAGGGATCAGCACCATCCCAAACCCAAGCTTTAGCGAGCCGCGGAAATTAACCGTGACAAACTTGTTGAGCAAAAAGCGAATCAGAAAATACGGAATGAAATTGTTTACCCATGCGTACACGTGCAGGGGAAGCGTTAACACCAGCAACGCATAGCTCGTCTTCTTCTTTTGTTCTGCCGGCTTGCTGCTCGGCCAGTTCGCCACCACGCGCTGATCATGCACTAGCTGCTCCATCAGGTCTTTTTTGTTCCGGTTGTTCTTGAGTGCACGTTCAATGTCATCGTAGTGCTCATGATCAATGTGAACCATCAGCGATTTTAAATTCAGCTTCACCTTCTCCACCACAACATCCAGAAATTCACGCTCCGGCAGCTGCTGATACGTAGCATCGATCGGAATGGCTTTTCCATAGTTTAACAATACACGCGTGCGGAAATTATAATAATGATCGTACTGTACGGCTACCGGAACAATGTAGAGCGGAAGTTTCCAGTCGTTCTGCTGCTGCACAGCCCACGCAATGCGCGCAAACCCTTTTTGCATAACCCGTAAATGATAATGCATGTTCTGATCACCTTCTCCAAAAATCAAAATCGTTTGTCGTTCGCTGAGCAAGCGAACACACGTCTGAAAAACGATGTCGTTATTCCGTAAATTTTTCACGCCATCGCGGAAGCGGTACACCGGTATCATGTGAAACAGCGACAGCAGCCATGCCACAAACTTATTTCCGAACACCCCCGCCCGGGTTAAGAACCACGTTTCGGTACGCGAGCTGGTCTCCACCAGGATCGCATCCATAAACGCATTCTGATGGTTCACTACAAAAATTACGGGCGCATTTTTCGGAATGTTTTCTTTGCCATGCACCTGCCACTTCCGGAAGAAAAAAGATAACGAGAGTTGTGTATACGTTCTCATTATCCGGTAATAAATAAGTTTTATCGCTGCCGTCATTTACTGAAGAATTTCTTTCTCAATTAATCCGATCCCAAGTTCATTGAGCTCTTGTAAAACCGGTTCATAAATTTCCTTTATCACCGGGATGCAGACTCCGCGCGTTTTGATCTTTCCTTCCAGCAATAATTTCGCAGCGATCCCCAGGGGCAAGCCAACGGTTTTTGCCATGGCCGTATAGTTTGCATCATCACCTATTGCCGCAAGCGAAGCATGAATTTCCTTTTTAAGCCCGTTCACTTCGTACACAAACTTGTGCCACATCACAATCAGATCCTTATCGCCTGCATGCATCCGCCACTTCTTGTTGAGAATATGTTCCAGGACTTGTGCGGGAGTTCCTTCTCTCAATCCGATTGCCTCCCGGTCAAACAGTCCCGACCAGCGCAGCCGTTTCATCTCCGGGCCATTCGGTAAAATTTTAAATGCTGCGCAAAGCTTCTCTTCCACCATCAGCTGCGAATCATAATTCAAAAATGAATTGATGAAGTCGCGGTGGGTCATGTTGGCAAGGCCTTCCATCGTAAACGTATCATCGCAGCACCCGAGCTGAACGAGCACATCCCACGCAGCACAATAGCCCACGTTGCGTAATGTACCCCGCAACATGTTGCGTATACCGTGCAATCCATACGTGTCAATGTATTTTAATGAATCGCGGTTTGCATAGCCTTCGTACTCACCATAACCCGGAACAGAGACCTTAGTCAACCGCTTAAACAGCTGCTGGTACGGAATGTACTTGAACTGACCTTCCTGTAAGAACTTAGCTGTAGCTTGTCCGGCCATTACAACGTTGCGCGGGTTCCAGGTAAACTTATAGCGCCACGGATTTTCTGGATCGGTTTCCGGTGAGATCAATCCGCCTGTAAAGCTTTCAAAAGTGACCAGCTTACCGCCCTCCTGCTTTATTTTATCAATCACCTGCATCGCGCTCATGTGATCAATGCCCGGATCAAGCCCGCATTCATTCAGTAATAAAACATTTTTCGCAACTGCTTCTTCATGCAGTGCTTGCATTTCAGGAGAGACATAACTCGCATTCAGTAAATGCTTTCCCTGATCCAGGCACAACTTTGCTACCAGATGATGCAAGTGGGCTGGCATAAGGGAGATTACCACGTCCGCACTACGTACTATTTCAGCAGATTTTACTTCATCATGAATGTCAAACAGGATGGCATGGCCACGGGTTGAGCCGCCAATACGCAATCGGGCTGCCGATTCGGACACATCCCCCACCACAACTTTCCAATTGTGCGAGGCAGCACGTTGCAACAAATAGGTAATCAGCGCTGAAGAAGAGCGCCCCGCACCCAATACAAGTATTGTTTCCATGATAATTTCTACGATTGGCAAAGTACCCACATTTGACTGAAAGTAGAATAACCCCTGAAAATTTTTAACTTACATGTATAACCTTTCAGCTATGAAAGACTTTGAACCGCAACGGGATTTTGATGACCTCGATCAGGAATCAAAGTACCTAGTTCACAAAGCCAAGGATGCGACTGCCCATGCATACGCGCCCTATTCAAAATTTCATGTGGGCGCAGCGCTGATCTTACAGGATGGAACAGTCGTTACAGGCGCCAATCAGGAAAATGCTGCATACCCGTTGTGCATGTGTGCCGAACGTGTAGCGCTGTATGCCGCAGCATCTGTATATCCGAACAAGAGAATTATGAAGATGGCCATCGTGGCGCATAAGAAAAATCACAAGGAGCTGGTGCCTGCTGCTTCATGCGGAGCATGCCGGCAGGTGATGGCTGAGTTTGAAGACCGCCAGAAGAAACCATTTGAAATTATCATGATGGTAGAAGACGGAAAATGGATGAAGTGCGCATCCGCTGCCGCGTTGCTGCCGTTCGTTTTTACAAAAGATAATCTTGAATCTCCCTCCAAAAAATAATGACATACTACTCTGTTGATCTTTCAGAAGGCATTACAGAATCGTTCTTTAAGGAGTTAGAAAACTTTGCCGGGTCAGCGTTACAGCCAAGAAAAAGATTGATTGGGATTACGATTGAATTATATCAAAACATTCGCAGGCACGCCAGCAACAGCGAGCATAGTAAACTTTTCATACAAAGAAATGGCTCGGCCTTTTCTGTTGTGGCTGTCAATTCAGTCAGTGCCGGTGATGTTAGTTACCTACGTAAGAAAATTAAGTACATGAACAGGCTTGATCGCGTTGAGCTGAAAAGAGAACACACGAAAATTCTCAGCAGCGCAACACGCAGTAAAAAATCCGGAATTGGGCTAGGTCTCTATCGCATTGCGATACAATCGGCCTCCGGATTGCTTCCTGTTTTCCGACAGATCAATAAAAATCTTTTTACATTCTCACTTCACATTACATTGACTGGCCGATCATGAACGCACTTTTACTAAAGGGAACTTCAACAACACCAAGCATAACGCTGGATGCTGATAAAGGTATTTTTGAGATCTCCGGTCGGTCGGTTGCCGATAGTCCATCGGAAGTTTACCTGCCGGTAATGCAGTGGCTTAACGCCTACGCAAGAGAACCAAGAAGCACAACGCTTTTTGTCTTTAAGCTGGAGTATTTCAACACTGCTTCTTCCAAAGTTCTGCTGGATACCATTTCAGCATTGTCCTTTATCCGGAACACGAAGGTTCTGTGGTATCACCAGGAGGATGACGAAGACATGAAAGAGGCCGGAGAGGAGTTTTTTGAGCTGGTGAACATTCCTTTTGAGTTCAAAACTTATTAATTTCACCGTTTACCCTAACGATCACACTATCCTCCGATGAGTGAAGAAATCCTCAAAGCCTTAACACAACTTTTTGCCATTATTACCAAGCAGGATGGTGGGGTTTCGATCAATGAACGGGAGTTTGTAATCAACTTCTTTCAGGCCGAGCTTGACCGCGACAGCGTAAAGGAATACCTGCAGCTGTATGATGAGTATTCAGGCTACAGCCAGGTGGGATTGGTTGCAGAAGAAGACCGGACGCAGGCCCCATCCGTAAAAGACTCACTCAAAACACTTTCGATCTGTAAAAAGATCAACAAGACGCTTACCCAGAAGCAAAAAACCATCGTGCTCATCAAGTTGCTGGAACTGGTCGGCTCAGATGGTCATTTCACTTCGCAGCGAATGGATATCATTAACACAGTAGCCGTTGTGTTCAATATCCCACAACTTGAAAACGCATTACTGGAAAGCTTTGTCGTATCCACGGATGAAGGCACACTCAATTTCCCGGATATTCTTATCGCCAATGCCGCGGAAGCTGCTGCTGCAGAAAAAAAATATAAGCATGCGCACATTCATATCAATGGAAACTTAATTTTCCTGCGTGCGCGAAGTGTTGACATGCTCTTTGTTAAGTATCTCGGGGAAGAGCCCACAACGCTGAACAGTTTCATTATGCAGCCAAACCGGGTTTATTTGTTTTCCCACGGCAGCACCATTAAAACTCAGGAAGGCACAGCGCTTTATTACAGCGACATCGTTGCTGACTTTAACGAAGAAATCAAAACCACCAAACTTTCATTCAATGCACGGATCAAGCAGTTTCGCTTTCCGAACCGCGCAATAGGCTTAAACGATGTGCTTGTTTCGGAGGGCCCGGGTAAGCTGATCGGTATCATGGGGGCCAGCGGTGCAGGTAAAACAACGCTCTTGCACGTTCTGGCCGGACTTGAAAAACCTACTAAAGGAGAAGTATTGATCAATGGCTTTGATATCCATACGCAGAAAGAAAAAATTCATGGAGTAATCGGATATGTGTCGCAGGACGACCTCCTTATTGAAGAGCTCACGGTTTATCAAAACCTGTATTATAATGCAAAGCTTTGCTTTGCTGATTTTACGGAGGAGCAAATACATAAACGTGTGATGGATGTGTTGGAAGATCTCGGCCTCGACCAGCGCAAAGATCTGAAAGTTGGAGGCGTGCTCGATAAAACCATCAGTGGCGGTCAGCGCAAGCGGCTCAATATTGCGCTGGAACTTATCCGCGAACCCGCCATACTTTTCCTGGATGAGCCTACTTCGGGACTCAGCTCACGCGACTCCGAAAACGTGATTGACTTGCTCAAAGAACTTTCCCTGAAAGGCAAGCTTGTGTTTGTAGTTATTCACCAGCCTTCGTCCGACATCTATAAGATGTTTGACAAAATGATTATTATGGATGTTGGCGGTGTTCCGGCCTACTACGGGCCTCCGGTGGAAGCCGTCACCTATTTCAAAAAAGCCACGCACCAGGTGGATAGCAACCGCGGACAGTGCGAGATCTGCGGAAATGTAAACCCGGAACAAATCTTCAATATCATCGAAGCTAAGGTTGTAGATGAATACGGTCAGCCGACCGCAAAGCGAAAGATCACACCGGCACAGTGGCACACCTGGTATCGCGAGCGGTTCAAGATTCAGAAAATAGACAATGTTAAAGAGGCTCCGCCAAAATCATTAAGCCTTCCATCACGGTTTAAGCAAACTGTCATTTTTACGACCCGCGATGTCCTTTCGAAAATCAGCAACAAGCAGTACATGCTGATCAATTTACTGGAAGGACCGTTGCTTGCGGCAATCCTCGCCTTCATTATCAAATATAAGAGTGCGCCAGGTGGCGCAGCCTACAGCTTCCGGTACAATGAAAATTACCCGGCCTTTTTGCTGATGAGTATTATTGTTGCGCTTTTCATGGGACTGACGGTAAGCGCAGAAGAAATTATTCACGACCGGAAGATTCTGAAACGTGAATCCTTTCTGAACCTCAGCTGGAACAGCTACCTGATTTCCAAGCTGATAATTCTTTTTGTAATGTCCGCGATTCAAACACTGCTCTTTGCGTTAGTCAGCCAGCTTATTCTTGAAATCGAATGGGCCATGCTTCTTCCGTTCTGGCTCGTATTGTTCACTACATCCTGTATGGCCAACGTGTTGGGATTAAATATTTCATCGGCATTCAATTCGGCCGTAACCGTGTATGTGTTGATACCCTTGCTCCTCATCCCGCAAATGATCTTAAGCGGCCTTTTATTCCCCTTTGATAAGCTTAACAGCGCTATCAGTACAAAAGGAAAAGTTCCGCTGGTAGCGGACATGATGGCTTCGCGCTGGGCGTACGAAGCAATGGCTGTGTATCAATTCAAAAACAATTCATACGAAAAGCCTTTTTACATCCACGACAAGATCGAATCAGAATCAGATTATAAATCATCCTTCTTTGTAGACAGGCTGAACGAAAAAAGAAGATCTATTGCAGAAAATATTCAGTCAAAAGATAATGCGGTAGTGCAGCAGGCAGCGAATGATCTTGAGCTTATCCGCAAAAGTCTCCGTGACGAAACATATAAAGAAGGTATGGAGAAGGTTGATTTCACTTCACCGTGGTCACTGCAACTGTTCACACCCGCATTTGACAGTGTGCTTACAGCCTATCTGGATAGATTCAAGGAACATTATCTCGATCAGTACAACAACATTGTTACGCGAAAGGAAAATGACATAGCCAAACTCCAAAAGACAAGCAACTACAATGTGCTTGAATTTAAAAATCATTACTACAATGAAGACATGGCCGACCTGGTGAAGAATGTTAATACCAAAGAGCGGATTTTGGAATATAAAGGCGAGCTCATTCAGCAGATCAACCCTGTGTTCAATGATCCGAAGCAAACCGGTATGCTGAACTACCGGGCGCATTTCTTTGCCCCCATGAAGAACTTCCTGGGCATGAAGTTCGATACCTATTACTTTAACATGTTGGTGATCTGGCTGACAACGCTCGTATTCTATATCCTCCTTTATTTCGAAGCATTGCGGAAATTCCTCAACTTATTCAGTAGAGTACCACTTCCGCAGATGGCAATGCCCAAGGTTCAAATGCCTAAAGTTTCGATGCCAAAAATGCCCTTTCCTAAAAAGAAATGACTTCCTTGTAACTTTTTGGTCGGGAATGCCGAATTTTTAACTTTGTAAACCTTTACTTTTCGAGCATGAAAGTAGTAAAAACAGCATTCCTCCTGACTATTCTAACGGCTTGTGGATCAGGCGCTAAGACGGATGAGCAAGCGATGCTCAACAGTCTTGATTCAGTCGGCTCGCAAGGCCCTCATATTTCCGAAGGCGTTATTGACGACCTCCTTCAGGAGATTCCTAGCCCGCTTGAAATCTCCGTCTTGCTCAAAGAGTCTGGCAAAAAGTACAACGTTGAGTACCTGAATTCAGCCGATAACATCGCCAAATACAATAACAACTACCAAAAGGCGATGAACTTGGGGATTTATGGTACCGACCTGGGGTACACCAATATATACGAAAAAAATACAGACGGCATCAAGTACATGGCTTCGATCAAAAGCCTGGCGGATGACCTGAATATTGGACAGTTTTTCGACCTGGAAACGATCAGCCGGCTTGCCACCAACAGTAAAAATCTTGACTCACTACTACTGATAACCACACAGAACTTCAACAGCATCAACCATTATTTTCAAACGCAAAACCGCTCGAACCTGAGTGTGTTGTTGCTTACCGGTGGCTGGCTTGAAGCGATGCATATCACGTGTAGTGTGGCGGGAAATGACCCCAAAAACAAAGAACTCAACGAAAAGATCGGTGAGCAAAAAATCGTTTTGGAGAAAATTATAAAGCTTTTATCCTTCTATAAGGATACAGATTCTCACATGGCATCATTATTGACTGACCTCAAGGGCCTGGAGGAGATTTTCAATAAAGTGAACATCACCTACACGTACAAAGAATCAACGTTTGAAGTGGTTGACGGAGTTATGGTTATTAAAGATAATAGCACCACAACCGTTGACATTACACCCGAACAAGTAACAGAGATCAAAAATATTTCCTCTTCCATCAGAACCAAAATAATTAGCTAATACAACCCTATATGAAAAAGCTGATCTTTTTTATTGCGCTAGTTTTCCTCCTCAATTTCTCCGATGCAACTGCACAATGCAACTCAGATAACCTGAGCAGTCAGTGCGTTCCCAAGCTAGCAGCAGGCTTCAATTTCCTGAAGAGCTACAAGATTGATGGAGATAACGGAACCAAGGATAAAGTTGAGTACTCGTATGTTTTCCTGAAAGGAACACAATACATGATTAACATTTGTGCTCCGAATCAGCCAACCGATGGCATTATTGTAAGTTTATATGATTCGCAACGCAACAAGGTTGCCTCAAGCAAGATGGACAATCAATTCATCTCCGCAATCGCATTTCCATGTAACTCTACCGGAGTTTATTATATCCAATACACGTTTGAAAAACCTTCCTCCTACTGTGGCGGAAGCGCGTTAGGATTTAAACGCTAACGGTGATTAAATAAAAATATGTCTACAAAAATCCCGTCCCGAAGTTTCAGGACGGGATTTTTTTATTTCATACGATGCAAGAGTTAACAACCGAATTCAACTTTAAAGGCCGGTATTTTAAGCTGGGTGAGATCACTGCCCAAACAAAATCGGTGTGGTTCGTACTGCATGGCTACGGCCAATTAGCACAATATTTTTTGCCTAAATTCAAATGCCTTGCTGCCCACAATATTTGTGTGATCGCCCCGGAAGGACTTTCTCATTATTATTTGGAAGATGCTTCAACGCGCAACAAAACCGGAAACACGCGCGTAGGGGCAAGTTGGATGACCCGCGAAAACCGACTGACAGACATTGAAAACTATTTAACGTACCTCAATTCTGTCTTCACGCGTGAAACAGGCAGCAACAAAAATCTGGATATAACGCTTCTTGGTTTTTCACAAGGCGCGGCCACTGCATCCCGATGGATGGGTAGCAACTCCATTTATTTCCGGAGATTGATTTTGTGGTCCGGCATCCTGCCAGCAGATATGGATTTTGAAAAAGGAAAATACCTTCTTCGGGAGAAGGACGTGAAAATCATTTACGGGAAAAATGATCCTTTCCTGAACGAATCACGCTTTGGTGAAATGAGATCACTTGCAGAAAAACTGGAGATCACACCCGATGAAATCGTTTTTGACGGAACGCATGAAATCCATGAACCTACGCTACTAACGTTGATTTAAGCATCACGCTTAACGTGCATGCTGCTTGCCTGCGCTGTAGGGAAAACCGTTATATCCGCGAGCACAACATGGGCCGGCCGGGTAAGCACATACAAAATAATATCGGCAATATCTTTACCTTTTAGCGGATCAAGACCTTTGTACACCATGGCTGATCGATCCTGATCGCCCTTAAAGCGAACCAGTGAAAATTCTGTTTCAACCATTCCAGGGTTGATGGAGGTGACTTTTATTCCGCTTGCATTCAAATCAATGCGCATTCCGCGCGTGAGTGCATCTACTGCAAACTTACTGGCGGAATAAACGTTACCGTTTGGATAAACCTCTTTTCCTGCAATCGAACCGATATTCACTACATGACCAGACTTGCGCTCGGCCATAGCCGGAACAATTTCATGACAAACATACAGGAGGCCTTTTACATTGATGTCAATCATGGCATCCCAGTCATCCACATTACCGGTCTGAATCGGATCAAGTCCATGTGCATTGCCCGCTGAGTTTATTAAAACATCAATCTTTTTCCATGCTTCCGGCAAGGTGTTGATGGCCTTTTTTACAGCTTCCTTGTCTCTAACGTCAAACTCAAGCGTGTGTATTTCGGTTGCTGGAGATAACCTGGCTTTCAATGTATCCAAACGATCCTTCCTGCGGCCGCAAAGTATCAGTTTGAAATTATTTTCCGCCAGCAGTAAGGCAGCTGCCTCTCCAATCCCGGATGTGGCACCCGTGATCAGTACAATTCTTTTTTCCATTATTGGAAGAGTAAATACATGGTGATGGTATTGGTATTAACGTGCTTCAGCGGAAGTCCGTAAGCATTTTGAGTATTGTCCAAAACATTTGTGATGCCACGCGAAAACCGAATTTCAGGAGAAAACTTAAACAACGGAAAGTATAAATCCAATCCAATACCCGCCTCAAGACTCATGTTCAGATTTTTCACCTCCAGCGAGCTGGTAATGTTTTCCAATTCTTTCTTCCCGGAAGCTTCAATACCCGGCTTCACTCCACCTACCACATACATCCTCACATTTCCCCTGCGCATGGATTTATACTTCAGCAAAAAGGGAAACTCTACCATGGTTGTTTCCACCAGCAAATCCTGATGAGAGCCATCCGTAAAGTTATACCGAATTGAGTTTTCGTAAAATGCCACGCTGGGTGTCAATCGTAAGTCCAGGAACTCATTGATCCTATAGTTCACGATAAATCCAAGCGAAAATCCTCCGCCCCAGGATGGCAGAACAGAATGAAGAGAATCCAATCCGGGATTTTGCGGAGTTCCTTGAACAGCCATCGTATCCGCATATTTAATCTGGTACGAGGAAGTATGAACCCCGATTAAAAATCCGTAGGTCCATTTACGTTCATCATAATTCGGATTATTACGCCTGGCCCACTTATACTGCTGCGCGTTTGAGGCACCCGCAATAAGCAGAAGACCGAGCACAATTATTTTTGTGCGGTGTAAATAGAGCTTACTCCAAAGGTTAGTGGCGTGCATGCAGTGTTTTTAAATCCGGTTTCCTGAAGAATTGCAACAAACTTATCTCCGTCCGGAAAAGCTTCAACCGATTCAGGAAGATACGTATAGGCTGATTTATCACGGGAAACCAAACGACCGATTTTAGGTAAAATGAACTTAAAGTAAAGATTATAAACCTGCTTGAACGGAAACCGGGAAGGCCTCGAAAATTCAAGCACAACCAATAATGCGCCTGGCTTCATTACGCGGTTAATTTCAGATAAGCCCTTTCTCAGGTTTTCAAAGTTCCTCACTCCAAACCCAACGGTTACGGCATCGAAATTATTATCCGGAAACGGTAGATTTTCCGAATCACCGAGTCGCAATTCAATTTTGCCGCTCAATCCTTGATTTTCGATTTTCTTACGACCTACCTCCAGCATCCCTTCTGATATATCAATGCCCACAACTTTTTCCGGGGTAATGGTCATAGCCTGCAAAGCGAAATCGGCCGTGCCGGTTGCCACATCAAGAATTAACTTGGGCTTCGCTGACTCCAGAATCCGGATTGCTTTCTTTCTCCAGCGTTTGTCTATTCCGAGACTCAGGAAGTGGTTTAGAAAATCATATCGGCCACTGATGCTGTTAAACATCTGAGCTACCTGCTCTTTCTTCGAAACATTTTGATCTTTATACGGTACAACAGTCATGCTTATTCACTTGCAAATGCGGGATGCAAGTTGCTAAATTCTTCGGTAAGAATTGTGGCTTTTAGGGCTGAGAAGGAGAAAAAAGCAAACGATGGGTCTATTTGCCCGAGAGCACTTTGAATTCAACCCTGCGGTTAAGCTCGCGACCTTCATCTTCGTCATCGTTGCTGGCTAGTGGCTTAGATGATCCATACCCCATAGCGGTGATCCTGCGGCTGTCAATACCCTTCTTGGTAAGGAAATCTTTAACCGCTTCGGCCCGTTTTTGCGACAGGAACTTGTTATAGTTCTTGGTTCCAACGATGTCGGTATGCCCTCCGATCTCAACGTTCATGCCTGTGTTTTGCTGCAGCATACGCTCAAGCTTGTTCAGCTCGCTGTATGAATCTTGCTTAAACGTTGCCTTGTTAAAATCAAAGTAGATGTTTCGTAGCACGGAAACCAATCCAACCTCAAGCTTCTTCAATTCAACAATTTTCATGGCTATTTTTTCCTGCTCTGCAGAACCTTCCAGCGTAACGGTTTCATTCACGAACATAAATCCCTCAGCTTCTACGGAAAGCTTGTAATCCTTCGCGTCCGATATGTTAAACTCGTACATCCCGGACGAATTGACAGAAGATCCAACCACAACATTATCCGTTGCTCCCTGGAGCTTAACTTTTGCAGGCATAACTTTCTTTGTCCCCGCTTCTACAATCCGAACGATATACTTAAGCGGGATTTGTTTCTTAGGCGTCTCCGCAACTGGTTCCGGGTCCTTCTTCACCGGGGGAACAGTGATCATATAAATGTCTTCGTAGCCCAGCGCATCTTCACCTATAGATGCATAGTAGGCACGCTCTCCGCTTTTCGTGGCCACATAATAAATATCATTGTCAGGAGTATTGATTGGATACCCGATGTTTTCAGGATCGCTCCATTCACCCTTATCGTTGGATACTGTTTTAAAAATATCAAATCCTCCCATGCCCTTGTGGGCGCGTGAACTGAAGTATAATGTTTTCCCGTCATAGTCTATAAACGGACCATCGTCATCATCGGGTGTATTGATTTTGGAGCCCAGGTTTTTTGGATTGTTCCAGTTTCCCTTTTCATCTTTGGTAACTTTATAAATATCAATTTCCCCAAACCCACCGGGACGGTTACTTGAAAAGTAAATCGTTTTTTGATCACGGGATAAGGTAGCGGACTTTTCCTCATACATGGAATTGGTATTTCCCGGAAGCGGTTGTGGCTTGCTCCAGCTGTTGTCAGGTTGGCGATCTGAATAGTATATATCACCAGCGTTTTCGTCCGAACAGATCAGCAGCATTTTACCGTCTGCAGACAACGCAAGGTTTGAATCATGAGAGGCGGTATTAATAGTAGGCCCTGCATTTTTTGCCGCTGTCCATTTTCCGCCAACTTTTTTTGCTGTGAAAATATCTTCAAAGGGCTTGTTATCCATGTCGACATTCTCATTGATATTCCCCTCCTTACGTCTGGAGGTAAAAACAATTTCATCTTCAGCCTCGTTGAGCACAGGAGCATAGTCATCCCACTCCGAATTAATTTCCTTGCCAACATTTACGATTGAAAAATTCTTTGGACTTGCAACAAACTCCTTTCCGTTCTGACACTCGTATAAATTCCGTTCAACAAGCTCGAGATCAATTTTGTCTGGACCCGCGTAGTTCGGGTTTGCCTTGAGTTTTTCTTTGTAGCGTGTAAAAAAATCGATCGCCTTATCAAATTCTAACCCATACTGATAACTTTGGCCGATGCGGTATTCTAAATCGAAATGGTAATTTTTATCACGCTCGTATACGCGCATTAAATATTGAACAGCAAGATCTTTATTCAGTGTAATTAAATGATAGTAGCCCGCATCGAAGTTTGCCCGAAGGTTGGTTGGATCAGCTGCTGCTGCCAATACGAGGATTTCACGGATATCGTTAGCTGCGGTAGAGCCGGCCCGCATTTCATCGGCCATCGTTAAATAACTCTCAGCCTCTGCTTTTTTGTCGGCATCCTGGCTGTAACCAGCCAAACTTAACACCGCGACAGCTAAAAAAATCAGTACACAACGGATACTGTACATGTCAATAATCGGTTTATAAAATAAAGTTATGAATAAAAGGCATAACTACGCTTGCCAATATAGAAAAAACCATCAATTTGAGGCCTTCAATTTCGTTGATAAAGCGTTTAAAACTTACATGGTCTCCGCTTTGACAGTAGAATTTCCTTCTTATGGACATACAACAGGCAGAATTTGTTTCAAGCATAACTGATATAAAGCAGTTGACGGGAAAAAAGCTTCCAGAGTTTGCCTTTATCGGACGATCCAATGTTGGCAAGTCTTCGCTGATCAACATGCTTACGAACCGGAAGTCGCTGGCCAAAGTATCCAGCACACCAGGCAAGACGCAAACCATTAATCATTATATCATTAATCAATCCTGGTATTTGGTTGATCTTCCCGGGTATGGTTTTGCAAGCGTTAGCAAGGATACCCATCAAACGTTTGGTAAGATCATCGACAACTATATCCGGGATAGCGAAAATTTCTTTTTCATATTTGTTTTGATAGACATCCGGCTGGAGCCTCAAAAAAACGACCTGAGCTTTCTGGAATGGGCTGGTTCCAATGAAGTTCCGCTCGGAATTATTTTTACAAAAGCAGACAAGCTTGCTACGGGAAAAGTTAACCTGCATATCGACTTGTATAACAAGGAACTGCTGCAGCGCTGGGATGAACTGCCTCCTGTTTTTGTAACATCTTCTACCACAAAGAAAGGCAGAGACGAGGTGCTTACTTTTATCGAAAACGCGCTTCCGAAGCTCCCGAAGGTGCGCAAAAAATGATTAGTTTTGCCCCCGCTTACCGTTTATACGCATGACATTAGATGATATCGCTACCGTTTCCGGAAAAGGCGGCCTTTATAAAGTTTTTAAACCCGCTAAATCGGGGGTTATTCTTGAATCGCTGGATGAAGCGAAAACGAAGATTGTAGCTACTGCGAACAATCGCTTATCCATCCTCAGTGAAATTTCGATCTACACCACAACAAAAGAGGGTACTGTACCGCTGGCCGATGTGCTTAAAAAAATCCATGCGGAATACGGAGCTGATTTAGGCCTGGATGCTGAAGCTGATCCTACCGAATTAAAATCGTTCATTAAATCTGTCATACCCGACTATGACGAAAGCCGGGTGTACGTTTCTGATATTAAAAAGCTTGTGAAGTGGTATGGAATAATTCTCAAGTATGCATCTGAAATAGTGAAGCCTGTTCCTAATGAATAAATTATTCCTACTGACTGCTTTCTTCTTCATCTCGCAGTCTGTTTTGGCCCAGGATTATGATTTTACAGGGATTAAAGCCGACAAAGAAGAGCGATACGAATTACTCGAAAAAATAAAACGTGAGAGGGAATACCTCGATTCACTTTCTTACGTACGCAAGCTTGATTCTTTGGGGCGACTTTTTGATTACGTCAATACAGATACCTCCAGTTACCTTGCATTTTCGGTTCATGTTGAGCATGTGCCAGGTGAATACGATAAGCTTTTAAATGAGCTTTCGGCAAATGGATTTAATACCAGCGAAGGTGCAATTGCGTTTGGTTATGGATTTACATTAAAAAAAAGACGCTTTATTCATGAGTTTGATTTCAATATCATCTGGGGAGATAAGATGAAATCCGATAATCGGGAAGTTGTTCAGGTAAGCGGAGTAAATGTTAGTTATATCTTTGGATTCGACCTGTTAAATACCTCCAAATTCAGCCTCTTCCCTTTCGTAACCGTTCATTATCAAGGGACTGAGCTTGAATACACCCGAAACCCGGCAAGTGGACAATCGTACGACAACTTGCTTGATCTCCCTGCCGATATTAGTCACATCGCACTACGCAAAGGAGCTTTCCGAGTGGGATTCGGTGGAGAAATTGATTACTACATTTCAAAATCAAATCGTGCAGGAGGTATTATTCTTGGATTTCGTTACGGAATGAATCAGACGGTCTCTGAAGGAAATTATAAGTCAGAAAAACATGAGGTTGACTATGATCCTGAAATTACACTGCGGGATTCCTATTTTGGTTTGGTGATCAAATTTTACGGAAGAACTTCATTCAATTAATTCTGAAGGCTCTCAGCTTTTGTTACCATATTTTTTGAACCGACATAAAAAGGTGTCCGTTCGTGCAGGTCTTTTGGCTTGATATTGAGAACGCTGATCTTTCCATTCGTTGCTTTCCCGCCTGCCTGCTCAGCCACAAAGGCTAACGCATTGCACTCATACATCAATCTGAGTTTTCCATTCGGATCTTTTGCGGTGGAGGGATAAATATAGATTCCCCCTTTTAAGAGATTGCGGTGAAAATCTGCTACGAGCGAACCGATGTACCGTGCGGTGTAACTACTCTCCTTGCAATACGAAACATAATCCTTCACGGGTTGAGCAAAGGAATTATACGAACCTTCATTAATCGAATAAATCTTTCCATCCTCAGGGATTCTCATATCCGGATGCGATAGAAAATACTCACCCAACGTTGGTTCATACGTGAACCCGTTTACTCCGTGACCAGCCGTATACACAAGCATCGTAGACGATCCGTACAAAATATATCCTGCAGCCACTTGCTCGGAGCCTTTCTGTAAAATGTCTTCTTCACTGATTGGCGTGTTGATAGGACTTTTTCTCCGGTAAATTGAAAAGATCGTTCCGATCGAAACATTCACATCAATGTTAGATGAACCATCCAGCGGATCAATAGCAATCACATACTTGCCATCATTGCTCAAATCAACAAACGATTCAGTTTCTTCCGAGATTAGCGCACAGGCTTCACCGCCTTTTGATAATGCACGTGTAAACCGGATGTTTGCCAGTACATCAAGCTTTTGCTGATGCTCCCCGCCCGTGTTCATGGAGCCGGCAGCACCCATAATATCGATCAAGCCGGCCTTGTTCACTTCCCGGTTCACAACCTTTGAGGCCAATGCAATATCCCGCAGCAATTGAGACAGCTCCCCGCTGGCATACGCAAACTGTTCCTGATTGATCTTGATAAACCGGTCAAGTGCTGTACCAATGGAATGTGCAATCCTGGATTCCTCCATGCTCTTTGCTGCTTGATTTTTTAACTTCATCTTTGGACTGAAATCGGGCTCAAAGTTAGTCCGCAAACGATTTAGTACAACAGAAATGAAGGTTTTTAAATTTGGAGGAGCTTCATTAAAGAGCGCTTCGGCCATTCAAAATATGGCCTCTATCGTAAAATCTTATGCGAACAGTCCCTTACTGGTGGTTGTTTCTGCGATGGGAAAAACAACCAATGCACTGGAGCGCATCCTGAATGCCTTTAAGAAGGAAGAAAACTATGAATCAGAAGTCGCGGTGCTCAGGAATTACCATTTCGAAATCTGTGACAACTTGTTTGCCGATCCCCACCCTGTTAAGAAAAAAATCGAGTCCGTACTGGAAGAACTAGCCGATAATCTACACACACCCGGAGAGTACGATCAGGTTTACGATCAGGTGATCTCACTAGGAGAAGTTATTTCATCCGTAATTGTGTCCCATTACCTGGCCCAACAAGGTCTTCCCTGCCAGTGGCTCGATGCCAGAAAATACATTATAACCGACACCGCCTTCCGTGAAGGCAACGTAGACTGGAAAAAAACTGAAGAACACATTCATCAGCTTAAAGCCGATTTACAACACACGATTATTTTAACGCAGGGATTCATCGGATCGAATGAGCTTGGGTTTACTACTACCCTCGGACGTGAGGGCTCAGACTATACAGCAGCTATTTTTGCTTCGTGTTTACAAGCCGAATCGGTTACCATCTGGAAAGATGTTCCCGGAGTGATGAGTGCTGATCCAAAACGGTTGCCCGGAGCAATTGTTTTTGACGAGCTACCGTACACGGAAGCTGCAGAGATGACGTACTACGGGGCATCGGTTATTCACCCCAAAACAATCAAGCCGCTTGCGCTGAAACAAATTCCCCTATATGTAAAGAGCTTTGATGATCACACGCTGCCCGGAACAAAAATTCATGAATGCCGGATTGAGAAGCTTCCGCCCTTAATTGTGTTTAAAGACAATCAATGCCTCCTCTCCTGCCGCGTAACAGACTACACGTTTATTAATGAAGAACAGATGAGCATTATCTTCAATGCATTGGCTGATCTGGACATTAAAATCAACGTCATGCAGAACTCAGCGATCTCTTTTTCATTCTGCATCGATTTCCGCGAAAGCAAGCTGAACAATTTACTGGATCGGTTACAGCAATACTTTGAAGTATACTACAATACCGGGCTAACGTTAATCACTGTCAAGAATTACGATACCCGCACTTTTGATGAATACCGCAAGAAGCCAGGGATCCTGATCGAACAGTCATCCCGTTCAACGTTGCAAATTCTCCTTAAGGTTTAAGGTGCTCTTTCTCTAAAAAGTGAATGAATGAGTCTACCGAATGACTCAGCACATCAAACACATGTTGGAAACCTGACTCATCTCCATAGTACGGATCAGGCACTTCATCGCCTGCCTGATTAAGATCAAAACTGCGCATCAGCTTGATTTTATGCGAATGATCCTTCGCATTTTCAAGCTTCAGAATATTGGCATGATTGCTTTTATCCATCGCGATAATAAAATCGTACGACTCCAGATCCTTGTTGGATAGTTGCCGGCCAAGATGATCTATAGCCACTCCATTCTTTAATGCATTCTTGATGGTGCGCGGGTCGGGTGTGTCTCCAACGTGATAATTGGCGGTTCCGCAGGAGTGAACTACCAGTCGGTTTTCAAGCCCTTTTTCCTTGATTTTATGCTTAAAAATAGCTTCAGCAAGGGGCGAACGACAGATATTTCCAAGGCAAACAAACAGGATTTTGGTCTTTTTCATAGCTATTAAGCCATCAAAAATAAGCGAAAGTGCGGTTACGGAAATAGCGTACTCCGTATAAATGGGTATAGCACAATTTATCGAGTATTGGTTTGAAAAGCCCACCTCTTGCTCAGAGTGGGCTTTTCTTTTTGATCGCGATTTTTTTGGATTTTCAGGATTGCTTTGAGGAGTAATTGACTCCGAATTCGTAAATCGTATCTCGTAAATCAAAAAATCCAATGGAACTGATAATCGTTACTGAACAATACCAACCCGGCATTGCCCTAATTCAACTCAACCGTCCAAAAGAATTAAATGCGCTCAACCCGCAATTGATGGGTGAAGTGCGCGATGCCTTGCTCCAGCTTGACAAAAATGACAAGGTAAAAGTGATCATCATCACTGGGAACGACCAGGCTTTTGCAGCCGGTGCGGATATCAAACAAATGGCAGATAAATCAGCGATTGATATGCATATTATGGATCAGTTTAGTACGTGGGATCAGATCCGTAAAACAAAGAAACCCATTATTGCCGCAGTATCCGGTTTTGCGTTGGGTGGTGGCTGCGAATTTGTAATGACCTGCGATATGGTTATTGCTTCAGAGACCGCAAAATTCGGACAACCCGAAATTAAGATTGGAACCATACCGGGTGCAGGCGGAACCCAACGGCTTACCAAAGCAGTAGGGAAAGCAAAAGCCATGGAACTTATTCTTACCGGAAGATTTCTATCCGCACAGGAAGCACATTTCTACGGACTTGTTAATAAAGTTGTTCCTGTAGAAATGTATATGCATGAAGCGACAGAACTTGCAAAAGAGATTGCCCAGATGCCAGCCATTGCTGTGCAACTTGCGAAAGAAGCTATCAACCGATCGTTTGAAACTCAGCTTGATGAAGGCCTGATGTTCGAACGTAAAAACTTTTACCTCACGTTTGCCTCAGAGGACCAGAAGGAAGGCATGAAAGCATTCATTGAAAAAAGAAAACCTGTCTACAAAGGAAAGTGATGAGTTAAAACTTTCATCGCAAGCTCGCTTCTGAAAAAAACTAACCCACCCAAATGAAACCGTTCATACTAATACTTTTCATATTCATCTCCTATTTCGCAACAGCGAGACAAAACCCAGACTCTGCAAGTGTGCACGCTACGCCAAACGTCAGAAAAGATACCCGTCCGCTTAAAGAACGCATTAGTCTCGGAGGCTCAACCGGATTTTGGATAAACCTCAAGCAAACCCACCTTGAAGTTTCTCCTTTATTAGCCTATCATTTTCCCAAAATATTAACCACAGGAGCAGGTTATCGCTACATCTATACCCGCGACCGGGTTTTTGGTAAAAACCTGAACACGTATGGTCCTAACCTTTTTGCACGCGCCAGTCTCACCAAACGCATATATCTATGGTCGGAATGGGAAAATCTCAGAACAGAGTATGCGCTTGAGCTCGCGAATGAGGAAGTGACAACTAAAAAAGACAATGTAGATTCCTTTTTTGCGGGAGCCGGATACATTCGTCAACTCGGAAAAAGGGGTCGGGGCGGAATCAGCTTTCAGTTATTGTATAATTTTTTATACGATCGGGAAGATCATTCGCCTTACTATAGTCCGGTAATTTATCGTGTCGGATATTTCTTTTAGTGGTCGGTAGCGTCCAATTCTATTACACAATATTTACTACCTTACGGAGACCTCCAAATTCTGCCTGTGCGAAGTATTATTATCACCTGCTTCATTATTAGTTTGATTTGCTTTGGATCATACAATGGCCAGGCGCAGCATAAGAAAGATTCCGTAGAAAAAGAAAAAAAGAAAAGTCTTACCAGACGGGCTTTTAAAGAAGGGATGAAATTCATCTCGACCACCCCAAAAGACACGGTAAAAAATGAGAAAAGCATAAATGCGTATGTAGAATATACCGGAAAGATCATCCGGCATATTAACCTCGAACACATCGGCTTTGAGAAGTCGATCTATGATTCCACAAAAAAAGTAAAGAAGTCAGTAACCAAGCTTGCCAATTTTCTTCACGTCAATACACGCGAAAAAACACTTCGACAACATCTTTTTTTACGAAAAAACACACCGTTAAATCCGTATAAGTTAGCCGACAACGAGCGCTACCTTCGCGATAGGGATTTCATTGTAGACAGCCGGATTGTTGTAATCCCTATTGAAGGGTCCGATTCCGTTGACCTCCTGGTGATGACCCGGGATGTTTTTAGTTTGGGCGGGCGGGCCGGGGGTAGTCCAACTGCACCGGAATTTGGAGTCTACGATGCTAACGTTGCGGGCCGCGCTCAGCGGTTAGAGTTTAATGCGGTGATTGACCAGGAGCGTGATCCGAAATTTGGGTACTCCTTTCTTTATCGCAAAAGCAGCATCTTCGGAAGTCTTGCCAACCTGGAGTTAGCCTACACACAACTTGATGATGCAAGAAGCTATGGAAAAGAACCTGAGTATTCAGTGGCTGCCCGGTTAAACCGGCCGTTGGTTTCTCCTTACACCCGATGGGCTGGTGGTATCGAAGTGAGTAACAACTGGTCAAAGAATGTTTACGGTAAATCCGATTCCTCCTTTTTAAAATATCGCTACACAATTTTTGATACCTGGATAGGACACAACTTTGGTATCCACCGGGAAATCTCAAACCGCAACCGGCAATTTCTTGCAGTACGGTATTTTAACGGAAATTACCTGGACCAGCCAGAACAACCGGAATATGAGGAAGAAAAAAAGTATAACAATGTTGTGGGGGCGCTCACGGAGTTCACGTTTTACCGACAGAATTATTATAAGACCCGGTATGTGTTTGGGTTCGGAAGAACAGAAGATATTCCATACGGTATTTCGCTGGGTTTTACCGCGGGATATGTAAGACAGTTAAGTCTTGAGCGGCCATATAGTGCTATTAAATTCGCTTACGGACAGGCCAGTCGCAAGGGAAATTTTTATCGCCTTAATTTTCTAACCGGTGGATACGGCAACAGGGGAGAATTAGAAGATGTAGTTGTGCAAACAAACGCGTCATACTTTACGCGGTTGCTGAATATGAACCGCTACAAAATGAGGGGTTTGGTTTCGGTTACGTACACCCAATTATTCAATCAAACGATTGGTGACTGGTTGGATATTAATAAAAAAGAAATCCCCGGCTTTAAGATCGACAGCCTGGATGCGGATGCTCGCTTCAACACACACCTGGAAACCGCGTTATATACACCGTGGTCATTATTAGGTTTCAGGTTTGCACCCTTCGCTGCGATAGATATGGTTGTAGCAAACTGTGCTGACTGCGATCAGCAAAACCAGGTGTTTTGGGGTTTGAGCTCGGGCTTCCGAACCCGAAATGAAAATCTTATCTTCGGTACAATGGAATTGAAAGTAACCTACATACCAGAAAATGGCAATGGCGAAAGTGAATTTGTAATTGGCTTTAAGCAAAACCTACGGATAAAGAGCAGCGGAACGTTTGTGCGAGCACCGGGCCTGGTTCAGTATAATTAAAACATCATTTACAATGAAAACCCTTACGTATATCGTTTTTCTATGCTGCGCGTGCATGACATTTCAAGGGGTTGCACAAAAAAAGAAAAACCGGCTTCAGCCCGGCAGAATGTATGCTGCCGGGGAAACTTTGTATGCTCCGCGCTATGGCTTTACAGCAAAAGTTCCGGAAGGCTGGGAAGGCATGCTTCCGCGCGATAGTGAGGTATTTCTTCTCACCACAACTACGTCAACGTACGGTGAAATTTATGTTTTCGGGCGTGAGCAGGGAACTCTGGAGACGATGCTGGAAGGGTGGAAAAAAGGAGTTGAATTAAGTGAAACCATCAAGCTCGTTGCTTTAAAACCAATCCTTCAAGATGGCGTACTATCTTCCGAGGTAACAGGCGCAGGAGAATATATTAATAAAGGTGTGAGAGGTTTTGCCATAAGTCGGTGTAACCCGAAGGGGCCTTGCATTACTACCTTTGTTGTGGCCCCGCTTCAATTTTACGATTCTGTTAAAAATGATGCGATTCAATTTATGAAAAGCGGTTCATTTGAATCTCCGTCAACCGCATCACCCTACACCGATTTCGATTGGCAGGAATTTCTTTCCAACAAAGTAGTGGCAACCTTTGCCGCTGTTCAGGGTGGTTCAAAAGAAACGATGATTCATTTATGTGCAGACGGAACATTCCAGGCTTCGATAAAAAAGAGCGGCATTCTTAAAAATCAGAATGAAGAATATCGCGGGCGCCAAACCGGGAAGTGGAACGTTACCGGCACGGGAGAAACAGCTACCATACAATTTACATTCGACAAAAAGAAATTGCCAATGCTGGAGGCACCACTTGTTATCCGGGAAGAAAAAGTATTCAGCAATGAAGAACGTTATTTTGTAGGGCAGTCAGATAAGTGCAAGTAACAGGGCGTAAAAAAAAAACTGTATCCGCGTTGGCGGGATACAGTTCTTATAACTTCAATTCTGCTTACTTCTTCGGTTTAACCGGATATTGAGCAAAGATTGCTTTAATACCATTGTTAATGTTGCTCTCGCGCTTTTGAGGAGATGCTGTTTCATCCAAGGTTTTAGTTCCCCGCCCCTGCCACACGATTTTGTCCTGAGCCTTATCTACTACGTTTACGAACAAAGTCCCCTCAACGTAATTGTTATAATCAACGGTGGTTGTTGTGAAGCCACCGCCATACCCATACCTCCACGGGCCGCCATATCTGCCATACATTCCGGCACCTGTTCCCGTGGTAGTTGCAGTTGCTTCTGTTTTTTGCTCCGCCCGCGCGTGCAGATCAATCAATAAATCCGGGTTGTCTGACTTGGTTAATCCTCTTGCCGCAAGTTCGCGATCAACCGCATTAAATACACGGTTTCGGTTTAGCTCCTGAACCGGCAGCTTCAATGCATCTTCACTATATCCGTATGTTTTGTACTTCGTGAAGTCTACACTTTTATCGATATCATAGCTGGTTCTGACTGAACTGCAGGAAACTATTCCTACAGCAAGCAGGAAAATGAATAAATTCTTCATACCTGATTAAAAATCAAATTAATCGAGTTGACCTATAAACGGAATGCTCTCCATGATGCTGGCCCGCACCACACTCAATACATATGCTTCGATTTGTACAAATTGCGCAGCCGATTTTACCCCGGAAGATTTTTTCATCTTTCCATAATACGTAGCAATCAGTTTATCTGTCTTAGCTCCCAGCGAAGTCATCTCTTTAATTACCTGATCGGTTGTAGCATCGTCCATGGTCGCATAATTCGCAGCATACTTTTCAAGCAATGCAACGCGCTGCTTGCCCAGTTCTTTGCGTTTGGTTTCATACTCATCGTAGAGCTTCCAGAAAGCATCTTTTTGTGCGCCTTCTAAAACAATGAATTCAGCCACAATGGCTTTTTTCTCCTTGCCGTAAAGCGATTGAATAATTTCAATATCTTCTTTATTGCTCTGCGCAAAACCTGCTGTAGACAATAATACAATAGCAACAATAAGTAATTTTTTCATGGTGTTATGTTTAAAGGTTTAATAATGCTCCGTTCGCTTTATTGAACGGAGCATAGTTTTATTTCATAATTACAATTCCAACGTTCAGTGCAAAGTAGGATTGAGCATCCAGGTCGCCTGCGCTGAAGCCTGTGTAATATTTTCCCGAAACTTTTAAGTGTGAACCTTCACCTAATTCATAAAGGATTCCGATCTCAGGTCTTAACGCAAAGTGCCACGCCTCCTCTTTCAGTCTCCACTGCCCCATATCCGTATTCCGCTGCGAGTACATGGTACCAATACCCAGGCTGCCGAAGGGTCTTAAAATTTCATCTCCCTGCAACGTATAATTAAAGCTTGCTAAAATAGGGAACTGGTGATTGTACCGGTACTGTTTTCCGCTGAGCGAATAGGTGTCCTTCGTGTAGGTTGCGTAATCCATCTCCTCGAAAAAAGTGTTCCAGCTTGCTTCAATCCCGATGGAAATTTCGGGTGTAACAAACTTGCCAAATTCCAGAGTCATTCCCCGCCAGCTTGGCTGGGAGATATATTCTCCCATGTCACCAGTAGCAAATCCTACTGAATACGTTACAGACGTGTAGCTGTTGAATGCGCCCGATCCGCTTTCAAGCTGGGCATTAGCCACACCAGCCGTAAGGGTGGTTAACAGAAATATATAGATGATTTTTTTCATGGCTTAGTTAGTTTTGAGGTAAGGGGATTGTTTAAAGCCCTGATCGATGGCCTTCGTAACGCGGTTAACGTTGGTCGTTCCGGTGAGCACACCGTTTGCAGCAAATGACCAGTGAATCAGGTGACTTCCATTTCCACCTACCACATCCGGATCGCCATCAGTAATCAAAAATATTAGTGTGCCTGTACTATACGATGTAACCACCGGATAGGATGGATAGCCGGGATAATAACCACCGCCTGGATAGCCAGGGTAATAGCCACCCCACCATCCATACCAGTAGTCATACCAATATGTGATTGTCGTAGTCTCTAACGATGCGGGAAGCATAACAATATCTGGAGCAACAGGGGCATCAGCTTCTACCTTAGTCCAGCCTAAGTCTGCCATATTTGCATCAAATTGTGCAAGGATGGCCGTTGCATATATATCCGGAATAGTTTCAGGATTATCGTCCAGGTCAGGCTGGCCTGTTATTTTTATTACATAGTCGGGACGTGCATACGTTCCTTTACTTGCAAAATCATAATCATCATTATGATTGGTGTACACGAGATCTAAGTCTTCTACGTACTCAGGTCCTTGTGGGTAGCAACCCAAAAGCATCAGGCCCATGGCGCACACCAGGATCAAAGATTTTGTTTTTTTCATGCGGGGTTAAGAGTTAGTGAATAAAGAATTAAGGGGAATTAATGCCACTGAACCTCCACGTTTGAGTTTTGGGGCACGTGTCATTTCAGCGCTAAAGGTACAGAATTCGCAACATTTAGTACCTTCACCTTATGGAATTTGTCAAGGCAGGAAGAGAAAAAAATAAAATCTGCTAAACGGCATCGTTTAATTGAACAAATTGCGGAAACATCAAGAAATAGTTTCGTTTACTTACATTGTTAATACGTTAAATCTCGCCCAACCCAATCCCCTATGAAGCCTACATTTCTTTTAATTCTACTTTTTGTTACAGGCGTTGCCGTACAGGCACAACCCACCATTACGCTGCTCACATTTGAAAGTTATACGTTCTCGGATAAGTTTGATACCGAATATGGAAGCGGCAGAATTGAAGATGGATTTCAGTGGGGTGGAGGTCTTGAGTTTGGACTACAAGAAACGGTAGCGATTGAATTGATTTATCAGAACATGCAGACCGATGTTACCTATCAGGGATTCGATGGAAAATACAAGGGAAACTTCGGCATTAATTACGTTATGCTAGGTGGAACAAAATATGCGCCCCTGAACGATAAAATCAGTGGTTTTGGAACGTTTGATATGGGCGTAGCATGGTCCAATCCGGATAAATCACTCAACGTTGAGAGTGCTACAAAATTTGCTCTTGGAGGCCGGCTAGGACTTCGCGTTAAGGCAAATGAAAAAGTAAGTCTTCGGATTCATTGTCAACTGTTTTCTCCCGTTCAATGGGCCGGTGCAGGAGTTTTTATTGGAACCGGTGGCTCGGGTGCCGGAGTATCGACAGGTTCTACCATCTGGCAATGGAACCTGGGAGGAAGCTTGAACTTCCGGTTAAAGTAATTCGCGGGTATGCACTACAAGCCAAGAACGTGTAGGTTACTCCAGCTTAGTGTATACTGAACATTCTATTGCTTTTCCGTTTTGCGAATTTTAACCGCACTTTATTGCACGCTCTATACATTGAAATCTGAAAAGATCCACGCTGGAATAGTAGTCCAACCTTTAGCTTTTATGTCAATGATTGACACATAAAATAAACGTTGAAAGGGTTTCATGACCCGTTAAAATCCCGTTTCTACTAGACGATACCGTTCATTAATTGTAAGGAACTGCCTACATTGGATTGTTTTTCAATCCTATGCGAGAACCCAGTCTTAAGAAATGGATCGATACCGGGTATGATTTGTTTGCTCAGGAAGGCCCTGCGGGAAATCAGGTAGAGCGACTCGCACGTATATTAGGTCTGAATAAATCAGGTTTTTACCACTATTTCGGTGACATGGAGAGTTTCTCCAAAGAACTGATTAAACATCATTATGTAGTATTTAATCAATTCTTGCATGATGCCGCGAATTGTAAGACGGTAGACCCGGAGTATGCCATGGTTCTTTTGAAACACAAGACTACAGTGATGGCACAAATGCACCTGGTGCGAAATAAAAGTAATCCGATGTTTTACGGAGCGCATCAGGAGCTCGATGACAAAGTAAGCCAGGCTGTACTGAATATTTGGGCGAAACATATCAATATCCACCATAATCCGGAGTTGGTTTCACAGTACTTCGGAATTATTCGCGACATGTTTTACTCCCGGATTACCTGGGGTAACTATACATACGACTATTTACATGCCATGGCGGAGGAGTCAAAAGATATCGTTGAAAAGATACATGGCGAAAAACAAAAGCTCAGTTGACAACGTGGTTGAGAGACGCACTGAACGCCATCACCTGATGTTAATATTCTTCCAAGACCGCGGATATTTTTCTTTACTTCTTAACCGGATATTTCTTGAAAATTTTGGCGGTGTAATACAGTATAATTTTTTCAACATCATCCGTTAACGTAAATTGTTTATTGGCCATACCAGACCAGGCCATTTTTTTTGTTTGCGTATCGTACATCACAAACTTCAAGGTTCCATCTTCCACCGTAGTTGCGGTAATCTTTCCTCCCGCAACAGGAGCAGAACCACCAACATAGTATCCCGGGCCGGCCACACCAACCCCTATACTCAACGTGGCACTTTGCGAATATTTTGTGATTTCTTCCACGCTGGTATAAAAGACAAAAATGGCATCGGGGTTTAACGTGTCCATTTTCAGACCTCTCTCATTCAACTCTTTATTGGCCGCATACATGATGTATCCACCGTATAATTTATCGCGCCTGTGACGGTTCAGCACACTATCTCCCGGAGCAAGCCAGGCATAGGTTTTGAATTTTTTAAAATCAATTTGAGTGTCGTGATCAGCTTGAACCGATTGTGATCGAGCCATTAAAGAGCATAAAACACTAATCGCAGTCAGCAGCATGATTAGATTTCTTTTCATATCTATTGGTTGGGAGTGAAGTTTAAAACGTGTTTCGATCATTTAGCATGACCTATTAAGTGTTTAAGTTAAAAAATCTATAGTAACTTATTCAAATGAAAAAATATCTGGCGAAAAGTGGCAACGGGCGAAATATCCCTTTGAAAATAAACGATTTCGTCTAATTTTTTGAAAAAGGGTTTCAGTAGATTTATGTAACAAGTCAGAAAAAGCTGATATTTATTTTTCAGTTTTGCGTAACCCCAAATCAAATGAAAAAAATCCACCTCTTATTCATCGTGCTGGTGTCATCCTATTCATCGTATGCACAGGTGTTTACCAATAAGCCGGTGGGTAAAAAGAATGCAGAAATAATTGATAGTTTGAAAAATTCAGACTACCCGTATTCGTTACCCATCTGGGGGGCTAAAGCAACAAAGGCCGGCTATGACCTGCCATACTCGGCAGGAATTAGCGTACAGTATCTCTGGCAGAAGCAGGATCTATTCATAAATAATCTGTTTGTAGGGTTCAACAACGGACCTATGTACAACCTGGATGAGATTGTACGATTTGATAATTCGGTGTCCGAAGCTGCAGGTGTTAATATTCGACCTGACATTTGGGTGTTCCCCTTCCTTAACGTATATGGTATCTTTGCCAAATCAAGACCTTCCACTACGGTGGGCTTTGGCGTGTGGGTACCCGATTCTACCGATGTATGGAAGGAAGTTTTTTCTACTTCTACGAAAGCAGAGTTTGATGCCTTCTCAGCTGGTTTCGGTTTGACACCCACCATTGGCGTGGCCGGTGGTTTCATTGCGTTGGATATGAACTTCACCTGGACAGATGTGGATGCGCTGGATAAGCCTGCTTTCTCGTTCATCTTCGATCCGCGTTTTGGAAAATCATTTAAGCTCAAAAAACCTGAACAAAATATCGCAATGTGGGTGGGTGGATTCCGTTGGAGCATTAACAGCGACACAAAGGGTTCACTCCCGCTGGGTGATTTATTTAATACCGAAGAGTTAGGAGAAAAAATTGATCAGGGGTATGCCCGGGTAGAGAACGCACAGTTCCAGGTGGATACCTGGTGGGACGGACTTACACCCCTGGAACAGAACAACCCCGTGAACAAGGCCAAATACAGTACAGCTAACCGTGCGCTGCAAGCTGCCGGAAATTTTTTGAATGCAGCGGATGCAGCGGTGGATAATTCCGGAAATTCCAACGTTCAATACTCGCTGGAGAAACGCCCGGCAATGAAATGGAATTTCATGATAGGCGGACAATTCCAATACAACAAGCATTGGATGTTACGGGCAGAGTACGGTTTTTTAGGCACCCGAAACCATTTCTTCGCAGGACTTCAGTATAGGTTTGGTTTATAATCGAGCTTCAATTTTTTGTTCACAAGGCATTCGCGTAACAATTTCGTAATGAAAAAATTATTACTTATCACAGCGTTCTTGTTTACTGTAACAAGCGCAACCTCACAAGTACTGATTTCAATTCTGTTAGGTGATAAACTTAATTCCGATAAACTGGAGTTCGGACTGGATGGCGGATTAAATCTGTCAACCATTCAGGGCCAGAAGGGAGCCGACCTGGCAGAAAGGTTCAATATTGGTTTTTATTTCGATTTGAAATTGAAAAACCCAGCCTGGATGATTCATACAGGAGTTATTGTAAAGTCAACCATGGGTGCTAAAGATTTACCGGTCTATAGTCTGAATGATGCTAGTCTGGATGCTGCTTTTGAAGGCGGCAAAGTTGACAGGAGGTTAAACTATTTCAATGTGCCGATACTGATTAAACGTCTTTTTAAAAATAAATTTTCGCTGGAGGCCGGCCCCATGCTGGGATTAATGAATAAATCTGTGGACGTCTTCACACAAAAAGTAAAAGAGGAAGATGACCTCACCTATGAAATAAAAATCCGGGATAATTATCATCCGCTGGACGCTGGCTTCGTGGTGGGTGCGGGGTATCGACTGATGGGTGGCAATGGCATGAATCTGGGAGTTCGCTACTATATGGGCCTGGTGGATATTACGATAGATGATGCTACCACGAATCAATACAACCGTTCTCTTTATTTCTGTGTTGGAATCCCGATCGGGAAAGGGAAAAAAGAAGTTAAGAAGGAGAACCCTTAGACTCTGGTATTGAAAAGTGCTTTCAAAAACCTAAATTGACATACTAACTAATCTTGACCCCATGAAAAAAATACTATTTTTTGTAGTCCTCGTATTCATTACACAGTCCTGTCAAAAAGCTAAGGAAAATACAGCTGATAATGCGGTAGATGAGACGGCATTTGCTGACGAACGAAAGGCTTTTTTCAACGCACTGAAGGAGCCTGGTGAAATTGCTGGACAAATTGAAGCGACTGCGGCTGAGTTTAGCCCCAGCCTGATGAGTGACCCGAAAAATTCCGGAGTCTACATCAGCAACGAAGTAAAGTCAGCCGCTAACTTGGGCGTTTACTTGTCTGACCTAAACTATTGTATTGCTTACAAGCAGCGCGACCTTTCAAAAGAGTATTTTGCAGCCTCACATGAACTAAGCAAAGCCATTGGAGTTGACCGGGCTGTATTGGAGTTTTTAATAAAACGCTACAATGATAACCTTGAACAAAATGATTCTTTAAAAGCTGTCGTAACCGACCTGTGGATTAAATCAAGCCGTGACTTTCAGGGCACCGAGCGTGAACGTCTGACAGGCATTGCCATGTCTGCTTACCAGATTGAAAACCTGCGCCTGATGTTGGGCACAATTGAATCCTATCCAAAAGATTTACTGCCCGATGACGGCCGCACGTTGATACTTATCCCGTTGTTCAAAATGGTATTAAGTCAGCGCTCCAATATGGTTCTGATTCACAAATTCCTTGAAACATATAGTGATCCGCTCGATCCTGATAAGAATCCGAACTATCCGTATTACGCCCAGGCCTTGAAGGAATTAATTGAAGTTTATAACAAACTAGATGTAGACCAGAAAATTGCCAATAACCAGGGTGTTGAGCTCATGAATGACGCAGTAGTAAAGGAATTGACCGAAAAAGTCAACGCTATCAGAAATAAAATTGTTAGTGTCGAGTAGGCCTTAACTCGCTAGCATGGATATCAAAAAAATTGAAAGGTTAGATTCCGAACTGGTACAGGCCTCTAAGAAAATCCGTGTTCTTAAAACGCTTGAATGGCCAAATGCTGCTGAGGAAATATTTTTAACAGGCTGGCACAAAGGCAACCCGCAATTACCCGGGGTAAAATTTGAACGACTTGATTTAAGTGACACGATATCCACCCTTGACTCAATTGTAAACCGTTGCAACCAGGATGAACCTGTAGAAAAATTCCTGGCAGACACTGCTCAAAGCTATGCCGATGCAGGTTGCATGTTAACCCATGTTGGCACGCCTGATTTTACCCGGTATTCTACAAAAATCTATGGAAGGCCGGATATGATATACAGACTTCAGGGGGTTAGTGCCGTGGATGGCGCAAATTCTTTTCTGAAGATCACGGATAACCTGCTGGGCAATGCCCGGTTTCCACCTACCGTAACAGATATATCCGCACAGGAATTTGTCGGATGGCTGAAATCGGAAGTGGATGAATTCTTTGAGCATGATTCGGTAGAGGTTGTATTGGATCCCAACATAGCCTCAAAAGCATTGGCTGGGGCAACACGAATCCGTGTTCGGGGCAGTGCAGTCTTTTCACAACTAGACAAAGACCAGTTGTTGTACCATGAAGCATTCGTTCATACGGCAACGATGTTAAACGGTAAGAAGCAACCTAATCTTAAATCACTTGGATTAGGTGCACCCCGAACAACCCGAACACAGGAAGGAATTGCGGTGATGGCAGAACTCATTACCAATTCCATTGACATCACTCGCCTCCGCAGAATTGCCTTACGGGTTCTGGCAGTAAAACAAGCCATAGACGGAGCTGATTTTATTCAAGTCTTTAAATTTTTTCTTAACGCAGGCCAGACCGAAGAAGAGTCCTTTCGTTCAACTCAACGGATTTTCAGAGGCGGTGATATGCGCGGAGGTATAGCGTTTACAAAAGATGCGGTCTACTTACAAGGTATGCTGGAGGTGCATACTTTTATGCGCCTCGCCATTCGGGATAACAGGCCAAGCCTAATTCGAAGTCTTTTTGCAGGAAGACTAACGATGGCCGATGCGTTACGTCTGGATCCGATGTTTGAAAGTGGCTGGCTTCACCCACCGGTTTATTTACCCCACTGGGCTTCAGACATGAGAAGGCTTTCAGCCATGATTGCATTCTCGGCAGTAATAGCCAATATCGACCTTCATAAAGTTTATCTCGAACGAGTCATTGAACTTGAAGACGAACTTAAAGTACAAGGCGCATAAAAAAAGTCCCGCGCACGCGGGACTTTTTATCTGTTAACTATAAAAATTATTAATTCTTAATCAACGCGGCAGGAGAAGGAGCCTTTTTATTTGCCTTAACTTTTTCTGTTAACGACTTATAAAAAAACAATCTGATTTTCTCTCCGCTTCCCAATTCAAGGGATTCGCTCATACCATTTACTACACTCCGTAATTCCTCTTTCACCACTCCGTCCGCAGATTGATAGAGCGTGCTAACCTTCTTGTCGAACACATCGTAACTGCCGTCCATTTTCTGGATTTGAAGTTTGCTGCTCAACTTGCCGTCTTTCACATCTATTTTTCCGAAAAAACACTCTGCGTAATCGTATTCATTCCGTAAACTGATAATAACTTCATGCGTCCCGTCAGCAATTGGGTTAGCTCCTCTTTCTTTGAATACAGCATACCACTGATCATAGCAGGTGGCAACTTTTTTCACGGGTGCTGTTTGAGCAAACATACTCAGCGAAACGAAACAGATAAGGAGGGTTAAAACGGTCTTCATGGTTGTAGCATTAATTTTAGCTAAATAAGGCATTTCTTAATCCGTTTCAAATCCTTTTTTTGAAAAAAAGCCCTTCCCAAACAAGTTTTTAGAGATTTTTATCAAAATCGGTATGTTTAGAAAATATTATCTTAGATATTATATTAGTTCTTACTCAGTATTCTCACCCTCTTATCCCCCATTCTCCCTTATGAGACTGTTCTTACCTGTCGTTAACTTTCAAAGAACGTTACCGATTTTACTTGTGATGTTAATGGTTGCTGCGTGCAAAAAACAAGAAGCTGTTGTGCTGCCGCCTGTTAAAGTAAATGTTGTTACGGCCATTGAGAGTGATGTACCACTTTACGAAGATTTTGTGGCGCAGGTTTTCGGGCTTTCCGATGTGGATATCCGCGCCCGCGTTGAGGGCTGGGTCACTTCCATGAATTTTAAGGAAGGCTCAAAAGTTAAGAAAGGCGATCTCCTCTATATAATAGACGATTCTCAATATCAAACCCGCGTGGACCGGGAAACCAGTGAGCTAGCCAGCTCTAAAACAGAATTGGTTCGTGCACAAAATGATTTAAATCGGGTAAAGCCCCTTACGGAGCAAAATGCACTAAGTAAAAAAGATCTCGACAATGCTACCGCAGCGTTTGAAGCCGCTCAGGCCAAGGTGCAGGCATCCGAGGCATCGTTACAAAACGCAAAAATTGAACGCGGCTACACACGGGTCTACGCTCCTTTTGATGGCGTCATTGGCAACTCTAATTTTCGGGTGGGTGATTATGTAAGCCGGGCCGGTGCTTCCTCCGTTCTGACTACCATTTCAAGTATTGGCGCAGTACGCGTTCGTTTTCAAATCAGCGAACGCGAATATTTACGGATCGCTAAAATGACTCAGGAAGAATTAGCAGCCGCTAAAAAAAATGTCCAGCTTATCCTCGCGGATGGTTCAATATATCCTGAGGCAGGAGAAGTTAATTTTGCTGATCGGGAGATTGATTCAAAAACTGGAACGCTTACCATCGAAGCTATCTTTCCGAATCCAACAGGATTGCTACGACCAGGACTGTTTGTTAAAACCAGGGTTTTGTTGAGCACGGCTCAAAATGCCGTATTAATACCTCAACGTTCTGTTTTTCAATTACAAACACTCACACAGGTATTTACCGTAACCGACTCCAGTACGCTGAAAGTAACGATGGTAGAAGTCGGAGCAAAGGTGGGTGATGGCTGGATTATTAAAAAAGGTTTAAAGGCTGGTGATAAAGTAGCTGTAATAGGCGTTGCCTCCCTAACACCAAATTCAAAAATTGAGGCCGTTGAAATGAAGTGGCCTGCTGACGCTCAGAACACCGATAACAAATAAGTTAACCCCGCCCGAAATTTTATGAGCGAATTTTTTATCCGAAGACCCATCGTAGCGATGGTGATCTCCATCCTCATGGTTATAATGGGGTTAATTACCTTAAAGGGAATTCCGATATCGAAGTATCCTGAGATTACACCTCCGATGGTTCAGGTTACGACCTTGTTCAACGGTGCGAATGCAGTGAACGTAGAACAAGCCGTTGCGACACCCATCGAACAACAGGTGAACGGTGTAGAAAAAATGTTGTACATGAAATCCATCAACGCAGCCGATGGATCACTAACCTTGCAAGTGTCGTTTGAAGTAGGGACCGATCTCGATAATGCGAACATGCTCACGCAAAACCGAGTGTCACAGTCCAGCGCTAAAATGCCAAACGAAGTAAAGGCCTTTGGCGTAACTACAAAAAAGTCACTGGTATTTCCGATCATGTTGGTCTCGCTCACGTCACCAGACTCAACCTATGATGGCTTATTCTTAAACAACTATGCCAACATTAATATTGTCGACCAGTTAAAGCGCTTGAAAGGCGTGGGAGATGTAACACTTTTTGGTGGCGCTGATTACTCCATGCGGGTATGGCTTCATCCTGATCAACTCACTAAACTTAACCTCACGGTAAACGATGTATCGAACGCGGTAAAAAAGCAAAATGCCATTGCACCCGGTGGAAAGTTTGGAGCACCTCCAACTCCGAAGGGCGTTGAATATACATACAGTGTATTGTTGCAGGAACGCCTCGTTACGGAAGAGGAGTTTGGGAATATCATTGTTAAATCAGATGACAAAGGTTCCATTATCCGGTTGAAAGATATTGCCCGGCTTGAGTTAGGGATGGAAAATTACAATTCATTCAGCCGGCTTAACAGTAAGTCAGCAAGTACAATTGTGGTGTACCAAATGCCGGGTTCCAACGCATTGGAAGTTGCGGATCTTGTACAGCGCACCATGGCTGAATTGAACACGCGTTTCCCGGAAGACCTGAGGTATGATATAGCACTGAATACTACGAAAGCGGTTTCAGTCGGCATTGAAGAAATCATTCATACACTTTTTGAAGCAGTTTTTCTTGTAATTATTGTTGTCTTCTTGTTTTTGCAAGACTGGCGGGCAACCCTTATTCCATTATTGACCGTTCCTGTTTCCTTAATTGGAACATTTATGATTTTCCCCTTGCTTGGTTTCTCCGTAAACGTTTTATCCCTGCTCGGATTAGTACTCGCGATTGGTCTGGTGGTGGATGATGCCATTGTGGTGGTAGAAGCCGTGATGCACAACATTGAACACGGCATGAAGCCGAGGGAAGCCACCCAGAAAGCCATGAAGGAAGTAGGCGGACCTGTAATTGCTATCGCACTTATCCTTGCTGCAGTGTTTGTACCGGTTGCATTTGCCGGAGGTATTACAGGAAGATTATATCAACAGTTTGCGATTACCATTGCTATCTCCGTATTGTTTTCTGCATTCAACGCACTAACGCTTAGCCCCGCATTGGCTGCCATTCTGTTGAAACCTAAAAAGAAATCGACCGGATGGTTGCAACGATTCTTCGATGCCTTCAACCGGATGTTTGATAAGTTCACATTAGGGTATACAGGAGTAGCTGCAATTGTTGCCCGTAAGTCATTCCGATCCCTCATTATCATGGGAGTTGTTCTTCTCGGAACCGGAATTTTAGGTAAAAATATACCGGGTGGTTTTGTGCCGGAAGAAGACGAGGGATACTTCATGGTGAATATTCAACTACCAGACGCTGCCTCCACCGAGCGCACCGATGACGTAGCTAAAAAAATCGAAAAGATTATTAATGAAACAGAAGGCGTTGCTTTTTCAACCATGGTAGTTGGGTATAGTATGCTGACGCAATCTTTTTCTACCAATAATGCGTTCGTATTTATTTCACTTGAAAACTGGGAAGAACGAGAGAAAACAGCCAAAGAATTAATACGACAAACAAACCTGGCTTTCCGAAATACAATTTCAGAAGCAACTGCTATCGCGTTTGGTCCCCCACCAATCGAAGGCCTTGGGACTTCAGCAGGATTTACCTTGCAACTGCTCGACCGGTCTGGGGGAACACCGCAGTTTTTAGATGAGCAGGCACGAAACTTTATTGCAGAAGCTAAAAAGCGACCGGAGATTGCCAATGCGTTTACATTGTACCGATCGAATGTTCCGCAAAAGCAGGTGGTTATTGATTACGACAAAGCTGAAAAGTTAAACATTGACCTGACTGAAATTAACAGTACAATTTCAACCTACCTGGGCGCCAGTTATGTAAACGATTTCAACCGGTTCGGCCGACAGTACAAAGTGTTTGTACAAGCTGAAGCGGAAGACAGGCTGAGTCCGGATGATATTGCACGCTATTATGTGCGCAGTCGGGATGGAGAAATTATCCCATTAAATACGTTGGCGGAGGTGAAGGATATCTCCGGTCCTACGTACACGAACCGTTTCAATATGTTTCGCGCTGCAGAAATTTCAGGAACCCCTGCGGAAGGTTACAGTTCTGCGGATGCACTTCACGCGCTGGAAGAAGTTGCAGCCACATTACCAAAAGAACTCGGCATCGCCTGGAGCAACATGTCGTATCAGGAAAAAGAGGCAGAAGGATCGGGAGGTATGGTGTTCATTGCAGCCATCGTTTTTGTATTCCTGATCCTGGCAGCGCAATATGAAAGCTGGAAACTTCCGTTCAGTGTGTTACTGGGTGTACCCGCTGCTATTTTAGGTGCGTTTTTTGGATTATGGCTTGGCGGATTATGGAGCCCGAGCTATGTGAACAATGTGTTCGCACAAATCGGGTTGGTCATGTTGATCGGCCTCACTGCAAAGAATGCAATTCTAATTGTTGAGTTTGCTAAAATGTTGTATGAACAAGGTAAGCCGTTATATGAAGCCGCCATGGAAGCTGCGAAGCTTCGCCTTCGACCAATCCTGATGACTTCGTTTGCCTTTATGTTGGGCGTGGTGCCCTTACTCACTGCCTCTGGCGCGGGTGCCGAGGCCCGTAAGGTAATGGGTATGGCTGTGTTTATGGGTACATTAATCTCCACCATCATTGGGGTAATTGTTGTGCCTGCCCTGTTTGTATTCATCGAAAGTATCGGATCGAAAAAGAAAAAAACCGATGCATCTGTTTCACCCATTGAACCAGCTCACTAATATGAAGAAGATTATTATCATCGGATTAACGCTGTTACTAGCGGGATGTGCCGTAGGACCAAAATATTCGCGGCCCGAAACAAAAAAACCGGAAGCGTATGTGCAGGCAGCGACAAAGACAGATTCTATTACTAACGTAAAATGGTGGGATGTATATCAGGATAGTGTACTGCAAAACCTGATGCGAAAAGCAATCGATAACAATCTTGATCTGAAGGTTGCGATAGCACGCGTGGAGGAATCAAAAGCAATACTGGGTATTAACAAAGCCAATTTTTTCCCCATGCTGAGTTATGCAGCTGGAGCAAGGGCCACCGACTTTGGAAACGTTGCTGCGGGTGCCGGAGTTGCCTTCCCTACGAACTCGTACTACGCATTGGGAAATGTATCATGGGAAATTGACTTGTGGGGAAAGCTAAGACATGCCAATCGGGCTGCCTTTGCTGAACTGGTCGCTACTGATGAAGCCCGTAAATCGGTTTACATCAGTATCGTAGCACAGGTCGCGGAATTATATTTTCAATTAAGAGGGCTGGACGATCGGCTGGAGATTACACGCAGAACCAATGAAACTAGAAAGGAATACCTCCGCATCATTACGCTACGGTTTAACCAGGGCGAAGTCTCTGAACTGGATAAGCTTCAGGCAGAAAACATTGCCGCATCTTCAGAGGCTCAATTATACAGTTTAGAGCGCGCCATTATCTCAACTGAAAACGCGATCAATATCTTGCTGGGTCAAACGTACTCACCGATAACACGCGGGCTCTTAAATGACCAGCAGCAATTACCGGTTGAAATTCCAAGTGGAATACCGTCAGAGCTTTTAGAAAGAAGGCCGGATATTCGCTCGGCAGAACAATTATTGATCGCACAAACCGAGAAAGTTGGAGTTGCTGTAGCCTTGCAGTTTCCTTCTTTGAACCTTACGGGTTTCCTGGGTGTGGCCAGTCCGGATATTTCAACGTTGTTTGAATCCGGTGCTGTATTGGGTTCAATCACCGGTCAGCTTACAGGCCCCATTTTTCATTTTGGCCGGAACAAAAGAAGAGTCGAAGCTGAACGAGCTGTAGCCTTGCAGGTTGGCTATACCTACGAAAAAACCATCCTGAATGCCTTTGCTGAAGTAGAGAATTCTTTAGCAGAAATTCGTACGTATCGCAATGAGTTTACGGCACGTCAGACACAGGTGGCAGCAACGGAAAAATCGCTCGTACTTTCAAAATCACTTTACGACAATGGGTACACCTCATTTCTTCAAGTATTAGATGCCGAGCGGGAATTGTATAATTCACAATTTGAGAAATCACTGGCACTGCAGTATCAATTGATTTCTACAGTGCGTTTATACAAAGCACTTGGTGGTGGTTGGTGAAACTGACCTTATCTGAGTTTTCAAAATAGGAAGCACAACGTTGCTTCCTATTTTTTTTATTTCTGGACGCAGGATCTTCTAACACAAGATTATTGCACTGCGTTATTGTAAAGGTGAAAAAAATTGTACATTTCTGTAAGTAGCCATCATGATAGTCCTGCTTACTGACTAATTATAAAACAAAGGCACCAACGTAAAACCCTAACCCTCAGAAATCATGGAATCAAACAATCAAATCCGTTTCGAAAAGATCGCGGATACGGTTATTCGTCTTGCCGTCTTATTCTTTTTGATAGGATGGTGTCTTTTTATTTTGAGACCTTTCGTTTTAATATTGATTTGGTCTGCTGTCATCGCAATAGCTATTTACCCATTGTTTAGCTTTTTTTTAAAATTTTTAAAGCGCAAATCATTGGCAGCGATCGTGCTAACCGTTTTGATGTTAAGTGTACTTATTATTCCGAGTTGGCTCGTAACGCAATCCGTGTTTACAGAGGTTAGTCATTTGCGTGAGCTAAATAAATCAGGAGAATTGGTGATACCCCCACCGGGAGAAAATACGGCCAATTGGCCCGGCTTTACCAAACCACTTCTTGATTTCTGGACACTTGCTTCAGAGAACTGGCAAGAGGCAGCGAGGCAATACACTGACCAAATAAAAGCAGCAGGTGCATGGGCCCTGTCGGCAGTGGCAAGTATTGGAATGGGTGTCGCGCAATTTGTTGGATCGATCATCATCGCGGGTGTTTTGCTGGCGTTCTCTGATTCTGTGGCAAAGGGAACCATGCAAGTATTCAATAAGTTAGTGGGTGAAAACGGAGAACATTTTGCAAGCAGCATTGTCAGCACCGTTCGAAGTGTAGTGAAAGGTATTCTAGGGGTGGCGGTCATACAGGCAGCCATGGCAGGGCTTGGTTTTTTTATTGCCGGAGTTCCGTATGCAGGTGTATGGACCGTAGCGTGTTTATTCTTTGCCATCATACAAGTTGGCTCAGGGCCGATAGCCATTCCTATCGCTATTTATATGTTTACGGTTTCGGATACACTTACGGCCGTACTTCTTGCCATCTGGTTAGCCATTACACTCGTGTCCGATAATATATTAAAACCACTTCTATTAGGCCGTGGCGCACCTGCGCCTATGCTGGTCGTATTCCTAGGTGCCATTGGGGGTTTTATTACCAGTGGTTTCCTGGGATTATTTCTGGGTGCGGTTATTTTAACGATCGGCTATAAACTACTGATCCTTTGGTTAGATACACCACAGCACGAAATCTCAGCAACTAAATAAGGTTCTAAAAATTCGCTTGCTGATAGGCGATGGCCTGAAAACCCTGGAACTGTGTTCCACTGTTACAACATTGGGTTTGACTGACTATCCACTTTTCATCGTCACATTACCGGAAAGTTTTTAACAAGCTGAAGCTCCGTTGAAAAGTGAACCAAAGCGTGTAGCTTAGCATGTACAAATGCGGCTCTCTTTATGACAAATGCAATTTATCTGACTACTACAGAACCCCATGCGGGGAAATCAATTATCGCATTGGGTCTAATGAATTTACTGGTAGCCCGAACGGAGAAAATTGCCTATTTCAAACCCATCATCAGTACTGATCGACCTGAACAGGATAGTCACTTGTTTACAGTTGCTGCCCATTTTAAACTTGCTACTGCGCATAACGACATGTTTGTATTCACGCGCAACCAACTTGTAAAACTGTTAAATGAGGGCAAAGAAACATTTATCATCGATTCTATCATCAATAAATTTAAACAGCTTCAGGAAAGTCATGATTTCGTGGTAGTAGAGGGTACAGATTTCACCAGCATTACAAATGAGGAGTTTGATATTAATATTTCAATTGCCGAAAACTTAAGTATTCCGGTGGCCATTATTGTGCGGGCGGATAGAAAATCCGTTCCGGAAATGGTTGACACCGCAGTATCGACTGTAAAAAGTTTTACGGATAAAGGAGTGCAGGTATTAACCTTTATTGCCAACCGGGTAGAAGAGGTGAATGGGGCTGCCCTTCAGGAAAAACTGAAACGCAGCTTGCCGGCTAATATTATTGTAAATTCTATTCCGTCCAGTAAAGAACTTGCCAACCCCACCATGAAAGAAATTCTGGATTCTGTACAAGGCAAGATTCTGTTGGGAGAACATTTATTGTCAAATGCTGTAGATGAATCTATTGTTGGCGCTATGCAGCTCCACAATTTATTAACACGACTGAAAAAAAATACATTGATCGTAACTCCGGGTGATCGTGGCGATCTTATTGTTGGGGCCTTGCAAGCAAATATTTCAAAAAATCATCCCAGGATTGCCGGCCTGATTTTAACCGGTGGATTACAACCGGAGGACACCATTCTAAAATTGATAGAAGGATTAGATACGGTGGTACCCATTATCACCGTGCAAACCGGAACATTTGAAACGGTTACACGCGTTGCCAACACCCGGTCTTCCATTCATCCTGATAATAAAGAAAAAATCGCATTAGCCATCAGTTTGTTTGATAAACACCTGGACGTGCCTACGCTGGCTAAGAAAATTGTCTCTTTCCATACACGGAACATTACACCGCGCATGTTTCAATATCAGATTGTGAAACGCGCCCGCGAGCAGAAAAAACACATTGTGTTACCTGAAGGCGATGACGACCGTATTCTGCAAGCTGCCGATGCACTGATCACACAAAACATTGTAGACCTTACAATTCTTGGAAACAAAGAAACTATTGCGGCAGCCTTCAGGCGATTAAACCTTACGCTTGAGATCGACCAGGTGACTATTATTGAACCTGCTACTTCAGATCGTTATGCCGACTACGTGAATACGCTTTATGAGCTGCGCAAGGATAAAAATGTAACACTGGAGATGGCGCGCGACCTAATGCTGGATGTTTCCTATTTCGGAACGATGATGGTTTACAAGGGCGAAGCAGACGGGATGGTGTCGGGTGCTGCACACACAACACAACACACGATTCGGCCCGCCTTACAGTTTGTTAAAACAAAACCCGGAGTTTCAACTGTGTCTTCTGTTTTTTTTATGTGTCTGCCTAACCGGGTTTCCGTTTTTGGGGATTGTGCAGTGAATCCAAATCCAACTGCGGAACAACTGGCCGATATTGCAATTTCATCAGCCGATACCAGTAAAATGTTTAACATCGAGCCCAAGATCGCCATGTTGTCTTACTCATCCGGAACTTCAGGCTCAGGTGCAGAGGTTGATAAAGTACGGCAGGCAACGGAGCTGGTGAAACAACGAAGACCCGACCTGAAAGTAGAAGGACCGATACAATATGATGCGGCTGTTGATCCTTCCGTTGGTAAAAAGAAATTGCCAAATTCAGAAGTGGCTGGACAAGCCAGTGTGCTCA